>Ga0114129_10010912_pt1 | contig 12945 bp, 9 predicted proteins | sample RhiMetdeltSRZDD1_FD_80071 | JGI IMG/M metagenome (GOLD analysis project Ga0114129, IMG submission 80071) | Populus rhizosphere microbial communities from Tennessee, USA - Rhizosphere MetaG P. deltoides SRZDD1 (version 2) (version 2) | ecosystem: Host-associated > Plants > Roots > Rhizosphere >...
CAAGAAGATCGTCGACGGCCACAAGGATTATCAGCAGATCCTGTCCTACCCGCAGCCGCCGGTCGAGTAGTTCGCCAAGACTCCGGCGCAAATCGACGAGATCATTCGCATCATCAATGACGGCTTCGCCGAGCTGTGCGCCAAGGAGAAGGACCACTTCCCCGGCTGGGTCGCGCAGATTTCGCTCGATGCGCCCGACGCCGGGGTCGCCGAGGCGGAGCGCGCAATCAAGATGGGCGCGCTCGGCGTGCAGATCTACACCAACGTTGCCGGCAAGCCACTCGACCGGCCGCAATACCTGCCGTTCTGGAAGAAGATGAACGAGCTCGGCAAGCCGATCTGGCTGCATCCGGCGCGCGGCGCCGAGATGCCGGACTACATCGACGAGAAGAAGTCGCTCTACGAGATCTGGTGGACGTTCGGCTGGTCCTATGAGACCGCCGCTGCGATGGCGCGGCTGGTGTTCTCCAAGATCATGGACAACCATCCCAATCTCAAGATCATCACCCACCATTTCGGCGGCATCGTGCCGATGCTGGAAGGCCGCATCGGGCCGGGCTGGGACGTGCTGGGGTCGCGCACCTCCGACGAGGACTACGTCACGCTGCGCAAGAGCCTGAAGAAGCGTCCGCTCGATTACTTCAAGCAGGACTTCTGGGCCGACACCGCGGCCTTCACCGCCGTGCCGGCGACCAAGGCCGGGCTCGAGTTCTATCCGCTGGAGAAGATCGTATTCGCCTCAGACTGTCCGTTCGATCCGGAAGGAGGGACGATGTATCCACGCGAGACGCTGAAGATCCTCGATTCGCTCAACATCCCAAAGGCCGACCGCGAGAAGATCGATTACAAGAACCTCGAAGCCGTCACCGGCGTAAAGCTGGTGAAGTAACGTCGAGGCATCATCCCGCCGAAAGGAATGCAAATATGGGCATTCCATCGATGCGCATTCTCGTTGCGGCGCTCACGCTCCTCGGCCTGAGCGTGACGCCGCTATCGGCCACGGAGCTGCGCGTCTACAGCGGTGGCGCGCCGCAGGAGACGTTGAAGCTGCTGGCGCCGGAGTTCGAGAAGACAACCGGCCATCGCGTTGCCTTCACCTTCGCCGTCGTTGGCGCGATCCGGCAGCGGCTGGAGGCGGGCGAGAAGGCTGACGTGGTGCTCCTGCCCGCGCCGCTGATCGACGCGCTGGAACAGGCAGGGAAGATCCGTCCGGGCAGCCGAAGCCGGTTGACACGGGTTGGAATCGCGGTGGTCGTGCGCGCAGGCGCTCCGAAGCCGGATGTGTCCACGCCCGAGGCGGTGCGCGCGGCTCTGATGCAGGCGCGTTCGATCACCCACGCTGACCCGCAGGCCACCCCTGGCGGCCGGCATATCGCCGGTCTGCTCAAGCAATGGGACATCACCGACACGCCGCAGCGCAGGATTACTCCCAAGAGTGCTATCAGCGGCGGTGCCGAGCTGATCGCCAATGGCGAGGTCGACATCGGGCTTTATCTGCTGAGCGAAGTGCTCACCGTGAAAGGCGTGGCGGTCGCAGGAATGCTGCCGCCCGCCCTGCAGAACTACATCGTCTATGCCGGCGCGGTGCTGGCCGACAGCCCGGCCCCGGAGCCCGCGGCGGAGTTCATCCGGTTCGTCGCCGACCCGTCGCGGGAGCAGCAATGGAAGACGACGGGATTCGAGAGCATCAGCCAAGCTAAATAGGCTTGCGCCCCGCACCCGGCCCGGTCGCATCCGCTGTGGCTATCTCCCCTCAACCGCATGAATCCGACCGCGCCATCTGCTAGCGTCGCCGCGCCATGGATGCCGCGCGCCCCTTGACTCCGTCCGGGTTCGAATCCGGCCCGCCCGCCGAGGGCGCGGCCCGCGCCACGCCTGTCATGGAGCAATATATCGAGATCAAGGCCGCCAACCCGGATTGCCTGCTGTTCTACCGGATGGGCGATTTCTATGAACTGTTCTTCGAGGACGCGGAAATCGCCGCCCGCGCACTCGGCATCGTGCTGACCAAACGCGGCAAGCATCTCGGCCGCGACATCCCGATGTGCGGCGTGCCGGTCCACCGCTCCGATGAATATCTCCACCGCCTGATCGCGATGGGCCATCGCGTGGCGGTGTGCGAGCAGCTCGAGGATCCGGCTGAGGCGAGGAAGCGGGGCGGGAAGAGCGTCGTGCGGCGCGACGTGATCCGTCTCGTTACCCCGGGCACGCTCACCGAGGACACCCTGCTGGATGCGCGGCGCAACAATTATCTGCTCGCTATCGCCCGCGCGCGCGCATCCGCCGGCGAGGACAGCCGCTTCGCCATCGCCTGGATCGACATCTCGACCGGCGAATTCCGCATTGCCGAGTGCGACCGTGCCGCGGTTGCCGCCGACATCGCACGGCTCGAGCCGGGCGAGATCATCGTGTCGGACGCGCTCTATGGCGACCCCGAGTTTGCGCCCTATCTGCGTACGCTGCCCGCGGTGACGCCGCTCACCCGCGACGTCTTCGACGGCGCGAGTGCGGAACGGCGGCTCGCCGGCTATTTCGGGCTGTCCACCACCGACGGCTTCGGCGCGCTCTCGCGGCTCGAGCTCATCGCTGCCGCCGCCTGTATCACCTATGTGGAGCGCACCCAGCTCGGCCAGCGCCCGCCCCTCTCTCCGCCGGTGCGCGAGCCGCAAGGCGCCACGCTCCTGATCGACCAGGCGACGCGCAGCAATCTGGAGCTGGTGCGCACGCTTTCCGGCGAGCGACGCGGGTCGCTGCTCGCCGCGATCGACCGCAGCGTGACGGCGGCGGGCTCGCGACTGCTCGCGCAGCGCCTGGCCGCGCCGCTTACCGACGCCGATGCCATCGGGCGGCGGCATGACGCCGTCGCATTTTTTGTTGCCAATGCCGTGGCGCGGGCGGATGTGCGCGAGCGTCTCAAGGCCGCGCCCGATCTCGCGCGGTCGTTGGCGCGGTTGGTGGTTGGCCGCGGCGGACCGCGCGACCTCGCCGCGATCCGCGAAGGCATCATCGCAGCCGCCGGCCTTGCTGCCGAGTTGGAACGCTTTCCGGAGATTGCCGCGGAACTTGCGCAGGCAACGCAGTCGCTGCGCCGTCCCGATCCTGCGATTGCGGACGAGCTCGCGATCGCGCTGGCCGAGGAGCTTCCCCACCTCAAGCGCGACGGCGGCTTCGTGCGGGCGGGCTACGACAGCGTGCTCGACGAGGCGCGCGCATTGCGTGATGAATCGCGCCGCGTGATCGCGGCGCTGCAGGGCCGCTATGCCGACACGGCCGGCGTGCGCGGGCTGAAAATCCGGCACAACAACGTGCTCGGCTATTTCGTCGAGGTAACGGCTCAGCACGGCGAGAAGTTGCTGGCGCCGCCGCTCAATGCGACTTTCATCCATCGCCAGACGCTCGCCGGCCAGGTGCGCTTCACGACCACCGAGCTCGGCGAGCTCGAAGCCAAGATCGCCAGCGCCGCCGATCGCGCGCTGGGGATCGAGCTCGAGACCTTCGACAAGCTCGCGGCCACGGTGATCACGGCGGCCACCGCCATCAAGGATGCCGCCGGCGCGCTTGCGATCCTCGACGTTGCCACCGCCTTGTCCCAATTGGCGGTCGAGCGCCACTACGTTCGGCCGGAGATCGACCGCTCGCTCGATTTCATCGTTGAAGGTGGACGGCATCCGGTGGTGGAGCAGGTGCTCGGAGGCGACGGCGGACCGTTCGTCGCCAATGATTGCGACCTCTCGCCTCCCCCGCCGGCGCCGCACGGCCGCATCTATCTGCTCACAGGGCCGAACATGGCGGGCAAGTCCACGTACCTGCGCCAGAACGCGCTCATCGCCATCCTTGCGCAGATGGGCAGCTTCGTCCCCGCCCGCCGCGCCAGGATCGGCGTGGTCGACCGTCTGTTTTCCCGCGTCGGGGCAGCCGATGACATCGCGCGCGGACGGTCGACCTTCATGGTCGAAATGGTGGAGACCGCGGCCATTCTCAATCAGGCGGGCGAGCGTGCGCTGGTCATTCTGGATGAGATCGGCCGCGGCACCGCCACTTTCGACGGGCTCTCCATCGCCTGGGCGACGATCGAACATCTGCACGAGACCAACCGCTGCCGTGCATTGTTCGCCACCCATTTCCACGAGCTGACCGCGCTCGCGGCCAAGCTGCCGCGCCTGTTCAATGCCACCGTGCGGGTGAAGGAATGGCAGGGCGAGGTCGTGTTCCTGCACGAGGTGGTGCCGGGAGCCGCCGACCGCAGCTACGGCATCCAGGTGGCGAAGCTCGCAGGCCTCCCGGCCGCCGTGATCGAGCGCGCGAAGGTGGTCCTGGCCAAGCTCGAGGCCGACGACCGCGCATCGCCGCGCGGCTTCGATGACCTGCCGCTTTTTGCCGCGGCACCGCGACCGGCGTCGCCCGCGCCGCACGACGCCGCCGTTGATAGTGTGGTTGCCGCGCTGGCTTCGCTGCATCCCGACGAGATGTCGCCGCGCGATGCGCTCGAGGCACTCTATGCGCTCAAGACCAAGGCGGCGGCCCGGGAGCCCTAGGAGCGCTTCGCGGCAGAGCGGGAAAACGGTTCGCCGCAGAACGCGCCGAGCACCCAAGGAATCTGGAGGGGCTTCCGATTCCGCCGAATGAAACTGCCCGAGCGGATGTGATACGTTCGGCAGACACACGCGCTCGCCACAGAAGCAGCCGTGTAACGAGGGAGCGAGCCCATGAAGCGGTTGGCATTGACCTTGCTCGCTTGCCTTGCCGGTTCGACCGGCGCGGCGGCGCAGTCCTACCCCACGCGGACGATCACGCTCACGGTCACCGCAGCCGCCGGAGGCGTGACCGACGTCGTGGCGCGCGCGCTCGGCCAGCGGCTCTCCGAAAGCTGGGGGCAGCAGGTCGTGATCGAAAACAAGGGCGGCGCCGCCCACGTGCTCGGCGCCCAATCCGTGGCCAAGGCGGCGCCCGACGGCTATTCGCTGCTGGTGGCGGAGGCCGGGACCTTCACGATCAATCCGACGCTTTACGGAAAGGGCAAGCTTCCCTACGACGAGGAGAAGGACTTCGCCCCGGTCACCGGCATCGTTCGCATCAACCAGGCACTGCTTGGGCATCCTGCGCTTCCTGCGACCAGCGTGAGCGACCTCATTGCCCTCGCAAAAAAGAAGCCGGGCGAGCTCACCTACGGCACCGCCGGGGTCGGGTCGGCGCCGCACATGAACATGGTACTGTTCGAGAGCATGGCCGGCGTGAAGCTCCTTCCCGTTCATTACCGGGGTGCGGCGCCCGCGCTCACCGATGTCATCGCCGGCCACGTCAACCTGATGTCGGTCAGCGTGAGCCTGGCATTGCCGCCGTTCCGCGCCGGCCAGATCAAGTTGTTCGGCATCGGCAGCACGAAACGGCTGGGGCCTGCCGCGGATATCCCGACCGTCGCCGAGAACGGGCTGCCCGGCTACGAAGCGGCGACCTGGTTCGGGCTGTTCGCGACTGCGGGCACGCCGCGCGACGTCGTTATCAAGCTCAACACTGAGATTCAGAAGATCCTGGCCGATCCGGATTTCCGCGAGAAATTCCTGGCGCCGCAGATGTTCGAGCCGATGGGAAGCACGCCCGAAGAATTCGCCGATCGCATCAGAGCGCAGACCCAGCAATGGGCCAAGCTCATCCGTGAGCAGAAGCTCTCGATCGACAAATAGGCCAGAGCGCCGCGCGTCGCCTGCGGTCGGGATCACGGCAGCCGCTGCCAAGCGGTGACATTTACGGAATCTCGCGGCGTATCGCTCGCGTCGATTGCCGTGTGAACAGCCTCACTGACGACAGTGCGACCACGCCGCAGGATCACGGCGCAAAGGATGTCGCGTGATTTCTGGGAGGTGTGGCTTTCGGATTACAGCCATGGCGCCCGATTCAGGATTTACTCGATCGACCAGAGTCCCGATCGGTCACCGGATCGCACCTAATGCCTCACATCTCGCGATTGCATTGGCTGCCAATTGCCGGTCTGCTGGCAACGCTGACGATTGCCGGCGCCGGCTGGGACCAGGCGGAAGCGCGTTCTCCGCGCGCAGCGTCGCCGCGGGCGATCCACGGACCGAACTATCGACCGCCGTATGCGGCCATCGTGCTCGATGACAAAACCGGACAGGTGCTGCACGAGGACCACGCAGACGAGCCGCGTCACCCCGCCTCGCTGACCAAGATCATGACACTTTACCTGCTGTTCGAGCAGCTCGAAGCCGGCACGTTCAAGCTCGACACTCCACTGCCGATCTCGGCTCAGGCTGCGATCCAGCCTCCGACCAAGCTGGGGCTCAAAGCCAACCAGACCATCAAGGTCGAGGATGCGATCAAAGGGCTGGTCACCAAGTCGGCGAACGACGCCGCGGTGGTCATCAGCGAGGCGCTTGGCGGCTCCGAAGAGGAGTTCGCAAAGCTCATGACCCTGAAAGCAAGAATGCTGGGCATGACGAGCACGACCTATGTCAATGCCTCGGGGCTACCTGCGGTGGAGCAGATAACCACTGCGCGCGACCAGGCGATTCTCGGTCATGCCATTCAACATCGGTTTCCCGTCTACTATCAATATTTTGCCACTCCCAGCTTCCTCTGGCGGGGCGCCGAGATGCGCAACCACAATAACCTGCTGGGCAACGTGAGGGGCGTGGACGGCATCAAGACCGGTTACACCGAAGCCTCCGGTTACAACCTGGTCTGCTCGGTTCGCCGCGACGACCGGCACATCGTCGCGGTCGTCCTGGGCGGGACCTCGAATGCGGCGCGCGATGCCCGCATGCGCCAATTGATCGAAGCTCATATTGTTCTCGCTTCGACGCAGCGAACGGCACCGATCATCGTCGAGGGGCATGAACTGGACGCCGCGCCCGTCACAGTTGCGGCTCCTGCGCCAACGTTTGCGCCGGCCTCCGCGCATACAAAGCCCGCCCGGCTGAACGTAGTAAAGCCGCAGGTCCAGGCCGCGAAACCGCCAGCCAATCCTTCGGAGCCGGCGGCAAGCACCAAGACCGCACCGCGGCAGGCGCGGAAGCCGTCGTCCACCAGGGCGTCGACGACGATCATGGTGCCCGAGACGATTGCGGCCACTGCATTGCGTCAATCGCAGCACGTCGAACGCAGGCTCAATCTGCCCTCCTCCCCCTGACGCTTGATCATTTGCCGCCGCCGCCAGCGTCGCACGATGGCGGGCTGCGGTTTGCTTGCATGACTTTGGCCGAGAAGGCTGCAGCTCTTCGCCCGATATCGTGGGCAGGCCGACTAGCGCAGGGGTTGCTTGCCGCAGCGGAAATTATCAGTGTACGGGATGTCTGGCAGCGGAAAGGGATTTCATGCGCACCCGAATCACCTGTGGCTGGCTGGTCGCGCATGCCGCCGGGTATCACACGCTGTGGCGCAATGCCGAGCTGGTCTATGAAGGCAACGCCGTGCTGTTCGTCGGCGAACGCTTCGAGGGCGCTGTCGATCGCGAGATCGATGCCCGCGACAAGCTGGTCGCGCCGGGATTCATCGACACCCATGTCCACTCCGGTCACCGCGCTTCACACCGCCTGATCTCCGACATCGGGCGCGGGGACTATTTCGGCCAGCCCTTCCTGGAAATCAGCGTCGCCCGCGAGGGCACGCGCGTCGGCGGCGATCCCCGCTATGTGCGCCCCGACGACAACTCGGTGATGGACGAATTACTGCTCAATGCGCGATGGACGGTCGCTGAGCTGTTGCGCAACGGCATCACCACGTTCGTCGAGTTCGGCAGCCAGTTGCGCGTGCAGCAGGCGCTCCTCCAGGTCGTGGGCGAACTCGGCATCCGCGCCTATCTCGGTCCGGGCTTCGACAGCGGCCGCTGGATTGGTGGCGACGGAGGCAAGCTCGTCCGCGTGATCGACGAAGCCTCGGGCGAGCGGGAATTCGCGCTTGCGCTCGAATTCATCGACCGCCACCAGGGCGCGCACGTGGACCGTGTCCGTGGCATCCTGGTGCCGCGTGAGATCGAGACCTGCACCGTCGCATTGATGCGCAAGGCCGCCCAGGTGGCGCAGGAGCGCGACTTGCCGGCCGCGATTCACGCGGCCTACAACATCCACGAGGTGTTCGACATCATCCGCGAGCATCAGATGACGTCGATCGAGCTGCTGCGCGACGTCGGCCTGATGTCGGACAAGCTCAATATCGGCCACGGCAACTTCACCTGCGACAACCCGCTGATGAACTATTCCGGCTCCCATGACCTCGAGATCATGGGCTCGCACCACTGCTCGATTTCGCACTGTCCGGTCAACGTGGCGCGGCGCGGGCGCTTCCTCGACAATTGGGAGACCTACCGCAAGGCTGGCGTGAACATCGCGCTCGGTACCGACACCTATCCGCGCGACATGATCCTGCAGATGCGCAACGCCTCCTATTTCGGCAAGGTGGCGAGCCGCAATCTGAAAGCCGCCACCGCCGCGCAGGTGTTCGAGGCGGCAACGCTCGGCGGCGCGCATTCGGTCGGACGCGACGACATCGGCCGGCTGGCGCCCGGCAGCAAGGCCGATATCGTCATCATCGGCCTGACCGGCGGCGATACGCTTCGTCTCGGTCCGGTGCGCGACCCGATCAAAAGCCTGGTGGACTGCGGCATCGGCGATGACGTCGACACGGTGATCGTGGACGGCGTGACACGCATGGAAAACGGCCGCATCCCGGGCGTCGACTTCGCCGAACTGCGGACGCAGGCACAAGCCGCCGGCGAGCGGGTCTGGAGCAATTGGCAGAACTGGGACCCGCACGGCCGCACCGCCGACGAGATGAGTCCCTATTCCTTCCCGCGCGCCAATTGAGGGCGTGGGCGCGGCGAACCTGTCCGCCGAGCATGCGAAATCGCTTCAGACTGAATCGCGATTTCGCGCTGAGGATTTATTCGGCCGCATGACCTTATCCGAAAAGTCTGCACGTTTCGGGATCATGCTCTAACCGGCTACTTCTTCTCCGCGATCTCCTTGATCAGCGGCTGCCACTGCGTCATTTCCTGCTGGATTTGTGCGCGGAACTGCTCCGGCGTGGTCTTGACCGTGCTGGCGCCGGCCTTGCGCATGGTCTCCTTCGCGTCGGGGTCGTCGGCCATCTTGATCAGGACCTCCGACATCTTGCGGATGATCGGTTCCGGGGTCTTCGCCGGAGCCATGATCGCGTTCCAGGTTTCCACGAGGAAGTTCGGAATGATGGTTTCGTGCACCGAGGGCAGATCGGGGAAGTAGGGGCTGCGTTCGAGCGAGGTCACCGCCAGGCCGCGGACCAGCCCGGCCTCGATCTGCGGCAGAGCATCGGTCATGTTGGCGAAAGAAAAGTCGACCTCGCCGGCAAGCACCGCCGCAGTCGACTGCGCGCCGCCCTTGAAGGGAATATGCACGACCTTGGTGCCGGTGCGCGCCTGGAACAGTTCCACGGAATAATGCGTCAGGCCGCCGACGCCGCTGGAGCCGTAGTTGAGCTTCCCGGGATTGGCCTTCGCATAAGCGACCAGCTCGGCCATCGACTTTACCGGCAGATCCTTCTTGACGATGACCGCCTGCACGATTGAGCTGACGATGCCCACCGGCGCCAGGTCCTGCACTGGATCGTATCCGAGCTTTTGGGCAAACGGCGCGATCGAGACGGCGCCGACGCTGCAGACGCAGAATGTGTAACCGTCGGGTGCCGCGCTCGCGACGTACTGTGTCCCCACGATGCCGCCGGCACCCACGCGGTTCTCGACCACGACCGGCTTGCCCAAGGTCTTCTCGACGTATCGGGCCGTCAGCCGGCCGACCAGGTCGGTGTAGCCGCCGGGGCCATAGGGCACAATGAATGTGATGGGGCGGCTGGGCCACACATCCTGCGCGTGCGCCATGCCCGGCGCCAGTACGATCCCCAGCGCGAACACCAGATTTGCGGCATGCTTCATCGAGTTCTCCTCTTGGCTCTCGGAACCCGACAAGCAAGTTCCTTGCCGTCGCGCGAATTTATGGAACCACGTTGGCTTGGCAAGCGCCGCCACGTCGCACGCGCGGGCGTTGCAACCAGCACGCGGGCTGCCGCATCTCCGAGTTTGGAACTCTGGACAGATCGCGTTACGGCGCAGCTCTCGAAAATGGCGGGGAATCGGGCGCAGAAGCTCTGCCGGGGATAACTGTTGAAACCATGCCACATGTCCGAGTGAAAAGTAGTTGCGAGCGGTCCGTCGGCGGGGCGGGCGTTGTGCGGCGCGGTCGCGCCATGTTAACGATGACTGAACGCTGATGGCTGATATTGCCCTCGCTGGCAGCGAGGGAGGGGGGCAGATGCGGGGTCGGCGCGCCGCCATTGCTGGCCTTGTGGCCGCGCTGCTGATTCCCCTCGTGGCATCCGCAGCCGAGCCCGACACGCGCGTCTATGTTTCGCCCACGCCTGCGGCTGACTGGACCGTGACCATTGGCGGCGAAGGCAGGGTCGAGCCCATCTTCCAAGGTTCCAAGCGGGACGTCCTGCTGCCCTACCCGATCCTGGCTGTCCGCCGCTTCGGCACGCCCGAACCCTTCCGCGGCCCGCGCGATGGCGTCGGCATCGGGCTGTTTGGGGATAATGTTTTCCAGGTCGGACCCGTCGGCCAGTTGCGAATGCCGCGGCGGGAGAAGTTTGACGGGGCATTGCAGGGCCTGGGCGACGTGCCCTGGGCAGTCGAGCTTGGCGTGTTTGCGGAATACTGGATGGTTCCTTGGCTGCGCACGCGCGTCGAGGTACGGCAGGGTTTCAACGGGCACCATGGGCTCGTCTCCGACATTTTCGTCGACGCCGTCGTCCCGGTCGGCACGCAATGGACGTTTTCCGGAGGACCGCGGGTGACGCTCGCGACCACGGCCGCGACGTCGCCCTATTTCGGCATAAATGCCGCCCAGTCGGCGGCATCGGGGCTGCCGCTGTTCGATGCCAAGGGTGGCGTGCGCTCGGTCGGAGCAGGCACCCAGGCGCGCTACTTCTGGACCCCGCAGTTCGCCACCCACGCCTTCCTCGAATACGAGCGACTCACCGGCGACGCGGCCGGTTCGCCGCTGGTGGAGCAGCGCGGCACCCCCAATCAGTTGACGATCGGATTTGGAGCGACCCACTCCTTCGACATCAAATCGCCCTGGTAGCCCGGCAGCGGTGCGGGCACGATCAGCGGCGTCGGATGGTTGCTGTCTCCCGTCCGTGCGGACAACTGGCCGCCGCTCGCGGCGAGACCTTGGGTGGAATCGGAGCGGAGATGGTCAAGCAAGCCGGTGTGGCTGCCTGGTTGATCGGGATCGCGGCCGTCATCGCTGTCATGACGTGGTCCGGCCTGGATGCGGCGGGCCATGCGGTTGCCCGCGTCGGGTGGGGAATTCTCTTCGTCGTGGCGGTGCGCGGCGTCACGGTTGCGGTCGCCGGGGCGGGCTGGTGGCTGATTTTTCCGTCGCAGACGCGCCCGCAACTGCGGACATGCGTCCTGCTGAGGTTTATCCGGGAGGCCACCAATGTCCTGCTGCCCATGGCGCAAATCGGCGGCGATCTCATCGGCGCGGGGCTGCTGACGCGTTACGCCGTGCCCGGCGCGCTCGCGGCAGCAAGCGTCATCGTCGATGTTCTGCTCCAGGCGGCAACCCAGTTTGCGTTCGCGATTGTCGGCCTGCTCGTGCTCATCGCGCTGGAAGCCGACGCGACGCTGGCGTGGGTCGCCGCGATCGGCCTTAGCCTTGGGGGACTCCTGCTCGCCGGCTTCTATCTGGCGCAACGTCGTGGCGGGCAGCGCATCCTTCACGCCGCCGTCAGCCGCGTCACGGGCACGCGCAAGTGGCGCGTGCTCGGCACGATCGATTCCGTCTATCAAAGCCTGGCCACGATCTACGCGGCCCGGTCCGACCTCGTCGCAAGCACCGTGGTGCATATGTGCGGCTGGATTATCGGCGTTGCCGAGGTGCTGATCGTGTTCGCGTTCCTAGGTAATCCGATCAGCCTCGCCGAGGCACTGGTGATCGAAAGTCTCCTGCATGCCATTCGCGGGGCGGCGTTTGTCATTCCCGGCGCGCTGGGCGCGCAGGAAGGCGGCCTGGTGCTGCTGTGCGCCGCATTTGGAATTCCGCCCGAACAGGCGATTGCGCTATCGCTGGTCAAGCGGGCGGCCGATCTCGTGCTCGGCGTGCCGGGCCTTGTCGGCTGGCAGATGCTGGAATGGGGACGCCTGATGCCGAACTATTCCCTGGCCGCGCGGCAGCGCCGACAGTCGGTCAATCCTGGTTCGCAGGAACCATGATCCTGCTCTGGTTATCGGTCACGGCATCGCTGGTCGGCGTCGCCGGCTGTATCTATCTGGTCGCCGCCGCGATTCTGGTCGCCCGCTCGGCGCGCGAGCCAGCTCATCCGCGCGCCGCCTCTTCGCCCGCGGTCACCGTGCTGAAGCCGCTGCACGGACACGAGCCGGGACTGGCCGAGAACCTCGACTCGTTCTGCGGTCAGGATTATCCCGGCCCCATTCAGGTCGTGTTCGGGGTGCAGGATCCGAACGACGGCGCCATCGCGGTCGTCCAGCGCCTGCAGAAAGCCCACGCGGCGAGCGAGCTCGATCTCGTGATCGAACCCAAGATGCACGGATTGAATCGCAAGGTCTCCAACCTCGTCAACATGGCGCCGTCCATCCGTCACGACGTGGTTGTCCTCGCCGACAGCGATATGCGCGTCGGCCCCGACTATCTCTCGCGCGTCATCGCTGCGCTCGAAGAGCCCGACGTCGGCGCCGTGACCTGCCTGTATTACGGTATTCCCGTCACCGGCCCATGGGCGAGCCTCGCCGCGCTCGCCATCAACGCGCATTTTCTGCCGAGCGTCGTGGTCGGGCTGGCGGTCGGACTGGCGCGCCCCTGCTTCGGCTCGACCCTGGCGCTTCGGCGCCGCACACTCGGCGAGATCGGCGGCTTCATCGCCTTCGTCGATTGCCTC
>Ga0114129_10010913_pt1 | contig 12943 bp, 7 predicted proteins | sample RhiMetdeltSRZDD1_FD_80071 | JGI IMG/M metagenome (GOLD analysis project Ga0114129, IMG submission 80071) | Populus rhizosphere microbial communities from Tennessee, USA - Rhizosphere MetaG P. deltoides SRZDD1 (version 2) (version 2) | ecosystem: Host-associated > Plants > Roots > Rhizosphere >...
TAGCAGTTGCCTTCTCTACGCGGGTGATCCTGGCGTAGACAGTCACGCGGACTCGTTCGCCGTTCTGGAAATGCGCTCCACGAACGACGAGCGGATGCACCTGAACCAGCTTCAGTGTCGAGCCGGCGTTTGCGCCGGCACCGGCCAAGGCGGTTGAGCCAATCGCCGCAAGAACGACGATCGCAAAGAAAACGCTGGTAACCCTTCTCATGCGCTGAGTATGCCCAGCCGACTTGCAAACGAACCGAATAGGGTTCAATATTTCGCCGCTTTGATTTGACGGCCGCTGATGGCCGTCGTCAACACAAGGGAGGGGAGATAACTGTGAGACGACTCCTAGGAGTCCCGCTGGCTCTCTTTGCGCTGGCCTTGCTCTTCGTCGCGTTCGGCGGTGGGCAGGCCAACAGCTCGGGCCAGCACGGGCAGATCCTCAAGCAAGCGGCTCAGGGAAACCTGAAGCCCGCGAAGATCACGACCAAGACGAGTGACGGAACGACGGTGACGAGGGTCTTGCCGTTCCTCTCCGACTCGACGATCGAGTCCGCTCAGGAGGCACTCAAGGTGCAGGCCGGAGACGAGCGGCTCGAGGGCGCCGATGCATCGCCCGATAACTTTGCCGACCTGGGCGGAGCCAAGCAGACCCTTGGCTGTGCGCAACGCCAGAGCAAGGGTAACGAGCGGGTGAACCAGGATTGCTCGTTCCGCCGCCAGGCCGAGGAGGACATCACCTACAACCCCGCCGATCCGACGAACCTGGTCGGTGGGCAGAACGACAGCCGGGTGGGCTACAACCAGTGTGGAATCGACTTCTCGACCGACAACGGTCACAACTGGGGCGACATGCTGCCGCCGTTCAGGCAGCACGAGAACCTCCCCGAGTTCGACGGGCCGAGCCCGGCCAACCCGAACGACAACACGATCGAGGGCGACCCAGGCACTGCTCACACCTATGACGCCGGCAGCGACCCGGCCATCGCGGTCGACTCGCAAGGCCGGTCGTACTTCAGCTGTGTCATCTTCGACGTCTTCTCGAACGCAAGCGGCCTCTACGCGACCCAGTCGCCGGAGGGTGCGAACGGCTCGTTCTACTTCAACATCCCGAGCTCGTTTGCCGCGAACCCGACGAAGCGGTTCCTGGTGGTCGAGGACAACAGCTTCTTCGTCTTCCACGACAAGAACATGATCTCGGCCGACCGCTATGCGTCGAGCCCGAACCACGACAACGTCTACGTCACGTGGACGGTGTTCAAGTTCAACAAACCGAACGGGTCCTTCTCCGAGTCGCCGATTTACGGCTCGATGTCGACCGACCACGGGCTGACATTCTCGACTCCCGAGGAGATCAGCGGCTCGAGCAACACGCTCTGCTTCTTCGGCAACGCCTTGACTCCGAGCCTCAACGAGCATAAGTGCAACTTCAACCAGGGCTCGTACTCGGTGGCGTTGCCGAACGGCAGCCTCGAGGTCATCTTCAACAACGGCAACACTCCTGCCGGGAACCCGAACGGCCAGCAGCTCGGCGTTCACTGCTCGCCGACGGGGAACTCGGCGACGGGGACCGCCCACCTGAACTGCGCGGCTCCGGTCAAGGTCGGCGACGACGTCATCACCGGCGAGCCGCAATGCAACTTCGGCCGCGGGCCGGAAGAGTGCGTCCCGGGCGCATTCATCCGCACCAACGACTTCCCGCGGATCACGAAGGACAACACGCAGAACAACCACCTCTACGCCGTCTGGCAGGACTACCGGAACGGCGAGTACGACATCCAGATGTCCCAATCGCTCGACGGCGGCCTGACCTGGAACGAGGTCGGCACGGTCAACCCGGACACCGGGCTCGACCATTACTTCGCCGCCACCGACCAGAGCCCGAAGAACGGTGACCGCAACGGGGTCTCGTACTACCGGACCGAACGAGTGCCGGGCGAGAACGTGACCCCGCCGGGCGGCTTCGCCCCAGGCATGCCGGGCGTCCGGGACAGCGGTTCGGACTACGTGCTGGCCGGCGGCACGGGCGCGGCAACGCCGTACAACTTCATGGTGCTGTCGCCCGTATTCCCGCCCCCGGACGGCATCCAGATCGGCTTCAACGGCGACTACAGCGGCCTGACGGTCAACAGGGGCAACGAGGCCCATCCGATCTGGTCGGACACCCGCAACCCCAACCCGTTCTCGCTGAACGGTGTCGGGAACGACGAGGACGTCTTCACCGACACGGCTCAGCTGCCGAACGGCCAAGGCAAGGCAGGTACCGGCAAGATCGGTAACAACTAGGTCAATCAACCCGCGAACGAAGGGCCCGGTACCGCCGGGCCCTTCGTTCGCTTGTAACGTCGTTCCCATGCGAGCTGTCGCGGCGACTGGACTCGTTGCCTGCGCACTCGTGATCACCGCCTGCGGAGGTCATACGGCCCAACCATTGTCGGACGGGCAGCTGCAGGGGCTGGTCCTCCAATCCGCGGACCTCCCGCCGACGCTGGAGCGCTTTTCCTTCGAACACGAGCTCCGGTCGGAGCAAAGTCCTGTCCTCGCGGGGAATTCCAGCCGTTTCGGCCGTCAGAAGGGATGGGTTGCGCGGTACCGAAGGCGCGGAGACCCAAGGCTTCGCGGGCCGCTGACGGTTGCCTCCACGATTGAGATGTTCGGCCGCCCTGCAGGCGCTTCGAACTACCTCGACGCCGTGGAGAAGCGCGACCAGGAAGTCGCTTCCACGACGGGGTTGAAGGAAGTGACCGTGCCCGCGATCGGATCTACGTCCCACGCGCTCGAGAGTGCTCGTGCCCCTCATGGCTCGATCCGGTACGTCATCGTCACGTGGCGTGAAGGGCGCTTCGTCGGCAGCGTTTCGGCATCGGGCTACGCCGAGCTGATGACGGTTCGCGATGTGGTCATGCTGGCGCGGTCTCAGGAAAAACGGGTCAAAGGCGCGACCTAGATTCGGTGTTGTTGCATCCGGGCAGGATCGGGCTTATAGTCGCCGCGCTCTTTTCGGTCCGGCTGGCGGGTCGAAGCAGCGAGAGGGGGGAGGATGAAGAGATTCTTCTGGTTTGCGCTCCTGCTGAGCGCAATCGTTGCGTGCTCGGTCTTCGTTGGCGGCGCAGCTGTTGCGGCAGACGGCGATGACGTCGTGCTCATCCCGAAAGACAATGGCGACGACGAGTCGGAGGCGCCCCCGTCCGGAACGGTCGACTTCCGAGACGTTGACATCGGCAGCGCCCTTACCGAATGTCCGCAAGCGGGGCTTCGCAACGGGCAACCGAAGCCGCTCGACCTGAGGAAGGAAGACCAGGTCGAGAAGCTTTCGAACGAGGGCGACGACATCAGGTTCAACCAGGACTACGCCTGCTTCCCGCAGGACGAGACGTCTATCGCTGTCAACCCCACGGATAAGAACAACGTAATCGGTAGCGCGAACGACTACCGGCTCGGTTGGGGCACCTCGGGCTTCTATGCCTCAACGGACAACGGTGCGCACTTCTATGACGGCATCAGGCCTTTCCCGACGAATGCAAACTCCGCCCGCGATCACATCGACGGAGGCGGGGACCCATCAGTTGTCTTCGACCGAGGCGGCACGGCTTACTACAACGACCTGCACTTCATGCGGGAGAACGATGAGAGCGGCATCTTCGTGTCGCGCTCGACGAACGGCGGCTTCACCTGGAGCCGGCCTTGCATCCCCGCAGGTGCTACGGACAGCGCGGCTCGCTGTGGAGGCAACGGCGACGTTCGCCGACCGGGCGACGGGGTCGTGGCGTACAACGCCGACAACGACAACGTTCTGAACGGCAGCGTCCCGGCGCACGACAAGAACTACATGACGGCCGGCTCGCGACCGGCGGGCGTGACGCCGACGTGCTTCGCCCCGATCTCGAAGACGGCGATTCCGGCCGGGCAGCCCGGTTGTGCGAACGATCTGGTCGGCCCGGATCGGCTTTACGTGACGTGGACGATCTTCCTCCGATCGACGGCCAAGATCTTCTTCAGCTACTCGGACGACAGGGCGTACTCGTGGTCGGTGCCGAAGGAGATCGACGGGACGGCCTCGTTCTGCACCGGCGGTGTGCACGAGGGGGACTGCGACGCTAACCAAGGCTCGGTCCCAACCGTGAATCCGACGACTGGTGAGCTCTGGGTGTCGTTCGAGAACTTCAACACCCCGGATGAGAATCAGTACCTCGTCGTTCGCTCGACGGATGGCGGCCAGACTTTTCAGGGGCCGTTCTTCATCTCGACGGTGTTCGACGTGAACTACCCGCGTTCGGGGAGCCCGGCGTCTCCAGCGACAAACCGCTTGGACTGCTTCAACCGCGGCCAGGGGAACCGCAGCGTTCTCACCAACTCGTGCTTCAGGGTCAACTCGTACGGCAACATCTCTGCGGATCCGCGCGGCGGAGCGTTCGCAGACGATCTCTACGCCGTAATCGACGACAACCGGAACGGCCAACGCGTGAGCTCGAACACCGACGTGTTCCTGTTCAAGTCCACAGACGGCGGCCAGACGTGGATCGGCCCGACGCGGGTCAACGACGATCCGTCCAGGCAGCCGACGCTTGCCGAGGGGACGCGGGACTGCGGTCGCGTCGCCGGTCGCATTTGCCCGGCAACCGCGCTCAACTTCGGGAACGACCAATGGTTCCCGTGGGTTGACGTCTCCGACCAGGGCGACGTGAATGTGGTCTTCTACGACCGCCGACTCGATACGGACTCGACGGCGGGCGAGTGGCCGGAGAGCCGCGCTGCGCCGAATGGCCGTCCCGGGAACTACCTGGTGTGGAACTTCGGCGCCCAGTGTGCGATCACGTCGACGGCGACGGTGACGCAGGCCTCGACGTCGATTCCTGCCGCGGCAAGCCAATGCCTCGGCGACCAGGCTGCGATCATCCCGCAGCCGACGGCGCCGGTCAATCCGGTGTCCGGTGCAGTGATTCCCGGAGGGGCGCAGACGGTCTTCCCGTTCCAGAACTTCGTCCTTTCCGATACGCCGTCCAACTGGGACTACACGTTCCGGGCTGGCATCTTCGCGGGCGACTACAACAACGTGACGATGGGCGCGGAGAACCAGGCGTGGGCGCTCTGGACAGATGCCCGCAACGGCCGCTCTGCGCGGCAGCAGCCGGGCCGAAACCCGATTTGCGAGCAGTCGGACGTCTTCGGCGATCGCTTCAACGCACACGGTGCGAGCGGGAACGCCGCAAACGCGACGAAGGACATGGATCTGTACCTCGTGACTCCTTGCCCGCTGGCGGCGCAGGAGAAGGGCCAGAAGTAGTCGCACCGGTTCAGCTGTAAAGCGAAGGGCCGCCTCCGGGCGGCCCTTCTGCGTCCCCCGATCGAGTGACGCCGACCTAACACGGCCCAGCGGCGGTGCCGACACCTGGAGTGCGGTGAAGCGGCTGTTTTTCCTCTCCTTTTGCGCTGCGGCGTGCCTCGTCGTCGCTCCCGCCTATGCGAAGGCCGATCCGAATCCCTTCGGGGTCACGATCGTCCGCTTCGACGGCGGCACCACGCCCGCGCAGATGCAGGCCGCGATCGCGCACGCCGGCGGCGAGGTCGTCACCGATCTGAGCCCGGTCGGCGCGATGGCGGTCGCGCCCGTTGCCCATGACTTCGGCGCCAGGATCGGCGCGAACTCGCACGTTTCCTCTTTCTTCGCCGAGTCGATGTTCGATGGGCCGGTTACCTTCGACGGCGGCAGGAACCTCGGCCCAGTCGGCACACCCGACTTCGGCAAGTCCCACTCGTTCCCGGATCCATGGCACGACGCTTCCTCATTCCTTGGCGTCACGAACCCGGAGGGAATCCTGCAGTGGGACGACGCCCGCATGAACGTCCCGAGCGCTTGGGCGACGACCCTCGGTGACAGGACCGTCAAGGTTGCCGTCCTGGACAGCGGCATCCAGAAGTCCCACCGCGAACTGAAGGACAACCTCGACGGCAAGGCCCAGACCTTCGTCCCCTGCGAGGCGCTCGGGCACGCGTTCGGCGAGAAGGCACTCAAGGACGCCGGCCTGACCGACTGTGGCAACGACGACAAGGAGGGCCACGGCACCTGGGTCGCTAGCCGCATCGCCGGAGCGCTCAACGGCTTTGCGTCGAACGGCGTGGCGCCGAGGGTTCAGGTCTCGAGCTACAAGGTCCTCGCCTCCGGCTTCGGCGCTTTCCCGGACTGGATCCTTGCCGGCCTGCTCCAGGCCTGCTTCGATCGCGTCGACCTCGTCAACATGTCGATCACCGGCTATCTCGATCCGAACGATCCGACCGACGCGCAGACCTACCTCCTCTTCAACGACGTCGTCCAGTACTGCCGTGCGCGCGGGGTCACGATCTTCGCGGCAGCCGGCAACGAGCACGTGCGAGTCAACCGCGTGACGACGACGGTCGGCGGCCGCACCTTGAGCGGCGTCGGCCAGGTCTCGAGCGGGCCCGACGGCATCGCGACCACGGCTCCGGGGGCAGACTCTGCGGACTCCGACCTTCGTGGGCTGCTCGAGGCCCCGGCCGGCGTTCCGGGTGTGGTCATGGTCTCGGCCACGAACAACGGCAACGGAGCGGCGCCCGCGGACGACCCGTTCGGGGTGGGAATGCACGTCGGCGCCCGGGACCAGCTCGCTTACTACTCGAGCTACGGCTCGCGGGTCGACCTCGCCGCTCCGGGCGGCGCCCGCCGCTTCAACCTCCCCGGTTGGGACGGCGGCGACGGCAACATCCTCTACGGCGGCTGGGGGTCGCTCGGAGCGCTGGTCGACAACGGCGCCATCTGCCGCGACCCGCTCGAGTCGTCGCTCTTCAACTTCGCCTGCTTCAAGGTCGCCGGCTCCGGTTTCGGCTGGCTCCAGGGGACGTCGATGTCGGCCCCCAACGCGCTGGGAGTCGCCGCGCTCCTGATCTCGGCGAAGCGGGCTGTCCGGCACGATCCAACTGATCTGATTGCCCGTCTCCAGACGACGGCGCGGCGGACGATGACGAACTACACAGGCCCGGACGACCCGAGCAACACGAGCCCGACCTACGACGGCCGGCCGTGCAACACGGGTTACTGCCACCTGGACACGACCCACCCGCTTGCCTTTGCGGACGCCTACGGCGCGGGTCTGGTCGACGCTGGCGCGGCAGTCGCGCCCTAACTTAGTAGAACCTCAGCGATATCACGCTTGATATCACGGCCGCGGCCGTTTATAGTCGCGCGGCTTTGCCAGGGGAGACGTACCGGTTCCTCCTGCGAATGCCGAGGAGCTGCGGAGGGCACTTGCCGCTGCGGCCGAACGTTCGGGCCGCAGCCTCAACGCCGAGCTGGTTCACCGTCTTGATCGGAGTGTCCGCATGTCGCCTCTGAGAGTCGCCGCGACGAAAGCGGCGGCCGTTATGAAGCGTCCCATCGAGGTAAGGAGGGGGAGAATGCTTCGGAAGCGATACAGGGTCGCCATGGTCGCCGTTGTCATCGCGGCGGCTTTCCTGGCGGCCTTACTGCTCGCGCTCGCGAGCGGTTCAGGAAGCACCCAGGCCGGTAATGCCGCTGTACTCGCCAAGGCCGGCGAGGGCGGCGATGCCGACTCTGCCGGCGACACCCCGGGCCTCGGCCCGGTGAGCTTCGACGCCTACCAGGCGGCGGAGCGCACCTATCCGGCCAACGTGATCCCGCCCGCGATCACTCAGCGGGCGGAGGACACGTTCAACGCGATCGCCGCGGCGGACGCGAGAAAGGGCGACCCGAAGGGCGCCTCGCACACGTGGCACCTTTACGGCCCCGTGCGAAACGCCACCGAGCCGGGTGTCATCTCGTTCTCGGGTGCGACCAACAACACCGCGAGTCGTGTGACGGCGCTCGTCGCCGATCCGAACTGCACAGCGAAACAGTGCCGGCTCTGGACAGGCGTCTCGGGTGGCGGCGTCTGGCGAACCGACAACGCGCTCGCTCCGAAACCTGACTGGCAGCAGGTCAGCCCGGAGCAGCTCGATCAGAACTCGGTCGGGACGCTGACGCTCGATCCGACGCACAACACTCTTTACCTCGGCACGGGTGAGGCGAACCGTTGCTCGTCCGGCTGCGAGGCGGGCGTCGGCATCTACAAGTCGACCGACGACGGCAACCACTGGACAAAGCTGAGCGATGCGTGTGTTAACAACCCGACGTACACGTGTGCCAGCCCCGGAGTCGACTCTTTCCTCGGCCGCGGGATCAACTCGATCGTCGTGGACCCAAGGGACTCGAACCACATCTTCGTCGGTTCTGCACTCGGGGTGCGTGGCCTCAACCACGTAATCGGCGCGGCCGGCGAGACCCAGCGATTCGAGCCGGGCGCGAACGAGCCAGGCGTCTACGAGTCGCACAATGGCGGAGCGACGTTCACAGAGGTGTGGAACGGGGCGAAGCCCGACGCGGGCGGCACCGTGTCCTTCGGGATCACGGACCTCGGTCTCGACCCGCTGAACCCGGATGTCGTCTACGCAGCCGGCTTCGATGCCGGTGCGTGGCGGCGCGACGCCGGAGCGGCCGCGACTGCCTTCCAGCAGGTGTTCGCACCTCAGTTCAATCAGGGTGCCGGGATCGACCGGACGATGTTCGCGCTCACTAGCAAGAACAACAAGACCCGGATCTACCTGACCGACGGCACGGCCGCCGGCGGTGGGCCTACCGATCCGTTCGCGGCCAACTTCTGGCGGACGGACAACGCCAACAACCTGACGGCGGCAGCCCTGTTGACATCGCAGGGGTCGACGACCCCGACAGGGGCCGCCTGCAATCCGCCCGATCCCACGACGCACACGTTCCCCGCGTCGTACAACACCGGCTGGCAGTGCCTGACCTCGCGTGACACGGCGAACCCGTACTTCCCCACGCAGGACTTCTGCTGGGCGCAGTGCTGGTACGACGAGGAGGTCTACACGCCGACCGGCATGCCCGACACCGTTTACGTGATCGGTGCGATGCAGTACGACGAACAGCCGTGTGACACGAAGGGCGTCGGCTGCGGCGGCGGCCATGATGCCGCTGGTCAGGGCGCAGGGATGTCGAACGGCCGCACGGTCCTTTACTCGAATACCGCCGGCGATCCCGACTCCGCCAACGGCAGCCGGACATTCACGGATCTGACGACGGATACCCAGAACACGCCAGCACCGTGGTGCGCATACCAGCCGTACTTCGCTACCCCCTGCCGGCGGGCGTCGAACAGCATCCACCCGGACCAGCACGCCATCGTCGTGAACCCGGGCAATCCGACCCAGATCTTCGAGGGTTCGGACGGCGGCATCATCCGCACGAGCGGGACGTTCGGGGACATCTCGTCCCAGTGCGACGAGGTCGGCCGCGATGGTTTCACGGGCGGTCCGGTGACCGGCTCGGACAACGTCGGCTGCAAGCGGTTGCTCTCGCGTGTTCCGGTCGAGCTGGCCCACATCGACAGGAACCTGAGCAGCACGATCCAGCTCATCAACGCCGTAATCGATCCGTTCAAACCGTGCCGCGTCCTCGGCGGAACGCAAGACAACGGCACGTGGGCGAATATGAACGGATGCAGCCTGAACACGTTCACGCAGGTCATCTATGGCGACGGTGGCAATGCGGTCTTCGACTCCGCGCACGCGAACTGGATGGCGAACGAGTTCACGAGCGGAGCCGGTGACGTCAGCTTCGAGAACGGCGACCCGCAGAGCTGGGTCGTTGCGACTGCTCCGATCCGTCGCAGCGGCGAAGGACCGTCGTTCTACTGGCCGCAGGTCGGCGACCCGAACCCGGTTCCCGGCACGCACCCGATCTACGAGGGCGCGAAGCACGTCTGGCGGAGCTGGGCGTTCAACGGCGGCCATGCGACGACGAGCGGGCCGCAGGACACGAGCCCGGACATCCCGTTCATGGAGTCGCACTGTCCGGAGTTCGTAACGGGCTCGACCAATGTGAACTGCGGTGACGCTCGGCCGCTCGGCGGGGCGATGTGCGACGCGGTCGCGTCCACGCCGCTCCCGCCGTGCGTCGGCGAATCCGGCGACCTGACCGCTTCCGGACTTCAATACGGGACGGACCGCTCGGGCGGCACGGTCTCGTGGATCGCGCGCGACAGCGCCGATCACGGGACGATCTGGGCCGCAACGTCCGCCGGCCGCATCTTCGTGACGCATAACGGTGATGCCGTCGATCCGTCGACGGTGACGTGGACGAGGATCGACAACTCGGTGACGGGCGGCTCACCGACCCGGTTCCCGAGTTCGATCTACGTCGATCCGGCGAACTCAAACCATGCGTGGATCTCGTACTCCGGCTACAACGCGGTGACGCCGTCCACGCCGGGCCACGTCTTTAGCGTGGTGAACACCGGCACCATCGGCGCCGGCACGTTCACGAACCTGAACGTGGAGGGCGGCTCCTCGGCGTACCCGACGCCGACGAGCGATGGCGATCTGCCGGTCGCCGACGTCGTTCGCGACGACGCGACGCACACGCTCTACGCCGCGACCGACTTCGGCGTCCTCCGGGGCGACAACGATGGCGCTTCGTGGCACGTTACGGATGGGATGCCGCGCTACGAGGTCATGCACCTCGCGATCCAGCCGTCCTCGCGCGAGCCGACCTGCAAGGGCGGCGGCCTGTGCAAGCCCGTGCTGTACGCGGCGACGCACTCGCAGGGCTTCTGGCAGATGAACCTGGGCAAGTAGCTCCGAGAAACCGCCGATGAAAAGAGGGCCGCCCCCGGCGGCCCTCTTTCTCATGAGTGGGCCCAGAGCCCGAAAGCGAGCGCTCGCGTTCGCTCGACGCTGATCCCGACGACTGCGGCGCCGTCTGCATCGTCCGCGATTGCGCGCAGGCTGCGCCCGAACCACGTCCGCTGGAGCACCCAGGAGGAGACGGCCGCGACCACGACGGCGACGCCGATGACGGCGAAGGCCCGAACGTGAATCTGGGCACCGAGGATCGTCACCAGTCCGTCGTTGCCGACCCGCCGAAACAGGATCGGGTCTGGAAAGACGTACGCCGGACGTGAGAAGGCCGCGTCGAGGACGGCGTGAATCGCGAAGCCGAGCGCGAGTGTCGCGGCGACCCAGCCGATCGCCGAGCGCCCGATGTACGGCTGAACGACGGCGAAATAGCCTCCGGCGCCAACGGTCACGCAGACCGCGATCCCGGCGAGAATCGCCAGCGCCATCCGGCCCCCCGAGACCGTCTCCTGGGTCAGGGGCTGGGTGCCGGCGGCGACCAGCAAGGTCACGAAGGCGCCGAGCCCGATCAGGTCGCCGAGCGCGAAGTAGACGATCCCGGTCAGCCGATAGAGCAGGGAGTAGCCGATCGCGACCAGGCCATAGACGCCGCCGGCGCTCAAGCCGGTGAAGAAAACCGGGACTGCAAGCCTCATCGGCCGCGGATTATGCGGCCCGGATGGCCCAGTGACTCAGGAGTGGATCAGTACGCGACTGCGCCGCGACCAGTCTCGGCCGCATGGCGTTGCTCGTCCGCCCTATAGCTCGAGCGAACGAGCGGCCCGGAGAACACCGAGCCGAAGCCCAGCGCCTCGCCCTGCTCGCGGAACCAGCGAAACTCGTCCGGATGCACCCAGCGGTCGATCTGCGCGTGCTTGGCGCTCGGCTGCAGGTACTGGCCGATCGTGACCACGTCGACGCCGTGTTCGCGCAGGTCGCGCATCGTCTCGACCACCTCGTCGTTCGTCTCCCCCAGGCCGACGATGATTCCGGATTTCGTCAGCACCGGATAGTCCGCGAGCTCCTTCGCGCGGGCCAGCAGCCAGAGCGCCTTGTCGTAGCTTGCCTTCGCCCCGCGCATGCGCGTGTGTAGGCGGCGAACCGTCTCGATGTTGTGGTTGAAGACCTCGGGCCGGGCGGCGAGCACCGTTCGCAGGGCCTGTTCCTCCACGCCCAGGAAGTCAGGGGTGAGCACCTCGACCGAGGCCTCTGGCACCTTCGCCTTCAGCGCCCGGATCGTCGCCGCGTAGTGGCCGGCGCCGCGGTCGGGGACGTCGTCGCGGTCGACCGACGTGACAACGACGTGCTTGAGGTCCATCTCCGCGGCGGCCTTCGCCAGCCGCAGAGGCTCGAGCGGGTCCGGCGGATGCTCGGGCTTGCCGGAGTGGACGTAGCAGTAGCGGCAGGCGCGTGTGCACGTGTCGCCGAGGATCTGGAAGGTCGCGGTCCCGCGGCCCCAGCACTCGGCGATGTTCGGGCAGCGCGCCTCTTCGCAGATCGTGTGCAACGACTGCCCGTGGATCAGCTTCTTGACGTCGAAGTAGCGCGAGTTCGCGCTCGGCGCACGTACCTTCATCCACTCCGGGCGGCGTGGGCGTTCAGCTACTGGTAGCGAGTTCTGCATAGGCGGGAGCTTCCTCGAACTGCAGGTTAAAGACCTTGCCAAGCGCCGCGACAGCGTGCGGCCTCATCTCATCGACCGTCACGGGCCGGCCGAGCTCGCGCGCAATCGTCGTGAACTGTGCGTCCTCGATCCCGCAAGCGGTAATCCATTTCGTGAACGGCGCCGGGTCGAGGTCGACGTTGAGCGCGTACCCGTGGGTGGTCACCCACTTGGAGATGTGAATCCCGATCGATGCGATCTTCCTTGGCGGTCTTTCGAGCCAGATCCCCGTCAGGCCGTCGATTCTCTTACCCTCAAGTCCGCAGGACTTGAGGGTGTCAATGAGCGCCTCCTCGAGGTCCCGGCAGTACTTCTTGACGTCCTGCCCGTGCCGGCTGAGGTCGAAGATCGGGTAGCAGACGAGCTGCCCCGGCCCGTGGTAGGTGGACTTTCCACCGCGGTCGGTCTCGACGATCTCGACCGCCGCCCCTGGCGGGATGTGGAGCTCCCCGGCCTCGGTCCGGCGCCCAAGTGTGACGACCGGCGGGTGCTCGAGCAGGAGAACCGTGTCGGGCGAGGCTCCCGCGGAAACGTCGGCCGCCACCGAGCGCTGGAGATCCCAGGCCTCTTGGTACGGAACCGTGCCGA
>Ga0114129_10010914_pt1 | contig 12942 bp, 11 predicted proteins | sample RhiMetdeltSRZDD1_FD_80071 | JGI IMG/M metagenome (GOLD analysis project Ga0114129, IMG submission 80071) | Populus rhizosphere microbial communities from Tennessee, USA - Rhizosphere MetaG P. deltoides SRZDD1 (version 2) (version 2) | ecosystem: Host-associated > Plants > Roots > Rhizosphere >...
CGGCTCAGGCGCCGGCGAGCAGCGTGGCCATGCGGGCGGCCTGGGTCTCCCACCGCCACTCGGCCTCGATCCAGGCCCGGCCGGCCGTACCCAGCCGGCGGGCCTCGGCCGGGTCGGCCAGCAGTCCGGCCACCTGCGCCGCGACGGCCGGGACGTCGCGCCCGTCGACCACGAACCCCGTCTCGCCGGGCCGTACGGCGTCCGGCGCGCCGCCCGAGTCGCCCGCGACCACGGGCAGGCCGATGGCGGACGCCTCCAGGTACACGATGCCCAGGCCCTCGACGTCGAGGCCGGCGGCGCGCGTACGGCAGGGCATCGCGAAGACGTCCCCGGCCGCGTAGTGCTCGGGCAGCCGCGCCCAGTCGACCGAGCCGGTGAACACGACGTCCTCGGCCACCCCGGTCTCGCGGGCCAGCCGGGTCAACCGGGCGCGATCGGGGCCGCCTCCGACCACGAGGAGCGCGGCCCCCGCGACGCGCGCGCGGATCGCGGGCATGGCCCGGATCAGCGCGTCCTGGCCCTTGCGCGGGACGAGCCGGGAGACGCAGACGACCACGGGCCGGTCGGTCAGGCCGTACCGGGCCCGGACCTCGTGGCCGTCGACCCCGGGGTGGTACGCGTCGACGTCCACTCCCGGTGCCAGCCGGCGCAGCTCGGTGAGCCCGTGCAGCGCGCGGTCGAGCCGTACCCGCTGATAGTCGCCGAGGTACGTGAGGACGTCGATGCCCCGCCCGATGCGCCGCAGGAGGCCGCGCGCGCCGGGTACCGCGGCCCAGCCCACCTCGTGCCCGTGGGTGAGCCCGACGGCGCGGGCGACCCCGGCGCGCCGGCGCAGGCCGCCCGCGAGCAGGCCGAGGGGTGCGGCGGCGCCGAACCAGACGGTGTCGCAGCCGTACGCGCGGGCCAGCTCCGCCGCCCGGCGCGCGACCCGGGTCGTCGGCAGCAGGACCGACGTCGGCTCCCGCACCACCTCGAACGGCTGGTCGGCGTCGAACTTGTCGGCACCGCGCCAGGTCGAGGCGTACACGACCACGGAGTCGCCCGGCTGCCGGACGGCGAGGTTGTGCACGAACGACTGGATGCCACCGGGCCGGGGCGGGAAGTCGTTGGTGACCAGCAGCGTGCGGGTCACCGGTCGCCCCGTGCGTACGCCCGGGCGGCCGCAATCCGCTCCACAGTGGACGGATGGCTGCCGAACGCGAACTGCTCCGCCGGTGGTGGGTCCACGTCGGCCAGGTTGACGAGCGCGAGCCGGCGCTCCATCGACTCGAACACGGCCGGATCCCCGGTGAGCGCGAGGGCATGCGCGTCGGCGCGGGCCTCGATGCGCCGGGACACGAGGTTCTGCAACGGCAGGGCGAGCACGCCCGCCACGGTGGCCACCGCGACGAGCAGCGCGATGCCGCGCGGGTCGGCGATCGAGTCGGTGCCGGCCCGGCGGAGCAACGGGGTCCACCCGCCGAGCACGTACAGCCCGCAGACCGCGGCCGCGGCGCCCAGCGCGCCGAGCACCGTACCCGTCGCGACGTCGCCGTCCTTGGCGTGGCCGAGCTCGTGCGCGACGACCGACTCCACCTCTGCCGGCGGTGCCTCGCGCAGGAGCGTGTCGTACACGACGATCCGGCGGGTCGGACCCAGGCCCGACACGTACGCGTTGACCGCACTCGTCCGGCGTGACGCGTCGGCGACCAGCACGTCCCGGACCGGGACGCCGTCCCGCTGGGCGAGCGCCACGAGGTCGTCGCGCAGCGGCCCCGCCTCCATCGGCGTGAACCGGTTGAAGATCGGCTCGACGATCACGGGGAGCACGAACGACAACAGCACCACAAGCGCCGCCGCACCCACCGCGCCCCACGCCCACCACCAGCGCGGGCTCAACCGGGTGATCGTGTAGAACCCGAGCAGCGCGATCGCGCCGAGCACCGCGCCGACGGCGTACCCCTTCGCGACGTCGACCGCCCAGGCGCCCCAGCTCTGGGTCGACAGGCCGTACCGGACGAGGATCACGTGCCGCCACGCGGCGATCGGGAGCGCCAGGATCTCGCCGACGAGCACGACCGCCAGGCCGCCGAGCACGGCCCGGGCGATCCAGTGCCCGCCGAACGGCCGACTGACCTGCGTGACGATCGCGGCGCCCCAGGGGGTCAGACCCAGGACCAGCGCGACCACCAGTCCCAGCGCGAGCGAGAGGTAGAGCGTCGGGCGTAGGTCGCCGTGGAAGGCGCGACCCCGGGCCACGCGGTCGGCCGGCAGCTCACCCAGCGCGCTGAGCTGGTCGGCGCGGGGTGCCGGCGGACGCGACCACGGCACGAGCAGGGCCGCCGCCAGAAGCACCGCCGCCACGAGCACCGCGAACGCCACGGCCGCCCAAAGCCGAGGGGTCATCCGCGCCGCTCCTCACGATTCGCGCCGCGGTCGGTGCCGACCGCGGCTGCCGCGCCCATCGTATGCGGCGCGCCGCGGGGCACCCCAGGAGCTATGCCGCCCGGTGATCCGCCCGCCCGCCGGGCACGAGCCGCAGCCGCGGCACCATGCCGGCGTCCGCGAGCACGCGCAGCGCCCGCTGCTCGACCTCGTCGAGCTCGACGCCCTCCGGCGGTGCGCCGAGCATCACGCTCACCACGCAGCCCGCACACGCCGGCCCCCGGACGGCGCAACTCTCACAGTCGATCAGCATGGCCCCTCCTCGTACGCCTGTACCAACACGGTACGACAGGGGTACGACGAAAATGGCCCCTCAACTCCGGGCGAGGCGGCGGAGCAGGGTTTCGGCGCCCAATGGGTACGCTCCGTGCCGGCGTACTCCGTCCGCCACCTCGCGGTCCGAGGAGATCACGACGACGGGTCGACCCGCCGGTTCGGCGCGGACGAGGCGCCGGATCAGCTCATCGGCCGTCTCGCCTTTACGGGAGAACAGCACCCGTACGCCCCGCGGCGCCGGCGGCAACCCGTGGACGCGTTCGGCGCCGTCGAACACCACCGTGACCTCGGCCCCCGTCTGCGCGGCGAGCCCGCCGAGCCCGGACACCAGCCGGCTGCGCTGCTGCTCGAGCGACACCTCGCCGAACCCGCGCTTGGTCACGTTGTACCCGTCGACGACGAGGTGTGCGCGCGGCAGGGCCAGGTACTGGTCGAGCCGGACCGGATCGTCCGCCTCCAGCGCCCGGGCCCGGGTGCCGAGCATCGCCTCCGGCCGGTCGGCGGCGGCGTCGGCCACGAAGTCGCCAGGCAGCTTGTCGGCCGGGTCGAGCGCCAGCTCGCGGCGCAGCCCGACCGCCGCCTGTCCGATGGTCTCCAGCAGCAGCCAGAGCCGCACGTCGTCGACCGCCCGGGCATCCTTCGCGCTCTGCCGGGCCGACCCGGCGGCCGTCTCGGCCTCGGCGAGCTTGGCGCGCAGGCGGCGTACCTCGGCTTCGTGGTCGGAGGCCGCCCGGGTCGCCCGCCCGCGTTCGCTGGCCAGCATGTCGCTGGCCTTGCGTTCTTTGGCCTGCAGGTCGCGGAGCTGGCGGCTGAGCGCGCGGACGTCGTCGCGGAGCGTCGCGGCCTCGTCGCGCAGCTTGCCCAGCTCGTCGCGCAGCTTGTCGGCCTCGACCCGGGCGACCGCACGATCGTGCTCGGCCCGGGCGGCGCGGCTCTCGATGTCGTGGATGAGCTGGGCCTGCGCGGCGCTGTCGGCCTCCGCGCGGACGGCGCCGATCGCCGACTCGACCAGCGTCCGCCAGCCCGTCGGCCGGGCCAGGTAGGCCAGCGCGGCCACGTGGACCGGGTCGGCGGCGGCCGGTGCATGCCCCTCCAGCACCGCGGCTCCCAACTCGCCGGCGTCGGCCAGGATGCGGTTGGCGGCGCGCTGGCGGAAGAGCGGGTCGGCCGTCAACTGCGTCGCGATCAACGGACCGCCGAGACGTCCTCGGCGGTTCGGGGCGAATTTGGCTACTCTCCGCAAAGCGGGCGGGATCTCGTCGGACGGCAGCACGGACATCACGCCGGACGCCAGCGTGATCACCCGCTGGCGGACCGCCTCCGGCAGCGGGGGCTCCAGCTCGATCCCATCGAGGTCTACCGGCTCGTTGTCGTGCCCATCGCCCGCGTCGAACCCGGCGACCGACTCGTCGAGCCGGCCGTCGGTGGGGAGGTCCGGCGCGGCCATTTCCCCAGTGTCGCACCGCGAGGCGGTCCGGCGCTCAACAGTTAATTCGATCTTCGCGTACGCGGCCTGTGCGGCGCGTCCCGGCGGGAATGTCAGACCCCGCTCCTACCCTCGACCCGTGCCGACGAGCAGCCACCGCCAGACGACTCTGGACGACCTGCTCGCGGATCCGCTCGCGGCGAGCCTGCGCAGCACGACGTTCGTGGTCGTCGACCTGGAGACCACGGGTCGGGCGGCGGACGGCACGGGGATCACCGAGATCGGGGCGGTGCGGGTCCAGGGTGGTGAGCTGCTCGGCGAGTTCGCCACCCTGGTCAACCCGGGTGAGGCGATCCCGCCGTTCATCACCGTGCTGACCGGCATCACCCAGGCGATGGTGGTGCCCGCGCCGTCGATCGAGTCGGTGCTGCCCTCGTTCCTGGAGTTCGCCGCGGGGGCGGTGCTCGTCGCCCACAACGCACCGTTCGACATGGGCCACCTCAAGGCGGCATGTGCCCGCTTCGGGTACGTGTGGCCCCGGCCACGGGTCCTCGACACGGCCGCCCTCGCCCGGCGGGTGCTCACCACCGACGAGGTGCCCAACCGGCGCCTCGGCACCCTCGCGGCGTACTTCATGACCCCCCGGCAGCCGTGCCACCGCGCGCTGGCCGACGCCCGCGCGACGGTCGACGTGCTGCACGCGCTGATCGGCCGGCTCGGCGGCCACCAGGTGTTCACGATCGGCGAGGCGCTGGAGTTCGTGAAGGCGATCTCCCCGGAGCAACGCCGCAAGCGGCACCTGGCCGAGGGACTGCCGCACGTGCCGGGGGTGTACGTGTTCCGCGCCCGCGACGGTCGGCCGCTCTACGTGGGCACGTCGGGTGACATCGGGACCCGGGTCCGCAGCTACTTCACCGCCGCCGAGAAACGCGCCCGCATCAGCGAGATGCTCGCCGCGGCCGAGCGCGTCGAGGCGATCGAGTGCGCCCACGCGTTGGAGGCCGAGGTCCGGGAGCTCCGGTTGATCGCGGCGCACGCACCTCCGTACAACCGCAGATCCAAATTCCCCGAGCGGGTTGTCTGGCTGAAGCTGACCGCGGAGCCCTACCCGCGCCTGTCGATGGTGCGGGAGCTGGCGCCGGACGGCGCACACTATCTCGGGCCGTTCACCGGACGGCGGTCGGCCGAGCTGGCCGCGGCGGCCTTCTACGACGCGGTCGCGCTGCGCCAGTGCACCCACCGGCTGTCCACGCGCGTGCGCACACCCACCTGCGTGCTGGCCGAGCTGGCCCGCTGCCCCGCGCCGTGCGACCACCAGGTCACCACCGAGGAGTACGAAGAGTCCGCCGCCGGACCGGTCCGGGCGGTGCTCGACGGCGACCCGGGGCTGGTCGTGGCGCGGCTGGTGGCCCGCATGGAGCTGCTGGCCGGGCGCCAGCGGTACGAGGAGGCCGCGGTTGTCCGGGCCCGGCTGGCCGCGGTGCTGCGGGCGGCGGTCCGCATGCAACGGCTCGCGGCGCTGACCGCGGTGGCCGAGCTGATCGCGGCGCGACCGCCGGCCAACCAGCGCGGGACGGCGCCCGGCACCCCCGCCGGGCGGTACACGGGCGCGGCCGGCTGGGACCTCGCCGTGATCCGGCACGGCCGCCTGGTCGCGGCCGGCACGTCCCCGCCCGCCGTCCATCCCCGCGCGACGATCGACGTCCTGCTCGCCACCGCCGAGACCGTCCGCCCCGGCCCGGGCCCGACGCCCTGCGCCAGCGCGGCCGAGACCGAACGGATCCTCGCCTGGCTGGAGAAGCCGGACACCCGGCTCGTGCGCAGCTCGGCCGGCTGGGCGTCGCCCGCGACCGGTGCCGCGCGGTTCCGTGATCTGCTCGTCCGCGCCGACTCGCCCGCCGCGGTCGCGGGGATGGGCATCCGATGACTACCCTGAAGGCCACCGTCCGGCGTACCTCGGGAGGTCACCGGTGGAGGACGACCGCTCCGTCTCGGCCCGTCTGGCGCCGAGCCGCGACCCGGAGCAGTCGGTGGCCGGCGCCAGAGCTGATCTCACGAGTGCCGATCTCACCGCGGAGGCCGTTCCCCGGCCCGCGCCCCCGGCCGACCAGGTGGCCCCGTCCAGCCCCACGACCGACTCCGGCCTGACCCACCGGCTGCGCGCTCTGCTGGGCGGCGGCGAGACCAACAACGGCGACCCTGTGGCCGCGCTGATCCGGGAGCACCGCGCGTTCCACCCGCACGCGGACGCGGCGATGCTGCGGCGGGCGTACGCCATCGCGCGGGACGCGCACGAGGGCCAGCTGCGCAAGACCGGCGAGCCGTACATCACCCACCCGCTCGCGGTCGCCCGGATCCTCGCGGCGCTCGGCATGGATACCCCGGCCCTGGTCGCCGCGCTGCTGCACGACACCGTGGAGGACACGAGCTACACGCTCGCCGCGCTGGACGCCGATTTCGGGCCGGAGATCGCCACCGTGGTCGACGGCGTGACCAAGATCGAGCAGGTGGCGTACGGGGAGGACGCCGAAGCCGAGACCGTCCGCAAAATGATCATCGCGGCCGGCCGGGACGTGCGCGTACTCGTCGTGAAGCTGGCCGACCGGCTGCACAACATGCGTACGCTCGGCGTGCGCTCCCCCGCCTCCCGCACCCGGGTCGCACGCGCGACGACCGAGGTGCTGATCCCGCTGTGCGACCGGTTGGGCATCCAGGTGCTCAAGCGGGAGCTCGAGGACACCGTGCTCTACCACCTGGAGCCGGCGGCGTACGACCGGATCGACACGTACGTCCGCCACCGTCCACAGTGGAACGAGTACCTCACGGAGCTGGCCGCGGCGGCGCGGTCGGCACTGCGCGCGCAGCGGGTCACGGCGACGGTCGGCCCCCGCCCGCGGCACTACTACTCGATCTGGAAGGACACCGTCGCGGGCACCCACGAGACCCCATTCGACCTGCCGCGCATCGTGATCGTCGTGGACGGTCCGGACACCGACTGCTACGCCGCCCTCGGCGCGATGCACGGCGCGTGGCGCCCGGTACCCGGCCGGTTCAAGGACTTCATCGCCTCGCCGAAGGACAACCTCTACCGGTCGCTGCACACGACCGTGGTCGGCCCGCAGGACCGTACGGTGGAGGTGCTGATCCGTACGGAGGCCATGCACCGGACGGCGGAGTACGGGATCGTCGCGAGCTACCGCTTCCGCCGCGCCGACGGCACCCCCGACCCCACCGTGCAGCTCCCCTGGCTCCGCCGGTTACTGGAGTGGGAGCCGGAGGCCAGCGACCCGGCCCAGTTCATGGAGGCGCTGCACAGCGACCTGGCCGACGCGCACATCCACGTGTTCACGCCGAGCGGCAGGCGCGTCCAGCTGCCCACCGACGCGACGCCGATCGACCTCGCGTACGAGCTCGACACCGAGCTGGGCGACGGCTGCGTGGGCGCGGTCGTGAACGGCCGGCTGACCCGGGTCTCCGCGCCGCTGGCCGACGGCGACGTGGTCGACCTGCTCACCCGCACGGACGGCATCCCGGCGACCGAGCTGCCCGACGGCGTCGCCGAGCGGCTCGGGCCGTCGCGGGACTGGCTCACGTTCGTGCGTACCCCCCTGGCGCAGCTGCAGATCAGCCGCTGGTTCGCCGAGCACAACCCGGAGACGGACAACGTCGCGCACAAGGTGCGGCTGGGCCGGGCCGCGATCGGGCTCGCGCTGCGCCAGCGCAACCGTGGCCTCGTCAGCGACGTACCCCTGCTGCGCCTGGCCGACCACCTCGGTTACCGCGACCTGGAGACTCTGCTGGTGGCGGTCGCGGAGCACCGGGTCCTGGCGGAGCGGGTGGTGGCCGATCTGATCGCGCTGGTGGACCACTCGCCCGGCCAGACCCGGCACACCCCGTAGCCTGTGCCGGTGATCCGACTGCGCAGACGCGCCACCACCGCCGGCTACACGATCTTCTACCGGCTGCCGCAGCGCGTCCGGCTGCAGCTGGTCCGGCTGGCGGCCCCGACGTTCACGGTCGGCGCGGTGGTGCTGCTGCACGACGCCGAGGCACCCGACCCGGGCCGGATCCTGCTGCTGCGCCAGCCGCCCGGCCGGGGCTGGACACTTCCGGGCGGGCTGCTCGGCCGCGGCGAGCAGCCCCAGGACGGCGCTCGCCGGGAGCTGGCGGAGGAGACCGGCATCCGGCTCGAACCCGGCCAGCTCACCCCGGCCCACCCCAACGCGGTGGTACACCCGAAGGGGCGCTGGATCGACATGGTCTACACCGCCCGGGTGCCGGCGAGCACGACACCGACCACAGTGGACGGTGCCGAGGTGTGGGAGGCGGTGTGGCATCCGGTGGACGGGCTGCCGCGGCTGACCCGCGCCACCGCCCAGATGCTGGAGCGCTACGGGATCGGCGCGCAGGCGTGAGGCAACGGTCCGGGCTGTGTGCGGTGTTGCTCGCCGCCGGGGAGGGCCGCCGGCTGCGCCCGCTCACCGAGGTCCGGCCGAAGGCGCTGTGCCCGGTGGGCAACGTGGCGCTGCTCGACCGCGCGCTGGCCCACGTCGCCGCGCTGGGGCTGGTCGGCCCGGCTTCGGTGGCCGTGAACGCGTGCTGGCTCGCCGACCAGGTGGTGTCCCATGTGGACGGTCGGGCGTACGCGTCGGTGGAGCCGGGCTCACCGCTCGGCACCGCGGGCGGGCTCGGCAACCTGCGCGACTGGATCGCGGGCCGCCCGGTGCTCGTGGGCAACGCGGACGCGTACCTCTCCGGGGCGGCGCTCGCGGCCCTGCTCGACGGGTGGGACGGCGAAACCGTACGGCTGCTCGGGGTCCCGACCCGCCCCGACGACCCGTACCGGTTCGGGGCGCACCGGTTCGCCGGGTACTCCCTGCTGCCCTGGACGGACGTGCGCGACCTCGTACCCGAGCCCGCCGAGCTGGTACACACCGTGTGGCGCCCGGCCGAGCGGGCGGGCCGGCTGACCGTGGTCGGGTACGCGGGTACGTACGTCGACGCCGGCACCCCGGCCGACTACCTGCGGGCCAACCTGTACGCGGCCCGGGGCGGCAGCATCGTCGCGCCGACCGCGACGGTGCACGCCCCGGTGGACCGGGCCGTGGTCGGCGACCGCGCGAGGGTCGACGGTCCGCTCACCCGGGCCGTGGTCTGGCCGGACGCCGAGGTACGCGCCGGCGAGCGCCTGGTCGACGCGATCCGCGCGGACCGTGGGCTGACGGTGCCCGTACCATGAACGCGTCCGATCCCGCGAGAACCGAGGAGCACCGGTGATCACTGCGATCGTTCTCATCGACTGCGCCACCGACTCGATCCCCGAGGTCGCCGAATCCCTGGCCAGCCTGCCCGGGGTCAGCGAGGTGTACTCGGTCGCCGGTCACGTCGACCTGATCGCGATCGTCCGCGTCCGCGAGTTCGACCAGATCGCCGACGTCATCGCGGGCGGCATCTCCAAGGTCGACGGCGTCGACAACACCGAGACCCACATCGCGTTCCGCGCGTACTCGCAGCACGACCTCGAAGAGGCGTTCTCGATCGGCTACACCGACTCCGACTGACCGCGGGCGCCGCGGGCCCGGCTACAGGTACCGGCGCCACCAGTCCAGGATCGCCTCGAACCGCGCCACCCGGTGCGACGGCAGCCCCGACCGGGAAAGCTCGTGACCCTCGCCCGGGAAGAGCAGCATCGCGGTCGGTACGCCGCGCCGGTGCAGCGCCACGTAGAGCCGCTGCCCCTGCTCGATGGGGCACCGCCAGTCGTGTTCGGAGTGCACGACCATGAACGGGATGGTGATCTGGTCGGCGTGGGTCAGCGGGCTCTGCTTGGCCTGCTGGTCGAGGTCCGAGCCGTACAGGTCGTTGGCGAAGAACCAGCCGATGTCCGAGGAGCCGGTGAAGCTGTCGATCGCGTTCACGGCCCGCTCGCTGATCGCGGCCTTGAACCGCTCGCCGTGGTGCGCGGCCATCCAGGTCGTCATGAACCCGCCGTGGGACCCGCCGAGCACGCCGACGCGGCTGCCGTCGAGCGAGGCATCCCCCGCGAGCGCCGCGTCGAGCAACGCGAGCAGGTCCATCGCGGTGATCTCGCCGACGTTGCCCACGACCGCGCGGCCGTGCGCCTCGCCGTAGCCGGACGAGCCGCGCGGGTTGCCCATGACGACCGCGTAGCCGGCGCCCGCGTACACCTGGGCCTCGTCGAACAGCCGCCAGCCGTACTGCGCGAACGGTCCACCGTGGATCATCAGCAGTACGGGGTGCGGCCCGTCGCCGTCGGGCTTCACCAGCCAGCCGTGGACCGGGTACCCGTCGGACGCCGTCCCGTTGACCTCGACCTGGGCGAAGCCGCCCTCGGTCGTCCACCGGGTCAGCGGGCGCGCCGTACCGTCGGGCTCGACGACGGCCAGCTCGCCCCACGTGGTCGGGTCGTTGACCGTCACCACGGTCACGCCGCCCGCGGTGGCGATCCCGACCGCCTGCCGCTCACCGTCGAGCAGCACGGCCGGCTCGGACCCGTCGTACGGCACCCGCAGCACCTGTACCGCGCCCCGGTGCTCGTTGAGGAAGAGCACGCCGTCGTCGGTCGGCAGGTACATGCCGCCGGGCGACGCCAGGTTGTACTTCTCCTGGTCGGTCAGCCGCCGCGGCCCGCTCGACCCGTCGAGGGGTATGGACCACAGAGACTCGTTACGGCATACCGCCTTCTGATCGTTGTCGGTCAGCTCGACCCCGGTGAAGCACACGGTCGACCCGTCCGGGGCGAACCGGGGCTGCGACACGCCGAGCCCCCCCGACGTCAGTGCCCGCAGCCCGGACCCGTCGGGTGCGCACACGAACACGTCCGAGCGCAGGTCGTTGCCCCGGTTGTCGTGCCGTTCGCTGACGAACGCGAGCAGGCTGCCGTCCGGGCTCCACGACAGGTCGGTGTGATCGATGTCATCGTCGGTGACCTGTACCGGCTTCGCGTCGGGGTCGGCGACGTCCACGACGAACACCTGCTGCGGCCGGCCGTTCCGGAAGCCGAAGTCGTCGATCCGGTACGCCAGCGTGGTGATCAGCCGCGGCGGCTCCTTGTCCGGGGTGACCTTCTCGTCCTTCTTGCCGTCCTTGCCGAAGCCGTACCGGCCGGGCTCGGGTACCCGCGCGGTGAACGCGATCCGGGCCGAGTCCGCGCTCCACTCCGCGCCGCCGGCGCCCATCGGCTGGTCGGTCAGCTGGCGCGCGTCGCCGCCGTCGACCGGCAGCAGCCACACCTGTGGCTTGCCGACCTTTCCGCCGTCCTCCTTGACCGACCGGGTGAACGAGATCCACCGGCCGTCGGGCGAGTACCCCGGCGCGTCGTCCCGCCACCCGTGGGTCAGCTGCCGCGGCGGTGCCGACCCGTCGGTCGGTACCAGCCAGAGCTGGCTCGTGTAGTCGTCCTCGTCCAAGTCGATCCGGCGGAGCGCCGTGACCGCGTACGCACCATCAGGTGAGAGCGTCGGCACACCGGGTACACGCAGGGCAGAAAGGTCAGAGGGTTTCACGTTCGGCACCCTAACCGGTAAGCACCGCCGCGCAACAGGGGTAGTTTCCGTACGTGGCTAGGCTCAGCCCGTGACGGAGTACACACAAGAGTTTGTGGACCGTGGATCCGACCGGCTCGGCCTCCATGTGTATCCGGAATCGGACACTCCCGACGCCCCGCTGATCGTGGTCTTCCCGGCGATGGGCGTGCCCGCGCGGTACTACCGGCCGCTCGCCGCCGCCCTGTCCGCCGCCGGTCTCCAGCCCGTCGTGGCCGACCTCCGCGGCACCGGCTCCAGCACGCCGCCACCCGATCGGCACAGCCGCTACGGGTACGGGGAGCTGGCGGACGACGTCGGCGCCGTGCTCGACGCGCTCCGCCCGCGGCGGGCCGGACGGCGGACGATCCTGCTCGGCCATTCGCTCGGCGGGCAGGCGTGCGCGTTGCACCTGGCGCGGTCGGGCGCGCCAGCGGAGTCCACCGTGGACGGTCTCGTGTTCGTCGCGGTCGGGCTGCCGTACTGGCGGTGCTACCCGAATCGCCGGCGCCCGTTCGTCGCCGGGCTCACGCAGGGCATCGCGGCGACGTCCACCGTGCTGCGGGTGTGGCCGGGGTGGGGCTTCGGCGGCCGGCAGGCACGTGGCGTGATCTCCGACTGGGCGTACACCGCCCGCCACGGCCGCTTCCGCGACCGCGCCCTGGAGGCCGGCCTGCGGCACGTGACGACCCCGGTGCTCGCGGTCAGCGTGGACGACGACCAGTTCACGCCGCCCGCCACGACCGACCTCCTCTGCGACAAACTCAGCGCGGCGCCCGTCGAGCGCACGCATTACACGGCCGCCGAGGCCGGTGGGCGGCTGGACCACTTCCTGTGGGTACGCGCCGCGGGTCCTCTGTCGTCCCACGTGGCCCGCTTCGCCAAAGCCCCGTGACTCCGGCCGCCGCGCCGCCCGCCGCCGGCCGCGCCGCCCGCAGCGCCGCCGCCGATGATCGCCGCCAGCGGTGCGAACGCGCACTTCGACTGCACATCCGCACCCGGCACCGCGATCTTGGCGCGGACGGCTAGCGGATAGACGAACCTTGCTCTGCTTACCGTGACGCAACACCGCGCCCCCGACGGGCCCCGCACTGCCCGCGCACCGCCCATGATCGCCGTGAGCGGTGCGAACGCGCACTTCGACTGCACATCCGCACCCGGCACCGCGATCATGGCGCGGACGGCTAGCGGATAGACGAACCTTGCTCTGCTTACCGTGACGCAACACCGCGCCCCCGACGGGCCCCACACTGCCCCCGCACCGCCCCACGA
>Ga0114129_10010917_pt1 | contig 12941 bp, 10 predicted proteins | sample RhiMetdeltSRZDD1_FD_80071 | JGI IMG/M metagenome (GOLD analysis project Ga0114129, IMG submission 80071) | Populus rhizosphere microbial communities from Tennessee, USA - Rhizosphere MetaG P. deltoides SRZDD1 (version 2) (version 2) | ecosystem: Host-associated > Plants > Roots > Rhizosphere >...
TCCGGCGTGGCCCTCATCCTCGGTGTCGATGCGGTCATGGACATGGCGCGAACATCGATCAACCTCGTCGGCAACTGTCTCGCGACGGCGGTGATGGCGCGCTGGGAGGGCGAGCTCGGAACGCCGGCGACACCGGTGGCCGACGGAATGGCCGGACAGCCGATGACGGTGCCACCCGTTGTGCCTGCTGGCGACTCTCATGGTCACGGGTGAGCGCCGACCAGCCCGCCGCGCGCAGCGATGTCACTAAGGCGTCGAGCCTCGGCTGTGTCGTGTCAATCGTCTTCTGGTCAGTCGGCTGATAGGTCGTCCCGAGATAGACGCACGTAAGTGGCGGCGGAGGCACGGGCGGAGGCGGCGGAGGAGGATCGGTCACGACGAGACTAAACACGGTCGAAAAGGGACCGTACGAATCCGCCCCCAGTCGCACGGCAGCCTTGTACATCGCCTCGCTGAGGCCGGCGAGTTGATCAAAGACGTTCACGCGGCAATCCTTGGCAGCATCCCTCGGATCATCCAGGTACGCCTCAATCGGGTTTACGATCGGCGGCGCTTCGATATATTTCGGCGAGAGCCCGCACGTGAGCAGGTATGTCCGTGTCGAGAGAGCGATGGAGGTATTGGGGTCCACCGCGGAGGAGGCATAGACCGCAATCGTCGCGGACTGCGCGAATGCGGGCGCCGCGATCAGACTACTGAGTACGGCGAAAACGACTCGCATGCGCCCCCCTTGTTATCCATGCCAGCGCGAGGAAGGCGCCGGAGAGCGAGATCAGATTAGCGATCTTGAAACGGAGGCGCGGACGGCCAGGCGTCGGCGGCGGTGGCGGCGCACCCCCCTGTAGTGGATGCGGATACGTGTACGGGGTGTAATAGAGCGTCCAGGTATTCGTGGAGGTGCAGCGATACAGCCGCCCGTCTGGCGTCGCGCCATTCGTGCTGTTCCACTCGCCTTCGTCCGTCGCCCAGTAGCCGACACCGGTCGTACACGTGGCCGGCAGTCGCGCAATCGTGCCCCACCCCGTGCCCGTCGTGCCGTTGAACGGCGATGAGCTCGAGACTTGAATCCCTGAGGCCGAGAGGAAGAAATCCCGATCGGATGCGATGCGCGCGGTGTCGCTTGACTTGATCAGGACGTTCCCACTCGGAAATGGGTTGTTCCAAATGTAGTACGGCGCCTTGGTTTGCGCGGGCGCTGGCGCCCCATCCGCAAACTTCCAGTACGTCGCATCGCCACTCGCTCCAGGCTGATCACGACAGAGCCAGCCATTCCCGAGTTCGTTCGAGTCCACGAAGTTCGACCCCGTGCAGGCGCCCATGGTGCCCCGGTTGTCGCCGTCGTGCCAGTTGATGTCGATCCGATTCGGTTCGTCCGTCGGACTGCACGCTTGGCTCGCGGTGTTATTGAAAAATAGGAGTTGGCCCGTGTAATACAAGCCAACATGACAGAACCCGTCTGGGAAGGTGAAGGTGAGATTGTTCCCGTAGACCTCGGCGAACCGCATCCCGCGGATGTTGCCGCTGGTCGGGTGGCCCTCGAAATAGGAGTTGTTCACCGTATTGAATCGCGCGACGTAACTCCCGCCGTAATTCGCGTCGGTGAAGTTGCAGAGGATCCCGGTGCCCCCCTGCGTACATGTGCCGATGCTGTACGTGTTGTCTTCGAGATAGACGGTATGGCTCGTGCCGATCGTGTTCGCCTCCAGCCAGCGATCAGACCCCCCAAATCCAGAGCCCTCTTCCCCGTAGCTGGTAAACCGACAGTCGACGATCGTGTTGTGATCGATCAGCCCTTCGTTCCCGAACGTCGTCCGGGTCCCCTGATTGCCCACCAGGTTCCAGCAGATATGCCAGGGCGTCGCGTTAATCGTGTTGTGGTCGTAGCGGAAGCCTTGTGAGGCGGTGATCGAAATCTGCCCACTTGCGCCGAGTTCAAACCTGAATCCGGTAATCCGCGAGCCTGAATCGATCAGATTGATCGCAAAGTCTCGAATGATGAGATTGGTCGCTCCAGGCCCTACGATGGTCAGGTCTTTCCCGCTAATCGTGACCGCCGATGGCCAAGTCTCATCGCCATCGCCGGCCGAAATCGTTACGGCATCGCCATTGACGCTTGAGGACACACACGATGCCACACTCGCGCGATCGGGCGTGCTCGCCCACGTAGGACTCGAGCCAGTGCAGGCGGCGTCCACACGACCAATAAAGAGCAGAGAGATGCATCCGACGAGACAGAGCCGTATCAACATCCACCGGACCCTAACAATAAGAGCGCGCCGCGACATGTAGGGCCGCCGCCCGCAGATGGCTTGAATGCCACCGCGCCAAGGAATGCATCCAGGAGGTTTGTTGCCGTCCAGGACATCACGCCACCACTCGACCCCGCTTGCGTCGACCCTCGCAGAAAGTTCACAGGACCCCCGAAGTCCTCCGTGTTTCGGACGGTCTGATCTGCGCCTACGGAAGGCGCGTCAGTGCCGTACACGGCTAATTGATCGACCACGAGATCGTCGACTCCGACACTCCCCACGGTCACCGAGATCGGCGATGTTGATGTCGGGCCTGTGGTTTGGTGCGTGCCAACCGGTGTCGACTGATCGACGCCCGTCATCGTGATCACTTGCAGGAATTGATTGAGCGGCGCGGCGGCGACCGTGGCCGTCACCGTCTGCGAACTGGTCGCTGGCGCCACGCTGTAATACCCGGCATTGAAGAGATTCGACGCGATATCTGTGGTGAGATCCCACATCTCCGTCATGCCGGACCCGCCGTAGGTGATGCTCGTCGTCGTTGGGCCAGACCCATTGCCATACCCCGTCGTGCCCGCAAACGCGGCGCGATTGCTGCCGCTGGCCGTGTGCGACAACGAAAGGACCCCGTCGCCGGAACTCTCTTGTGCATCCGTCGCGGCGTCGAAGGCGACGGAGTTGTGAAACGGCATCGCCGGAGCCGCCGCCGTCGCGATCTGAATCGCGGCGATGGTTGCGATGCGTCCAGTGAGGCGCGACAATCGCACCGTTGCGGCGGATCCGTTAAAGCGACGCGGATGCGACCCGGCCCGCGCGCCAAAATGGCCCCACGTGAGCCGACACACCAAGCGATAGACGGAGATACCACGCCGCTCGCCCCCGTGGGCTTGGCCGTGACAGCCCGTCACCTTATCATCGGCGACCACCGTAATCGACGCGCGCAACGCGGCCTCGGTCGGCCAGCGCATATCAGAGGCGGTCGGCCGCTGCACGGTCAGCGTGATCGTGTCGGTGTCCGGAGGAAGCGGGACCACGATCACTGACTCCGGCGTCTGCGCATCAAGGAGCAGCGACCAACGCGTCTCTGGCATGCGCCCACAACTGGCGCCGAGCGGAAGCACGAGCGCCGCGACGACGAGCGCGAAGAGGAGTCGACGCTTCACAGATAACTCAACATGCCGTAAATACCGACGGCCGCATTGGTGTTATCCGTGCTCGTCGGCCCGCCCGTGATGCAGTAGCCGATGCCCGTCGAAAACGCCGCGCCCACCGACAGCGGAATCACCACGCCAGCGCCCGTCGTGGAGGCTGGGACCGGAATCGTCGCGACGTAGCCCGTCGCCGAACTGCACGTCGGCGCGGCTGCCGAGTTATAGAGGCGAAGGTAGTAGAGCGTCGCCGTCGTATTGACCAGCGTGACGCTGTAGAGCGTGCCGGCGGACCCTTTCACGCTCGTGCTGTTCGTACTGGCGGCCGAAATCACCGAGACCGGCGTGGCCCCTCCCGCGGCTCCCGCAATCGGCTGAACATAGAGCGCGCCCACAGCACTCGTATTCAATGTCGCGTTATCGCCGCTGGAGCCAGCGCTCGAGGCCGGCGTATCACGGCGCACGGAGCCCACCATCGCCAGATTGCCGCCCACGGTCTCCGCGCCGTCTTCGACGTAAATCCCGAGGCCCGTCAACGCCGCTTGATCTGTCGCTAGGACCGCGCGGATCGTGCCCGCGCTTGCATTGCCGGTATTCGTCGCGATGGCCGTTCCGCCGAGATGCGTGACATCCGAGGCCGTGTAGAGCCGTCCGAGTGCGGTGACTTTCAGAAAACTGGCGTCGCCATCTGCCGACGTGTCAGTCGCCAGCGTGTCTTGCCGCACGGCACCCGCGAGTGAGAGCGAATCCCCGCTCGCCCTGGCCGAGTCTTCCGCGTACTGCGTGCCCGCGCCGCAACCAGAATCGCAGACGATGTGCCCGACCGTCGACCCGTCTTCGCTCACGACCATGACGTATTGCACGCCGTAGAGCGAGGCCGCGCCGCGCACCGCATCGCCTTCTGCGCTCACCACGTTCGGCAGCGCCACGCCATCCTGGTCTTTGGACTCGAACAGCATTTGCGGTCCGGTCGTGATTACGGCGAGGTCATGCGTCGCATCCACCGAGGGTGAGAGCTCGGCGCCCGCGGCCGTATAGAGCACCGCTTGTGTATAGATGCGACCGTTGGCGTCGATCGAGCCCCACGCCCAATCACCCGCGGTGCCAGCGCTCATCACTGGTGTCGTATCGCGGCGCACAAAGCCGACGCCGACCAGCGCTTGCGCATCGGCCGAGGCGCTGTCCTCGTTGAACTGTGTCGTCCCAGACGATCCCGTGACGCGAATCGCGCCGCTCGTATCGCACGAGAAGGCGTTGCTCTGTCCCGTGGTGTTTGTGGGCGCAGCGGTCGTCGTGGCGCAAAGTGTGAGGACGCCAGACTGCCCAGATGTCGTTGACCCTTGCGTGTTCGGCAGGTTGTCGATCAGTTGCAGTGCGGTAAGCGCGGCACCATTTTCCTGGACGACAAATGTCCCGGCGTTCGTGACGTTGTGCGCAGGCACGGAGGCGAGCGAGACCGGGAGCGTGGCAATCGCCGCGGCGCCATCAGAGAGCCGCACAAAGGCTGGCGTGCCCACGGGGGCATCAATCGTCAGCGAGGTGCCGTTATCGGTGACTGGCTGCGCGGTCGAGCCGGTGGGATCGACCCGGAGCGGATTCGACGAGGTCGCGATCTCGGTGCCGCCGTTGTTGCGCAGATTGGTATGGACCGCGCGCTGGGCCGTCAGTCGCGCGGCGCCCGCCTGGCCCTCGCTGAGCGCCGCCGTACTGGTGTCGTCCACTTCCCCGCCGACTGGAACAAAGACCGTGGATGCCGGAGTGAATCCGCTCGTGTCAATTTGGCTGACGCCGGAACCGGTGCAGTTCGCGCACACAACGGACAACTGGCTCGAGCCGTTGACCTGTGCCTGGTTCACCCCGCCGACGCCATCGAGGAGCTTGACGGCGCCGTTAATCGTGCCGCCGCCCCCACTGGCGACGCCCTGCGAAAGTCCGATCGCGCTCAGCGTGACGGTGGCCGTCCCGGAGGTATAGGCCGTCACGACGACATGCAGGTATTTGAAACTCGCGATGTCACCTTTCCAGACACCCACCGCCGTCGCCGTGGTCGCACTTGTCGTCGAGTTCGCCTGCGTCAAACTGATCGGCTGGGCCGCGAGCAACGTCCCCGTGTTGCTGACGTAGAACGTCAGGGTCATCGAGCCGATCTGCTGCACTTCGACCGAGGCCGTGCCGTAACTCGAGACGTCCAGCATGGCGCTCGAGCCGAGCGCGGTCAGCGGCGGAAAGCTGCGCGAGGTCTCCCGCTGCGCAAACGCGGGTGTTGCGCAGAGCATAACCAGGGCGACAAGCGACGCAAGGCGGGTGAGGATACGCACCACCGGACTCCTTTGTCCTGCTGGGCGGCATCCACCATTGGAGGGGGCGCGATGCGGCGCTCGCAGTGAGCGCGGGATCGGCCGTGCGGGCCAGCGAATTCGATTCAGTTTACAACGTCTTCGCGTAATCGGCGAGCCCGTGCGCGATCATCTCGAGCGCCCGGCTCACACACACGAGCAACACTTTCAATGACTGATGATGGCTCATGGCACACTCGCCGCGAGCCCGGTCAAGGCCGTGGCCGCAATCTGCGCAGCCTGCAGCAGCGCCGTGAAATCAGGGGGCGACGGGGCACCAGCAGACACCAGCGCCGCGACGCCTTTCAATCGCGCCAGACACGCCTCGGGATAGACGAAGACCTTATAGAGGACGGCCATCGTCGCAAAATCAGGCGTCGAGTTCACGCGCACGCCCAGCGCTTCCCCAGCCGAGAGAATCGTCCCGCGCTGAAATGCAATCACAGGCGTCGATCCGGTGACGCTAGTCGGCGAATTCGAGTGATAGCCCGAGGTCGCATGCGGCACGAACCAGCCAGGCGGCACGAAATGCTGCGCCATGTACTCCAGGACGCGGTTATCCGTCGTCGCCGCGCCGCCGGATTCGAGTTCCCAGACTTGCCCCAGAGGGACGGTCTCGCCCCAGACGATCCGCTCACCAGGAGCGCCCCACGCGAGATAGCGATGCGGGACCGGCGTGCAGTCCTGCGCGGAGGCAGGGACCGCGGCCAGCCAGGCACCGACAAGAATCAGAAAGCGTCTCATTCGAGTCTCAATACGCCGTTCTCAAGTGTCGTCGTATAGCCCACTTGCGCCGAATCCATTTGTGCGGTGACCCCGAACACTTGCGCGGCTGTCGTATCGATCGCGATCGAGGTATTCCCGCCAGCCACGGTTGGTGTCGCATTGATCGCGGCCCACGCGGATCCGCCGCCGGTGCTCGCCGCAACAATCGTCGCCACCGCGCGCTGCGCATTCGTCGCCCCAGAGGCAAAGATGGCGATGTCTATTTCGCAAAAATGCGTCGTGTTCGCGGTAAATGTGACGTTGCCGCTGAGGATGGTCGTCCCGCCGAACTTGACGCGAATGTTGACGCTCCGCGCCCCGCCCGCATCCGTGACCACCACGAGGAACGCACGGAAGCGCAGGCACTTGATCGTGCCCAACGTGAACGGCGGCACGGAGAACGAATAGAGATTGTTCTCCGTCGCATTGTTGGTGAATGTGACTGGCGTCGTGAGCTGGTCGAGATGGCGCACGACCGGGAGCGAGCTCGCCCAATTCGACGTGCCATCCGCCGTCAGCACGACATATTCACCAGGGAAGACCGCGACCGTCCCTGTCCCGTCGACCGTCTCACTGCCGTTGCCATCGAGCGTGATGATGCCGGTCCCGGCGTTCTTCAGTAAGAGCTGACGGCCGGCATTCCCCGACGCGGCATAGAGTGAGAGGGTCCAGGTACCCGTGCCGATGATCAAGTCATCGGAGATGACGGCGGTATAGTTCGCCGTTTTCGTGACGATCGCGATGACGCGCTCCAGTTGCGTGCCGGAGATGACGAGGGACGCCGTCGTATCCGCCGTCCCGACGAAGCGCGCATTGGTCGGCGTCGTGCTCGTGATGGCGCCCGCCGTCGCGCTCACGTAGTACGGCGCGCCCGTCGTCAGCCCGACAAATCCTGAGAGCTTGCCCCCAAGACGGAACGTCCCAGTGGCCCCGCTGCTGATGGCCGCCGTGGCAAAGCCCACCGTGGCCGCATTCGATGAGGCGTAGGTAAAATCCGCGTCCGCCTTATACCAGCGTCCGGCCGTTTTGCCGCCGGTCCCATCAGAGAGGTAGCAGACATCCAGCGCCGCGATCGCCTCGCCCGCCACGCCCGTGACATCGAGGTCAACCGTCTGCGAGGGAACCGTGGCGATATTGTCCTGTGTCTTGATCGGGCTGACCGGCGGGTCGGTGTCTGTGGCCGGCGCGAGGACGAACTTGTAACTCTGCCCGGCCGCCAGGAAGACCGTCGCACGCCCGGCGCTGTCCAAGATGACGGGATTCGTGTTCGGCGTGCCCGCGATATCGGAGGCGGTGTCAGCCTTGATCGTCGTGCCCGCTTGGTACACAAACAGCTTCGCCCCAGCGTAGGGGTTGCCGTTGCCATCAACGAATGTCAGCCAAGGAGAGGGCGAGAGGGTAAAAGCCATGTTAGGCGACTCCTGGCGTAGAATGAACGGTTATGAGTCGCCGGGCCTGATGGAACGCGACACGGAGGATCCGCCAGTGCCGCATATCCTGCAGGGCATGTCCTGCGGATGCCGCGGACTGACCTATTGTGAGCGGCACGAGCTGATGCGTCGAAATTTGGCGGATCGTCACAATCATTTCCGTCGAATCTCATCGACCGAGCGAGAGAACGCCTCAAACCCATCATCGCCTTCGCCGGGCACCACCGGACCGCGATAGCCGGGCCGCTTCTCGAGATATCCCTGCGCGGCGTCGAGCGCCGCCGTATGGAGGCGGTTCGTGGGCTTCTTCCCTTTCAGTAAATCCTTGATCGCCTGCTGAATCTCACGATTCGAGACGCTCTGCTCGGAGATGACGCGCACATCGTCGCCAACGGCCGATCCGGCCGTGCCATATGTGTAAATCGAGGCGTTCGGATCCTGTGGGTCACGCACCAACCGCCCGCGCAACGGTTCGAAGGTCTCAAGGTCATCGAGCATCCGCTTGAGGACGGGCCGTACTTCAGGCGTCACGACATCGACCGACTTCGCGGCCGGATCGCCTGAGTACTGCGAGACGCGCACGCCACCTTGCTTGACTGGGACCGTGGCGTTCACCTCGTGCGCGAGTGTCGCCGCGGGCACCGTTCGCACGCTCGACGTGTCGACTTGGATATCGCCTGGCAACGGCGTAATGCGCCGGCCGGGCGGCAACATGGGCCGCTCTGAATAGGACCGCATCGCCGGCACGCCGCGGACAAACGATGTATCGGGCGCTGCCGGCATCGGCCGCGCCCCAGGCCCGAGCTCGCCGGCCACTGGACGCCGCTGCGCGGCAGCCACGCTCGCCAACGCGCCCTCCACTTGCGCCCCCGATCCCGTCGCGATCGCGTCCGCGAGGCGATTGCGCATCCGCGCATCAAGCAATCGCCAGCGCGGAGACGTAAAGACCTGATGCGCGAGCTTCGCCGCCTTGGCTGTCGCCCAAGCCGAGCCGAGCCCCCGCCCTGAACCCATGATCGCGCCGGTCGCTTCGGCCGCCGCTTGGGAGAGCCCGGATGATTGCGGTGCAGTGCGCTGGAGCGTTTGCGTGAGCACGCCTTGAAGGTTCTTCCAGAAAGCGTATTCCTTGTTCACCGCCGCGAGCTCAGGAACATCCGCGGCCAACACTTTCCGGATCGCGCCGGTTGCTTCACGCTTCGCCCACGCCTCAGTCTGCTCCTTGAGTGGAATGCCGATCGCGCCGCCGGCTCGATGTGCGAACCCGCCAGCTTGGTCGACGACCGTATCCCACGCGCGGCGCACGGCCACGAGTTGGTCCACCGACGATCGATCGCCTAAGTCCGACACGATCTGCTGCAGCTTCTCGAGCTGCCGAATCGCCCGCGGCTCGAATTCCACCATCGCGCCATCACGCCCGACCGTGCGAAAGGCGTTCTTCGCCGTCTCGAGCGCGCCGACGACTGGTTGCGTGCCGACTTGGCGCTGTCCGTAGACCTGAATGGCATCATCGATCGCTTGTCCGGCCGTTTCAGCGGAGGCTTGCGCCTTCGCCAGCAATTGCTCGCGACTGCCACCAAGGCCACGCTTGAGGATTTCGGGCGTGATGCGGATCGCCATCGCCTTGTAGCGTTCTTTCGTCGGGCCGAGGGCTTGGAGCACTTTTCTCGATGCACCTTCACGGAGTGCCGGCTCAGCACGCGCCGCCACGGCTCGCCCAGTCTTCCCAGCGAGCGAGGCCGCCCCGAATCCTGTCGCCAGTCCTGCCACGTCACCGACAAGCCCGGCCTGATCCTCGGTCGCTCCCAGCGCCCGTGCCGCCGCTGTGCCCGCCTGCTGCCCGGTTATACCAGCCGCGATCCCGGTCCCTGCTGTGAGTGTCGACGCGACCGGCGCCGCCGCGAACGCGCCGAGCATCTGGGGCGCGAGCATCGGCGCGGCCGTCATTGCGGCACCTGAGAGCACCTGTCGCGCGCCCTTCGCGTAGTTGCCGCGCCCGACGTCTTCGAGCCCGAGCCGTACGGCATGCGGGCCGACGCGGCCCCACGCATCGATCGCCTGCACCGCTTGCGACCCCAGTCGCTTCGCGAAGCCAAAGCCGAACGCCCCGGCATCCTCTGACGGTCCGCGCGGCGCGTCCTGTGGCGATGGCGGGCTCGTCGCCGCTTTGCCACCAAGCGACTGCGCGAGCGCGTCATAGTCGATGACCGGCGCCCCGCCGTGCTGCTTCGCGAGCGCGTCGTAGTCGACTTGCGGCATTTATTTGATCCCGGCCTTCGCTTTGAAGGCGTCCGCATCGGCCTGAGAGGCGAAGGTATAGGTCTTCCCGTTCGGCGCCGCGACGGTCACGGCTCCGCCGCTGGTGCTGCCCTTCCCGCGCTCCGTCGCTTCCAGCGCGCCAATGATGGTACGGACACGAGTGATTTTCCGATCGCGGAGTGTCTTCGAATCGCCCGGCTTCGGGAACAACTCTTTCACGCTGTCGACGTCCTGCTGCGTGAGCACACCCGTATGCCCCAAAGAGCGCGCTACCAGTGGTGTGAATCCCGAGATGAGCGCCAAGTACTCGGCGACGTCGTCGTTATAGTTCGCCTGCGCTTTTACTTTCTCCACCCCGCCAGACATTTTCGCGAGCAGGCCTTGCTGCGTATTGATGCGCTCGCTCAATTCCGCGATCGACGCGAGCACTGGGCCGGCTTTTTCGAACTTCCGCGCGTCCATGCGTTCCGAGGCCGACAAGGACGGCGCCACTTGTTTCCCACTCGCATCAGTGACCGGCCGTGCCGCACCGGTTTTGCGGTCCACCAACATCGGGCCGGCTTGCGTCTCGACGACAACAGGGACACCACCGGCCGTTGGGCGCGATTCCATCGCGCGGTTGTGCCGCACCGCCTCTTCGAACTGTTGGCGCTGCCGCGCATTGTCGGCTTCGCGGTCGCGCATCTGGGATTCTGCAACGGGATTCGGCGCCGTGAACGTCGAGACACCAGTCTCCGGATTCACCAAGGAACCACCAGGCGCCACGCTCACAGGCCTGACCGGTTCCTTGCCGAAGTTCCGCGCGGCCTTGAACCAAGCCGGATCGTACTGGGGCGGGGTATCCTGTTCGCCGATGATCCCGCGCGACACGAGATTCTGTCGGATGGCTGGATAGGCCTCCGCCCTGAGCCCTTCCGGCAAGGCATCCATGCCGAGCAGGACATCGCGCACGAGCACTTGCGTCGAGGCGTACGCCTTCTGATTCTCGACATGCAGCGCGGCGAGGCCCGCGATGATTTTCTGGCCGCGCTCCGGCCCAGCCACGCGGAGAATCGCCTCGGGCGTGGGTGGTTCATTGTCGGCGAACAATTGCCGGAGTGCGGTCTCCTGTGCGGTCGCGGTCTTCGCGGCTTCGCCTTCGCGGCGTCCGGCCTCGAGCTGCAACCGGCGCATCTCGGCTTCGTCGCGACGTTGCGGGGCCTCCTGGATACGGCGCGCAAGACCTCCGAGCGTCCCCGCGATCGACTCGCCGGCTTGCTGCCAGTTCCGCGCGGAATTCTGGCCCTGCTGCAGCACGATATCTGCCAGCCGCCCGCCGGGCTGATACATCGTCGACCGCGCGTAGGGAGCCGCGTACGGCATTAGATAGATACCTCTGTGGTATAGTAGGCAGCTATGGGACGTCTAAACGATCTCACCGGCCGCACCTTTCATCGATTGACCGTCATGAAGAGAGCCCAGAACAAGCCCAATTGCACGGCCGCATATTGGGAATGCCGATGTCGATGCGGACAAGTGACTGCAGTCTTGGGAGGCTATTTGACGCGCGGGCTGACGCGTAGTTGTGGATGTCTCAAGCGCGATCTCTGGCTGGCTGCCCGAATCAAACATGCCCGCTCCGGAACTCCCGAATATCGCATTTGGCGGGACATGAAACGTCGATGCTACAACCAGACTAGAGACGACTATCCAGAGTATGGCGGCCGAGGCATCACGGTTGATGAGAAATGGCGGAATGATTTCGCTGCGTTTTTCGCAGACATGGGTCCCCGCCCACGGCATCACGAACTTGATCGCATCGACAACAATGGACCATACGCTCCAAGCAACTGTCGTTGGGTCAGCCACCAAGCGCAAGTCAATAATTCTCGCCATAATCACTACATCACCTACCAGGGCGTTACGTTGTCCGTCTCCGACTGGGCTAGAAAACTAGGCCTCACTCCGGGATCACTGATGCAGCGGCTCAACAAATTGAAATGGGGAGTCGAACGCGCTCTCACGACGCCACAAGTCATCAGGTGAGACCACCTTCATATAACATTTTGTCATACCTGTATCTATCGTCCGACCCATAGACATACTGATCCCAGGGCCTTTGGAAAGCGCCGCGCCCGCGTTCCATCTCCGCCGCTGTGCGCGCCTGCCAGTCGGCGAATTGTGGGGCGTACTCCGCTTGCGCCGTGCGGAACGATCGATCAAACACGTTGCCGTAATTCTGTTCGGCAAAGCGGTTGTTCCAGGACGCGAGGTCTTTCAGCGTGCCACCGGTGCGCAGGACACCACGCCCAGCCGCGGATTGCTCGAGTCCGCGGTTGCCTTCACTGCGTGCGAACTCGTACCCAGGTTCGTTCCGGGCTTCGTCGAGGCTTGGCGCCCTGAAACTGAACTTCGGCGCCCCGGCGAGATTGAAGGATGGCTCCCAGGGGCCGCCGTAGGGTTGTGGCCCTTGTGCGATGCCGCCCAGCGTGCCGGCGACTGGTCCAGGCCCGCCCTTGCGCGCGGAGAGGCTGTCGCGAACGGCAGTCCCGCCGTGCCGCACATACACATCGAAATCGGAGTTGATCTCCTCCTCTGTGGGATCGCGGCCTAGGATCTCCCGATATGCCGGGATGATGAAATCCGAAATGACGAGTCGGCGCCGCTCCTCCGGCGTTTGATTCGTCGGAGGCGGACCCTGGCTTGATTGCGGTGGCTGTACTGGTTCGGGCGGGTAGTAGTCTCCGCCGCTCTCGTCGTAGGTGCCGCCAATCATCA
>Ga0114129_10010918_pt1 | contig 12940 bp, 6 predicted proteins | sample RhiMetdeltSRZDD1_FD_80071 | JGI IMG/M metagenome (GOLD analysis project Ga0114129, IMG submission 80071) | Populus rhizosphere microbial communities from Tennessee, USA - Rhizosphere MetaG P. deltoides SRZDD1 (version 2) (version 2) | ecosystem: Host-associated > Plants > Roots > Rhizosphere >...
ACACGCCATCGGTGCCGATGCCGTGGTGGGTGTTCCAATCGAGCAACTTGATGGTCGCGCCCGAGGAGGTGGGCTGGGTCACGACGGTGGTCGTGACGGGCACGAGGCCAATGTGGTCGATCGAGAGCCCGTCCTCGCGGGTCTGCACGCGCATGCGCTGCGTGCCGGACGTCGCGAAGTAGACCGGCGTCCCGGTGACGTTGAGGCCGTAGCCGTTATCCTGCCATTTCCAGCCGGAGAGCCCGCAGCCGCTGCAGTCTTCGAGGTTGACCTCGGTCGCCGAGGTCGTGCCGATGCGCCAGGTCGCGGCGCCCGACTGGGTCACGCTGCCGGAGAACTGGATGAAGACCGAATCGTTGCCCCAGTAGTTGTTGTCGGCCTTGCCGAGGAGGGTGATGCGATACGGCACGCCGGCCACCGCGTCGAACGTCATCTCGAAGTAGTCCGCCGGACTGGCGAGCGCGGTGGAAATCTTCGCCGCCCCCTGATCGGGCTGACGCATGACCATGCCGTTGCCGACGGCGGTGCTGTCGGCGGCGACGACCCATTTCCCGGCGCGGACGGTCGCAGTTTCCGGAGCGAGCTCGATCTGCGACTGGGCGGCCACGGGAGCGGCTACGGCCAGCGTGGCAACGATTGCCGCGGCGGCGCGCGTGGTGGCCAGGTGAATGAGTCGGTCGAACAAGCGCATCGAACCTCCAGATACCCAGTGGTGAATCAGCACACTTCTCTACACTCGAGCTCGCCGTCGCAGAAGGCGCCCGCGACAGGCGATCAGCTCATCTGATACGCCGAGTACGGCCGGGGTTGTGCTGAGGATTATAGGGAACTGCCCGCCACACGAGCAGTCGCTTACGAGTTCTATAAAGGCAAGGATTTGACCATCTCCGCACAGTGCCGATTTCATTGCGTGAAATGGAGACCGAACGAAATCCTGACTCAGCGGTGGATCCAGACTGCAACTCAGCCGTTTGTACCTTTTACATTGACCTTAAGAAAATAAGGGAATTCAAGTGAGTCACTGGATACCGATGAGTACGAATACGGACAAACCAGGGAAAAAAGCCTGTAGAGGTGGTCTGAGACGAGGACACGTGCAGCGATAGCCGACACAGCGGCCGCCTCGGGCGCGCCGCTTGCAGAGGTGCAATTCAATACAGCGCCGGACCCCGACCTCATGCAGCCCCTTCCGAGGACCCGCCCCCTTCGTATCGCTCTCGTTGCCCCGTCGATGGGGATCCTCGGCGGACAGGCCGTTCAAGCGGATCGGCTGCTGCGCGCCTGGCGTGGCGATGCCGACGCCGAGGTCTGGCTCGTGCGGATCAATCCGGTGCCTCCCGGCTTCCTGCGGCGCGCCGTGGACATCAAGTACCTGAGGACGGTAGCGACTCAGCTCTGCTACTGGCCACTGCTCATCCGCGAGCTGCGGCGGGCCGACATCGTGCACGTGTTCTCGGCGTCGTATTTCTCGTTCCTGCTCGCGCCGCTGCCGGCGGTGCTCGTCGCCAAGGCCCTCGGCAAGCCGGTGGTCATGAACTACCGCAGCGGTCAGGCGCCGGATCACCTCCGGCGATCGCGCCTCGCGCGGGGGACGCTGCGCTGGGTCGAGCGCAATGCAGTGCCCTCGCGGTTCCTGAAGGACGTGTTCGCGGGACATGGGATCGGTGCCGAGATCATTCCGAACATCGTGGATGTCGACCGCTTCAGCTTCGCACCTCGGTCGCCGCTGCGGCCGAACGTGCTCTCGACGCGGAATCTCGAGTCCCTCTACAACGTGTCCTGCACGCTGCGCGCGTTTCGTCTTGTTCAGGATCGCTATCCGGAGGCGACGTTGACGCTCGTCGGGGCAGGATCGGAAGACGAGCGGCTGCGCGCGCTGGCGCGCGAGCTGCGGCTGAACCACGTGCGGTTCGCCGGCCGGGTCGCGCCCGAAGAGATCTGGCGCTACTACAGCGAGGCCGACATCTACCTCCAGACGCCCGACATCGACAACATGCCGTCGTCGGTGCTCGAGGCCTTCGCCAGCGGGTGTCCGGTGGTGTCGACGAACGCCGGAGGCGTTCCGGCGATCCTCACCGGCGAGGTGCACGGCCTGCTGGTGGAATGCGGCGATCATGAAGGCGCCGCCCGGCAGATGCTGCGGCTGCTGAGCGATCCGGCGCTGGTGGAGCGCCTGACGGCCGCGGCGCGCGCCAGCTGCGCCGACTACCAGTGGCATGCCGTGCGATCGCGCTGGCTCGCGCTCTACGAAGGGATGGTCGCGCCCCGGCGTCCGATCGCGGAACCCTCCGCCAGCGCGATATGACCTGGCAGGTGCTGAACCGGTTCATCACGATGCAGCCGGAGGAAATCCGCTTCCGGTTCTCGCGCGAGCTGCGCAAACTGGAGGGGCGCGTGCGCTCGGCTGCGTCCACGCCTGGCTGGCGGCGGACGAAGCTTGCCGCGGTGCTCGAGCCGCGCGCGATCGCGCCCGAGTGGCCCACGATCCTGCAGGCGCTCGAAAGAGAGGACGTCCAGCTCGCGCATCGTTTCCTCGCCCGGCATTTCAAGACCCGCGCGTCGGCGTTTCCGTTGAACGCTCGTGAAGTCCGGGACGTCGGCGCCGCAATTGCGCGCGACTTTCCGGACGCCCGCGAGCAGGCGGTCGCGCGTGCTGAACGGGTCCTGACGGGCCACTACGATCTCCTCGGCTATCACGGTCTGCAGCTGGGGGACGAACCTGACTGGCATGCCGATCCGGTGCACGGCCGCCGTTCACCCGTCAGCTACTGGGCCGACGTCCAATATCTGGACCCGGCTGCCGGCGATCACAAGATCATCTGGGAGCTGAACCGTCATCAGCACTGGCTCGTCCTCGGGCGCGCGTATGGGCTCTCGCGGGACGCGCGGTTCTACCGTGCATTCGTGGCACAGCTCGAGAGCTGGCTCCAGGCGAACCCCCCGCTGATCGGGACGAACTGGGCGAGCATGCTGGAGCTCGCATTCCGCTCGCTCTCGTGGCTGTGGGCGCTCGAGATCTTCGCGACCGCGGCAGACGACAGCGACGACTCGCCCTGGATCCTGGACCTGCTGCTCGGCCTCGATCGCCAGCTCACGCACATCGAGCACAATCTGTCGCACTACTTCAGTCCCAACACTCATCTTTCGGGTGAAGCGCTCGCGCTCTATGTCGCCGGCTGCGCGCTGCCCGAGCTCAGCGCCGCCGCGCGCCGGGCCGCGCTGGGCCGTCGGGTGCTCCTCGAAGAAGCCAGCCGGCAGATCCGGCCCGACGGTGGCCACGCGGAGCTGTCGGCGCATTACCACCGCTATTCGACCGACTTCTATCTGCTCGCGGCACGCGTCGCCCGCCGGGCCGGCGACACGGCAGCCTCGACGTTCGAAGCCGCGGCACTGGCGCAGGCGAAGTTCCTGCGCGCGATCTGCGACGACGCCGGCCTCCGGCCACAGATCGGCGACGACGATGGCGGGCAGCTGTTTCCGATCTGCGGAGGCGCGGTCGAAGACTGCCGGCCGACGCTCGGGACTGCCGCCGCGCTCCTGGCCGATCCGACTCTCGGTGTCGGCCCGGTGCCGGAAGAGGCGTACTGGTCGTGCGGCGTCGCGGCGCAGTCGGCGGCGAGGGCGCGTGCGGCCGGGTCCTCGGTCGCGCTCACCGGCAGCGGCTATTACATCTCGCGCACGGCGCGAGGCGATCATCTGGTCTTCGATGCGGGACCGCACGGATTCCTGAACGGCGGTCATGCCCACGCCGACGCGCTGTCGTGCACGCTGACGGTCGGCGGGCTCCCGCTGCTGATCGATCCCGGCACGGCGACCTACACGATGGATACGGAGCTGCGCGATCGTTTCCGCAGCTCGCTGATGCACAACACCGTCGCCCTCGACGGCCGTTCCCAGTCCGAGCCCGGCGACGCCTTTCGGTGGAACACGAAGACGTCCGCCGACGCGCCGATCTGGCGGTCGGGCAGCGACGCCGACTACGTCGAAGGCACGCACGCCGCTTACGCGCCACACCGTCACACGCGCGCGATTCTGTCGGTTCACGGCGTGGGGTGGTGGTTCATCGATCACATCGCCGGCCCGCCGGAGCCGAGAACGTTCGATGCCTACTGGCACTTCCACCCATCCTGGCGCGTCACGCCGATCGATTCGCACGCCTGCCGGCTGATGCAGGGATCGAAGGCCGTTGCCCTGGCGAGCACGGCCCCTCTTGCGATCCTTCCGGCGGGACACCCGCTCGCCGTGCACTCCCCTGTCTACGGACGGGTCGAGCCCGCACCCGTAGCCGTCGGATCGCTCGGGGTCCGCGCCCCGGCCACGGTGGCCACGTTCATCTCCGCAACCGCCGCGATGGCGTCTCCGGCCCTCGAGCCTGTGGCGCTGACTGTGTCCCCTGGCAACGCGTGGCACGGCAGCGCCTTCCGCGTGCGCTGGGATGGCGGGGAAATGCTGCTGTTGGCCGCGATCGAAACAACCGGCGTCGCCAGCCGCGATGACGCCGCCCCGGGCCAGCGGTGGGGCACGGCCGAGGTTCAAACCGACGCGCGCGTCGCGTTGTCGATCGACTATCCCGAGGGCCGATTGGAGACCCTCCTCATCAACGGGACAGGCCTTTACCCATCATCCGGTCCGCCGCTCGTCATCCTGCCACGCCGCACCCCGCTGCTGCGCCTGGCTCAGATGGCCAGCAGCGTGCATGAGGTCGAGGGGTGAGAGTTCGCGATTCGCGGGGTCGCGGGGTCGCGGGTTCGGAGTTCAGGGGCCGGGGGATTCTGTAATGTGCGGTATTGCGGGCTTTGCTTCGGCGCGTGACGCGGCGCCAGACGAACTCAACGAGTCCATCGTCCACGCGATGTGCGAGGTCATCCGGCATCGCGGCCCCGATGATGAGGGCGTGCATGTCGAGGCGGGTGTCGGCCTGGGCATGCGGCGGCTGAGCATCATCGACCTGTCGACCGGCCATCAGCCGATCCACAACGAGGATCGGACCGTGTGGATCGTCTTCAACGGCGAGATCTACAACTACCGCGAGCTGCGCCGCGCGCTGGAGGCGGCGGGGCACGAGTTCTATACGTCGAGCGACACCGAGACCATCGTCCATGCCTACGAGGAGTGGGGCGAGGCGGCGTTCGGGCGGCTGCGGGGCATGTTCGGGATCGCCTTGTGGGATCGTCCGAAGCGAACGCTCCTCCTGGCGCGCGATCGCGCCGGCATCAAGCCGCTGCACTATGCCGTGCGCGGCGAGCGGCTCTACTTCGGGTCCGAGATCAAGTCGCTCATTGCGGCCGGCGCCGTCGATCGCGAGATCGATCCGGAAGCCCTCGATCACTACCTCTCGTTCCTGTACGTGCCGCGGGATCGCGCGATCTTCAAAGGCGTCAGGAAGCTGCCGCCCGGCCACTACCTGACCTTCAGGGACGGCCGCCTCGATGTGCACCAGTACTGGCAGATCGGCACCGCGGAGCCGTTCCGTGGGACCGCGGGCGATGCCGCGCGCGCGCTCGAGGGGGTGCTCGCCGACGCGGTCGAATCGCACCTGGTGTCCGATGTGCCGCTCGGCGCGTTCCTGTCCGGCGGCGTCGATTCGAGCGTGGTCGTCGGGCTCATGGCGCGGGCGTCGAGCCGTCCCGTCAAGACCTTTTCGATCGGATTCGACGAGCCCGAGTTCGACGAGCTCGAGCATGCCCGCCGCGTCGCGGATCACTTCCGCACCGATCACCACGAGTTCGTGGTCAGACCCGACGGCCTGTCGATCCTCGATCGCCTGATCGGCCACTTCGACGAGCCGTTCGCCGACTCGTCGGCGATCCCCACGTGGTATGTCTCCGAGATCGCGAGGCGGCACGTCACGGTCGTGTTGTCCGGCGACGGCGGCGACGAGCTCTTCGGCGGCTACGACCGGTACCTGCCGCATCCGCGCGTGGCGCAGTTCGACAACCTCCCGCTGCCCGGCAAGCGGCAGGTGGCGTCGATGGTGTGGCCGATGCTGCCACACGGGGCGCGCGGCAAGAACTTCCTCCGCCACGTCTCGCGCAGCGACGACGGCCGCTACCTGGACTCGATCGCATTCTTCCAGCCCGACGAGAAGCGCGCGCTCTATTCGCCCGACCTGCTGAGGACCCTGGGCACGACTCGCGCCGAGGAGCGTCTGGCGCAGCACTTCTCGCGGTTCGCGGCGCTGCCGCCGCACAGCCGGATGATGCGCTTCGACTTCGAGACCTACCTCCCGGAGGACGTGCTGACGAAGGTCGATCGGATGAGCATGGCGCATTCGATCGAATCGCGCGTGCCGCTCCTCGACAACGAGGTCATCGAGTTCGCCGCCACCCTGCCGGCGTCGCTGAAGATCGCGAACGGGCGCCGCAAGCACGTGCTCAAGGAAGCCGCGAGCCGCTTCCTGCCGCCGGAGATCCTGAACCGCCGCAAACAGGGGTTTGGCGTGCCGCTCGGCGTCTGGTTCCGGGGCGGCCTGACCGACGTGTTCTCTGACGTCCTCCGCTCTCCCACAACCCGGCAGCGCGGCTACTTCGCCCCTGCGTTCGTCGACCGGATCCTCGACGAACATCTGACCGGCAAGCGCGACCATACGCTTCGGCTCTGGCAGTTGCTGGTGTTCGAGCTGTGGCACCGGCAGTACATCGACGCCGCGGTCCCTGTCGCGGCCTAGCAGCCCGTCGTGAACCCCTGAGCTCTACCCACATGTGACCCGGCCGGGTGCGAGTGAGTAGTACAAGCCACAAAAAATCCGTCACTTAGCCGCGATCGCCGTGGCACCACGCTTGCTGAGATGGAGGGCTGTGAATCTTCCGCCCCAAGTTTCGGTCGCCGTCTTCCTGACCCGGTTCGAGCCGGGCGGCACCGAGCGGCAGATGACCGAGCTCGTCCGGCGGCTGGATCCGTCGCGGTTTCGAGTGCACGTGGCCTGCTTCGAGAAGCGCGGCGCCTGGCTGCCGCGGGTGGCGGAGCGCGCCGCGTCGATAGCCGAGTTTCCTATCCGGGGGTTCGCCCGCCCGGCAACGCTCGGGGCGCTGCTCGCGTTCGCGCGCTGGTGCCGGCGCGAGCGGATCGCGGTCCTGCAGACGTGCGACCTCTACGCCAACGTGTTCGGACTGCCCGGCGCCGCGCTCGCAGGCGTGCCCGTGCGCATCGGCAGCCGGCGGGAGTTGAACCCCGACAAGTCGCCGGGACAGATTCGCCTGCAGCGTCTCGCGTACCGGTGTGCGACCACGGTCGTCGCCAATTCGGCAGCGGCCCGACACATCCTGCTGGAGGAAGGCCTCGCCTCGCGATCGATTGCGGTGATACCGAACGGCGTGGATGCCGGCGCCTATCCCGACCGCGACACGATAGCCGCCAGTCGGCCGGCCCGGACGATCGTGACCGTCGCGAATCTCCGCCCGGAAAAGAGCCACGAAGTGTTGATCGCGGCGGCCGCGCTGCTCGCGCCCGACTTTCCCGAAGTCCGGTTCCAGATCGTCGGCGACGGTCCCCGGCGGGCCGAGCTCGAGGCGCTCGTCCGGGCGCGCGGTCTCGCATCACACGTGGAGTTCCTCGGGCATCGGGAGGACGTCGCCGCGTTGCTCGCGAGCGCGGATCTCTTCGCTCTGCCGTCGCGGTCCGAGGCGTTTCCGAATTGCGCCATCGAGGCCATGGCCGCGGGTCTGCCGGTCGTCGCGAGCGCGGTCGGCGGCCTGCTCGATCTGATCGACCACGAGCGCACCGGGCTGCTCGTCGAACCGGGAAACCCCGAGGCGCTGGCCGACGCGCTGCGAAGGCTGCTGGTCGACCGCGCCGCCGCGGCGCGCATCGGCGTGCGCGCGCAGGCGCACGTGCGCCAGCGCTATTCCTTCGACCACATGGTGCAGTCGTTCGAGGCGCTGTATATCGCGGGCCTGACGGCCCCTTCCGTTCCGGCCGCGCAACGCGCCGAGGCCGCAGGGATCTGACACATGTGCGGGATTGCAGGACGATTCAACTTCGACGCGGCGCACGCCGTGAGCCGCGACACGCTGGTGGCGATGACCGACGCGGTCATCCACCGCGGTCCCGATGCCGGCGGCTACTATCTCGACGGCGCCATCGGGCTCGGCCACCGGCGCCTGAGCATCATCGATCTGACGACCGGCGACCAGCCGATCGGCAATGAAGACGGCACCGTTCAGGTCATCTTCAACGGCGAGATCTACAACTTCGCGGAGGTCCGCCTCGAGCTGATCGGCCACGGCCACCGCTTCCGCACCCACTCGGACACCGAAGTCATCGCCCACGGCTACGAACAATGGGGCGAGCGGTGCGTGGAGCGCTTCCGCGGCATGTTCGCGTTCGCGCTGTGGGATGCGGCAGCCCGGCGGCTGATGCTCGCGCGCGATCGCCTCGGCGTCAAGCCGCTCTACTACGCCTCGGTGCCAGGCGGACTGGTCTTCGGATCGGAGATCAAATCGCTGCTCGAGGATCCGGAGGTGCCGCGTGAATGGCGCGCCGACGCGCTCGACGCCTACCTGACGTTGCTCTACATCCCGGCGCCGGACACGATCTACCGCGGCATTCACAAGCTTCCGCCCGCCCACGTGCTCGTCGCCGAGCGCGGCACGGTCCGGACCTCGCGCTACTGGGATCTCGAGTTCACCGGCGATGGTGACGCCAGGCGCGAGGACGACTACCTGGCGGAGCTCGACGAGCGCCTGCGCGAGGCGGTGCGGCTTCGCCTCGTCAGCGACGTTCCGCTCGGCGCGTTCCTCTCGGGCGGCATCGATTCGTCGACCGTCGTCGCCTACATGGTGGAGGCGAGCCCCACACCGCCGGTGACGATCGCGGTCGGCTTCGAGCATCAGGCCTTCGACGAGGTCCGCCACGCGGAGACCGTCGCGCGGCATCTCGGCTGCGAGTTCCACGCCCTGACCGCGAACCCCCAGGTCGACGATCTCCTGCCGAAGCTGGCCTGGCACTTCGACGAGCCGTTCGCCGACTCCTCGGCGGTGCCGACCTACTACGTGTCGAAGGCGGCGCGCGAGCTCGTGACGGTCGCGCTGTCGGGCGATGGCGGCGACGAGTTGTGGGCCGGCTACGCCCGTCATCGTGTCGAGCACTGGGAACAGAAAGTGCGCAGCGCTCTCGGGCCGGCGGCGCGGGCCGCCGGCTGGTTCGGCCAGGCGCTGCCGTTGTCGGTCAAGGGCGCACGCTCGCTACGCCACCTCGCGGCCAATCCCGATCAGGCCTACGCGTTCAAGCACGCCTACGGCATGTTCGAGCCCGACGCCAAACAGCGCCTCTATTCAAGCGACTTCCGCCGCGCCGTCAACGGCTCCGATCCGTTCGCCTCGTTCCGCGACGCGTATCGCGCCTGCGCCTCCGGCGATCCCCTCGACCGCTCCATGTACGTCGACGCGCGCACCTACATGATCGACGACGTGCTCACCAAGGTCGACCGGATGAGCATGGCGGTCTCGCTCGAGGCGCGCGAGCCGCTGCTCGATCACAAGCTGCTCGAGTTCGCCGCCTCGGTGCCGGCGGCGCTGAAGCTGAAGGACGGGCGCAGCAAATACCTGCTGCGGCGGGTGCTCGAGCGGCGGGTGCCGCGCTCGATCCTCGAGCGCAGGAAGAGCGGCTTCGCGGCGCCGATCGGCGAATGGCTGCGTGGTCCGCTCGCCTCGATGGCCGACGGCCTTCTCCTGGACGGCCGGCTGCGCGATCGTGGCCTCTTCAACCACACGGAAGTGACGCGGCTCTGGGAGGAGCACCGCACTGGCCGCGGGGATCATCGGCATCGGCTCTGGCAGCTGCTCATGCTCGAGCTCTGGTTCAGGACGTTCATCGACAAGGCAGGAACGCGGCCGGCGATGCCGGCCGGAGCGGCCGCGGTGTCGTCGCTCGCGGCGCCGCTCACGGCGTAAGAAGGAATCAACGGCACATGTGCGGAATTGCGGGAATCGTCGCCTCGGACCAGTTGACCGCGGAGGATCGGGAGCGCCTGCCGCGGATGCGCGACGTCATCGCGCATCGAGGCCCCGACGACGCCGGCGAGTATCTGGATGCGCAGGCCGCGCTCGGCCACCGGCGCCTCAGCATCGTCGACCTCGCGGCCGGCCATCAGCCGCTGTCGAACGAGGACGGCACCATCTGGATCGTCTTCAACGGCGAGATCTACAACCACGCCGACGTCCGGCCCGGGCTCGAGGCGGCCGGCCACGTCTATCGCACCCGTTCCGACACCGAGACGATCGTCCACGCCTACGAGCAGTGGGGAGACGCGTGCGTCGAGCACCTGCGCGGCATGTTCGCCTTCGCGATCTGGGACGCCCCGAAGCGCCGGCTGCTGCTGGCGCGCGATCGGCTGGGCGTCAAGCCGCTGTACTGGGCGCAGGCCGACGGCCGCCTGCTGTTCGGATCCGAGATCAAGTCGATCCTGCAGAGCGGGCAGATTCGCGCCGAGGCCGACGAATCGCGGCTGCCCGAGCTCCTGAGCACGCGGTATCTCTCGGGCGCGGAGACCCTGTTCAAAGGCATTCATCGCCTGCTCCCCGGCCACACGCTGGTGTTCGAACAGGGGCGAGTGACCACGCGGGAGTACTGGGACATTCCCGCCGGACGCGGCGACGAGCGGCTCGCGGCGATCTCCGATCAGGATGCGGTCCGGCAGTTCCGCGAGCTGCTCGAGCAGGCCGTCCGCATCCGGCTGATGGCGGATGTCCCGCTCGGCATGTTCCTGTCCGGAGGCCTCGACAGCAGCGCGATCGCGGCTTTGATGGCCGGCATGATCGACCGGCCGCTGCAGACGTTCTCGGTGGCGTTCAAGCAGCGCGCCTATAGCGAGCTCGACTACGCGCGCCAGGTGTCGACCGCGATCAAGGCGGACGCGCACGAAGTGGTCATCGACGATCACGACTTCTTCGGCGCGCTGCCCCGCCTGATCTGGCACGAGGACGAGCCGATCGCGCATCCGTCGAGCGTGCCGTTGTATTTCGTCTCCGAGCTGGCGCGCCAGCACGTCAAGGTGGTGTTGACCGGCGAGGGCAGCGACGAGCTGCTGGCGGGGTACGCGAAGTATCCCAAGGCGCTCGTCAACTGGCGCGCGGCTGCGGCGTACGGCGTGCTCCCCCACCCCCTCCGCGCCTGGATCGCCGACAACGTCGTGCCGCGACTGCCGCCGTCGGTCCGCCGCTACGCGAGCCGATCGTTCGTGTCGATGGAACGCACCCCCGAGGCGATGTTCTTCGACAACTTCGCCGCGATCGGTCTGGCGCGCCAGCACGACCTGCTGAACGCGCGGTTCACCGATGCCTCCCTCGGCGACGTCTATGGCCCGTCACGCCAGTACTTCGACGCGCCGAACGGCCACAGCACGGTGCTGGATCGCCTGCTCTACGCCGATCTGAAGACTTACCTGGTCGAGCTGCTGATGAAGCAGGACCAGATGAGCATGGCGGCTTCGATCGAGAGCCGGGTGCCGTTCCTCGATCACAAGCTGGTCGAGTTCGCCGCCTCGCTGCCGCCGCGGCTGAAGCTGCGAGGCTTCCGGACCAAATGGATCCTCCGCGAGGCCGTGCGGACGATCGTGCCCCCCGAGATCCTCTCGCGCCCCAAGATGGGCTTCCCGGTGCCGTTCGGCGTCTGGATGCGCGGCGCGTGGAGCGGCGTCGCGCGCGACGTCCTGCTCGATCCGCGCAGCCGTCAGCGCGGCATCATCGATTCCGGCGGCGTCGAGAGGCTGATTGCCGCGCACGAATCCGGGAGCGCCGACGGCGGCGACGCAATCTGGAGCCTGATGAACCTCGAGCTCTGGTATCGAACCTTCATCGATGGCGACGGCGTGCAGGTCCTTCCCGCACCCGAGCTGTCGGCAGCGTCCACCGGACCGTTGAAAGCGACGGCGTAGGAGATCGGAACGACGTGAGGATTCTCTGGTTGAACGCGGGCCTGCTGCTGCCGCTCGACAAAGGGGGCAAGCTCCGCACCTGGCATCTGATGCGGCAGCTGGCGGCGCGGCACGACATCACCTATCTGTCGTTCGCCGAGCCCGTCGAGCGCGAGGAGCACCGCGCCGGCATGCGCGAGGTCTGCCGGCGGCTCGAGACCGTGCCCCGCAGCGATGCCGCGAAAGGCACGCTGCGGTTCTACGCCGATGCCGCACGCTACGTCGTCGATCCGGTGCCGTACGCCGTGGCGAAGTATCGATCGCAGGCCTATACCCGCCGGCTGCGCGAGCTGCTCGCGGCCGAACGGTTCGACGCGGTGGTCTGTGATTTCCTTCCCCCGGTCGTCAATCTGCCGGCGGCGCTGCCCGGCCGGTCGATCCTGTTCACCCACAACGTCGAAGCCGAGATCTGGCGGCGCCATGTCGAGACGGCGGCCAACCCGATCTCCCGCCGCCTCCTGACGCAGCAGTGGCATCGCATGCTGCGGTTCGAGCGCGCGGCTCTCCAGCGCTTCGACACCGTGGTTGCGGTCTCCGCGGCCGACGCGGACACGTTCCGCCGTCTCTACCCCGGCTCGCTGCGATCGCCGGTCCACGTCGTGAAGACCGGCGTCGACACGCAGTATTTCGCGCCGATGCCGGAAACGCCGGCGCGGCGCGCGCACATCGTGTTCACCGGATCGATGGATTGGCTCCCGAACGAAGACGGCATGGTCCACTTCGTGCGCGACATCCTGCCGCTCATCCGCCGCGCCGAGCCCGAGACCACGCTCAGCATCATCGGCCGCTCCCCCACGCCGGCGGTTCGGCGGCTGGCCGAGGAGCCAGGAGTCGAGGTCACCGGCAGCGTCGACGATGTGCGCCCGCACATCGCCGCGGGCAGCCTCTACGTCGTCCCGCTGCGGATCGGCGGCGGCACACGGCTGAAGATCTTCGAAGCGATGGGCATGGCGAAGGCGATCGTCTCGACCACGATCGGCGCGGAAGGCCTGCCGGTCTCGAACGGCCGGGACATCGTCCTGGCCGACG
>Ga0114129_10010921_pt1 | contig 12939 bp, 8 predicted proteins | sample RhiMetdeltSRZDD1_FD_80071 | JGI IMG/M metagenome (GOLD analysis project Ga0114129, IMG submission 80071) | Populus rhizosphere microbial communities from Tennessee, USA - Rhizosphere MetaG P. deltoides SRZDD1 (version 2) (version 2) | ecosystem: Host-associated > Plants > Roots > Rhizosphere >...
AAGCACTAGCAGGAGGTGTGCGACTATCCAAAAAGTTTTTTTAGTTGAAGCGTACTGATCGAGATCAAAACTTTCGCCGGCGGTCTAGGTTAATGTTTGCGGCTGTCCACGCGAACAGCTTTGCCGCCGGGGAGCTACAGGAGGTAGCTATGAGCGACAAGAACGAAGCGGAGGATGTCCGAGCCCATTTGCTTGCTCTTTTTGAGGGTGCCGTGGGGCGTCGACCGAGCACAGATCAGGAGCTGGACGAGTGGCTCGCCTCCCCCCAAGGAAGAACCGCAACGATGTTCGAACCGACGTCTCTTTCTCGTTGGGGCGAGGCCGGGCGCTCCTAACGGCTTTCCTTGTGTTCGCGGTGCGGTGAAAGCCGCGGCACGCCATGGGACCATGGGTTTGCGGCCTCGGGGGCCTGGCTGCGAGCTAATTCAGTGCTGCTGCGTGCGCGGCAGTAGCCGCACGCGGTGGGCCGCACGTGAAACCTTGTCGAGGGACCGATGAACACCCCGCTCCCACTCGAGTACCTGACGAGCTTTTCGCAAACCAGCCAGGCGATGATGCAGCAGCTGGCGACCGCCCTGCTGACGAGCGGCGACAACGCCAGCGACTTCACCCGCTACGCCGAGCTCGCCGCGGTCCAGCAGGAATACCTGCAACAGATGGGTGCTGTGTGGATGGGTAGCTTGACGGGCGCGGCGACAGTGCCGACCGCAAAGGGCGATCGGCGCTTCGCCGGCGAAGAGTGGAAGAACAGCCCGTACCATGAATTCCTCCGACAGTCCTATCTGGTCAACGCCCGCTACGTGAACGACCTGATCGACCGGGCTTCCTTGGACGACAAGACACGGGGGCGCATGCGCTTCTTCGCGCGCCAGATCCTCGATGCGCTGAGCCCGTCGAATTACCTCGCCACCAATCCGCAGGCGATCCAGCGCGCGATGGAAACCGGCGGCGACAGCCTGGCCTCCGGTGTGCGGAATCTGCTCGGGGATCTCGGCAAGGGCCGCATCTCGATGACCGACGAGCAGGCTTTCGAGGTCGGCCGCAATCTTGCGACCACGCCCGGCTCGGTCGTTTTCGAGAACGACCTCATTCAGCTGATCCAATACCGACCGCTGACCGAGACGGTAGGTGCTCGCCCGCTGGTCATGATTCCGCCCGCCATCAACAAGTTCTACATACTGGATCTGCAGCCCCATAACTCGTTCGTTCGCTACGCGCTCGAGCAGGGCAACACCGTCTTCATGGTGTCCTGGCGCAACGTCACGGCTGACCAAGGCCATCTGACCTGGGACGACTACCTCGCCGACGGGGTCATGCGGGCGATCGACCTGGCCCGCGAGATCACGGATGCCGACAAGGTCAATGCGCTTGGCTTCTGTGTCGGCGGCACGCTGCTGGGTTGCGCGGCGGCCGTCATGGCGGCGCGCGACGAGGACAAGATCGCAAGCCTGACGTTTCTCACCACCATGCTGGACTTCACCCCTGCCGGCGAGATCGGCTTGCTGATCGATGAGCAGAGCCTGGCGGCACGCGAGCACACGATTGGCGCGGGCGGCATCTTTCCGGGGCGCGAGCTGGCCTTCGTGTTCAACACGCTGCGCGGAAACGATCTGATCTGGCCGTACGTGGTCGGCAACTACCTGGAAGGGCGCCAGCCGGATGCATTCGACATTCTCTACTGGAACGCCGACAGCACGAATCTGCCCGGCCCCATGTACTGCTGGTACGTGCGCAACACCTACCTGGACAACAACCTTCGGGCCCCCGGCCAGACGACGCAATGTGGGGTCAAGGTCGACCTTTCAACCATCGATGCGCCCAGCTATGTGCTGGCCAGTCGCGAGGATCACATTGTGCCGTGGCCGACCGCTTACCAGACCACAGAGTTGGTGTCCGGCGCCGCGCGGTTCGTGCTGGGAGCGAGCGGCCACATCGCCGGCGTGATCAATCCGGCGGCGCGCAACAAGCGCAACTACTGGGTCGAGGGCGAGGAGGGCAAGGGGTCTGGGCGCTGGCTGGAGACTGCGCGCGAGATACCCGGAAGCTGGTGGCCGGACTGGAGTGACTGGCTGCGTTCGCGGTCCGGCGAGCAGGTGCCTGCACGCAAGCAGCTGGGCAGCAGCGCCTTCCCCGAAACCGAGCCCGCGCCTGGCCGCTACGTGCAGGTGCGGGTCGCCTGAAAATGTTTCAGGTACAGCCACGGCTTGTCCCGAGCGTAGCCGCGCAACGGCAGCCGCGACGCTCCAGCCCGAAGGTGGGGTAGGGGCGCAATCAACTCTACCACCGTACCTTTTTCGGGTTGGTCGGGTATCGGCCTTGCAATTTATGCCGTGGAAGGTACTGTTATGTCGCTGTTTTCGACGTCTCTGATCTGAATCAGCTTCGGGTGATCAGGGCTCTGCTAGTCTCGCCGTGTATCGCTCTGTGCGGTACGCTGTGTGCATCAGAGCAGTCGCTCGGGGATGCAGGAGGGCCTGACAATGGCGCGCGCGAAGGAAGTTTCGAAGCGAAAACGTTCGGACAAAGCCTTGCCGGTTTTGGGAGCCGCCGGGGTGTCTTTGGCAATGGTTGGCGGCGCATCGGCCGCGATGGCGCCGACAACGAATGGATCGTCGCAAACGAACGCGCCGCCTCCATTCGTCACTCTCGACGAGGAGGAAATCTCCGACGTCAGTCTCGCGACCTTCTATGTCTTCGACCGGGAAATGGGAGCTCCCCGGCTCGATGAACGGATAGCCCGAAGGTGCGGGGGCGGCTGCGGTGGTGGCGGCCGATGCGGCGGAGCAGGCCGATGCGGCGGCCGCTGCGGAGGCGGGTGCGCTGTGGCCCGATGCGGAGGCCGCTGCGGAGGCGGCTGCGGTGTAGTGCGGCGATGCGGCGTCGGCGTGGTCGCCTGCGCCGCCGGCTGCAGCTGCAGCTGCTGCTTATCGTGGGGAGCCTGCACACGCCCCTGGTGCTAGACTCGAACACGTTTCGCGTTGCATCGCGGATCGAAATGGCCGGTTGATCGGATTCGGTCGGCCGGCCAGCCATGCCGTTTGCGGCGTTGCCCGCATGGGTGCGCGGGTCGGCCGTGCGCATGGCCGTCCGAGCGGCGGCTGATCTCATCGAAAGACGTGAGCGCCGCAATTGCTCGCGGGCGAGCTCGGAAACGTTAGTCAGCAAACTGGAGAATGCGCGGCTTCCCATGGCAACTCGGACCGGCCGCGATCGCGGTAGAGGGTTGCGTGCTGGCCGCGTGACGGGCGATCGCGGGAGCACCCCCGCCCCATACAATGGCAAAGACGTCCCGCAGTTCGCGCCGAATTTCACGGTGTATGTGCTGCCGCCAGACGCCGTGTGTCTCTATTCCGAGGACCGAAAGTTCTTTCTTCACGGCGAGCTCTATTGTGCGCTGGCGTCTGCAATCGGTGAGGGCGGAAGGAGCTTTCGCGACCTCGCCAGAAGGCTCGAGCACAACTTTCCATCCGACAAGATCCATGAAGCCCTGAAGCGGCTCGTCGATCGCCGTTATGTCGTTCCGGCATCGCCGTCCTCCAATGGGTCCGTGGCGGCCTATTGGGCAAGCCTCGGCATGTCGCCCGATACAGCGCAGAAGAACCTTCAGAAGTGTCGCGTGCGCATTCAATCGATCGACGTTGAGGGCGCAGCGGAGCTCGAGATCGCCCTGCGTGGGCTCGGGGTCCGCGTCGTGAAGCGTTCGCCCGAACTGACGGTCACGCTGGTAAGTGACTATCTCGATCGACGACTGGCTGAATTGAACCGGCAGCACCTGTCGGACCGTACGCCCTGGCTGCTTGCGCAACCGTCAGGCATTTTTCCCCTGGTGGGACCGGTGTTGCGCCCAGGCAAGAGCGCATGCTGGGCTTGCCTTGCCGACCGCATGAGACGGAACCGGGAGATCAAGGGGATGCTCGATCGCAGGCAGGCCCGCTGCGTCGCCATCTCCCCTCTCGCCCGGCACACCTTCGGACAAAACGGCATTCAGCTCGCGGCCGTCGAAATCGCAAAAGCGATCGCTACCGACTTTCGTACGGAATTGAGCGACCACATCATCAGCCTCGATCTATTAGGCGCGACCATTGTCAAGCATTCCGTGACAGCCCGCCCGCAATGCCCGATTTGCGGCCGCAAGAAGTCGTGGGATCCGCGCCGTGCGCCCGTCCCGATCGAGCTCGGCGCGGGCGGCAAGCTGGTCATGACGAGCGGGGGGTACCGGACGGTTTCGCCGCGCGCCACGGTCGCGCATTTCCGCCGACACGTCAGTCCCCTCACAGGCGTGGTTTCCGTGCTTGAACGCATCGAAGCCGATGTGCCGTTGAATACCAACTACTTTGCGGCACACAATTTTTCGGCGCCCGCCCGGACCGTCGATGAGCTCAGGGCCGGACTGAGCGGCGGAAGCTTCGGCAAGGGCAGCACTGCCGAGCAGGGAGAGGCCAGCGCGCTTATGGAGGCGATCGAGCGTTATTCCGGGATTTATCAGGGCGACGAGATCAGGGTGACGCGGCGGTTCCTGGACTTCCCACCGGGCGATGCCATTCCTCCCAATGACGTCCTGCTGTTCAGCGACGCGCAATATGCGCAGGGCGGGGATTCGGCGGAGGCGCGGATGATCCCGAGCCCGTTCGATCCATCGGCCGAGATCGAATGGTCGCCGGTGTGGTCGCTGCGCCACCAACGCTTCAAATATCTGCCGACCAGCATGTTGTATTTTTTCTACCGCGGACCCGCCGAGATCAACGCGGACTCCAACGGTTGCGCGGCCGGCAACACGCTCGCGGAGGCAATCGTCCAGGGGTTCCTCGAGCTGGTGGAGCGGGATTCCTATGCCATCTGGTGGTATAACCGCCTGCAGCGGACTGGCGTCGACCTCGGCCAGATCGACGATGCCTATGTCCGCGATCTGCAAATCCAGCTTGCCGAAACCGGGCACCGGCTTTGGGTGCTCGACGTCACCGGCGATCTCGGAATTCCGAGCTTTGTGGCGCTTGGCCACTGGATGAACAACGGGCAGGAGAATATCGAGTTCGGGTCGGGCGCACACTTCGACCCGCGCATTGCTTTGCTGCGAGCACTCACGGAGCTGAACCAATTCTTGTCGATCGGGGGCATGGGCGGCGGGCAGCCTGACAAGTCGAGCCTTGACGGCATCGCGCCGTTTCGTCTGCAGGACCATTCCTATTTGACGCCGAACGACAGCCCGGCGGTCCAACCCGACTCCAGCTCGACCTTCGGCCGCCTCGAAGCGCGCGAGCAGGTCGCGGCCTGCGTTCGCACGGCCGAGCGCGAGGGCCTCGATTTCCTTGTGCTCGATCAGACGCGCCCCGATATCGACGTGCCGGTGGTGCGCGTGATTGTTCCTGGGATGCGGCATTTCTATCGCCGTTTCGCGCCGGGCCGACTTTATGATGTTCCGGTGAAGCTCGGATGGCGAGAGCAACCGCTGCCGGAAAGCGAGCTCAATCCGATTCACCCCCATACCTAAGGTCTGCTCCTCCTTGCGCCCTCGGCCGGCAAACAGAGCGCGTAGGGCTTCAACCCGGACTGTGTCCGCCCGGCTGGGAGATTACGTCGCGCTGGAAGCACGCTCCGACGGCAGCATCGTCGCCCACTTTCATGGCTATTCGGTCGGCTTGGGAACATTCAGTGCCGGTGCGGCCGAGCGTGCGCAAAAGTTGCGCGAAGGGCTCGCCCTCGCCGCATTTGAGTCCGGCCGCCGGATTGTCGACAAGGAGACGGATCGGTTGGCCCATCGCTTGGCTCGGCACGGCCTATTGGAGTACCGCGTCCAGCGATCGCGCCATCAGATCCAAGTGGTCATCGAACCGCAGGTCGGCGACTACTGGCCGCGAACCCCGCCGCTCCGTGATGCCGACGTTCTCGTGCTGTCGCGGTTCGCTTACATGCGGCGGCGAGGCGCCGACATGGTGCTGGAATCGCCGCGCGCCGGCGCGTTGTTCAGGATCTACGATCCGAGCATCGCGGCCGCGCTGACCCGGCTCTCCACGCCGCAACAAGTCAAACGGTTGCGTCGGCAGAACGGTTTTCCAGGACTTGAGCTTCTCGCCCTGCTCGTAGATTGCGAAATCCTTGGCAAGGTCAATACCGCGGACGACGGCAGTCTGCGAGCCGCCGAGGGCGACCCTGATCTCGTGCTTTGGGACTTTCACGATCTGCTGTTCCACGCACGCAGTACGCAGGGCCGACACGCCAATCCGCTCGGCGGACTTTGCGCTTATGCGGCCGTCAGGTCGCCGCTACCGGCGGTGCGGCGTCGCTGGCCCGGTCAGAAGATCGATTTGCACGGGCTGACGCTCGCGCCTGCGGATGTCGTCTCGCCGGCCGCAAGGCTCCTGCGTGAACGACATTCGGTTCGCACCTTCGATAACCAGCAACCGATCACGCTTGCGGAGCTCGCGCGGTTTCTCGACAGCACCGCGCGCGTCCGGTCGACATGGAAAAGCAGAATGGACCTCGGCGACGTCCGTCCGGTGGTGGCGTATGCGGCGAGGCCGTATCCGTCGGCGGGCGCCAGTTACGAGCTCGAGCTTTATCTGGCAGTCGGCAGATGCGAAGGGATTGCCCGCGGATTCTATCATTACGACGCCGGCGGGCACGCGTTGATGCCGATCGGCGCTCGCATGCAGGAAGTCGAAGCGCTGCTGGCGGGGGCCCAATTCGCAATGGACGCGCCCGCGCCGCCGCAAGTCTTGATCACAATTGCGGCGCGCTTCGGCCGCGTTTCATGGAAGTACAGTTCGCTCGCTTATGCGCTCGTCTTGAAGGACGTCGGCGTGCTGATTCAAACGCTGTACCTCATGACGACCGACATGGATCTCGGCGGATGTGCGATCGGGAGCACCAATGTCGATCTGTTCGCAAAGATGACCGGGATCGCATTCCACGTGGAAGGCCCGGTTGGTCAATTCGCGCTCGGGCGCGGCGCGAGAATCCCGGCGTCCGACTGACTGATCGGACGGCGGGAGACAGTGGACAGACGACGGATGACGCGTAGCGGTGCTCTCGGCCAGGCATCCGCCGTGCTCTGTCCTCACCACGACCATGTTCGGCCTCGCGCGCCGGAAGGTCCGGGCGAGGCGACGCGTCCGAAATACCCAATGGCGTTGCCGCTCCGCTTCCCCTGCAGTGCGAACATGGCGCCCTGAGGGTCGCTACACCGCACGATCCACGTACCGCCCGGGATTTCAACCGGGCCGTCGACGATCTGGCCGCCGGCCGCCATGACCCGCCGTGCCGTCGCGTCAATGTCGCCGCTGTTGAAATAATAGAGCCAGAACGGGACCGTCATCGTCGAGGGTTTGGTGAGCATGCCGCCGATCGTCTGCCCTGCGGCGGAGAAGAGCTGATATGTGCCCGTCTCGTCGACATCCGCGTTCGTCTTTTGCCAACCGAAAAGTTCGCCGTAGAAGGCCCACGCCTGCTGCTGATCGGTGGCGAGCAGTTCATGCCAGCCGACGTGTCCGCGTGCGCCCGGCTCGACCGGCTGCTCCTGCTGAGGCTTCAGCCATTTGAACAACGCCAGCCTGGCCGCTTGCGGGTCGGCGAAGATTGCGAATCGGCTGATGTCGGCAACGTTCGTCGGGGGGACATGCACGGCGCCGCCCAGGCGTTTGATCCGGTCGACCGTGGCGTCGACGTCGTCGACCCCGACATACCCGGTCCAACTTGGCATTGCGCCCCTTCCTCTAGCGTCGTCGGACAGGTGGGTCAGCCCGCTGACCGAGGTTTTCCCGTCGCTGAATAAGATACAGGGCCTGCCGGGAACCGATGCATCCCATACGCTCCAGCCCATAACCTTGGCGTAGAACGCAGCAGCAGCCTTGAGGTCGGTCGTACTCAACTCGTACCAGACAAAACGGCCATGCGAATTGAGCACGTGTGCCCGCTCCAATGGAAGGCTCAGGGTGTGACCGCCATTAGCGCAGCGCGTCCCGGCCGACTAATGACTGCCCGCATCGCACGGGCGGACGCGGCCATATCCCAGATCCTCCATGCAGGACTGATACACTTGGCCGCTGAATCGGCATCGCTCATCTCCTCCGAAGTTCACGAACGCGCCCGGCCGCTTGCGCCGGTACCCGCAAGGGTCAGTGCCGCAGGGGAACGGTTCCCTGCTCTGATCCAAATCAATAACAAGAGTGATCATGCATTCCGTACACGAGTGCGCAAGGGCCGCGCTCATGGGCCCAATCGCCGCGATAGTACGGATCTCGCATTCCCCTCGATTGCTGGCGGCAGGCGCCAAATGTGTCTTATTTGACTCACTCTCGCCGGCCGTGCTGGCATGAGTTCAGGAGATTTCGCCCGATTTGGGAGCCGACCCATGAAGCCGATCAGGATCCTCGGGACTGCGCTTGCGGCAGCGTTTGCGGCAGCGTTCATGACAACGCCGGCGCCGGCCCAGGGCACCAAGGTCGCCATTGGGATTTCAGGATGGACCGGATTTGCTCCGCTGACGCTCGCGAAGGAAGCCGGCATTTACGCCAAGAACGGCCTCGACGTCACGATCAAGAAGATTCCGCAGGCGAGCCGGCATCTCGCCATCGCGTCGGGCGACATCCAGTGCGCAGCGACCACGGTCGAGACCTGGATCGTGTGGAACGCCAACGGCGTTGCCACCACGGAATTGTTTCAGCTGGATAAGTCCTATGGCGCCGATGGCATGGTCGTGCGCAACAACATCCAGTCGGTCAAGGATGTGAAGGGCAAGACGGTCGCCGCATCGGCTCCGGGCACCGCGCCCTATTTTACGCTCGCCTGGTTCCTGAAGAAGAACGGGCTCACGGTGAAAGACGTCACGGTCGTCAACATGGAGCCCGGACCTGCGGCGCAGGCTTTTCTCGCCGGCCAAAACGACGCCGCGATGACCTACGAACCCTATCTGTCCGCCGTTCGTGCCAAGCCGGAGGCTGGCAAGATCGTCGCCACGACGCTCGACTATCCAATGGTCATGGACACGTTCGGCTGCACGCCGAAGTTCATTGCCGAGAACGAAGAGGCGGTAAAGGCGCTGGTGAAGAGCTATTTCGACGCGCTCGAGATGGTCAAGAGCGACCAGGCCAAGGCCTATGAGATCATGGGCGCCGACGTCAAGCAGACCGGCGAGCAGTTCGGCAACTCGGCCAAGTACTTGCGCTGGCAGGACAAGGAGGCAAACAGGAAGTTCTTTGCCGCGGAGTTCCAGGCGTTCAACAAGGAAGCCGCCGACCTGTTGTTGGAGCTTGGTATCATCAAGGCAATTCCCGACCTCAGCAAGATCGTGGATACGCGCTTCATTCAGTGAGGCTTCGTCGTTGCGAGGAGCGGAGCCACGAAGCAATCCGGTTGCGGCGCCGATGTTCTGGATGACCTCGCCTTCGGCTCGCCAATGACGGGGCCGTGAATGGGCCTCGCGCGCCAGACCGCTGAGCGGACGTGAGATGCGGCCGCTCGCTCCCGTCTCGAATGCGGCCCGCGTCTTTCTCGGCATCTTGTTCTTCGTTCTGTTTTTCGCCGCCTGGGCGTTCGCGACGCTCGGCGGCTTCGTGTCCAAGACCTTCCTCGCCGACCCGCTGACGATGCTGGAGGAAGGCTGGCTGCTGCTGACCAGGCATGGCTTCCTGCTCGATATCGGGGTCACCGTCTGGCGCGTATTCGGGGGCTTCGTGCTCGCCGCGCTGGTCGCGGTGCCGCTCGGCATCCTGATGGGCGCCTATAAGCCGATCGAAGCATTCTTCGAGCCGTTCGTTTCGTTCGCGCGCTACCTCCCGGCCTCCGCCTTCATTCCCCTGCTGATCCTGTGGGCGGGGATCGGGGAGGCGCAGAAGCTGCTGGTGATCTTCATCGGCTCGGTGTTTCAGATCGTGCTGATGGTGGCGGTGACCGTCGGTGGCGTGCGGCGCGACCTGGTTGAAGCGGCGTTGACGCTCGGGGCGCGCGATCGAGGCATCCTGGGTCGGGTGCTGATCCCCGCCGCCGCGCCCAGCATCGCCGAGACGCTGCGCCTCGTGCTTGGCTGGGCCTGGACCTACGTGATCGTCGCCGAGCTGATCGGCTCGTCGTCCGGCATCGGTCACATGATCATCGACAGCCAGGCCCTGCTTGCCACCGGGCAAATGATCTTCGGCATCATCGTCATCGGGGTGATCGGACTGATCTCCGATTTCCTGTTCAAGGCGATCAATCGCGCGATGTTCCCATGGAGCCTGGCGTGACCACGCTCGTCATCGAGGGCGCCTCGCGGACCTTTCCCGGCGTGCGCGCCGGCGCGCCGACGCGGGCGCTCGAGCCGATCAACCTTGCGGTCGGGGACAACGACTTCGTGACCATCCTCGGCCCCTCGGGCTGCGGCAAGTCGACGCTGTTGCGCCTCGTCGCCGGCCTCGATACCGCGACCAGCGGGCGCGTGGCGCTCGACGGGCGAACGATCGTGGGGCCGGGCGCCGACCGCGGCATGGTGTTTCAGTCCTATACGCTCTTTCCCTGGCTCACCATCGCGGACAATATCGCGTTCGGCCTGCGCGAGAGGGGCATGCCGGCAGCTACGCGCGGCGGGATCGTGCAGCAGTGGCTGGAGCGCGTCGGCTTGAGCGGGTTCGCGCAACACTATCCGAAGCAGCTCTCCGGCGGCATGCAGCAGCGCACCGCGATCGCGCGTGCGCTGGCCAACGACCCGAAGATCCTGCTCTTGGACGAGCCGTTCGGCGCGCTCGACAACCAGACGCGGGCGTTGATGCAGGAGCTGTTGCTCGGCATTTGGGAGCGCGAGCAAAAGACCGTGCTCTTCGTCACCCATGACATCGAGGAGGCGATCTTCCTCGCTTCCCGCGTCGTGGTGATGACGGCGCGACCCGGACGGATCAAGGCGGAACTGGCGATCGAGCTGCCGCACCCGCGCCACTACACGATCAAGACCAGTCCGGAGTTCTCGGCGCTCAAGGCGCGGCTGACCGAGGAGATTCGGGCCGAAGCCGTCCTGGCGGCCGAGAGCCACTGACCGGACGCCCGATCAGCACGTCGTGCGGCTCAATTCAAGCTCGGCAACTTCAGGCCGAACTGCCGCGCGCAGGCGATCGCCTCCTCATAGCCCGCATCGGCGTGGCGCATCACTCCGGAAGCCGGGTCGTTCCACAGCACGCGCTCGATGCGCTTGGCGGCCGCTTCCGTGCCGTCGCACACGATCACCATGCCGGCATGCTGGGAGAAGCCGATGCCAACACCGCCGCCGTGGTGAAACGAGACCCAAGTGGCGCCGCTCGCACAATTGAGCAGGGCGTTGAGCAGCGGCCAGTCGGACACGGCATCGGAGCCGTCCTTCATCGCTTCGGTCTCGCGGTTCGGGCTCGCGACCGAACCGGAATCGAGGTGGTCGCGGCCGATCACGATCGGCGCGTTCAATTCGCCGCTCGCGACCATCGCATTGAAGGCGAGGCCCAGCCGGTGGCGGTCGCCGAGGCCGACCCAGCAGATGCGCGCCGGCAGCCCCTGGAAAGCGATGCGCGACCGCGCCATGTCGAGCCAGTTGTGCAGGTGGCGATCGTCGGGCAGCAGCTCCTTCACCTTGGCGTCGGTGCGGAAGATATCCTCGGGGTCGCCCGAAAGCGCCGCCCATCGGAACGGCCCGATGCCGCGGCAGAACAGCGGCCGGATATAGGCGGGAACGAAGCCAGGAAAATCGAACGCGTCGGCGACCCCCATCTCCTTGGCCATTTGGCGAATATTGTTGCCGTAGTCGAGCGTCGGCACGCCGGCGCGCGAGAACTCGAGCATCGCGCGGACGTGCACGGCCATCGACTGCTTGGCTGCGCGTTCGACTGCCGTCGGATCGCGTTCGCGCCGCTCCTGCCATTGCGCGAGCGTCCACCCGGCCGGCAAATAGCCGTTGATCGGATCGTGCGCCGAGGTCTGGTCGGTCACCGCGTCCGGCCTGACACCCCGGCGCACAAGGTCGGGCAAGATCTCGGCGGCATTGCCGAGCACTGCGATCGAGACCGGCCGCCGGTCGCGACCCGCGCGCTCGATCATCGCCAGCGCCTCGTCGACGTCCTGCGCGCGCACGTCGAGGTACCTCGTCTTCAGGCGCATCTCGATGCGCGAGGGTTGGCACTCGATTGCCAGCAGCGATGCCCCCGCCATGGTGGCGGCGAGCGGCTGCGCCCCGCCCATGCCGCCGAGGCCGGCAGTCAAAATCCACTTGCCGGCGAGATCGCCGCCGTAGTGTCGGCGGCCGAGCTCCGCGAAGGTCTCATAAGTGCCCTGTACGATGCCCTGCGAGCCGATGTAGATCCACGAGCCCGCGGTCATTTGGCCGTACATCATCAGGCCCTTGCGATCGAGCTCGTTGAAGCGCTCGAGGGTCGCCCAGTGCGGCACCAGGTTGGAGTTGGCGATCAGTATGCGCGGCGCATCCGCGTGGGTGCGGAAAATGCCGACCGGCTTGCCCGATTGCACCAACAGCGTTTCGTCAAGCTCTAAGTCGCGCAGCGCGGCCGCGATCCGGTCGAAGCTCTCCCAGTCCCGCGCCGCCCGCCCGATGCCGCCGTAAACCACCAGCTCGTGCGGCTTCTCGGCGACCTCGGGGTCGAGGTTGTTCATCAGCATGCGCAGCGGCGCTTCGGTGAGCCAGCTCTTGGCGGAAAGCTTCGGGCCGCGCGGCGCCCGAATGACGCGGGTGTTGTCGAGACGAGTGGCCATCGGTTCCTCTTCAAAATGGCGGGGACGGCGCCATGCCCGTCATTGCGAGTTGCACACCGGCCTGGCGGCCGATCCACCTGGATGAAAGCTTTGAGCGCCGTTCAGCGCCGACCTTTCTTCCTAGTACTACTGCGTCACAATATTTGCCGATTGCGGTTGGCATAGCGGCCCCCGCAGCACGGACATCGCGGCAAGCTCCTGACAATCGCATCGATCAAGCGTATTCGCATAGTTGCGATTGAG
>Ga0114129_10010922_pt1 | contig 12939 bp, 15 predicted proteins | sample RhiMetdeltSRZDD1_FD_80071 | JGI IMG/M metagenome (GOLD analysis project Ga0114129, IMG submission 80071) | Populus rhizosphere microbial communities from Tennessee, USA - Rhizosphere MetaG P. deltoides SRZDD1 (version 2) (version 2) | ecosystem: Host-associated > Plants > Roots > Rhizosphere >...
GAACTCGACAATATTCCGCCATTTAATTCGGATCTCGAGCGCGAACTGCCTTACTCCGTGCGTGCTTTCAAGGCTGCTATCACAGCAGCAGACGCTATTTTGATTGTGACGCCCGAATATAACTATTCAGTTCCGGGCGTATTGAAGAACGCAATCGACTGGGCCTCTCGGCCCTACGGCGACAACGCGTGGAATGGAAAACCCGTTGCGGTGATGGGTGCTTCGGTAGGTATGCTAGGCACTGCTCGAGCTCAATACCACTTGCGCCAGATGTTTGTCTTTCTGAACATGCATGCTGTCAATCAACCGGAGGTGATGATTAGTAACGCCCCGAAAAGATTTGACGATCAGGGTAATTTGACGGACGAGACTGCCAAGAAGCTTATCCAACAACTGCTGGGCGGGCTAATCAAGTGGACCAAGCTATTACAAACTCAGTGACAGGATCGATAGTTTGTCGGGATCTATGCAGGCTGGTCTTCGGTGTGGCTAAGGAGTTACTAATCCCTTTTTGATATTACGTTGCCACGCTTCGTAGTTTCTGATCCTCCGCTTGGCCTGTTTACGTGTGAGTTTCATTTCCTGGGCCACAAAATCGATGCGCGTCGTCCGGTCTTTTTTCTTGTCGTAACGATCACCGGGCGCCTTCAGGTAAAGTTTGTAAGCATAAGTCCATTCCGCCTTGACCTCGGGAGTCGCTTGTTTACCGCGTTGTTCGGGCATGGCTGCCGGCCCTTTCTGAGAAATTCAATCTGCGGATTCTACACAGAAGCGAAAGCTCTGAACAGTGAAATTACCGGAATGGCGGCTTGCAAGGCTTCTTGGAAGTTGCTGCATTGGATAACGCCTTTTCCTCAGGCGGTTGTTTCTTGAGCCATCTCCAGACGGATAAGCCGCTCAGAATGACAGCAATCACCATTAACCCATAAACAAAGTATTCGACGACCGGAGAATTCAAAAACGCAATCACCCGCCTCCCAAAGTAAATAGCCAACACTGCTTCAAATGTGAAGCGTATCAGCCTGCCGACCAATACAGCGCTGAATACAGCGCGTTTGGGGATTTGCAGGGCCGATGCTGTCATCACCACAGGCGTAAACGGAAATGGTGGCGGCAAGACGGTAGCGGCAAATAATGTAAGCCAACCTTTGGTTTCTAGCTTTGTCTTCAGACTCTCCAGCTTCTTACTGCTGATGAACCGTTGCAGACCTTTTTCTCCAGTCTTGCGCATCAACGCGTCGACTATGAAAACGCCGAGAAGTGAACCTGCGACTGCAGCGAATACCGATCCCATAGAGGCAAGTAAAGAGCGGCTGCGGCTGACGATCGCGATCAGCATCACATCATTCCCGAACGGCAAGACAAGAAACGATGAGTCGAGCGTGCTTAAGATGAACAATCCAAACACACCGAGACGGCGAAAGTATCTAAAAAACGAATAGGCCCATGAACCAGCTAACGCGATATGGAGATAAGTCAATTGGAAATCACCTGTACTAAGTAAGTCGAGTCGGTTCAGCGGGAGTGGGATCTACTATTGGTGTCGGAAGATCAGGTTCAGTGACCGGTGCGCCGGGTTGTGGATTTGAATCGGGCGGGAGCGGCACAGGTGCGGGACGCGGCTGATCTGGATCCAATGGATCGTATGGAGTGCGAGGTGGCGTCTCTGGCTTAGGGTCCTCCTGCTGAGAAATGATCGTCATATATTTTGCTCCGTAGGTTGAACGATGACGGCAGTTGCCGGTAGCGCTTTGTCCGGTTGGAATTCAAGTGATTCGCGAGTTCTGCGATTCACGGCTGTTGAATTGAAGGAGAATTTTCTTTTTACTCTGTTGAATGGCGCCTCGATCAGATAGAACGACAGAGCAGAAATGAACACCGCCGTCGCAAACTTGGCCCAGGGATCCAATGTTGGACCGACCCAGAAGTAAAAGGTCGTTGTTTTCAATAAAAGCCAGTGCCAGAGATAAAGACCATAAGAGACCTTCCCGAACCACTGAAATGGCGGGAAGCCAAACAATTTACTCATGAACGAAGAACCTTCCATTGCTGCGGTCCATACAATGACGCCGCAGAGGGCTGCAATTGCGGTATATCCCCACCGGTAAATCAAGGCATCAGTGAAATGAATCGTGCAGATCAAATACGCGAAACAGGCAACGGCTGCTAAGTTTGCTAACCTCAGAATGCGCCGCGTCGTGTCGCTCAGTTGACGAACAGGGATCAATGCGATCAGACAACCCATCAGCGGTGCGTCAGCCCTCGTGTCTGTTCCGTAGTAGAGTCGGCTGTGTTCAGCACCTGTGGTCCATAGCTCATGACGATGTAGCAGAATCGCAAAAATTATTAGAATCAAGGCACTTGATAGTTGCTTCCTCTTTATTCCTGCGGCCAGACAAAGCACTAGCAACATTGGCCAGACGAGATAAAACTGCTCTTCAATGGAGAGCGACCAGGTTATCGCAGTCGGATCGAGAGAATGATCCCAACCGAAAGCCATTCGCCAGTTCGTCGAATATGCCAACGCCAATCCAACCAGCCGCAACTCTGCCGCAAGTTGTTCGCGATTGAGGTAGTAAGTGACCGCAAGTGACACCAAAAGGTACAGGACGAGCGCTGGTCCAAGCCTCAACGCACGCCGCAAGTAGAAGTTTTTCAGCGAGACTGATCGAGTCGCCTCGAATTCCTGCAACAACAGCATCGTAATTAGAAAACCACTTAATACGAAGAATAAGTCGACGCTGAGAAAGCCACCGCTGAGTGAGTAAGGTATTAACTGATGATGGCTGAATACGAGAAGTATCGCGATGCCGCGCAGGCCATCCAATGCAGGAACTCTATTTGCCCGAAAACGATGCATAAATGAAAGTAGAAACAGAGGTAGGCAATTCGGATGCTAGGAGGAATTAGCCGCAGATTCTGATGTCCGATACGCTTTAGCTTGTCGTGACGTGCCACAGATTCAACTTGTTTTAGGAACTGAGGTTGACTGAGTGAACGGTCGATAAATACGACAAGTGTTACTGAAAGAAAATGAATCTGTGGCACGTCACGACAAGCTAAAGCGTATCGGACATCAGAATCTGCGGCTAATTAACGGTAGGCGTTCGAGCGGATCAAGGTCGCGGAGTAACCACGAAGTTCTCAGTCAACCGAAACCCTGCATTACTCGGCTGGGGTGATTTAACTCCCAATAAACCCTGCGCGATTGCTAGTCTGGCCATGATTCGTGACTCGGGAAGCTGAAACCGACCGGCCAGTGTTTCCGAACGTTCGAAATCCGTCTTTGCAAGGAAAGCGATTTCCTGACCATATCCGTTTATCATCATCGTCAACCGACTGCCACCTTGCAGGGGCAGCTCACCATCGCGAAATACGTTCGTCTCGAATCCATTCAAGACCGCGGCCGCCGACAACAATTCGTTCAAATGGCTGATCCCTGAATCAAGAATCTCAAAACTCTTGCCTGGATCAACCGATGCGAATGCATGCGCAACTTGTAACTGTTGTTCGAAATTCTCGTAGCTGGTAGCACGCTTGTTTGTCATCTGTCGCGCTTCATCGAGCAACTGCCGCTGAAGTTTAGGATTCTTCGACTGCACGTCGGTGGCAAGCTGAATCAAGAGAGCAATGCGGTCGTTATCCGATTGCAAACGTGCGAGACTCTGCCGCACTTCTTCGATCCTTGTTCCCTCAGCCTTTGTTGCAAGCTCGCGGAAATCAATTCGTTGCGTGACCGCATCGCGCTGACGCGCATCCAGGTGGTCAGTGGCAATCTGTCTTGCGCGAGCGGGATCGCCCTCATCAAGAGCTTTATAAGCAGCTTGTTGATAAAGCCTCGCCTGCAGCTGAGCGGGTGCCGCTGCAGCTGACTGCATTAACGCATCGGTAGTAACGTTCCCCCCTGGAAACGAAAAGAAAGTCTGGCCTGCTGCCGCGCGGCTGTTGTCGCCAATGCCCATCTCGGCGAACTTTTGCCTAACCGCTTGCGACCTACCGGGAAGATTCTGATCTATCTGAGGCAGTAGTCGCTGCAACCCACCCAACATACGGCGGGCGTTGGCCTGTTCGATCTGCGCGTCCGTCGGTGGAGTCTGAGTCGTCGCGACAGCCCTTACATTGGGTCCAACGCCCGCGGCGCGTGGGGACCTTGGGGTGTTCTGCGCTGGCGGCGTCGCTTTGAGGGCTGAATCAATCACACTTCCGAGAAGGTCAACATATGCAGTTTGGTCCAATATCGGCCCTCGTCCTTGCGGTGCCTGCTTAGTATCAGAGTCTGTGTTAGTCGTACTCGTTGAGGGAATCCGTGGGCCGGGATTCAGAAGCGCTAGCGCGAGCGTGCCGGCTTGGGTGTTCGTAAGCATGCTAGTCCCTTGAAGTCGCTTCACCGTTTTGTCGGCAAGTTTTGTAGCAGCTTCCTGATCCTGCTGTCGGAGTCGATTTATTACCTCTGATAATGAGTAGGGAAACTGCCCCTTCTCGAGCATCTGGTCAGCATTCTGTGCGGCCAGCTTAGGATCTAATGCCGCTACTGCAGCCAAAAGATTTTGCTCAAGGACCTCTTCGGGATTTATTTGCGGCATTCGTCCCTGAGTCACCGCATCAGTGTTCTGTGTGTTGGTCGGTGCTTTTGTCGTCGCTAACAATTGATACGCTAAAGGCGCATCGTGACGCGCCGCAGCCAGTACAAGCTCTTGACGAAGCTGTGCTGGACGACGAGGTTGGTTTGGTGGCCCCATCCGCTGTGTAGTGTTATCCGGCGCGCGCATCATTTCTGCGACAGCGTCACCGGCCAGCATGAACAGCGAGCGAGCGCGTGACTGATCGCGGTCCCACAACATGTCCGCGGCGTAAATTTGAATCCTCACGCGGTTGTCAGTCAGTCGCAGCGATTGTGATTCCTCGACTACCTGATCCAGTACGCGGTAGGCGTTCTTGGCCCACTCTTCCTTTTGCTTTTCCAATTCCTCAGCGGAAGGCTGCTGCGGTGCCGGTTGTTCCTGTGCGACGGCGACGCACATGCACGCAAACAGCGAGAAGACGACAAGACGGGCCAGTTGCTTCATTTCTTCGTACCTCTAGGCTGAATGTTACCAACCAATTTGACGCCGGAAAAGGCGAGGAAGGCGAGAAAATTATGTCCGACACGCGTCTCTTTGTTAAGCTGTCGAACGTCACGATACGAACATCAGACGTTCACGTTTCCCGTTTACAGGATTCCCTCTTTATAATCCCTTCCAAATCCCGATTCCATCCGGAGTCTTCAGATGCCTTAAAGGAGCCACGTCGATGCACGGTCGGGCGTTCTCTTGCCGTTGGAATCGAACTATTAGTGGGGATACGAAAATGAAATTCTCGTTCTTGATATTAGCGATTGTTTTGGCGGCGCCGACGTTCGCTCAAACGTCAGCCAAGCCTGACCCCGCGTCGAAGTTGGTTCAGTTTCATATAGCTTTGGTGAAACGCGGGCCTAAGTGGTCGCCCTCTTCATCTTCTGCTGCTTCGCCAGTTCATCAGCAACACGTCGATTATGTTATGTCACTTCTTCAGTCTGGCAAAGCTGCGATTGCTGGGCCAATTGACGGCGATCCGGAAATAATGGGTATTTATGTTTTTAGAGCTAGCACTGCCGACGAGGCGAAAGCCTGGGTCATGGCTGATCCTGCAGTCGTCGCCGGACATTTTACGGTGGAAATGCATCCGTGGTGGTCAGAAGATGTTATGAAAAAGATGTCGACTCCGATGAAGTTGACCACTGTGTATCTGGCATTCCTCGTTCGGGGTGAAAAGTGGACGCCTGACCAGACACCCGAAACGGAAGCAATACAAAAGGCCCACCTCGAAAACATCAACCGGCTGGCTGAGATGAAGAAGCTTGTCGTAGCTGGACCATTTGGCGACAACGGTAAGCTGAGAGGCATTTTTGTGTTTCGCGTCGGATCGATGGAAGAGGCACGCGCACTAGCCGAGACTGATCCGGCAGTGAAAGCCGGAAGACTTGCTTTAATTGTGCATCCCTGGATGGTGCCAGAAGGAATCCTTCCCTGAAGGCGAAGGATGAGGGATGAAGGATGAGGGATGAAGGCAAAGAATGAGGGATGAAGGATAGGGATCGTCAAATTCCGCGACTTTCATCCTTCATCGTTCATCCTTGTTCACGTGGCTTTCTTGGAACTCGAAACCTAAAGCCACCGTATGATTTTCCGATATGTATTGTCCATCCTGTGGGTCTGACGAGCGTCAACCAAGCCAATACTGCCGAGTTTGTGGCACCGACTTACGTGCCGTTCGTCTTTCCCTTGAACAACCCGACAGCATCACGGCCTCTGCCATTTCAGCGCGTCAGCAAATCAGCCTGGCCATCGCTGATCGAATCCGGCAGGTACAGAAGGCGAAAGATCTCGAACACATTGCAGAAGACGTTTTGCCTCAGATTGAAAAGTTTCTCGAATCACCTGAAGAACGCAGGCTCCGTCGGATAAGAGCTGGGTTGATTACGACTGCGATTGGTCTAGGCGCGACGATCGGAGCATTCATGCTTGCTCTCAACAAGAGTGACATGATTCCTCTCATCGCGCCGATGCTGGTTTTGTTCTTAGTCGGAGTGGGAGTGCTGATTAACGGCCTCTGGTTCACGCTGCCTCGGAAACAGCTGCCAGAACCAGATTGGGAAAACCCGCCCCAGGAGCAATCGGAACTCGTGCAACGACCAACCACGCAAAACATGTCGCTGCCAGCTTCGTATCAATCGTTGCCAGCCTCGTCAGTTACCGAACACACGACCCAACATCTAAGTGGCAAGGATGTTCGATAAGAGGTTGTGATTGATAGGTCCTATAGGTCGTATACGTCTTATCTGACAACTCACCATTTACCATGAGCATCGTTCTTGAAGGCGGATGTTTTGTAAGCGATTGGAGGGAAAACCCAACCGTCGTTTCAGGAACACTGTCTGAGCGCAAAGTAATTGGAAAATCGACTGGTGCTCAGGCGATCTCATTGCGTGTTCTTGAATTTGCTCAAGGACTGTCGCCGGGATTGCGCGCCACCGATTCCGACGACGTGCTCTACTTTTTGGAGTCTGCGAACAACTCCGGCGATTATGCTTGCGACATTTTTGTTAATGGCCGAATACACCGGGTGGCACCGCAAACCGGTATCTACCTCCGACCCGGAGAAACACTTACAGTTCGCAACCAGAGCAAGATGCCGGCGGTTTTTGTAAGCTGCCAATGTCCCGAGTCGTCTACGTCGGTGATAGTTGATTCGATGACAGAACCGGCAACTGCCATAAAGGATCGCGACACTCCTTTGATCCGATTGGCAGATCGCGAGGCGATCCCAACCGCCGACCGTTGGTACCGCGTTTTAGTGGATGATGAAATAGGAAGTGAGCAGGTAACGCAGTTTGTAGGTTCGATCCCACCCGGCCGCGCTCCCGATCATTTTCATACCTACGAAGAAGTGCTCTTCATTCTGCGTGGCGAAGGTCGCATGTGGGCAGGTCAGACCAGCACTCCGATTGGCCCAGGTTCATGCATCTACTTACCGAAGCGGCAAGTGCACTGTGTTGAGAACACTGGAACCGGCGAATTGCGGTTGCTCGGTGTATTTTATCCAGCCGGCAGTCCCGCGGAGAGATACGAGGCTTAAACACACGGTAGGTCCAAAGAGCTAATAGCAAAGAGCTAAGAGCAAAGTGCGAAGAGCGAAGAGCCAAGCGCAAAGTGCACGATCCACGTAGCTCTTAGCTCTTTGCTCAGAAATGACAATTGATAAATGTCAAATGATGACTGACCAATGATTGCTGCTGGTCTCAGTTCTCAAAGTCTCTGATATCCCTAAACGGCCTGTCTCCATCAGTAAAATCAGGACGATAGTAAAACGCAGCGCCATCGTATTCCTGAATCCAGCCTTCTTCGACTCCGAACTCGGCCAACGCGCTTGTCGCTCTTAACCATTCAGACTCGCGAATCCGCCGCGACAACAGCACGTACCGTCGATTACTCTCCGCTTGATGTGTTGGGTAGTACTGCGCCATCAATGAAATTGCTACCCGCGGACTCAGCTCGTCTTTGATCCATTCCAACGACTCGCGAATCTCCGCCACATCATTGGGCAGCACCAGCAATCGAATCACCAAACCCCGACGCAGAATGCCTTGCTCGTCAAACACAAGTTCATCGCCCGTTTGCCGAAACATCTCAGTAAGGGCTTTTCGGGAGTGGTACTTGTATCCACTGACTTTTGAGTACAAATAGCCGGCATCGTCGGAAGCGTACTTCAAGTCTGGTAGATAAACGTCAACCACGTTTTCCAGCAGTCGTAACACTTCTACTGAGTCGTAAGCATTCGTGTTGTAGACGATCGGCACACGCAGCCCCTTCTCAGCAGCTATTAGGATCGACCGGGCCATCTGAGGCGCGAAATGCGTTGGCGACACGAAGTTGATGTTGTGACAACCACGCCCCTGTAGCTCGAGCATCATCTCTGCCAGACGCTCGTGCGTGACCTCGTTCCTGATTTGTTGCTTATGCGTTTGTGAGATCTGATAGTTCTGACAATACACGCAACGCAGATTACAGTTGCCGAAGAAGATATTCCCGGCACCCCGGGTGCCGACAAGTGGTGGTTCCTCGCCGAAGTGTGCTGTGTAGGATGAGACGATTGGCAAGCGGCCGGAGTAGCAGGCCGCAATCTCATTTCTCAATCGATTGTTAAGGCAATCGCGGGGGCAGACAGTGCAACGCTCCAGCAGTCGCTCTAACTCTTCAACGCGTGCCTCAAGCACTCCGTTGGCAAGCAACGAGAGGAATCCTGGTGCGAAGCGATCCGTTGTGTTCGATACATCAGTCATGCCGGCGAAAGTGAACGAAGTGTGGCTTGTATTGCTCGACTATTTCTGGCGGCGCGATCTTTCTTGTTCGCCGCCAGATAAAATCCATTTCACCATGAATCGTGCTGAGCGCCAGCCGAGCCTCCAGTATCAAAAGGATGCTGCCATAGAACAAAAAGCATGCGCCCGCCAGACCTAACGCGAAGGGTATGATGTTGTACCGGGAGTTTCCGGTGAAGGGAACAATGCCAATCGCAACGCTGGTCGCCACAAACATCCCCAGGCTCAAGTAAAAAGTCACCATGCATCGCTGAAGGATGCGCGCGCGACTTGTCAGTTTATCGAGTTGTTGAAAGATGACTGCTTGTCGTTCAGTGGAATCTGTTTCAGTAACTGTCTTTTCGGTTATCTCTTCCAGACGATCCGATAGGGTACGCACACGATCGACGACCCGTCCGAGACGTACTGAAGTCGAAAGAATCATGCTGCCGCACGCGGAAATCAAGACGGCCGGCGTGATCATCGCTGTCAATACGGCTATAGCTGAGGCCTGTTCCATGGTCCTTGTTATAAGGTGAAACTCTCTGAACGGCAAATAAAAGAAATGATTCTTCTCCTCCGAGCTTCGAAAAATGTATTATCGCGCGGAATGAAGCTCTGGCTTTCCAAGAACAGCGAGGTCCCGCTTCACGAGCAGCTCGTTACTCAGATCATCCTCGGAATTGTCAGCAATGACCTCAAGGTAAGACAGCGATTGCCGAGTACTCGTGACCTGGCACGCCGTTATAGCATCCACGCTAACACGGTCAGTGCCGCCTATCGCGAATTGGCACGTCGCGGGTGGGTCGACTTCCGAAAAGGAAGTGGTGTGTATGTTCGGACCCAAACAAATGCTCACGAAAGCAAGCTTGATTTAGGCCAGCAGATCGCGCGTTTTCTGCGCGCGACGCGTGAACAGGGATATTCACTCGCCGAGATTCGGACCGGCGTCGAACGTTCGTTGACGCTCGCGCCTCCCGACCATTTCGTATTGTGTGAACCTGATCCTGAGCTGCGTGAAATACTAATTGCTGAGATTACTCAAGCGACGAAAGTCAAAGTGCGCGGAGTGAGCATTGAGGAAGCAGAAGATCGTGCTGTCTTTGTTGGTGGTGTGCCAATGTTTCTGTACGGGCACGCACAAGCGGTGTTTGACCGTCTCAAGGATAAATATGACGTGCTAGTAATTCACTCCGGATCAGTTGTCGAGTCAATGCGTGGACAAACTCGCCCGCCCGCGGATGCTCTGGTGGCGATCGTATCGCGTTGGCCCGACTTTCTACGATGGGGTCGAACGATTCTGGTAGCCGCAGGTCTTGATGCAGACGCCTTAACCTTCCGTGATGCGCGTGAGCGAGGGTGGGAAAAAGGGTTGCGCTCTGCGGCCTTCGTAATCACCGATTCGGTGATGGCTCAAAAGATACCGGCAGGTTGCCCAATCAAAGTTTTTCGAATGATCTCGGACGCGTCGATCAGCGAGATCAAGCAATACGCAGAGCGGTTCTTTTGAGGATCTATATTCGTAGCAAAACAGAAATAGGACCTGTCAGTCATATAGGTCCTATTTTTATCGAAGCTAATTAAGAATCTCGTCAGTGGCTCACCGGTTCCTTCGCTAACGTGCGCACGTAATTCACCACGTGCCATCGCTCTTCTTCCGTCATTCGTTTCTCGCCAGCCGGCATGATGCCCGTGATTCCTTTTGAAAGCTTCCAGAAGATCTCTCCGTCCGTCATTGCCGTCATGCGCTCTTTGTTGGAGAGATCAGCCGGTTTCCTTCTTAGCCGCGGGAGATTTGCTTCATTCCCTGACCCCGTTTCACCGTGGCAGAAGATGCAGTTGCCCTTGGTCCGTTCGAGGTATAGCTCTTTGCCTTTGGATACAGACTCGGGAGTAGCAGCGGTTGGGTTCTTGGTCTTGTCGGCGTCTGCGGGTAGTTCCCAGGTGTTCTTTGAAAAGTCCGGTTGCGGAGAAGGGGACTGTTGCGATTGAGGAGGTGTAGACGAGTTCGCATTCTGATTTCGGCCTGATGATCGCATCGTCAAACCAAAGAGCGCGAAACCGACAACGGACACGATGATGACTAGTTTGTTTGTTTTTCGCATGCGGCAGCGCCTCCTGAAGAGTGGTTAAATCTTGGGGAGTCTGTTTAGGTGCGAAAGCTTAGCAGCGACGAGGTATAAAGCACAAAGTGCAAAGCGGAAAGCGGAAGCAAACTTTAGATTGAGTCCAGTTTGCTTCCGCTTTGCACTTTGCTCCTCGCACATTTCACTTCCTTCTAGGGCGCGTCCGCTTCCTGACAACGGGCTTCTTCTGCGGTGCGGAGGAGGTCGCGATCGTTACCTTAGGTTTCGATTGTTCGCGAATCATGTCCGCGACTACCGACTCGGGAATTGCGGCTGATATTACGACCTCGCTATCGGTCGTGGTCATCTTTAGTCCATTCAGGAGGTTCTGAGCGTCTTTATCAGGCACTGCAGTGACCGCCTGCTTTAACAGACCGGATAACAACCCATGCAGGATTCGCGCAGTGTCAGGGTTGTCGGCATTCATAGCTCCCCGAACGTTGAAGCTATTCCCCTCCATCGTAATTGCCGCATAGAAATTTCCAAACGCAGTTTCACATCGAGGGTCTCTTGGTGATGTTTGCGTGCCCAGCAAGCCAAAGCTTTTCGCGAACGCTGTCAGCGGCGAGCCCGCAAAGCTAACGAGCGCGTTCGGATCTCGTACCAATGAAGAGATCGCATTGCCGGGAATCCTGCCCGTGCCATCCGCCGCATCCATGGCGGCTTTCACGTAACTTACATTTCCAATCACTAACGTGTTCGTGTTCAGCGGCGCAAACGCGATCTCCGCGAACGACTTCAGTAGTGGATACTTTTGAGAAGCCTTAGCAATAGGGTCAAGCCTGGTAATAGCGAGAGTTCGAGTACCGTACTTCTCATCGCGAGCATCGCCTTGCAACTGCAGTCGCGCGATTGTCATCAGTGAATCAGCACTGAAATCGCCGCTCGCGATCGCAACTATGTCGGGCGCCACGAAGCTTAAGTCACCCGATGGTTTATTGAAGCGGACAGCCAACACCAGATAATCAATCGAAGATGGATCGACACCAATGCCCTTCTTTAAATCGCCGAAGGTAGCGCGCATCTTCGTCAACTCAGTCGCAGCTACGACTTTCGGTGCTGCATCATTTAGGATTCGACGAGGATTCACATAAATCAACGTATCAGCATCGGGCAGACTGGCGAGTGCGCTCACGACGGTTTGATTTACGGCGGGCGAGGCGTTCGGTTGTGAGTTCCGTGTGGTGGTTTGTGCCGGCGCCTGTGCGAATGTTGTTAGGACCGCGATAGCTGCGAAGGCTAAGCGAAAGGGGTTTTTCATTCTCTGTCCTCCCGAATGCAATATTGCACAGGGGCATTGATATGCGCCACAGAAAAATTTTTAGAACTACACTCAGGCTTGGGAATGAGGTCAGCACCAGGTCGCGGTAGCTCGGTGGGTCCAGGTCATGGTTCAAGCTACCGCAAATTGCAGGTCGCGGAAGGGTGCTTTACCCTGCTCAAGATTCAGATCCATTCAAGATCAAGTAGCCAGTTCAAGCTCAGCAAAGTTTCAGGTTGGGAAGGGTGGCTTGCAAGCATAAGTTCGTCCGGAGAAACTCAACTACAGAACGGGAGCGAAGCGACCGATTGAACTAACATTGGCGATTCCGTCAGTTGCAATCGGTCGCTTCGCTCCCGTTCTTTAGTTGAGTGTTTTCTCGGATCCGGATAAAGCTAGTTGAGCGGGGCAAGCTTTCCCAACCTGAAATTTACCGGAAGTTGAATTATTGCTTCGCACCCACCCGCTACCGCGAGGTGGTACTGACTTCATTTCGCACCGCGCGTAACTTTCTTGGGGCGACGTTGTTGGACCTGAAAAATCCAACAACTTAACGAGACTGTGTCAAAACACTCGGATTACCGTTAGGTTTTGGTTGGTGTGATTTCGTGTAATTTCGTGGATCGTCCGTTTTGTTAACGAGCAGCGCGATCCACGAAATCACACGAACTAACACC
>Ga0114129_10010923_pt1 | contig 12939 bp, 11 predicted proteins | sample RhiMetdeltSRZDD1_FD_80071 | JGI IMG/M metagenome (GOLD analysis project Ga0114129, IMG submission 80071) | Populus rhizosphere microbial communities from Tennessee, USA - Rhizosphere MetaG P. deltoides SRZDD1 (version 2) (version 2) | ecosystem: Host-associated > Plants > Roots > Rhizosphere >...
GATCGCGAACGGCGCTTTGACGATGGAGATGCTTCAGCTTCTGGCGGGCTGCGTCAAAGCGCGACTGAATGTGCTGATCTCTGGTGGTACCGGCTCGGGCAAAACGACACTGCTCAACGCTCTCAGCTCGTTCATTCCGGCGGACGAGCGCGTCGTCACGATCGAGGACGCCGCCGAGCTTCGGCTGCAGCAGGAGCACGTGGTTCGCCTCGAGACGCGACCGCCGAACTCCGAAGGCCGCGGCGAAGTCGTGGCCCGCGACCTCGTGAAGAACGCGTTACGTATGCGTCCGGACCGGATTATCGTCGGTGAAGTCCGCGGTGCGGAGGCGTTGGACATGCTTCAGGCGATGAACACGGGTCACGAAGGATCGCTCACGACCGTCCACGCGAACTCGCCCCGTGACGCCCTGGCGCGACTCGAGACCATGATCCTCATGGCGGGAACCAATCTGCCGAACCGCGCCATGCGGGAACAGATTACATCGGCGCTCGACGTCATCATCCAGCCGCAGCGGTTGTCGGACGGCACTCGACGGATCGTGAGCATCACCGAAGTCACGGGCATGGAAGGCGACGTGGTCACGACCCAGGAGGTCTACCGCTTCAAGCGTCGTGGCGTGACACCGGAAGGCCGCATCATTGGGCAATTCGAGGCCACCGGCGTTCGGCCCACGTTTACGGACCGACTTCGCGTTTCCGGAATCGAGCTTCCTGCACGGATGTTCGAGGGTATCGACTGATGGCAATGGGCCAGCTCCTACTGCTCGCCGGCGTCTTCATCGCCGTCGTGGGGGTGTTGATCGGCGGGTACCTGTTCATCAATCGCAGGGCTCTCGCACAGGCGGACGCTGCCCTGGACCGGCTGCGAGAACGGGATCGCTCGACGCCAGACAGCGTTCGGAGCATCCTGCGTGAGGCGAACGTCAGTGATCTGCCGGCGCTCGACAAACTGTTGGCTGGCCGGGGCGTCACGGCGGTCGTCGCTGAGCAGCTCCAGAAGGCGGGCCTCGAGCAGACCACGCCGGCGAGCTACATCCTCCGCGTAGTTATCTCGGCGGGTGGTGGTTTCGTTCTGGGCTGGCTGTTTCGTGGAGCCGTCGTTGGCCTCCTCGGCGGTTTTGTCGGATTCCTGATTCCGATCTGGTGGCTCCGCGGGAAACAGAAAAAACGCGTCTCGGCGTTTCGAGACCAGCTGCCGGATGCCATCGACATGCTGGTGAGCGCAATGAAGGCGGGGTATTCGTTCCAGGCAGCGATGCGGTTCATTGGCGAAGAAATCACCACGCCGCTCGGTCCCGAGTTCATGCGGTTCTACGAGGAACAGCGTCTCGGCATGGAGGTCCGGACCGCGTTGCTCGCCCTCCAGGGACGCATCGATAGTTTGGACCTCAAAATGTTCGTTACCGCCATCTTGATTCAACGCGAGACAGGCGGCAATCTGAGTGAGGTACTCGGAAACATCGGCACGCTCATGCGCGAGCGAGCGGCGCTGAAGGCCGACATCGAGACGCTCACTGCCGAGTCGAAGATGTCGGCGCGAATTCTTTCGGCGTTGCCCGTGGTCGTGTTTGTGCTCATTAATCTGATCAATTCGAATTTCATGAAACCGATGCTTGCCTCGAGCACCGGTGTCATCGTGTTCGTTGCAGCCGGGTTCATGGTCATGGCGGGGTACTACACCATGATGAAGATCGCCGACATCGATATCTGAGGTCCGAGCCGTGCCGATTCAGCTGATCATATTCCTGGCCGTGATCGTGCTCGCCGTCCTCGTCGGCGGAGTGGCTCTCATCGCGGCCGCACAGCGTCGAGCCGTGATGGCCCGAGCCGGTATTGGTGAGGACCTGGGCACCGGGTCGACGATCGTTCTCCGGCCCGTACGCGACCATCAATCGCGTGGGCTGCGCCAGTGGGTGTTAGACACGTTCCCCGGTCCTACTGCGGACGATCTCGCATCCCAGGAGAAGCTTGTTCAGGCGGGTTTCGATACGCCGACGGCACCCGCGACGTATTTCTTCGCTCGCGTGGTCTCGTTCGTGATCCTGCCGGTCCTTGCGGTCGCGTTCGGGCCCAAGAATAGCTTCTTCGTATACGCAACGAGCATTGGCTTCGCGGTGTTCGCCGGCTGGATCATTCCCATGGGCGCACTGGACAGGCTCGTTCGGCAGCGACAGGAGCGCATTCGACGCTCCGTGCCAGACGCCCTGGATCTCATGGTGGTCTGCGTCGAAGCGGGGGTCAGCCTCGATGCGGCCGTCCTGCGTGTGTCGCGTGAGATCCGGCTCGGGCACACGGACCTCGCGCACGAGCTCTCCGTCGTGAACCGAAAGACGAACGCCGGCATCCCGCGCGACGCGGCGTTGCGCGCTCTCTGGCAGCGCACGGGGGTGGAGGAGCTCCGGACGCTCGTGTCGAGCATGATTCAGAGTGAGAAGTGGGGTACGAGCATTGCGACGGTGCTCCGTGTGTCTGCCGAAACACTCCGTCGCAAGCGTCGGCAGACCGCGGAGAAGAAGGCCAAGCAGGCCCCGCTCAAGATGACGTTCCCGCTGGTGCTGTTCATCCTGCCGGCATTGTTCATCGTGATCATGGGACCGGCGCTCGTGCAGGTCATCACGGAGTTCGGGAAAATCGGTGGCTAGTACTTCGACAGGCGCGTAGGCGAGAGAAGGCACACGGACGGCAGTCGCGACACGAGGAGGTTGCGATGCGTGGAATGCGGAGATTCAGAAACCGGCGGGGCGTGTTCGTCGTGCTGTTCGGGATCCTGTTCACGGCGCTCATGGCCGCCGCGGCCATGGCCATCGACTTCTCGCGCATCTGGGCCATGCGGAACGAGCTCCAGACGTCCGCGGACGCGTCAGCGCTCGCGGGTGCCGTGCAGCTCAGCAGCACCAAGAACACCCAGCCCGAGGTCGATTCCGCGGCGCGCTATTTCGCTGCCGCGAACCGCGCCATGGGGGCGGCTGTCAACGTTGATATGGTGCACCTCGGCCAGTGGGACGACACCGGGACGCCGCCTAACGGTTACATCGACGGCGCTACTCCGTATAATGCCGTCAAGGTAATTGTCAGCCATTCGACGAATGGCCTCATCATGTCGGCGCTCGGGATAGCGGCGCCGAACGTCCATGCGACCGCCATCGCCTGGGCGGATGCGCCGATCTCGACGACCAACTGCATCCGCCCGTGGGCCATTCCGTACGAGGTCTTGATGGGACGGGTGAATCCGCTTCGCACGGACGAGCCGTCGATCTCCGGCGACCCATACTCTCGAGCGAACCTCACGCGCCCGTTCGATAACGTCAAGGACATGGCGGCGCTCAGAAATGGGAATGTTGGTCAACTTCGGTTCTCGCTCAAGCTGGGACAGAACTCCAACGGCAACAACGGGCAAATCGACGACGGCACCCTCGTCAACGGCCAGCCCGGAAACTTCCAGGCGGTCGCACTGCCCAAGGCCTGGGATTTCGCCACGCAGAGCCCGGCGAACCCGGGGCCTAACCGAGGCGGCTCGGCTTACGCGGACGCCATCATGGGCAAGAACTGTTACTCGCTCGCGATCGGTGACTCGTTGATGACTGAAACGGGCAACAAGGTCGGTCCGACAGTTGCCGCCGCCGACAAGTCCGATCCGCAGACGGCGCCCTACGGCGTTTGCGACTCGATCATCGACGACAAGACGAACCCGGTCACCAACGGGAACTGCGTGAACGCCGCGTCGCCCACCGGGGTCGGCGTCGAGATCAAGGCCGCGTTCTACTTCTGCCCCAGCTCGTGCCAGGGGCGCTCCATGGTCGGGGTGACGCTCCTTGGCTCTTTCACTCTCGAGAAGATCTATCCCAATAGCGACCCCCAGAAGACGTGGGACAAGTCGCAGATCGTCGGTGTGTTCAATCCGGTTTCTGACATTGGGCCGGTTGGCGGGACGTCCACGACCCTTCGCCGAGTCATCCTCGTGAAGTAAGGCCGCGGCGCGTCGTTAGGCGCGCCGCCTTCACCCTCAGCTCCCCACACTGTGCGCCGACTGCGGAATGGTCCCGCCTCCTCCGCAGTCTCGCTGGCGGTGATCGCAGCGGGGCTGCTGATCACAATCACCGCCACCGGCGTGGCAGCGCCGCGCACGGTTCGCGCGCAGATGCCACGTCTCACCCCGCCGCCTCCGTGTCGCGCTGCACCCGCCGACACGGCAGTGCTCCCGACTTCGCGGGTCGGCGGCCGCCGCGGTTTTACAGGTTTCGCCGTTCTCGAGTTCGATTCGCGAGTGGTGGATTCGCGGCGTTCGCATTTGGCCGGAGCGTTGACCTCGCAGCTTCGCTCCCGGCTGGCCACCATCCCCACCGTCATCGTCGAGTCCCGCGGCACTGTCGAGCGCGTGTTCAACGCGTCGGGTGGCCGGGTCGATTCGCTCCTGTCGGCGCTCGGTGACCAATACGCCATCGTTGGCGACGTGATCCCGCAGCGCGATCGAATCGACGTCACGGTTCGCATCCTTCAGCCAGGCAAGGAGGCGGCGCGTTGGGAGCGGGTGTTCGCGTACCCGCGCACATCGCTTCGTCAGATCGAAGAGTCGGTTGCCAGCGCGGCCGCGGAGTTGGCCGAGTCGCGCCTGCCAACGTACGCGATGGCCATGTCACCCGAGGCCTACGAGATCGCAGTTCGCGGAGACTATTTCCTGGCGATGGACGACATCGCGTCCGCCGACTCGGCGCGTCGAACATACGAACGCGCGGCGGCGGTTGATCGTCGATCGGCCATTCCCGCGGCGCGTGCGGCTCGGGCGCGCGCCGAGTATATCGAGCGCGTTGGCCGTGCCGGGGATGGCGCCGGTGCGCAGGTGCTCGCGGGAATGGCCATGGTCGACGCCGCGCTCGCGAACGACAGCAGCCTGGCGGAGGCATGGACGGCGCGCGCGATGCTCCTGCGCTACCGTAACCCGGCATCGTACGCTGGTGCCATCGCCGCGCATGAGCGAGCGATACAGGCCGACCCGAACAGCGCCGATGCGCACGAGGCGTACGGTGTCACCCTCATGCGACTCGGACGCGACGCGGCGGCCGAACAGCATCTGCGTCGCGCGTTGGCGCTCGAGGCGAATCGCGCGACTGCTCTGCGGGCCTTGGGCGAGCTGGAATATGTTCGGCGGCGTTACGGGCCGAGTTGCGCGCTTGCCAACGCCAGCATCGGCGCGGACTCGTACGACCCTGTCGCGTACGCCTTGCGCGCGCGAGTGCGGATGCAGCAGAGCGAGTTTCGCGATGCGCTCAGCGATGCCGAGACGGCGCTGCGCCTGACCGAGTTGCCGTGGAGCCGCGCGCTTCAATTGCTCGTCACGGCCAGCGGAACCACCGTGGATGATTCGCGTCTCGAGGCTCGCCGCGTTGCGGCCGGAAAGCTTCAGCCGGGCAGGAAGATGACTGTTGCCGAAGGCGCGTATATCAGCCTTGCGTTCGACGCCCTGGGCGATCGAGACCGGGCTTTCGAGGCGCTCAAGCGAATCGAGCCAACGGGCATCGAGTTTTCAATGGCATTGCGCGACCCGCGGTTCGACCAGATGCGTTCGGACACACGGTTCCGGCGTCTCGCGGCGGGAGACGCTAAGGCATCACGAGCCGAGTCGGAATCCACGCACAGCGGCGGAACCGGCCGCCTCGGCGCGCCACCCACGCGGTGAAGCGGGCGAGCGCCGTCTGACCCTTCCGAAGGACGCGCCGGCGCCTTCGTCGGTGGGCGTGAGGCCGGGAGCCGAGTCCGCGGCGTCGGCGCCGCCGGCGCTCCATATGCGCGCGATCATTGCGCTCGTGATCGGCGTGAGCGCCGGGATTTGGTGCCACGACTATCTGGTCCGCAACCCACAGTTCTTCGCTGCGGACTTCACGTTTCCATGGCGCGCCGCCGGACACCTCCTCGCCGGGCGCGACCCGTATCAGCACATGCCGCGCGTGCGCGAATACGCAGCCGCGGGTCCGTTCCCGTACCCGTTGACGAGCGCGCTCATCGCCGCTCCGTTCGCCGGATTTCGTCCTCAGGTAGCGGGTGGCCTATTCATCGGCATTTCATTCGCGCTCCTCGCGTTTGGGTTGACGAAAGCTCGGTACTGGCCGCTCATCACCTTCCTGTCCGCGCCGCTGGTGTTGACTCTCACCACTGTGCAGTGGTCGCCGCTGCTGCTGGCGGCGGTCCTGCTGCCCGGTCTTGGCTGGCTGGGCGCCGCCAAGCCGAACCTCGGGGTCGTGGCGTTCGTGCTTTATCCGCAGTGGTCGACGTTGATCGTGGGCGGGCTCCTCCTGGCCGGTGCGTTTTTTATCATCCCCCAGTGGCCGCTCGAGTGGCTCCAGCACGTCCGCCTCGCAACGCTCACCTATCGGCCGGTTGCCATGTGGCCGTTAGGCGCGGTAGGCCTGCTCGGCTTGTTGCGCTGGCGGACATTCGAGGGGCGCGTTCTGGCGGCCATGACGCTGGTACCGCTCGCACCCTTCCATTACGACCATCTCTTTCTGTGGCTCGTGCCGCGTACGTGGCGACAATCGCTCGTGCTCAGCGCGTGCGCGTGGGCGTCGGTCATCGCGATGCTCGCAACGACGCCACATGACCTCACTCGCGACGCGCGCGCGGTCCAGGCGATGCTCGCGGCAGGTATGTATCTGCCTGCCGCCATCATTGTTCTGCGAACGCCTAACGTCGGCCCTGCGCCGGCGTGGCTCCAGCGCATCGTGCGCGACTGGCCTCGCTGGTTGCGTGGTGAACAGGCCGAGGGATGACAGATTACTTCCGGCGCCAATGGCGCAGGTCCGCCGGGGCAAGCACGAGCAGGAGGGCGGGGATGTAGATGAGTGCAAAGACCCACGGACGCGCGATCGCGACGTGCGTCGGAATCGCACGGCTCGGATACCACTGCGCCCACGCCACCCAGCTGAGTGCTGACAGGGCGAGCGACCGCCAGACGGTAGTCGGCACGAGCCACAACGGAAGCTGGTCGTAGAACAGCGTCAGCTGCGGCATGAACGACATGGCGAGGAACGCCCGCGCTTCGGGCCGGCGCCAACGCAGGGCGGCAAGGAACAGGATGGGGCCGCCGAAGTAGGTGATGGGCGCGCGGTAGCGTGGTGCATCTCTCAGGGCCTCTCTCCAGTCGAATGGCCACGTCGGGACGACCGCCAGGCTCACCACGACGAACGCTGCTCCGAGCAGGACCCCACGAAGCGTCGGCCGGTAGGCGAAACAGGGCAGAGCAACGTTAGGCTTGGCAGCGCCCAGGAACTGCAGCGACGGAATCACCGCTCCGGCCATCATGAGCGGCGACCACTGCGCCAGGAGGGCGGCCATGCAAAACGGCGCGCTGGCGAAGAGCGGAAGCTTCGCGAGACCGCTGCGTGTTCGCGCCAATCCGAACGCGAGCAATCCACTCGACAGCCCTACGAACGCGGCGCCCGCTACCGATGGCCGGAGCAGAGCGAAGGGCAGCGCCGCGATGCCGGCGGGCAAGGGGTAAAAGAATGCCGCATTGAACGGATACGGACCGGTGGGCCGAATGACGTGGTAGGGATTCTGTCCGTCGAGAAGCGCCCGGGCCGCGCGCCAGGGCCACGAGAAGTCCTTGGCGAGATGTTCCGGGGCGGTTGACAGCGCAAAATAGGCGATGAATGCCCCCCAGGCCGCCAACGCGAACGCCACGGCGAGGCGGAGCTGGATGGGCTGCGATGGCTCCTGGGCCGGTGCGGTCGTCTCCATCAAATCCGGCCTCGGCGACGCGCCTGGTGCGTCGTTAGGTACGGGTTCGGTCATCACGCCCGCTCCCGAGACGCGGGCAGCACACGCGCGGCGAGCCACTCGAGGGCCCGTGGCGCTGGGCCGTCGTTAGGCCGCCGAAGCACCATGATGACGGCGGGTGCGTAAACGAACACGGTGGTGGCGGTGGCCACGAAGTCCCCCCACTGCTGGAACGACGTGAAGGGAGCAGCGAACGCCACGGCGAAGTAGACCGCAAACGTCAGTACCACGAGGGTGAGCGCCTCGCGCGTCGTCCGCGGTACCACGAACACGAACACATGATCATAGAAAGTCGGCGTCTGCGGCACACACGCGAGCGCGGCGAGCAGACGCGCTTCGGGACGCCGCCATTTCGCGAGCACGACGAGCAGGAGAACGCCGCCGGGGCGCAGGATGGGCGCGACAAAATGCGGCGCGCTTCGCACGTTGGCCCACCACTCTTCTGCCCAGTTCGGCTGCACCAGAAAGCTGATGGCGATGAGTGCCGCGGAACCGATCGCCAGTACAATCACGGCCTGGCGCGAGGACCAATACGCCGCCATGGCGGCCCCGAGGTTGGGCTTCGCGACTCCCGTCCACGCCAGCGACGGGAGAAGCATTCCCGCCGTCAGCAGTGGCGACCACTGTACCAGCTCGACTGCGGTTACGAACGAAATGCTCAGGAGCGTGAGAAGGCGCGCATACCCGTCTCGACTGAGGGCATATGCGAGCAATCCCGCCGAGGTGGCAGCGAACGTCACGCGGGCGGCGACCACCGGCATGAGTCCCAGCGGTGAGGCGATCAGGAGCGCCGGCAGCGGATAGTACAGCGGCCATTTCCACAGAAACGCCCCCCGTGGACCCACTAATTTGTACGGGTCCCGGTCCGTCCAGAGGCCGCGTGCTGCCGCCCAGACCTGGTCGAAGTCACTTACGAAGTCCGGGTTGGCCCGGGCGTAGGCCCAGACGTAAACGCCGGCGGCGATCGCCACTCCGAGGGCGATCGCGAACCGAGCAGGGCGAGCAGGTGTGGCCGGCGCGCCGGGGCGCGTTGAGGTATCGACGGTCAAAGACTGGCGATATCGGGCGGCGGACAGGCTGGTGGCTGGACGGACGCACCCTTCACATACAATCTGCGCTGGCCAGGTGCGGCGGGACAAACCAACGCCTATGATCGTCCCTCTCCATGATACGACTCGAGCTGGCGTGACGTGACGTCAACGACGGAAGTGCCGGACGACTCGCCGCGAGCCTCGGCGGAACACACCGAGGCCTCCGCCCGCGTGCGCCCTTCGTGGCGGGGGCATCTGTCCATCGCCCGGGCGGATCATTGGTTCAAGAACGTCTTCGTTCTGCCCGGATTAGTCGTGGCGCTCGGAACCGACCCGGGCGTCGATCGGACGGGGCTCGGCTGGCGCATTGCTATTGGGTTTCTGGCAGTGTGCCTCATCGCGTCGAGCAACTACACGCTCAATGAGCTCATCGACGCGCCATTCGATAGGCATCATCCCACGAAGCACACGCGGCCAGTCCCGTCCGGGCGGGTCAGCATTCCGCTGGGCTACGCGCAATGGGTGGCGCTCATGCTCGCGGGGGTGGCTGTCGCGCGGTCCGTCTCCGTCCCGTTCATGCTCACCGTGCTCGCGCTGTGGGTGATGGGGTGCGTGTACAACATCCCGCCGGTGCGAAGTAAGGATCTGCCCTATGTCGACGTCCTGAGCGAGGCAATCAACAACCCGATACGCATGCTGGCCGGGTGGTTCATCGTGACCGACTCCACGATAGCCCCGTCGTCGTTGCTGCTGAGCTACTGGATGATCGGCTGCTATTTCATGGCACTGAAGCGATACGCGGAATTCCGGAACATCAACGACCCCGGCAGAGCAGCGGCGTATCGAAAGTCGTTCGCGTACTTCACGACGGATCGGCTCCTCGTTGCCGTGATGTTCTATGGCTCGGCCGCGATGCTATTCTTTGGCGCGTTTTGCATGCGGTACCGCCTCGAGCTCATTCTCGCCTTTCCGGCCATCGCGCTCGTGATGGCGGTGTACCTCTCCGTAGCAATGAAGGAGAACAGTGCCGCCCAGAACCCCGAGCGCCTGTATCGCGAGCGTGGACTCATGGCTGCGGTGGTGACCGCGTCGCTCGTGATCATCGTGCTGCTGTCGGTCGACTTACCCGTCATGCAACGGATCTTCACGCCGACGGCGCCAACGGACCGAGGTGGCGTGGGTGCTCCGTTCGGTCCCGCGCGGCGCTGAGCTCGACTCACCACCATGTTCCCGGACGTCTCGATTGTCCTGCCATGCTACCGTGCCGCGCGTCTCGCCGGCGAATCGGTGCAACGGATTCATGCCTTCATGGACACGACGGGAATCGATTGGGAGCTCATTGTCGTCGACGATGGCGGGGGCGATTTCCCGGCAGGAGATGAAACGGTTGGCGGCATCGCGTCGTTGATTCGTCTCGACCGAAACCATGGGAAAGGCGCGGCGGTCGCCGCCGGAATGACGGCTGCACGCGGACGCGTTCGGGTGTACACCGATGTCGACTTGCCATACGACCTGTCGTTGATTCCGGTCATCGTCACGCTCGTGCTGGACCGTCGTTTTCACCTCGTCATCGGAGACCGTACGCTGCCCGACTCCAGATATCGAGCCGAGCTCTCCGTCGGGCGGCGGTTCGCGTCGGCTGTGTTCACGCAGATCGTGGGGACGTTGGTTACGGGCGGGTTCTTCGACACGCAGTGCGGGCTGAAAGGCATCCGTGGCGACGTGGCGGATGAACTGTTTCGGCTTCGGCGGGTCGATCGCTTCGCGTTCGATGTCGAGCTCGTGTACCTCGCGCTTCACCACCGCCTCGACATCAAGCGGATCCCGGTGCAGCTCCGCGCGAACGAGACGTCGTCGGTTCGCCTTTTCCGTGATTCCGCGCGCGGCATGATCGACGTGCTGAGCATCAAGTATCATCAGCTTCGCGGCCATTACGCGAGCGCCACACTGGCATCGATGGTTCGCGAGGAGTTCGGTGATCTGGAGCGCGCGCCGCGGGCCGAGTCGGTCCACACGCCCTAACGCGGTGTTTCGGGAGTTGCCACCGGCGGGACGCCGTTTGCGCGCACGGGCGATCGTGTCCTTCGCGGCCGGCGTGTGGGGCGGCGGACTGGCATACGCGTTCATGTCGCGGCCCGGCTTCTTCGCTGATTTTCTCGCGTGGTGGTTCGCCGCGCGTGCGCTGGTTCGCGGGGTGGACCCGTATTCCGTCGTGCCCAGTGACGCCCCCTACTTCATCTCGGACCCGCTGGTATATCCGCTGCCGACGGTGTTGACGGTGGTTCCGTTTTCATGGATGCCGCTCACGCTTGCCGGCGCCGTCTTCGTGGGCCTCTCGTCGATGCTTCTGGCGTGGGCCATCTCGCGAGACGATTTCGCCCGCCTGCCGCTATTCATGAGCTTCCCGTTCGTCATGGCGGTCTCGTTAGGCCAGTGGGCACCGCTGGTGACGGCGGCGGCGCTCATTCCCGGGCTCGGGTTCCTCGCGGTGTGCAAGCCTACGTTCGCAACGGCCTTTGCCGTGTCGCGCCCGACGAAGAGTCTCATCCTCGGCGGGGCTGCGTTTCTCATCGCGAGCCTCGCAGTTGCCCCGTCGTGGCCGGCGCGGTGGCTTGCGAACCTCCGGCTGGCCGCGCCTCATCCCGCTCCGCTTTTCACAGTCGCCGGAGTGGCGTGCGGGCTCGCCCTACTCCGCTGGCGCCGCGAGGACGCCCGGCTGGTTCTCGGGATGGCAGCCGTGCCGCAGCTCGCGATGTTTGCCGACCAGCTCCCGCTTCTCCTCGTCGCTCGCACTCGCGTGCAGTCGATGGCGTTGGCGCTGCTCAGTCACGTCGGCGGCCTTCTGTGGCTCTTCACGAGGAACCCGAAGGATCACCCGGCGTGGGACGGGACCTATCTGATGCTGGCGTCTGTCTACCTGCCCGCCCTCGTTCTCGTTCTCCGACGTCCAAACGAGGGCGAGTTTCCATCGTGGTTGGCGCACCCCGTCGGGAAGCTGCTCGCGTCCCGGCGCACGCGAGTAACTCGGTAGACTTTCCCGCCGCCTGTAGGTGGTGGATTCACTTCGCTTCCCTGACCCACCGCGCGACCTCACGCATCGTTGGGCGCTTGCCGTACATGAGAAGCCCTGTTCGATAGATGCGCGCTGCGACGTATACCGCGATATAGCAACCGGCAGCCAAGGCGAACAGCGACAGCCCGATCTGCCACGGCGGAAGGTTCACCGCACTCATGCGGAGCGGCATCACGATCGGGGACGAGAAGGGAAGCCATCCGAGGTTGAGGGCGAGCGTCCCTTCCGGGTTGTTCAGGACCGGCTGCAGGAACATGATGCTGATGACCAGGAGAAGTACCACCGGCATTTGGGCCTGCTGCGCTTCTTGCTCGCTGCTCACCGTCGCGCCGATTGCGGCGAACAGCGCCGCATAGAACGTGTAGCCGAGCACGAAAAAGAGCACCAGCAGAAGTCCCTCTTCCCAGCCGATCGCTGGGAACTGAATGGGCACCGCGGTGACGCCGAATTGTTGAAGGAGGATGACGCGGTACTTCGCCATGAGAACCGACGCCGCACCCCAGATCAGCATCTGTGTAAGCCCCACGGCCCCGACACCCAGCACCTTGCCGGCGAGCAACGTAGTTGGCCTGACGCTCGACACGACGATCTCCGCCACCCGCGTTTGCTTTTCTTCGATCACGCCGCGCAGCACGTTCTGTCCGTAAATGAAGATCGTGATGTAGAGCAGCATTGCGACGGAGATCGCGATCAGCACGCTGATCTGACCCGATCCGGCGCGCCCCTGCGCGGTAATTCGCTCCGCCCGCAGATCGACCGAGGCGCGCTTGAGGCGTTCCGCGTCGGCCGCGGAAATGCCCAGGGATCGCATCTGCTGCGCCAGGACCTCCCGTCGGACTGTATTCTCGATGCGCTGCATGTCCGATAGCGAGGTGGCATTGGCTCCGGCGTAATGCACGTTCTTGCCGAGAAAGACGCCCGGCTCGAGGACGAGGAATCCCTTGATGGACCCAGTGCGGTTGGTGAGAGCCGAGTCCACGGCAACGCGGGCCGTCATAGCCGGGTCCATCAAGGGATTCCTCGTCCTCGAGCCGGGCGTCTTTCTCGGCAAGAACGTGCATTA
>Ga0114129_10010924_pt1 | contig 12939 bp, 13 predicted proteins | sample RhiMetdeltSRZDD1_FD_80071 | JGI IMG/M metagenome (GOLD analysis project Ga0114129, IMG submission 80071) | Populus rhizosphere microbial communities from Tennessee, USA - Rhizosphere MetaG P. deltoides SRZDD1 (version 2) (version 2) | ecosystem: Host-associated > Plants > Roots > Rhizosphere >...
GAACATGCGATCAAGTGATCTTTAAGGGATTATTTTTAATATTTCTTGTTTCTTCTCAAGCGAATCGAAAACCCTCGTCCCTCCGTAGACGCACGATCTGCAAGTTTCCATCCTATCTTTATCAAATACGGTGTAATGAATGTCGTAATTATTGTCATTGCCCCGACCATCGGCAAAACGAACGAGCTTGTCGTCCCAACATCCGTTCCACCTTTTGCCACAACTAGGGCAAGCTCCCCTCCTGATGATGAAAGGCCAAAGGCAGCCCTTAACGCAGTCTGGGTTTTATATCCTTGAGACCTAGCGGCAAAGTATACAGTAAAGAATTTCGCCCCTATCGATACCAAAATCAGTATAAGGGCTGGTACTATAAAGAGTGGTAATTGAGTTATATCCATTAACGCACCAACTGAGACAAAAAATACGGCACCAAACACGTCTTTGATTGGAGTAGTCAGTACCCTTGTAACAGAATGGACTTTTGATTCTGCAATCAGGACGCCTGCAAAGAATGCCCCCGTGGCAACAGATATGCCAATTTCAAATGCGACAAATGAAAGACCAAATGCAACCCCAATGATTGCTACTATAAGAACATCGTGCTGGTTCGTTTTTCCAATGAGATTTACAAACTTTGGCACTGTCTTTGAGCCAATAAACAAAGCACCTCCGATAAATGCCAAGACGGTACCTATAGACACGACTAACTCTATGCCATACAATTCACCGCTTACAGAAACTGACTGCAATATGGCAAGCATTGATATGATTATAATATCCTCAATTACAGCAACACCCAGAATAACGACTGATGCATCCTCCTTTATCATACCTAGCTCTTCCAATATACGCATAACAATCACAGTACTTGTTACCGAAATGGCTAATGCTAAGAAGAGACTATCGGATAATGAGTAATTCAATGCTTGGCATACCAAATATCCGATCGCAAATGTGCCAAAAGCTTCGCTCGAGGCAATGACAAGTGCCTTCTTGCCGATTTTTCTTAATTTTTCTAACGGGAACTCCAATCCCACAACAAATAAGAGTAAAATTACACCTATCTCCGCAAACAAATTCAAGACATCAAAATTACTGATTAAACTGAAAGGAGGAGTGAAAGGCCCGATTATCATACCTGCGATGATATATCCTATTACCATTGGTTGCTTGAGCTTGTATGAAACCATCGCCATAATCGACGCGACGATCATAATAATCGTAAAATCCTGCAAAACCGGACCTATATCGAGTACCATTCTGTAACATCCACCAGAATAAATATACAAAAGTCATTTAATAAATGTCTTACAATTTTTATGAATGTGTATATCCATTATATTTCAGACTTTGATCATTCAATACAGATTTTGTTGTATCAAAATTCTAGATATTAATAGTCTGTACCGCAAACATGAAGTATCACCTATACTAGTAAATGATTTTTATTCTTGTTTTTTCAATTAGATGAGATGCCACGAATTTCATATTTGGAATTTATCAGCAGAAGAGCCTGAACGAGCCATATCATTTTACAAAACCGTGTTTGACTGGCAGATCAAAAAAAATGGGAAGGACCTTTAGAGTACTGGTAATTTAAGACAGGCGACTCAAATGAACTTGGGATGGTTGGAGGACTGTCAAGACAAATCTGAGCGATACGCCACGGAAGGCAGTCAACCCCTGATAAGTGGGAGGTGTTGAAGGGTTTTACACCTTGTAGCTAATTCATGTTGATTGGGTTTGAATTAAAGCTGCAGCCGAATGATGGAGTAAGAAGATTCTATAATCAAATGCAACCACTTTTGAAAAAGTCTCTCCAGCCCTTTTCCATTATTATCTATTATTAAATGCAAATTTTAGACATTCGCACTTTTTGCATTTTCGAGTATCCATTGAACCGGTCGCGTTAACATGCTCGTATCTATAATGCCCGCACGCACATACATCATCCTCACTCATTTTACTAACTTATAGGAATTAAGATTAAATAAGTATTCAAAAAGCTTTTTTTCATGACCATTCGCTCTTCAATTTTCTAAGTCTCATGGTTAGTCGAAGAGCCAATTATATTCAAAGAGTCATATTGCGAGGTCTATGTATACATGCAGGAAAATAAATAAATCTACAAATATTCTTGACGAATTCAGATTGTCCTAACACTTTTTTCGTCACGGCAATCAGCTAAGTCTTACTCTTGTAAAGGAGAAAACAGAATAAGAGGAAAATTCTGAATTTGAATAATTGTGCCCAATCGCAAACAAGGAGGTTTCAGTGGCGGGCAGCATTACTACTGATACAAGTTAGATTTTAAAAAAGGAACAGGATTGAAAGTGGGGCTGGCCGTTTGTGAATCATATTTGACATGATTTTTAGATTTTCAATAGTTGTCAAGGGAGTATGTAGGCATGTCCCAAGTATGTTGTTCCTCAGCGGGGAAGCTTGTCGGCCACAATGTCGATTTTTTCAATGGTTGGAGGTTGTTCGAAAAGCTCGGGAGCTTTTTCCATCAGGGCCGCAGCTACTTTACCAGTAAGGTGAGCCTGTCTTCCAGCCTCGTCAGGGAATACATCAAAAATACCAAAAGTTGATGGGCCCAAACGTATTCCAAACCAAGCTACTGTAGCTGGCTCTTCTTGAACCAATGGCAGTCCCCCCCGAAGGAAGTTCTCCACGTCAGTCTCCTTCCCAGGTTTTGCCTGCATTCTAACTAACAGACCTACACTAACCATTTTCTTTTCCTTCCGGATAGTTTCAACGTGTTACAATCATTCATGATTAAATCATCATAGCAAATTATTTAACACTTGTAAGAGGCTACTTCAATAACCATTATGGCACTAAAGCAGTAATAAGTGCATTAGAATTTAGGGAGATGTTGGGTGAAGCGTTGTCCACAGAGCAGAAAAGTGTAATAGAGCATGTAAGAGAGTACCTAAATCGAATGAGCGATATTTCATCATCGGATGCAAAAATGATATCCAATTCGAAGTTGCGGTAAAGTGAAGCCTATGGAGAGACGTATTGCATTTGTGACTGGAGGAAATCGGGGAATTGGATATGAAACTTGTAAGGAGCTAGCTCGTGTAGGGTGCCATGTTATTCTTACATCCCGAAATGAGGAAGATGGGCGGCGTGCAGTAGCCAAATTAGATTCTGGGGATAAAATTGTATTTCGTAAACTTGACATAACTGATACTGAAGAGATTGAAGCTCTTCGCGACTGGATTGTTGATACTTACGGAAGACTTGATATCCTGATAAATAATGCTGGGATTTATCTTGATGAAGGAGTAAGCGTGTTTGATGTTGGAGAGAAGACTATGAGAGATTCACTAGGAGTTAACTTTTATGGTGCTTTTCATTTGTGTAGGGCTTTTGTTCCTCTGATGAGGAAAAATAGATATGGTAGAATAGTAAATGTCTCTTCTGGTTATGGAGCAATGAGCGAGATGGGTGGACAAGTCGCCGCTTATAGAATCTCCAAAACGGCACTTAATGCTCTTAGTTTAATCATTGCTCATGAGTTAAGAGATAGCAACATTAAGGTAAATGCGGTATGTCCAAGCTGGGTAAGTACCGAAATGGGTGGAAGCATGGCTCCAGTAAGTCCCGAAACTGCTGCAAATGATATTGTGTATTTTGCTATGCTTGAGGAAGGAGGACCTAGTGGAGGCTTCTTCAGATTTAAAAAACCCATTCCGTGGTAACAGGATATGCGCTATTCCGTCTATGTCAAATTCAATCCAACTGAAAAAGTCGAAGTAAGCGATAACGAAATAACCATCTGCTTGAGGTCCAAACCCGAAAGAGGCAAAGCTAACAGGGAACTAGTAGAAAGACTAGCTAGCTATTTCGAAATATCTAAGGATAAAGTGCATATTATTTCAGGATTGACTTCTACCAAGAAACTCGTTGAAATTGAAAAAATCGAATAAGCTCTTTGATATTTAGACACCAGAATGTATTATTGGTTGGAAAGTATTGTGATATTCAACGACTTTCCTATCAAAAATTCTGAAATGGAATCAAGACAAAGTCAACTTTAGTTTCTATTTCCACCGGATTTAACCTCATCTAGTGCTTCACTTACCTCCTAATTGAATTCTTCTTGAGTTACAGATGGCCCAACTCCTACTTGTTCGACCATCTTATCTGAATACTCTTTGCTCACCTTTAAAACAAATTCCTGTATTCCTTGGTCGATACTTTGTAGAAACTTTGAATACCCGTCAACGGATATATGGATGGTAAAAGAAACAAATGCGATAACTAATCATATATTAACTAAGATATTGTAAGAGATAACGAATGAATGATAATAATTTAAAAGCCAGCGATGATGCAATTAAAGACTCAGGACTTTCAAGTTTTAAACCAACCAAGAAGTCATCCCCTGAATCGGAGAACGCTCTGATTAAGATGTTAGACGCCATCGTTAATGCGTTGGGCAAATATACATACCTTTGTGGTAATCCAAACTGTGGGGCACTAATTATATACCATAAGAATGAATCTAGACCGCAAATTTGTATTAGATGTGGGAGTAAAATCGATTGGGAAGGAAAATACATAACCAGAATTAAAGCATGCCCCAAGTGTAACAGGGAATATGATTCTAGCGCAAATTACTGTGCATTTCACATTCCTCGTATTACACTGATTGAAAAAGAAATAGAAAAGTAACGATAAGGTCCACCCTTTCCTTCATTCTATAGCAAAGTAATCCTCACCTGAGAATCTTAAATAGTATTCAAATTCGATTTCTTCAATCTCAGTAAATCTGTAACTCTAGTTTGGTACGACATTGACAAAGATAAAGCGTCAAAGTTGATATGAGGCTGGCCGAATGTATATTGCTTACAATATTAATCCATGATAGTCGCCTAGAATAAACCACACGAGTAATACGGTACTGTTGAGTCAAATTGCGATAGCTGGAGGAAGTCTTTCAAGATTAAGCGGTTGAAACCATGTTAAAGGTTAAGGCGGTTAAGTTATAATTATTCTAGTCCTCCAAGAGTATTCATCATGGTAAGAGACCTGAGCGCAGACGAAATTTATCTATTCATAACAACTGATTTTAGAGGGGCGTGGGACTCGATGGCTGCTAATTCTACTACAATAGGTAGAGGAAATCTTATGTTTGGCCGCCAAGCTATGAGCTTGCTTGAGTTTGCTGCCAAATTGTGCACAAATGATACTAGCGGTATAGCTCTTAAATCGTTATCCAGCCAGCTGCTAAGCATTGAGCCTAAGTATTTTACAAAACTACCCGGCCCGTGCGCTGTTTCCAAAGAATTCACTCTCCCCCATGATGGAGATACGAGCGGAAAACTCCTATTGTGGGTCCTTTTTGACCTTATCAGAAGCGGGCTTGCTCACCAGTATCAACAGATTTTGGTAAAGTTGAATGACGCGAAGGATTTTTATATCAAATTAACAGGGAATAAAGCTGGTCTAGATTTGGTAACGGTGCAGAGCCGTCCTCGACCAATTGATCATCTAGCTTACTCATTTGATGTCGATGGCGATATTGAGTTAACTGTCAAACCAGATATTTTGTTTATCGATTTTGATAATGCCATCAATAAATCAGGCTTACTAAAAATGGGTCTATCTTTTCCTGCTATGTCTAAGCCTACTACGAAAAGTGTAAACTATAACTTTGATATAACTTCTCTAGAAAATAGTTTAACCACCGCGGGTCATAATAAAATATAAGCAAGCAGCTGCTACCAGCTTTACTAACCTAAGTGACATTCAAACCGTAATTAAAGAGAAGAAGCAGTCACCATAGTTTGTCTGGCCGTTTGTGAATCAAATTTGGCTCGAATTTTAGTCCCATCATGATGTCTGCTCCATAGAAGTTAAATAATATAAGTTGGTCCGGGTTCGGTGGTATCCGTGACAGATTTGACCCGAAATGTAGACCCACAAGTACAAATTTAATATATTTACTCAGGTCCGAAAATATTCCGTCTAAGGAAAAAGGGTGCAATTTTACTTGCGTAATTTTCGGGACCTACTTTGTTTGGTTTTGTGCTGGTTTCAAGCCTGACGCGTTTGTTTGGTTTTGTGGGGGTTTCAAGCTTGCCGCCGCGTCAGCAGGTGTACAGTGATGGCTAACATCATATTTTCCGCTAGAACCCGTTACATACACATCACAGTGACCGTATACACCTAATTTTTGAATGACATGCGGATATGTGCAAATAGGAAGCTGTTTTTCGATAACACAGTTAGGTGTTTGTTCAACCTTTGGTGGTGTATAAACGTCTATAGTATACCACACATATTCAGCACCAGCCTCGCAATTGGAATTTACCTGAGCCGTACAGGTAGAGTCCGCTAGTGCTATAGTAAGCTGGGAGGCATTGTCAGCCAAGTTATGCAGCGTCATATGTGTAGAGGATGCATAGCCTGTTCGGATTAAAGTCATACCCATTCCTATTGCAATTGAAAGCACCACAAAGGAGATAAGATAAGCCTTTGCGACATCACTATTCATTGGAGTTGCATCATAAATATGACTATTAAAGCTATCGTACGAGAAGAAAGTTTATCCAATTCTCAATAAATTATTTTCACTATTTCTTGAAATATGCGACCTGTTTACAAGTTTTATAACTCTAAAGAGTATAAGCAAACAGATTCAGTCCTGGTAGCAGTAAAGCTTCTGCAGGTACCACTCAAACAGAATTGACCCTAAAAAAAGACCCTGAAGAATGGTTTGGGGCTGGCCGTATATTGTTAGCAAAGGTAATCTGCCTCAACTAGCGATAATTAACCCACAAATGGGGAGTCGAACCCTTCCATCAGGACAGCATTTTACCGAAGTGACTTCCCTCAGTTAGGAACAGAGAAACCAGAAAAACTGACATTACGGCATGGTCTAACCTTATGGTCCTTTCCAAGTGTTTTCTGAAAAACTACCATATGTCCCTTCAAATTGGAATCTAAGGTGACCATCATTCGCAACAAGTGTCTTCATAGATGCTTGGTCCATTCTACTAGACTCAAAACCTTCAGGGATTTCAATTATTGCTCTATAGGCCTTACCAGTTACAGGATTTCGTATGGGTTCAAGCCATGCTTCAAGAATGATATCTTGAGACTGTTTTCTTTGTTTTCCATCTTCTCTCATACCAAATACTCTGACGCGACTTCTAATATCCTTGGTCTGAAATTTTACACTTGCCCTCTTGGGTTCTTGTAATTCTTCGATTGTGCTTGCATAGACTTCGAAAGGACCTCCTCCTGCCCTACCGGTAATGATGTTTGATAACGCTTCAAACTGTTTTCCATCTGCTCTGTTGTCTATATAGAATGATGCTTTTCCATGACCTTCGTGAATAGGACCAGGCCAAGAATATATTAATGCCATATCCAGTCCATCTAGTTTAACGTTACTTCCATAACTACCAGTTACTATATGATATCCGGCCACTCCATCACAATTACCATGAGTGGGTTTAGCATTAAACTGACAAGGACATCCCCAATCACAATTACACGCATCTAGAAAATATGCATGCATTTTCCATTTTGGCTTTGTTTTTTGCCCCATGGGATTCAATTCAATATGCGATAATCTGACATATTTATGGATATTTGTCTTTTCTGTCCAGTAAAATCTTCCACGTCAAATAGTATTACGGCAAACCCACTCCGGCCGTTTGTGAATCAAATTTGACACGAATTTTGGACCCGCAACCTCATGAAATTATTCTATTATTTGAAATGACGTAGAATTTTCTAGAAGATTATATAATATCCAGGTATGGCCGATCAAACTGTTGACGCAAAAAGAAAACAAAGCAAAAGATTAAAATAAAGAACTGGGGTATGCAGCAATCGTAGGATTAATATTTCACTTATCAAAGTCGGTTTGCTGGTAAGGCAAGTCATAAATAGGCTTTACTGAAAATAGGAAAGCTATTCTAGCGCGCAGGACATAGTAGATGGTCTAAAAGTTCGTCCAAATCAATAGTGGCCACACAACATACTTTGTCGGCTCCTCCATAATACACATAAAGCTCGTTATTTATGACGCAGGCTCCTGTGGGAAAAACAACATTGTTTACGTCGCCGTTTTTCTCATAATACGCTTCAGGAGTCAATATAGGTTCCTTCGTTCTTCCTAGGATTTTACTAGGGTTATTTGAATCTAGTAGAACGGCACCGGCGCTGTAAACCCTGTCTGAGCTTACACCATGATATATTACAACCCAGCCCTTATTCGTCTTTATAGGAGAGATCCCTGCACCAATTTTGAGTTCCTCCCATGGTTGCTCGGGTTTGAAGAGTAAGGAGTGCCCTATAAAGCTGGTAACTGAATCACCCTCGGCAAGCCAAATGCTAGGTTTACTGACATCAAATGAGTGACCTATCCATTTGCTCGGTCTATGTAGCATTAAATATTTTTCCGATAATGCATCCCCGTTCGGTTTTGGAAATAACACTACATCCTTGTTGTCCGATCCTGGAGCTGTTATTATTCCTAACCTTTCATAGGAACAAAAGTCATCCGTCACTGCAAGTGCAGTAGAAGCTAATGGGCCATTCTTTAGACGATCAGAAAGGACTACGTAAGTGACATATATTCGATCGTCAATACTCGTCAAGCGAGGGTCTTCCATGCCGTGCTTTTCATAATCTGCCACTGGATATAATGCAACTTCCTTCTTTCGCTCGAATGATAATCCATCAGAACTTGTAGCGTAGCCAATCCGAGAGACATAATCTTCGTACTCGCCTATCGCTCTGTAAAGCATGTGAATGGTTTTCCCGTCATTGAGCACAGAACAATTGAAAACTGCCTTTGATTCCCACCAGTTGGACTTATCCGCAATCAGGATCGGATTCGTCTTTGCTCTGGAAAGTTGGACCTGTGTCGTGACAGCCATGTACTTATTATCTGGGCCTAATTGTCTCTCTATATAGACCTTACTACCGATGCTTAGACCCAAAAAGGCTAAAGATAGAGACTTTGTTTAACCTTTACGAAGAATCGTAAAGTACTGTCGTTGATACCATGTGGCTTGATAATTGTCTTACCTGATATTCTAGGCCTGGTCCAACATCAATGAAACAGATAGTTAGTACTAATATTCTCTTCGAAAAGACTATTTTGCAAGAAGGAAAGTGTGAATCAATTTCTAATACCAAATAGGGTTAAAATCCTAATTAGTAACATTACAATATTCGTTTTATAATTTAGTCGTTCGTAAACAATCTTATAGAATAAAGCGGAGATTCGTGATTTTAAATGTCATTTGTGTCGAACAACATTGGTTAACGTATATTGAAAATAAGAATTCATGTCGCAATTCAGTTCTTCAGTATGGGGGACACAATTTTGACTTGGAAAACCGATTAGGGTAGACCCCAAAGAGAGCCAAGCGCGTATGGTAAGATTATATTTCGGTGACGGGCGCTCATTTTATCCTTGAACTTATTTAGACAAGGTAGATTTATCTCATGACAGTATCAAAAGAGAAGGAACTTAAGCGGGTTACCGCTCTTTCTATCAATTCCGTCTTAAAGACATATTCCCAGGTAATCGAGGCAAAAGAAGGCCTTAAAGCGCTTAAGCTTTTTCCTCATCATGACTCAATGAAATCCTGGGACACCTACAAGATGATGGACATCATAAGTAAAGCTGATAGGAATTCTTATGTACTAGACGTTGGTTGCAACGACTCTCCCATTTTGCCGATGCTCATGAGATTGGGGTTCAGAAATCTTTATGGTTGTGATTTACTTTTAAGGCCTAGGTACAAACGCAAATTTATGAATATCGTGTATTCAATCTACAAGCGAGAATACAAGCCTATAATCGACATGCATAGTGATAAGCCTCTAACCCTTTCAATCCAGAGTTTAGAGGAAACAAATTACCAAGATAATATGTTTGATTTCATAACCTCTTTGTCTGTAATTGAACATGGTGTTGATATCTCTAAATACTTTGTAGAGATGAGTAGGATTCTCAAAAAAGGTGGATGTCTGCTGACGTCTACAGACTACTGGCCACAAAAGACTATTAACACAAAATGCGTTCTCTCAAGAGGAACGCCCGACAAAGTATTTGATAGAAATGAAATAGAGAATTTTATAGGGATTGGCGAGAAATCCGGTCTCAAACTGATTGGACCAATAGATTATACACATGTCGACAAAGTTGTGCACTGGAAGGAAACTGGTCTTGATTACACTTTCATTTTCTTTGGCATGGAGAAATAGTTATGTCACGAGGCTTGTCACATAGCTGCGGATGACTAGCAGATATCATATGACTACCTAAAATCGCGAAATCAGGAAGAATAGTGGGTAAATTCAAGTGTGTGAATAATGACCTATAATTGTGATATTATCATTATATTCGTAGAGAACCGGACCTTTAGTCGTAATTAGTCTACATCATCGTTTCCAATCATTGATATAGTACAACGTGTATATATAAGATATCGGAAGAAGATGACTCAAGGCTGCAGAAATAGGAGATAAGTCGCGTCTATCTGGATTACTTGTCAGCATGAACGTCATACTTCGACCCTTATAGGAATGAGAAAAATGGATTTGAAATCATAAACAACAAAACTGGATAGGAATGGTCAAATGTTAGTATCGGAATCGCCGATTAAAAATGAGGTTATTCGGCAGAAGTCAGTCAGAGAAGACATAGAACATGAAATCGGATGTCCAAGATGCTACGATATGATGACGTTATGCTCAGATTTTGATAATGTATACTATTTATGTGCTGATTGCGAATTCAGTCTGTATACAATCAAGAGGTAATATAGCATCTCCTAAATTTGCTTAATACCGCCTAAATGCTTCGGATTACTGACTTTATTACTATTACCAACCATAATAACCGATCTTCATTCAAGATCTTTTTAGAAACTGGTGGACAGCATATTGAGACGATCGGGGGTCCACCAGTTTTGCATATGTTAGTCTCCACAAATAGCAGATTGTAGATTGTAACGTTGTACACTACATTGTATATAACTATTGATGTAGTGCATCAGTTGAGCTCCTATACATCACTAAAAAAATCATTGAAAAATCTACTTTTGATTCAATTGATTTTAGAACTATATTCTGGTAATTAGTAAATAGATCTGTTATAAATCAGTTTTTAGTAACGAATCTCTAATAAAATTGGGTTGAAGTCTAAGAATTAATCAGCAGAGAAGTAATAAGTAATGGAGATCGTTAGTAAACTATGGCTGAAAATAGAACTCAAATTCACTATAGAATAGATACTCTAATGAAATATTATGGAATTAACGAAGAGGAAAAATTGTTAAAGTACTTGAAAGCACAAGAGCCTAAAGTTGTAGAACCAGCAAATAAAAAGTCATGAACCTTTTAATAATTTAGGGTTCATTAATTGTGTACTCTAACATAACTTAACGGTTCTGATGGGCTAGGACGACCACCAACATGACCTGGTCCATTGGGACAATGTAATCATAGTATTTCACAGGTGTACAATGTTCTCTAACAAGATTCGCAGTTAGAACTTTCTTTTTTAGCACTTCCGGTTTCACCTAATAATTTGGATTCCTTTAGCATTGTAATAAGTGTGGAATGGAATTAGGTAATTTAGCTGAATTAGATAACCATAAAATAAAAGCACAGCTGTTTAGCGATAGGAGAATTACAAACTGACTTTTCATAATGGTAAGGGAACTTTAATGTTTATAATGTTTCAGTCGAGGCACAGCTTTATACGGAATTATGTGTCATATTATATCAGAATGTTGGTCAGGGGCATTCCCGTGTTAAAGCCGATAGAGAAGGGTGAGAAACGTACAGATAGGCAGTACTTTTGTGTAGGTTGTGGTGGTGCAGCAACTCAAACCGCATTCTTCAAGATTGAAGGTGCCGTTATACTTGAAAGATATTGTGACATATGTTCTTCAAAACTTCATAAGCGCAAGTTGCGCTAATAAGTCGAACTAGAATTAACTATATTTTACCAATCTGAATTCTTGCGTCGTTCATGTCTACCTTCTGACATGACAGGTGTGAACTCTTCATTGATTTGGTTCTGAAGTTTGAGGACACGCATACCCTTTTCGGTCGTCCGGAACTTCTGGGTTATTTCTTCGTGTTCAATCAAGCCTCTCTCCAGTAGGTAAGCCAAGTATTGTTTTAGTTGCTCGAATGAGAGAAAAGCGCTGTACATTATTTTAGTCTTAGTTGCTCCTCCGTTTGCTGCTTCTAGAATAAGTCCAACCATATCAGATTTACTTCTATATTTCATGAATTACAGTTATAGTGAAGATAGTTGTATTTATGAGTCAGCAAAGTTTCTTCCAAAACTATTGTCTATTGTTAGATAAGAAAGCAATTCGGATTTTGAGGTTTTCGTACTACATCAATGTGCTTCACACCTAATGGATTTGCCTGAAGAACTGTCTCTTTGTCGGTATACATCAGTTCTAACTTTCTTTTGAAAATATTCTTCAGTCGCCTAATTAACTTTGTTGCGAAATTTATATTGGGTTCTGTTACTATGCACATCTTACAGGCTCGACTGCTACCGGAATCTTCTTTTGTGCATAGCCAGGACATCAAGACAATTTCTAGTTCACTATCGCTTAAATAGCCTATTAGTCATGTTCTAGGAGTCAGCTCGGCTGTAATCACATAGCGTACACAATCGCCTGAGGTGTTTCCATTGTAATACCTAGCTTGCTTCTTAGTGAAATTAGGATGACTAATTTATCGACTTGTTGTAATTATGTGATTTATGTAAAATATTTACCATGCATAAGAGTTAGGTGAGGAAGATGGTCAAGCAAGCATTGATTATCGGAGCCGCTACCGCCTTAATACTTCTTGTAGCCTTTATTGAGAATATTAGAAGTCATATGCCATATCAGGAACAGCAAATAACAAAAGAATTGGGTGTGA
>Ga0114129_10010925_pt1 | contig 12938 bp, 12 predicted proteins | sample RhiMetdeltSRZDD1_FD_80071 | JGI IMG/M metagenome (GOLD analysis project Ga0114129, IMG submission 80071) | Populus rhizosphere microbial communities from Tennessee, USA - Rhizosphere MetaG P. deltoides SRZDD1 (version 2) (version 2) | ecosystem: Host-associated > Plants > Roots > Rhizosphere >...
ACGCCGCCCAGGCCGCGCTTGCCCTCGGGGGCGAACTTCAGCGCCTCGATCGCAGCACGCGACATCGCGACGCTTTCGACTCGGGGCAGAAGCGTTCCGGCCGCGCCCGCGTCGAGGTACCGGCCGACCTGCTCGGAGACCGCGGAGGGCGCCCGCACGATTGCCCCGATCCCCGCCCCGTCGGCCGCGAGAACGGCCGAGGCGACCGACTCGATCGAAAAGAAGCCGTGCTCGCAGTCGAGGACGACGAAGTCGAATCCGGCGATCGCGGCGAGCTCGACGACGCCGGTCGTCGGCCAGGTCAGGAAGCAGCCGAGAAGAGTCTCACCCGCGCGCGATCGCGCGCGAAGCGACGTCAATTCGTCCGGCTCCGCACGAGATTGAACTTCAGCATCTCTCCGTACGACACGCGGGAGTCGAGGTCTTCGCGAGCGATCTTCAGGTGCTGGGTCAGTCCCTCGAGAACGAGCTCCATGCCGACGGCGAGCTCTTCGGGCGAAGCGGGCGCGAAGTGCTCCTCGACCGCCTTTTTCAGCTCCGGCACCGACTCGAGCGCCGCGAGGTGCTCGGGGAAAGGCGTGTCGTCGGAGAGGGTGATCTTGTTGCCCGCCGCGAACCACTCGAGGATCGGCTCGTAGAGCGGGTGGATCTTTTCGGGCGCCGGCGCCGTACGGGCTCGCCGGGGCATCGAGAGCTCGTCGGTGTCGTCCTCGTCGACGCGGCGCCGCTGCGAGGGTCTTCCCGAATCGGGCGGCGGGAAGCGCGCGTCGAAGAGCTTCTTGACGGCGGTCGCGATCAGCTTCTTTGCGATCACCTCGGCTCCCTGCTGCTCTCCCTCGTAGACCATCTCGACTTTTCCGGTGATGGCGGGAAGGCACGCCGGCAGGTCGCAGAGCCGGGGGAAGACCTGTCGCTCGCCGTGCACGAGGCCGCGGCGCTCGAGGTTGGACGCCAGGATCTCGACCGCCGAGATCGGCATCCGCGCGGAGACCCCTGAGGACTGGTCGACGAACTCGCTCGCGCGCGCCGCGAAGGCGATCTCCTCGACGAGCTCGCGGAAAAACTCGGGGATGTCGACCGCAGGCGTCACGTCGCGCTCGAGCCATGCCTCCTGCGCGGTGATCCGCGCCGCGACCTTCACCTCGTCCGGGTAGTGCGTCAGGATCTGCGACGAGATCCGGTCTTTCAGCGGCGTGATGATGTTGCCGCGGTTCGTGTAGTCCTCGGGGTTCGCCGAAAACACCAGCAGGATATCGAGCGGGATGCGGATGGGGAAGCCGCGGATCTGCAGGTCCCGTTCCTCGAGGATGTTCAGGAGCCCGACCTGGATGCGCGGCTGGAGATCCGGCAACTCGTTGATCGCGAAGATCCCGCGGTTCGTGCGCGGGATGATTCCGAAGTGGATGACCTCCTCGTCGGAGTAAGAGCGCCGCTGGGTCGCCGCCTTGATCGGGTCGACGTCGCCGATCAGGTCCGCGATCGTCACGTCCGGCGTCGCGAGCTTCTCCCGGTAACGCTCTTCCCGAGGAATCCATGCAATCGGGGTGTCGTCGCCGCGCTCGACGAGCATCCGCCGGCCGTATTTCGTGATCGGCCGCAAGGGGTCTTCGTTCAGGTCGCTGCCCTCGATCGCCGGGATCTCGGGATCGAGGAGCCCGACCAGCAGCCGCAGCAGCCGCGTCTTCGCCTGCCCGCGCAGGCCGAGAAGCAGGAAGTCGTGCTTCGACAGGATCGCGTTGTGAAGCGACGGCAGGACGGTGCGGTCGTAGCCGTGCACGCCCTCGAACGGGTTCTCGCCGCGGGAAAGCGCGCGCCGAAGGTTCTCCCGGAGCTCCTCCTTGACTCCGCGCGAGCGGTAGCCGCTCGCCTTCAGCTCCCCGAAGGTGGTCGGCCTGGACACGGAGGTCACCGGCGGACTACCAGCCCGCATTCCGAGATTCTCACCCGGGGACGATCAGCGGGATCTGCTCGCCGATCCGGAAGAGCCGGACCGCCGGCAGTCCGGACAGCTTTGCCGCGCGGCGGGCGATCCCCTCGAGGCGCGGCCGCTGGAAGCCGACGACCGTCTCGCGGATGCGACCGTTACCTCCGACCAGGAAGAAGGTCGGAACGTTGGTGAGTCCGAGAGCCGCCGAGGCTTTCCACGGCGGCGGATCGTAGAGCGTTTCGACAGCGACGTTCAGCCGCCCCTGGAACTCCTGGGTCTGCGAGCGATCGTCCTGCGAGACCGCGAACGTCCTCAGGCCCTTTTCCCCGATTCGACGGATGCGATCGAAGTGCGGCCACGCGTACTCCGAGGTCGGGCACGTGGTCTTGAAGAAGCCGTAGAGAGTTTCCTCCCGTGGAGCGACGAATCGCGCGCCCGATTCCGTCTCGAGCTCGATTTCGGGAAACGCTTCGCCGGGTTCGAGTGCCGCCAAGAAACCTCCCGCTCCGCCCACGCGGAGCCATCCGTTCTTCCGAACGGCGATTATAGACTTCGCGCGCGACCGAACAAGTCGCGGGGACAGGTCTTGCAGACCTGCACCCGCCGCCGAATCTCGAACCTGCATCCGCCACCGATGAGGAAATGACACCGACGAAATCGCGAAAGCTTTCGCGGCGCGAGTTCGTGAAGGGCGCGGGCATCGCGCTCGCCGCGGGATCGATTCCCGCGGCCGCGTGCGCGCCGCGGGGAAAACAACCCGCTCCCGCCCGGAAGACCCTGAAGATCCTTCAGTGGAGTCATTTCATTCCCGCGTACGACCTCTGGTTCGACAACATCTACACCAAGCAGTGGGGGGAGAAGAACTCCACGGCCGTCACCGTAGACCACATGGCCTCGACGGAGGTCCCCGCCCGCGGGGCCGCCGAGGCATCCGCTGGCAAGGGGCACGATCTCTTTCTCTTCTTGTCGCCGCCCGCCGCGTACGAAGCGCAGGTGATCGATCACCGCCCCGTGATCGAAGAGGTCCAGAAGAGACACGGAAAGATGATTCCGCTCGCGGAACGGTCGACGTTCAACCCGAAGACCGGGAAGTTCTTCGCGTTCTCCGATTCGTACGTGCCCGACCCGGGCAACTATCGGATCGACCTGTGGCAGAAGGTCGGTTATGCGAACGGGCCTGATACCTGGGACGACCTGCGCAACGGCGGTCGCAGGATCAAGGAGCAGTTCGGAAATCCGGTGGGTATCGGTCTGTCGCAGGAGATCGACTCGAGCATGGCGCTGCGGGCGGTGCTCTGGTCGTTCGGCGGCGCCGAGCAGGACGAAGCCGGCAACGTCGCGATCAACTCGAAAGAGACGATCGAGGCCTTGAAGTACGTCCGCGCGCTCTACAAAGAGACGATGACGCCGGAGGTCTTCACCTGGGACCCGTCCTCGAACAACCGAATGATCCTCGCCGGGCGGGCCTCCTTCATCTGCAACGCGATCTCGGTGACGCGGACCGCCGAGCGCGAGCACTCCGATATGTCGAGGAAGATCGGGCTGACGACCGCTTTGAAGGGGCCGGTTCGGCGCATCGCCGCCGAGCACCTCATGAACTGCTACGTGATCTGGAAGTTCGCCGAGAATCCGGACGGCGCCCAGCAGTTCCTCGTCGACCTCGTCGACCACTTTTCCGACGTCTTCCGGGAAGGGGAGTCCTACAACTTCCCCTGCTTCCCGGCGTCGCTCCCCGACCTCCAGCAACGGATCGCGAACGACGCGAAGGCCGACCCACCCGACAAGTACCGGATCCTGGGGTCGGTGCTCGACTGGGCGACGAACGTGGGCTTTCCCGGCTACGCGACTGCCGCCATCGACGAAGTCTTCAACACCTTCGTGATTCCGACCATGTTTGCCCGGGTCGCGAAGGACGAAGCGACGCCCGAAGAAGCGGTCCGCGCCGCCGAACAGCAGATCCGCCGGATTTTCGAGCGGTGGAACCGCCAGGCATGACAGGGCGGAGCGCTTAGAATTCGCTCGTGGCCGTTCTCGACACGTTCCGGCGCCCCCTTCGAAATCTCCGGATCTCGGTCACGGACCGGTGCAACCTGCGCTGCCAGTACTGCATGCCGGAGAAGGAGTACGTGTGGCTGCCGCGCCGCGACATCCTCGAGTTCGAGGAGGTCGGGCTTCTCGCCGACGTCTTCACGGAGGTCGGCGTGGAACGCGTGCGGCTGACGGGCGGAGAGCCGCTCGTGCGACGCGACCTGTCGCAGCTCGTCGAGATCCTCGCTTCCAAATCGAAGATACGGGATCTCGCGCTCACGACGAACGGGGTGCTGCTGGAGGAGCAGGCGGCGGGGCTCGCCCGAGCGGGGCTCCATCGGGTCACGGTCAGCCTCGACACTCTCCAGGCCGACCGCTTCCGCGCGTTGACGCGGTTCGACGAGCTCGCGCGCGTCAAGTCCGGCATCGAGGCGGCGTCGAAGCTCGGTTTCTCGAAGCTCAAGATCGACACCGTCGTGATTCGAGGGTGGAACGACGACGAGCTCGCGCCCCTCCTGGAGTACGGCCGGAGCGTCGGCGCCGAAGTGCGCTTCATCGAGTACATGGACGTGGGCGGCGCGACCCGCTGGTCGAGAGACGCGGTCGTCCCCGGCGGCGAGATCCTCGACCGGCTCGAACGGCACTACGGGCACATCGAGCCGATCGTCGAGGAGAGCTCCGCCCCGGCGGACCGCTTCCGACTCCCGGACGGCGCCGTCTTCGGGCTCATCTCCTCGATGACCGCCCCGTTCTGCGCGTCCTGCGACCGCAGTCGGTTGACCGCGGACGGCGTCTGGTACATGTGCCTCTACGCCCGGAGCGGAACCGACCTGCGCGGACTGCTCCGCGCGGGCGCTTCCGTCGAAGAGCTGCGTGCGAGGATCGAGTCGGGCTGGCGACTCCGGACCGATCGCGGCGCCGAGGAGCGGCTCGCCGTCCACGACCGCGCGCCGCTCTTCCGCGCCGGCGCTCTGCGAGAGGACCCCCACCTCGAAATGCACACGCGGGGCGGTTGAGCCGGTGGCGGCGGTCGATTCGGACAACGGATCTCGGTCCCCGGAACCCGTTCCCGGGCTGACGAACGCGCGCGCTCTGGCGCTCGACCGCATGCCGATCCGGACTCGGGAGTGCGGCGCGACGCTCTCGGGGTGGCGCCTCTCCGCCGGGAGCGACCAGGGCGAGGGCGCGATCGTGCTGGTCGAGGCCGGAGCGGGTGAGGCCTGGTATCGGGGGGAGGGCGTCTTCCTCGGCTGGACCGCGGAGAACCTCCGGGCGGCCTACGAGGCGCTCCGGCCGCAGAGCGAGGAATCCTTCGAGATCCATCAGCTCGGTTGAGGAGCGCGGCGGCTACGGCGGCGGCGCCGAATCGCCGAGGAGCCGCCACTCTTCCGCCGTGAGGAGCGGGGCGGCGGAGGGGTAGTAGACTTTCTCCATCTCCGACTCGTGAGCGGCGAGCCGGCGCTCGAGGTTCTCGACGAGACCGAGCACGTCGGCGAGCGGCGCGTGCTCGCCGATCTGCGAGAGCAGGTAGCGGGTCAGCTCCCGGATCTGCACGTACTCGAGCCGGAGCTCGCGCTGGGGATCGCGACCCGGGAAGGACGTGCGGGAGAGCGCCGGAAGGAGAACGCGTTCTTCCGCGGCGGTCCAGCGGGAGAGGTGCGCGTGGAAATCCGCCAGGGCGAGCCGGCAGGCATCGTCCTCGCGGCGCTCGAGGGCGCGGCGAAAATCGTCGAAGCGGCCCCGAAGCCCCTTCTGTACGGCGAGGAGCTCGTCCTCGGAATTCACGCTAGAGACCGGCCAGACCCGGCTCGATCCGCGTGAAGCCCTGCTCGGCGGCCCAGAGATCCATCGAGAGCGAGACGAGGTCGTCCACCTCCGGGATCGGCCGGGCATCTTCCGAGAGGTCGATCGACTTGACGTAGCGGTGGCAGGTCTCGCACGCCTCGACGCGCACGTTCGCGTGCGTCTCGTTCTGGAAGGACGGGAGCTTTGCGGGATCCCCCTCGAAACAGGAGGGGCAGAGGATGCGGCCGAAGAGCCACTCTCCGCCGCAGAGCGCGCATCCGAGCATCCGGCGCGCGCCTTCCATCACCGAAGCGTCGCGGCGCGCGGAAATCCACGGAAAGCCGCCGCAGAAGGGGCACTGGCCCTGCCGGTGCACGCGGTCCGGCGCCGTGTTGACCGATCTCAAGAACTCGACGTAGGGGCGCAGCATCGCGCGCGAGAGGTAGTCCTCGGTCGATGCCCGGTCGCCGGCCCAGTAGACGAGAAGCCGGGCGCGGGCGGTCGAGGGAAGATCTTCCTGCCGGGCCCGGGCTTCCTTCGCCAGGAGCTCCGGGCCTTCGCGAGCCGCGTACTCGATGACCGCAGAGAGTCGCGGAAGAAGGCGCCCGGCGTCGTCGTCCAGGTGTCCCGTGAGCGGCGCCTCTGCCTGCGCGGCCTCGATCCCGGCGGCGATCCGCCCCTGGACTCGGTAAAGACCCGCGGCGAAGCGGAGCGGAGCTTCGGCAGCCGGCGTCCGGCGAAAGAGAAGCTCGGCCCGCGCGACGCGCCGGTCGAATTCCGAAACGGTCTTCGAGTTCGTCTACCGCCGCCGGTCTTCTTCACCCGAAATGACTTCGCGGTACCAGCGCGCGTGGTGCAGGCGTGCCCATTCCCGCGTGACGGTGCCGCGGACCATCGAGCCGAAGGTGCCGGGCTCGGCCGCCGTGCCGAGGTAAATGTGAAACACGATCGCGACCGCGAAAAGGATGAAGGTCACGTCGTGGATCAGATAGGAGAACTCGAGCAGCAGCCTCGGAAAGGCGCGGGGAAACCACATCAAAAGACCCGAAAGGAGAAGTCCGACGGCGCCGAGCCCGGCCGCCCAGAAGAAGAGTTTCTGCCCGCCGTTGTACTTGCCGACGTCCGAATCGTCGGTCTCGTAGCGCATGTACGCGAAGGCCTTCGGCCCGAGCCACTCTCTGTCGCGCGGCTCCAGGCGCATGTCGGCGACCCAGTGCAGGAACATCACCGAGGATGCGAGAAAGAAGGCGACGCCCGCCCACGGATGAAGGAGCCGGCAGACCGTGAGCCCGCCGAAGAGGGAAGCCATCCAGCCGAACACCGGCGTCCAGATCGGCATCCCCGTGAAGACGCTTACGAAGAACGTCAGGGCGACGCTCCAGTGGATCAGTCGCGAGGCGAGGCGGTGCCGGACGATCTCGTTTCCGACGATGACGTCCTCTCGGTCGCGGGCCGCGACGACGGCCGTGTCGAAAGGGCGGTGGGGTCTGGCGGCGCTCATGCGGAACCCCCTTTTGCGATTCGTCTACGCATCCGGCAGATTGCGGTCCCGGGCGTCGGCTCCCCGGACCTCCTTGGGTCCGAACTTCGTGTAGTGCGCGAACGCGCCGATCACGGCGCCGAAGATCGCGATGCCACCGAGCGGCCGCAGTACCGACTTCCAGAACTTGACGAGCAGCGGGACGTGCGGGTCGCGCGGCAGGTCGTACCACTCCGGATGGTCGCCGTGCGCGAGCACGGTCACGACTCCCGTGCCGTGCACCCCTTTCGGGTCGTAGAGGACGGCATTGGCGAAGCCCGTCCCCTTCAACTGGTCGACGCGGCGAGCTCCGAGCGCGACCATGTCGTCCTTCGTTCCGAACTGGAGGCACCCGGTCGGGCATGCTTTGATGCAGGCAGGCTCGAGCCCGACGGACACTCGGTCCACGCAGAGCGTGCATTTCGCCATCTTGCCGGTCGTCTGGTGGAAGCGCGGGACGTCGAAGGGACACCCGGTCTCGCAGTAGCGGCATCCGATGCACTGGTCGGGGTTCACGTCCACGATCCCGTTGGCGTACTGGACGATCGCGCCGGGCGCCGGGCAGGCCGCGAGGCATCCGGGCTCGTCGCAGTGCATGCACTGGTCTTTGCGCATCAACCAGACGATTCCACCGTCGAAGTCCCGCTCGTTGAAGCGGATCAGGTTCCAGTATTCCGCGTGCAGGGTCGGCAGCGTCTGGTACGTACCGGTCTGTTCGGTGGCCACCCGGCGCAGGTCGTTCCATTCGATGCAGGCCGCCTCGCAGGCCTTGCAGCCGATGCAGGTCGTCGTGTCGATGTACTTCGAAACGGTGGGGACGCTGCGCATCCCCGAGAGGCTCCCCCACACGGAAGCGGAGGAGCGGCGGATCTCGAGGTTCTGCTGAACGCTCATCTCCTCCTCCTCAGGCTTTCTCGAGCCGGACGAGGAAAGCCTTGAACTCCGGCGTCCACGTGTTGGGGTCCATCGCCGAGGGCGTCAACGTGTTGGCGAGCGGACCGGTGTGGTTCGGATCTCCCGCGTAGCCCCAGTGGATGGGGAAGCCGATCTGCCACATTTCCTTGCCGTCGATCTTCATCGGCAGCAGGCGCTTGGTGACCATCGCCACTCCCTGAATCGACCCGCGCGCGGAAGTGACCTTGACTTGCGACCCGTTGGCGATGCCCTTCTGCCGGGCGAGGCCTTCCGGAATTTCGACGAAGAACGCCGGCTGCAGCTCGTTCAAGACTCCGTCGTGCTGGTGCTGGGTCCAGTAGTGGAAGTGCTCGGTCAGCCGGTAGGTCGTGCAGACGATCGGGAAGTCCTCTTTCTTTCCGTAGACGTCCTTGTCCGAGGAGAACTTCTTGCTGACCGGATTGGAGGTCACCTTGGGGTGGAGCGGGTTCTCGATCGGCGCCTCGACCGCTTCGTAGTGCTCGGGGAATGGACCGTCGTTGAAGCCCGAGGCGAACAGACGCCCGACGCCTTCGGGCAGCATGATGAAGGCCCCGTAGGTCCCGGGAGGCGCGTCCGGTTTCATGTCCGGTACGTCGCCGACCCACTTCTCGCCGTTCCAGACGATGCCGGGGCGTTTGGGATCCCACGGCTTTCCCTCGGCGTCGGCGGAGGCGCGGTTGTACATGATCCGGCGGTTGGCCGGCCACGAGTAGGCCCAGTTGTGGTACATGCCGAGGCCCGTCGGGTCCGCCGTCGAGCGGCGCTGGGCGTTATTGCCGGCCTCGGTGTAGACGCCCGAATGGAGCCAGTTGCCGCACATCGTCGAGCCGTCGTCCTGGAGCTGGCCGAAGCCGTCGAGCTGTTGACCGGCGGTCTTGAGAGTCTTCGTCTTGTCTTTCGGGTCCGGGATGTCGGCGAGCGCCTTGCCGTTGATCTCCTTCAGGACCTCGGAGAGATCCGGCTCGACGGGGTTGGGGTAGCTCCACGAGACGTTGGCGACGGCTTCGGGAAAGGCACCGCCCTCCTTCTTGTAGAGGTCGCGCACGGCGAGAAAGATCCGGGCCACGATCTCCTGATCGGATTTCGCCTGTCCCGGCGGATCGACCGCCTTCCACTTCCACTGCATCCAGCGGGCCGAGTTCGTGAAGGTTCCGTCCTTCTCTGCGAAGTCCGCCGCGGGGAGCAGGAAGACTTCCGTCTGGATTTTGGAAGCCTCGGGCGGACCGTACTCCTTGGGCGCCTTCCAAAAGATCGAGCTTTCCGTCTCGACGTTCTCGGCGATGACCAGCCACTTCAACTTCGAAAGGGCCGCCACCCACTTCTTGGAGTTCGGACCCAGGCCGACCGGATTCATGCCGAAGGAAATGAACCCCTCGGGTCCGGGTTCCTTGCCGCCGGCGCGCGTCGAGCTGCCGCGGTACATGTCGTCGCAGATGTACATCCAGGAGTAGTTGCCGTCGACCTTCGGAAGCCAGGAGTAGCCGAAGTCGTTCTCCTTCGTGGCCGCCTTGCCGTACTGCGCCTTCAACAACGAGACCATGAACTTCGGATAGTTCGACCAGTAGTTCATCGAGGCCCACGCCTCTTTGTTGAGCGTGGTGGGCGTTGCGGCCTCCAGGTATTGCGCGAGGGTCTGCTGCGGGCCGGCGGGCGTCTTCAGATATCCCGGAAGGATCTCGAACGTGCCGGCGATGTCGGTCGCGCCCTGGATGTTCGAGTGCCCGCGGAAGGCGTTGACGCCGCCTCCCGGGCGCCCGACGTTGCCGAGGAGGAGCTGCAGCATGGCGGCGGCCCGGATCATCTGGACGGCCGTGGAATGCTGCGTCCATCCGAGGGCGTACGTGATCGTGCCGGCCTTCTCCGGCACGCCCGTCGACGTGACGATCTCGCAGACCTTGAGGTACTTCTCCTTCGGCGTTCCGCAGATCCGCTCGACTATCTCGGGCGTATAGCGCTCGACGTGCTTCTTCAGGAGCTGGAACACGCAGCGCGGATTCTGGAGAGTCGGGTCGACGCCGTAGGCCTTCGTCTTCGGATCCGCCTCGTAAGCCCAGGCAGTCTTGTCGTATTCCGCCTTGCCCGGGTCGAAGCCGGAGAAGAGGCCCTCGTTGAACTCGAACTTCTCTCCGATGATGTAGGGACCGTTCGTGTGAACCTTGACGTAGTCCTCGTGGTAGCGCTTGTTCTCGATCGCGTAGCGGATGATGCCCAGCAGGAACGCGATGTCGCTGCCGGCGCGGACGGGCGCGTAGAGATCCGCAGCCGCGGCCGTGCGGGTGAAGCGCGGGTCGACCGCGACGAGCTTGGCGCCGCGAGTCTTCTTCGCCTCCATGAACCACTTGAAGCCCACGGGGTGGTTTTCGGCGGGGTTACCGCCCATCGCCAGGATGACGTCGGCGTTCTTGATGTCGACCCATCCGTTTGTCATCGCTCCCCGACCGAACGTGGCGGCCAAACTGGCCACCGTGGGGCCGTGTCAAACCCGGGCCTGGCTGTCCCGGTACGGCACCCCCAGGGCCGTGATGACCTTCCACTGGAGGTAGTTGAACTCGTTCGTGTCCGTGCACCCGCCGATCCAGGCGATGCCCGGATTGCGGTTGACGACTTCCCCCTTGGCGTTCTTCGCGACGAAGCACTGGTCGCGGGTCGTCTTTATGTGGCGCGCAATCTTCGCGATCGCCTCGTCCCAGGAGATGTCTTCCCACTTGCCCGACCCGGGCCGCCGCACCTTCGGCCTGGTCAACCGGTTCTTGTGGGTGATGTCGTCTTTGAGTGTGATTCCCTTCGGGCAAAGGGTGCCGCGGGAAACCGGCTGGTCCGGGTCTCCTTCGACGTGGACGACGGTCGGTTTCGCGTTCTTCGATTTGTCGCCCAGCGTGTGAATGATGACGCCGCACCCGACGGCGCAGTAGGGACAATAACTTCGGGTCTCGGTGGTGCGCGAGATCTTGAACTCGCGCATTTCCGCTTTGGCCAGGGCGACGTCGAACCCGAGGGCGATGGTGCCTCCGACGGCCGTGGCCTTCAGGAATCCGCGACGGGTCAGCTCCATGGTCCACCTCCGCGGAAAACGAAGCGCTGACGCCATTCCAGAACTCCCGTCGCGCATTGTCAAGGACTTTCTCGGTGCCGGAAAAGCGGCCGGCGAACCTCCGCTACGCGGTGAGAATCCGCGCCGGATGTGCGTAGACGTTGTAGCGCCTCTCCCGCAGGAACCCGACCAGCGTCAGTCCCGTGGCGTCGGCCAGCTCGACGGCGAGGCTCGAAGGGGCGGAAACGGAAGCGACGACGGGAATCCCGGCGGAATATGCCTTCTGGACGATCTCGAAACCTGCGCGGCCCGAGACCATCAGGACGGAATCCGCGAGCGGCAGCTCGTCACGGAGCAGAAATCGCCCCACGAGCTTGTCGGTCGCGTTGTGGCGCCCGATGTCTTCCCGCAAAGCCCGGAGGCGTCCGCTGGCGTCGAACAGACCCGCTGCGTGCAGGCCGCCGGTCGTGGAAAAAACGGACTGGCCCTCCCGGAGCCTTCCCGGCAGCGCGAAGAGGAGCTCCGGAGAGATCCGGAGATCCGAGACGAGAGGCGGAGCGTCGGAGGCGATCACGTTCTCGATCGAAGTTTTTCCGCAGACCCCACAGGCCGAGCCCATCACCGTCCCCCGTTCGAGCTTCTCGCCGCGCTTTTGAGCGTCGCGAGCCAGGGTCGCGATCATCACGTTCGCGCGCAGCTCGGGATCGATGCGGGGATCGACCGGTCGTTCGAGACCGACGAGGTCCTCGCGGGATTCGAGGACGCCCTCGGCGAAAAGGAGGCCCGCGACGAGCTCCTCGTCGTTCCCGGGAGTCCGCATCGTGGTGACGAAGGATCTCGCGCCGCCCGAGTCCGCCGGGCGGATCCGGATCTCGAGCGGTTCCTCGACGGCGAGGGCGTCTTCCCGCTCGACTTGCCGCTCCCCCTCGCGCGCCACGACCCGCATTCGCTCGATCGGTTCCACTTCTGACATTTTAGCGGCCGCCTCGACGGCGGCCGAAAGGGAGCAAACGGCCGCTGCTCACCATCCCATGGTGGAAATAGAGCGAAAGCCGCCGAGGGGATAGAGTCGGCGGGGGGCTCGCATGGATCTGGTCAATCCGATCGTTCGCCGCTGGATCCAGGACGCGGCGGCGGATCCGGAGGCTTTCTGGGCCCGCGCCGCGCAGGAGCTGCCCTGGTTCCGGAAGTGGGACCGGACGTTCTCGTGGGACTTTCCTTTCTTTCGCTGGTTCGAGGGCGGACTGACGAACCTCGCACACAGCGCGCTCGACCATCACGTGCAGCGAGGCCGGGGCGGACAGACCGCCCTCGTTTCCGCCAACGAGCGGGGGGAGCGGCGGCTCTTCACCTACGCGCAACTCCGTTACGAGGTCGCGCGCGTCGCGGCCGCTCTGCGCGGGATGGGTATTGGCAAGGGCGACCGCATCACGATCTACATGCCCACGTTCCCCGAGGCGATCCTTCTGATGCTCGCCGCCGTCCGCATCGGCGCGATCCACGTCGTCGTCTTCGCCGGTTTCGGCGAGCGCGCTCTGGGCGACCGCATCCGCGCGAGCGGTTCGCGGCTCGTGTTCACGACGGACGTCACGTACCGAAAGGGAAAAGACGTCCCGCTGAAAGGCATCGTCGACCGGGCGCTCGAAGGCGAGCCGCACGCGGTCGAGCACGTCGTCGTTCTCGACCGAACCGCGCCGGGTGCACCCATGCAA
>Ga0114129_10010927_pt1 | contig 12938 bp, 12 predicted proteins | sample RhiMetdeltSRZDD1_FD_80071 | JGI IMG/M metagenome (GOLD analysis project Ga0114129, IMG submission 80071) | Populus rhizosphere microbial communities from Tennessee, USA - Rhizosphere MetaG P. deltoides SRZDD1 (version 2) (version 2) | ecosystem: Host-associated > Plants > Roots > Rhizosphere >...
GTCCGCCGCGCCCATGCGCGGGCGGATCCACACGCCCGGCGTGAAGTCCAGAACGTCTTTCAGATTCGCGCCGCGAGACTCCTTGATCTGTTGCTCGCCGATCAGGTCGACGCCGCCGGGCACACGACGGATTTCTTCACGCGCCTCGCTCTCGGGCGCGGTGCGTTCGGGCGTCACCCGCGTGCCCTCGACGACGACCGGTGGCAGCTGCGGCGCCGGCTGGCCCGGCGGCTGCTGCGCGGCGGCCGGCACGGCGAGTAACAGCGCGATGACGATCGTGAGTCCTCGCGTCATCGCTCTCCTATCGCAGCCGGAATTCCACCGGCAGGAGCACCCACATCGCCACCGCCTCGGCGCCGCGGCGCGCGGGCTCGAAGCGCCAGCGCCGGACCGCGTCCGCCGCCGCCGCGTCGAGGTCGGGATGGCCCGCCGACTGTTTGACGACGACGTCGCCAACGTGGCCGTCCGCGGCGACGAACACGCCCAGCAGCGTCGTTCCCTGGACACCCGCGCGCCGCGCGCTCGCTGGATACGACGGCTTCACCTGATAGCCGCCGCGCGGCGTCGCCGTCTGCGTGATGCCGTCCGGCGGCAGTGCGGCGACTCGTGGCGCCGCGGGTCGCGCGGGCGCCGGTGGACCGGATTGCGTCGGCAAACCTTCGCCGGCGGCGGTGGCGAGCGGCGCATCGGCCGGAGCCAGCGGTCCGCGGCCGGTCGATGCAGCCGGCTCAGCGACCGGCGCCGGCTGCGCTGCGGCGGGCGCGGGCACAGGAGCCGCCGGCGCCGGATCTGCGGGTGGCGGCGTGACGGGCGCGAGTGCCACGGGCGGCGGTGGCGGCGTAGGGTCGACGGGCGCCGGCTCGGGTGGTTTGTCGGCGAGTCGCGGCATCGGCGTCTCGATCGGCTTTGGCGGCTTCAGCGGCCGCGGGTCGGGCTTGCGTGTGACCGGTGCGGGCTTCACCACCGGCGTGGGCGGCTCGGGGTCAGGCACCAGCTCGGCCAGGATGACGGATTCGCGCACGGAGACCCAGCCGGGCGCCAGCATGATGGCGCCGCACGCCGCCGCGTGCAGCAGCAGCGAGGCCGCCACCGGCAGCATTCTCAACGTCACCAACCGAAGCATGATCGACATGTGCGCGCTCTCGCGCCTCCCGCGAATCAGAAATGAGGGCTCGCCGCACGGTCAGGACCACCGGCGGCGCGAACGGCGGAGCGGAGCTAGGCGGAGGGCGGGGCGCGCCCGAGGTCGGGCGCAGAGAGCGTCGAGCGCGCGGCGGCGACGACGTGCGGTGGTACGGCGGTGGTCGCGACGTCCGCCGGCTGGTCGATCGCGATCGTGGTGACGACGGTGCCACCGGCGTGCGACGACACGGCAGCCACCGAGCACTTCGCCGCGTCGGCGTCGGTCAGGTGATGCGCGGAGTGCATGCCGGCCTCGAAGACCCCGCAGCTCACCAGGACGAGGAGCGCCAGCGCGAGGGCACCGCGACGGCGGCGCATCGATGCGAGCACGACGAGGGCGCCGGCGGCGAGGAGCCAGAGACTCGAGCTGACGGGTTCCGCGGCGCTGAGGGCTTCGGGACCGAGGTCGATGACGACGGGCGGGGCGGCCGCGACGATCGGCGCGTCGACGTGGGCCCGCGCGGGCGCGGCGAAGGCGAGCAGCGTGAACGCCATCGCGACGATCGGGAGCCTGCGGCTCATGCGCGCCATCCTACACGATTCGCTCCCGGACCGGGTAATCCCCGTCGCCGCCGATGCCGCTGGCTCAAGGGGGAGGCGCCGCTAGAAGTGAACCGCGATTCCCCCAAGAAACGAGCGCGGTGCGCCGGGCGTGAAGTGGACGTCGTTCACTCCGCCGGCCGGCTCGCCGGGCAGCCGTGACGTGAAGGCGAACTGCGCCTCGCGCCAGTCCACGTTGGTGAGGTTCTCGATGCTCAGAAACGCCTCGAAGTTCCGATACCGATACCGCGTGGTGGAAGTGAACAGGGTGTAGCCGCGGGCCGTGAATTGCCGCTGCTCGTCGGCGGGTCGATCGCCCAGGTAGCGCATCTCCAGGCTCGACGACAGACCCCACGGCAGGCGGACCGTGACGTCGGCGCGCGCCGTCCAGATCGGGGCCAGCGGAATCGCTGTGCGCGTCTCGACGAATTCGGCCTTGGTCGTGTAGGTGAAGTCGCCCGTGAAGGTGAGCCAGTCCAGCGGACGGACTTTCACGCCGACCTCGATGCCTTCGCGGTGGCTGGGACCGCGCGGCTCGGTCGTGCCGTTATCGCCGACGAACACGAGCTCGCTGTTCAGGTCGAGGAACCAGTACGTGGCGAAGAACTCGGTCCGCGGCAGGGCGCGCGTGCGGAGTCCGAACTCGTACCCGGTCGCCTTCGGCAGCGCGTCGAGGCGCGGATCGACCAGCACGGCGCGTGCGTCGTTGCTGTGGAAGCCGGTGCCGAAGTTCCCGTAGAACTCCGTGGCGAGCCACGGGCCGAGAACGAGGTTCGCCTTGACGTTCGGACGCGCCTTCGTCACGTCCCGCGTGGTGAACGGCTCCGGGGTATTGACGTGCTCGGTGCCCTGGAACCGAAAGATGTCGCCCCGCGCGCCGGTGACGAGGCGAACCTTCTCGATCGGCTGCAGATCGAGCTTCACGAACGGCGAGTACGACTGCTCCACGATGCTCACGTCCTGCACGCGGCCGACCTGGTGCCGCTGGATCGCGTTGGCGAGGACGATGTGCGGCGTGTCGACGCGGTACTGGAATCCCACCGTCGACGTCAGCGGCATTCCGAACGGCGCGCTCTTGATCTCGTACTGCGTGTCCGTGCCCGCGAGGAACCGACGGTCGCGCTGGTTGATCATGTCGCCGTGCTCGGGGTCGTTGAGGAACAACGTGAAGTCGTTGAACAGGCTCAGCGCGTAGTAGCTCGCATAGGCGCGCGCGGTCAGGCGCTGGGAGTCGCTGACCCGCCAGCTGTAGTCGACGTTCAGGCTCGTCCGCTGCGTGACGCCACCCTCGTTCGGGTCGATCGCGCCGAAGCGATCGATGAGACCGGATCGGATCGCCCGCGACGGAATCTGGCCCGAGCCGTGCCACTCGGCGCGGTAGTGCGAGGCCCACACGGCGAGCTTCATGTCTTCGGCGAGATCGGCGCTGGCTTTCGCGAAGAGGTTGAAGCGTAGATAGCCGTTGGGATGCTCGAAGGGGCCGTCGTTGCGATAGCCCTCGAAGGCGACCAAGGTCTTCAGCGCGTCGCGGGTCGGCGAGACGAGCGCCAGATAGCGCTGGGTGTTGAAGCTGCCGCCCGCGATCTCGAGCGTGTTTTCCTCGACGTAGTCGCGCGTCAGGAAGACCACGGTCGCGGCGGTGCCGAAGTCTCCGTACTCCGGGAAGTAGGGGCCCTTCAGCACGTCGACGGCGCGCACCGTTTCGGGAATGAGAAAGTGCAGGTCGGCGTATCCCTGGCCGTGCGCGTGGCTCCGCAGATTCACGGGCAGGCCGTCGACGAAGAGCGCGAGGTCCGTGCCGTGATCGGCGTCGAAGCCCCGGATCAGATACTGTTCGGCCTTGCCTCCCCCCTGGTGCTGATTGATGATCAGGCCCGGCACGAGCCGAAGGACGTCGGCCGGACGCCCGTGCGGTCGAATCTCGAAGTCGCGGCCGGGGATGATCTGCTCGGATGAGGACGCGACGGGAGGCGGCGCGGTGACGGTGACGGGGGGGAGGACGGGCGTCGGAGCGACCGGGGGCTCCTGGCCCCAGGCGAGCGCGGGCCAAAGGAGAGCGCAAAGCATGGCCGGGGCGATGCCGCACCGTCCGCGTATGATCATCGGCTGGTTCGTAATACCACGATGAGCCGAGGACGAACAGGCGGCCCGCGGCGGTCGCGGACCGGCGGCGACGGCGCCGTCCGGTTCACGGTGTCGCTGCCGAAGTCACTGATGCGCACGCTCGATCGGCTGCGCTCTGCGCGGCGCTACGGAAACCGCAGCGAGTTCGTCCGCGATCTGTGCCGCGCCGAGCTGGTCCGTAAAGAGTGGCGCGAGCAGTCCGGAGAAACCGTCGGCGTGCTCGTGCTGGTGTACGACCACGACACCCGTGCGCTGGCCGACAAGCTCACCGACATCCAGCACGAGAGCCACGGCATGATCACCTCCGCCCTGCACGTGCATCTCGACCGTCACACGTGCCTGGAGGTCATTCCGCTGCGTGGCGCGGTGCCGGCGATCGAGCGGCTGGCGAACGACCTGCTGTCGGTCAAGGGCGTGCGCTACGGCCAGCTCGTGCCCGCGACGACCGGCAAAATGCTGACGTGACGCCGGAACGGCGACGCCGAGCCCGAGGTTTCAGCGGTACAGTGACCACCATGGCACGAACGCTCGTGGCCTTGCTGCTCGCTGGCGCCGCGCTGGGCGTGGTGGCCGGTGGCGCGGCCGCGCACGGGATGCTCGATCGCACCGATCCCCGCGCCGGCGGCGCCGTGAAGACGGTGCCCTCGCAGGTCAAGCTCTGGTTCACCGGCGCCCTGGAGCCCGCCTACAGCCGCGTGCAGGTGCTCGACGCCGCCGGCAAGCGGATGGACCTGGGCGATGGTGGAGTCGATGCGTCGAACCACGCGCTGCTCCGCGTGTCTGTGCCCGCGCTGGCGCCTGGAACGTATCGAGTCGTCTGGCGTGTGCTGTCGGTCGACAGCCACGTGACGGAGGGGCAGTTCTCCTTCCAGGTCGTCCGCTGACGCGGACCGCGCCTCAGTCGTCGGACGTGATCTGCTGGGCGAGGTAGTTCGCGTCGCCGACCTGCTCGATGAGCGTCAGCTGCGCCTCGAGCCAGTTGGCGTGCTCCTCCTCACCCTCCAGGATGGACTCGAGCAGCTCGCGCGTGCCGTTGTCCCCGAGACTGCGCGACGTCTCGATACCCGCGTTCAGCGCCTTGACGGCCGCCTTCTCCACCTCGAGGTCGAGGCGAAATTGCTCCTTCACCGTCTGCCCGACGTTGACCTTTCCGAGCTTCTGGAGATTCGGGATCCCCTCGAGATAGAGGATGCGTTCCACGAGACGGTCGGCGTGCTTCATCTCGCCGAGCGATTCCTCGCGAACTTTCTTCCACAGCCGCTCGTAGCCCCAGTTCTCGCACATGCGCGCGTGGATCCAGTACTGATTGATGGCGGTGAGCTCGGCGGTCAGGACGTCGTTGAGGACCTGGATGACCTGGTCGTGCCCCTTCACGGGGACCCCCTCGAACTAGGCGGTGGCGGCGAGGGCACAGCGTACACCCGAACCGCCGGCGTCCAGGAGCGCCGACAGCATCCACTGGCACGAGCCGCAATCGGTGCCGGCGCCACGACAGGCGCGCGCGAGCTCGGGCAGCGAGGCGGCGCCCGCGGCGACCGCCTCGTGCAGGGCGCCGTCCGAGACGCCGCGGCAGAGGCACACGATCACGGCCCCGCCTCGGTTAGGTGTACATTCATGCCGGCGTTAGGGTCGCCTAATACCGGGCCCGCTGTCAAGTGGTATGGTAAGCCGGTGCCGCTTCGCGCGATCCTCTTCGACGCCGGCAACACGCTCGTCCGCATCGACTACACGGCCATCGCGACGGCACTCGCCGCGCACGGCGTCGCGGCGACGCCCGAGGCGCTGATGCGCGCCGAGTGGCGCGCGCGCGTGCGGCTCGATGACGACGTCTTCGCCCGCCGCGAGCTCGCCTCGACGGAGGCGCGCGCGACGCACCAACGCTATCTCGCGTACGTGCTCGAAGGCATCGGCGTCACGGATCCGGCGCTCGTGGACGCCATGGACGCCTGGCGCGGCGGGCACAACCAGCCACTGGGCCTGTGGACGGCGCCCGAGCCGCACGCCGCGCCGGCGTTGAGGCTCGCGCGCACGGCGGGGCTGCGGACCGGCGTCATCTCGAACTCCAACGGAAGGATCAAGCAGATCCTGGCGCAGCTCGAGCTGCTGCCGCTCCTCGACTTCGCGCTCGACAGCCAGGAAGAGGGTGTGGAGAAGCCGGAGCCCGAGATCTTCGCGCGCGCCCTCGCGCGCGTGGGCGTCGCCGCCGAGGATGCGGCGTACGTCGGCGATCTCTACTCCATCGACGTGCTCGGCGCGCGCCGCGCCGGCCTGCGCGCCGTGCTGCTCGATCCCGGACGGTGCTGGGGCGCGCGCGATTGTCCGACCGCGCAGAGCGTGCTCGACGCGGTCGAGGGACTGCTCGCATGTACCTGAGCCGCGAGCTCTGGCGTTTCACCGCCGGCGTGCGACCGCGCATCGCCTGGGCGGTGGTGATCGGGCTCGCCGCCGTTGTCGCGGGTATCGCGCGGCTGGCCCTGCTCGGCTGGCTGCTGGCGAAAGTGCTCGCGGGATCGACCGTGTCCGGGCTGGTGCTGGCCGTGCTGCTGGTCGCGGCGGTCACCGTGGCCCGCGGTGCGCTCGAGTACTGGCGCACGATGCTCGCGCATCACACGGCGGCGCTCGTGCAGGCGGCGCTGCGCCGCACGCTCTATGCGCACGTCACGGCGCTCGGTCCCGCGCATTTCGGCCGCTCGCGCACCGGCGACGTCGTGCTCTCCATGGTGGAGGGGATCCAGCAGCTCGAGGTCTATTTTGGCCAATATCTGCCACAGCTTGCGGTGGCAGTCCTCACGCCCGTCTTGATCTTCGGGTTCGTCGCGTTCATCGACCTGCCGGTGGCGCTGGTCACGCTCGCCGCCGCGCTGGTGACGCTCCTGGCGCCGGTGCTCTGGCATCGCCGTGAGAGCCGGCACAGCCTCGCCCGACAGAAGGCCTATGCGGCCTACGGCGCGGAATTCCTCGATACGCTGCAGGGCCTGCCCACGCTGAAGGCGTTCGGACAGAGCGACGCCCGTCGCCGTCTGCTGGAGGAGAAGGGACGCGCGCTCTTCGAGAGCACGATGTGGGTGCTGGGCTCCAACGTGCTCACGCGTGGCATCGCCGACACGGGGATCGCCGTGGGCGCGACGGCGGCGCTCGCGCTGGGCGTGTACCGCGTCCACACGGGCGCGATGGGGCTGCCGAGCCTGCTCGTCATCCTCATGCTGGGCGTCGAGGTGTTTCGGCCGCTGCGTGAGCTGCGAGTGGTGCTGCACCAGGGCATGCTCGGCACGTCGGCCGCCCAGGGAATCCTGGCGATTCTCCGCGCCACGCCGCAGGTCCGGGAAGCGGATCACGCCGCGCCGGTCGCGCGCCTTACCCCGAGCGTGACCTTCGACGACGTCACGTTTTCGTATCCGGGGGGACGGGGCGCCGTCCACGAGCGGCTGTCCTTCGGCGTGGCGCCGGGTGAGCGCATCGGGTTCGTCGGCCCGAGCGGCGCCGGCAAGTCGACGATCGCGCGGCTGCTGCTGCGCTTCTACGATCCCGAGCACGGCCGGATCCTGATCGGCGGACACGACGTGCGCGCGCTGCGCCTGGACGACCTGCGTGCGCAGATCGCGATCGTGCACCAGGACACCTATCTCTTTCACGGCACCGTCGAGGACAACCTTCGCATCGGCAAGCCCGACGCCAGCGCGGACGAGCTGCGCGCGGCGGCGCGCGCGGCGAACGCCGACGAGTTCATCGCGCGTCTGCCGCAGGGCTACCAGACCGTCGTCGGCGAGCGCGGCGTTCGGCTGTCCGGCGGCCAGCGGCAGCGCATCGCCATCGCGCGAGCGCTCCTGCGCGACGCGCCGATCCTGATTCTCGACGAGGCGCTCTCGGCCGTCGACGCCGAGAACGAGGCGGTGATCCAGCAGGCGCTCGACCGCCTGATGCAGGGACGCACGACGCTCGTGTTCGCGCACCGCCTGTCGAGCGTCGTCAACGCCGACCGCATCCTCGTGCTCGAGGGCGCGCGCGTCGCCGAGATGGGCACGCACCGCGAGCTCATGGCCCGGCGCGGCGCGTACGCGCGGCTCATGGCCGCGCAGGCCGAAGACGCGGCGGCGCCCGCCGACGACGCGCCGTTGCCGACCGAGACCGCGGCCGCGACGGCGGCCGACGACGCCGCCGCCCCGCTGCCGGGCGCGCCCGCGCCGGGCGCCGAGCTCGGGTGGCTGCGCGCGATCCCTATCTTGTTGACGATGGTCAGCCACTATCGGCGACGCCTGCTCGTCACGTTCGGGCTCGGCATCGCGCGCGTGGCGGCGTTGATCGGCGTCGGTGTGCTCAGCGCGCTCACCGTGCGCGCGGTCAGCCGCGGCGAGCCCGTGGCGCCGCTGCTCGTCGCGCTCGCCGTCGTGGCGCCGCTGTCGGGGGCGCTGCACTGGCTGGAGTCGTGGCTGGCGCACGACATGGCCTATCGTCTGCTCGCCGACTTGCGGCTGGCGCTCTTTGCCAAGCTCGACGCGCTCGCGCCCGCGTACCTCGTGCAGCATCGCAGCGGCGACCTGGTGAGCGTCGCGACCCACGACGTCGAGCTGATCGAGTACTTCTTCGCCCACACGATCACGCCGGCGTTCGTGGCCGTCATGGTGCCGCTCGCGGTGCTCGCGACGCTGACCGCGTTCGGCTGGCCGATGGCGGTCGCCGTGTTGCCCTTCCTGGCCTATGCGGCCGTGAGCCCGATCCTGGGTCGCGCGCGCATCGATCGCCTCGGCGCCCATGCGCGGCGGATCTCCGGCGATCTCAACGCCCACGCCGTCGATTCCGTCCAGGGGCTCACCGAGATCATCGCGTTTCAGCACGTGCGGGCGCGCGGCGAGGCGTTCGCGGCCCGGGCGCGCGACTATCTCGCTGCGCGCATGCCGTTCCTGCACGACCTCACGCTGCAGAGTGCGCTGCACGAAATCGTCACCGGACTGGGCGGCCTGGCCGTGCTGCTGGCCGGCGGTCTGCTCGTCATCCACGGCAGGCTCGACCCCGCGATGCTGCCGGTCATGACCCTGCTGGCGGTGTCGGCGTTCGTCCCGGTGTGGGAGATCGCGCAGGTCGGGCGTCAGCTCGCCGACACGCTTGGCGCGACACGCCGCTTCCACGCCATCGAGACGGCGCCGGTCGCGGTTCAGGACGGGCCGGGCGTCGGGGTTCACGATGGGCCGGGCGCGATTGGCGCCGCCCGCGGAGCAGCGCTCGAGATGGCACACGTGACGTTCACGTATCCGGGCCGCGTGAGGCCGGCGCTCGACGACGTCGAGCTCGTCATCCCCGCCGGCAGTACCGTCGCCCTCGTCGGCCCGTCCGGCGCCGGCAAGACCACGATCGCGCACCTGTTCCTGCGCTTCTGGGATCCGGACAAGGGCGGCGCGCGTCTGGACGGTCACGATCTGCGCGAGTATCGACTCGATGAGCTGCGACGTGGCGTGGCGCTCGTCGCGCAGGACACCTACCTCTTCAACGACACGCTGCGGAACAACGTGGCGCTGGCCCGGCCGGGAGCCACGCCGGCCGAGGTGAGCGTCGCGATCGAGCGGGCGGCTCTCTCGGACTTCGTCGCGTCGCTGCCCGAGGGCCTCGACACCGTCGTCGGCGAGCGCGGCACGCGGCTCTCGGGCGGCCAGCGCCAGCGCGTCGCGATTGCCCGTGCGTTCCTGAAGGACGCGCCGATCCTCATCCTCGACGAGGCCACCTCGCACCTGGACGCGGTGAGCGAGGCCACGGTGCGCGGCGCGCTCGACCGGCTGAAGCAGGACCGCACGACGCTCGTGATCGCGCATCGGCTGTCCACCGTGCGCGGCGCGGATACGATCGTCGTCCTCGATCGAGGCCGCGTCGTGGAGACGGGCGCGCATGCCGAGCTGCTCGCGCGCCGCGGCCTCTACGCGCGCCTGATTTCCGCGCAGCTCTCGTCCGTCGCCGCCGGCTGACGGCCCACGAGGCGAGGCGTCGTCAGCCCGTCGTGATGTGTCCCGTCTGGCGGTCGAGCCAGCCGACGAAGACCGCCGCGTCGGAGAAGATCACATGTGCCCCTGCCGCCTGCAGCTCGCTCATCCGGGCGCCCTGGGCCCAGGCGGCGCCGACCGCCATGACGCCGCTCTCGCGCGCCGCCACCATGTCGGCCGCGCCGTCGCCGACATAGATCGCGCGCTCGGGTGCCAGCCGCCAGCTCTCGAGAAGCCGCTGGATCGCGGCGGCCTTGACGACGCCCTGAGGCGATCCGGGCTCCAGCGCATCGAACGCGTCGTCGAGCCCGAAATGGCGAACGGACATGAGGGCCGTAACGCGGGATTTGCCCGTGACGAGAGCGGTGCGAACGCCGCGGGAGCGGAGCATCGCAAGCCCGGCGCTCAGCTCAGGGATCACGGCGGGGCACATCGGGAGCAGCTGCTCGTACGCGGCGAAGTACGACGGCAGCGCGCGCTCCCAGTCGCGCGGCAGCACGCGCTGGAGCATGCCTTCCTCGCTCGGACCGAACAGCGCGTGGATCTCGGCGTCTGTCAGGGTCGGCGCTCCCGCCCGTTCGAGCGCACGGCGGAATGCCAGATAGCACACGGGTAGGGTGTCGACCAGCGTCCCGTCGAGATCGAACATCACGGCGTCGAGACTCATCGTCCGTCCCGGCTTCCGCGCCGCGCGGCGGCGGCGGCTTACGACGGCAGCGTGACGAAGGGATAGCGGCGGAGCGCGTCGTAGATGACGCGCTTCATGTCCTCGATCGCGCGCTCGGTGGTCGCCTCGAACCGGAGCGTCAGGTATGGATTCGTGTTGGACGCGCGCACCAGGCCCCAGCCGCCGCCGGGGAAGAGCACGCGCGCCCCATCGATGTCGATGGTGTCGAAGCGTGCCCTGAGCTCGCGGGCCAGCTCGTCGATGACCCTGAACTTCTCGCCGTCGGGACAGGGCGCCTTCAGCTCGGGCGTGGCGTGCAGATGCGGCACCGAGTCGAAGAGCGTGGAGATCGGCGCGCGGTGCCGCGCGGCGATCTCCGCGACCTTGCATGCGGCGAGGATGCCGTCGTCGACGCCGTAATAGCCCTCGGCGAAGAACATGTGGCCGCTGACCTCGCCGCCGAGGAGAATGCCGTCCTCGCGCATCTTCCGCTTGAGATGCGAGTGGCCCGTCTTCCACATGACGGGCACGCCGCCGTGCCGGCGCACCTCGTCCACCAGCACCTGCGAGGACTTCACGTCGAAGACGATCTTGGCGCCGGGGCGCCGGGCCAGCAGGTCGCGCGCGAGCAGCACGAGGATCAGGTCGGCCTCGTGGCGCCGGCCGCGCTCGTCGATCACCCCGACGCGGTCGGCGTCACCGTCCCAGGCGAGGCCGAGATCGGCGCCGGTCTCCACGACCTTCTGCTGGAGGTCGACGACGTTCTCGGGATCCTCCGGGTCGGGCAGGTGATTGGGAAATCGCCCGTCGGAGTCGCAATGCAGCTCGATGACCTCGCACCCGAGCCGGCGCAGCAACGGCGGTCCGTACACACCCGCGATGCCGTTGCCGGCGTCGGCGACGACCTTCAGCGGACGCTCGAGGCGCACGATGGCCGCCACCGTGTCGAAGTAGTCGTCGCGCGGGCTGCGCGTCCTGAGCCCTCCGGCGCCGGTCGCGAACGCGCCGCGCTCGATCGTCTCGCGCAGCCCCTGGATCTCCTGCTCGGTCAGCGGCGCGGCGCCCGGATGCACCATCTTCACGCCGTTGTAGTCGACGGGATTGTGGCTGCCGGTGATGTTGGCGCCGCCGTCGAGCTTCCAGTGCGCGGTCGCGAAATACAGGATCGGTGTGGTGACGACGCCGATGTCGACGACGTCGATGCCGGCCGCGCGCACGCCCTCGACGAAGCCCGCGTTGAGCGCCCCCGACGACTCGCGATTATCCTGGCCGACCGCGACCGCGCGCCCGCCACGGCCGCGGATCAGCGTGCCGTACGCGCGGCCGACGAGGCGGAACACCTCGGGATTGATGTCGGAGCCGATGCGCCCGCGGACGTCATAGGCGCGGAAAATGTGGGGATTGAGCATGGCGACCGTTGAGACCGAGCGTACCACGCCGTGCGATGATGACGCGAAGCTGCGGAGGCGCTGTCGGTGCTCGACGACCTGGTGCGCGTGCTGGAGAAGATCCCGTAGCGAAAGACGAGGACCCGATGAACGAGGCAGAGCTCAAGCAGAAGACGCGCGACACGGCCCGCAAGCTGTTCCACACGCTCAAGGGCGGCGCGGGCTACGAGCAGTGGAAGAAGTTCGACAAGGACCTCGCGCGGCAGCTGTCGATGTTCTTCGCCGGCGCGCTCTACAGCCGCGAGGTCATCTCGCAGAAGCAGCGCGAGCTGTGCGCCGTGGCCTCACTCACCGTGCTCGAGCGCGCCAACGAGCTGCGCGCACACATCCACGCCGCGCTCAACGTCGGCGCCACGCGCCAGGAGGTTGCCGAGGTGATCTTCCAGCAGGTGACGTACGGCGGGATGCCCGTCGTCGTCGAGGCGCTCGACGTCTACGCGCGCGTGCTCGGCGAGCGGGGCGAGCCGTTTCCGGCCGAGGAACACGCCGCCCGATGACCTCCCCGCTGGACGCGCCCACGCTCGACCGGGCGCTGGCCGCCGCGATCGACGCGGCCCGCGCCGCCGGCGAGATCGCGATGAAGTACTACACCGGCGGCTTCGACGTCACGATCAAGCCCGATGACACGCCGGTCACCCAGGCGGATCGCGAGGCCGAGCAGGCGATCGTCGCGGCGCTCGGCCGCGCGTTTCCCGACTGGGGCTTCCTCGGCGAGGAATTCGGCGCCACGGGCGCGACGGACGTGCGCTGGATCATCGACCCGATCGACGGCACGAAGAACTTCGTGCGGCACATTCCGGTGTGGGCGACGCTGCTCGCCCTGGAGGCGCATGGCGAAGTCGTCGCGGGTGTCATCCACAATCCGGTCACCGGTGAGCTCTACGCCGCGCGCCGGGGCGGCGGCGCGCGCCTCAACGGCCGACGCGTTGCCGTCTCGGACGTCGGCGAGATGTGGTCGGCGACGCTGCTGCACGCCGGACTGCGCTTGTATCGGAAGGCCGGCGTCTGGGA
>Ga0114129_10010928_pt1 | contig 12938 bp, 8 predicted proteins | sample RhiMetdeltSRZDD1_FD_80071 | JGI IMG/M metagenome (GOLD analysis project Ga0114129, IMG submission 80071) | Populus rhizosphere microbial communities from Tennessee, USA - Rhizosphere MetaG P. deltoides SRZDD1 (version 2) (version 2) | ecosystem: Host-associated > Plants > Roots > Rhizosphere >...
GCCGCAGGACGTGATCACGCGCGACAACGTCACCGTGAAGGTGAACGCGGTCGTCTACTTCCGCGTGATGGATCCGCGCAGGGCGATCGTCGAGGTCGAGAGCTATCACTACGCAACTTCTCAGCTCGCGCAGACGACGTTGCGCAGCGTCTTGGGTCAGGTGGAGCTCGACGATCTGCTGTCGCAACGCGAGAAGCTCAATCAGGATCTGCAGCACATCCTCGATCAGCGCACCGATCCGTGGGGGATCAAAGTGTCGGCCGTCGAAGTGAAACACGTCGATCTTCCTCCCGACATGCAGCGTGCGATGGCCAAGCAGGCGGAAGCCGAGCGCGAGAAGCGTGCTAAAATCATCCACGCGGCCGGTGAGCTCGAGGCATCCGAAAAACTGAGTCAGGCGGCAACGATCATCGCGAGGGAACCAGCCACCATCACTCTGCGATACCTGCAGACGCTCACCGAAATCGCCTCCGAAAAGAATTCAACGATTATCTTCCCGCTGCCGATTGAGTTCATCAGCAGCCTGATAACCCGCAAGGGATAAAACGTGGCCGAACTTTCACACGACACTGCTGACGACGGTTTTCACGAGATTCAGTTGAGCGGGAAGCAGCTGGTCTTCCTGTTCATGGCGACGACCGTCGTCTCTGTGGTCATCTTTCTCTGCGGCGTTCTCGTCGGTCGCGGCGTTCACCCGCCATCGAGCGATCTGATGCAGGTGAGCGCGGCTTCACGGTCCGCAACGCCGCCCGCGTCCCCGGGCCAGCCGTCGACGCAGCCACCCGCAACGCAACCACCGGGAGCGCAACCGCCGGCGCCGCAGCCCGGAGCGTCGGCACCCGCGGAACCGCCGCCGACACCCCCTGAAGGCGAGCTGACGTACAAGAAACGCCTTGAGAGCGAAGGAACCGTTGCCGAGGATCGTCTGAAGAGCGGCGCGTCACAGAAATCGGCGAACCCGCGCGCAACACCCAAAGCGGCTCCGGCCGAGACGACGGGTTCGGCCACCGCTACGACCTCCGCGGCGCGCCCAGGCAAGTTCGTCGTTCAGATCGTCGCGCTCAAGGATCGATCGTCCGCTTCGTCGCTGGTCCAGCGGCTGACGGCAAAGGGCTATCCGGCGTTTCTGGTCAATCCTGCCGCGGGCGCGCCAGCGCCGGTCTACAAGGTTCAGGTCGGCCGATTCGAGGACCGGCGCGAGGCGGAACAGGTCAAGCGCCGGCTCGAGAAAGAAGAAAAATTCAAGCCCTGGATTTCGCCTTAGCGCTCCTGTCGGGCGTCCTGCTCGCGCTCAGCTTCCCCAAGTTCGGACATCCGGCGTGCGCGTGGCTCGCGTTGACGCCGCTGATCGTGGCGGTCGCGCAGGCGGGGCGCGGCGAACGGCCGTATCGTCGCGCCTTCGCGCTCGGATTGCTCGCCGGCGCGGCGTATTTCGCGGGGACGTTGTATTGGCTCGTCGAGACGATGACGACCTTCGGTGGGCTGATAACGCCGGTTGCGGTGATCGTCGCGGCACTGCTGGTCGCCTATCTCTCGCTCTTTCCTGCAGCGTTCGCGGTGATGCTGGCTCGAATGCTGCGCGGTTCGAGTTCCACCGCCGTCCTTTTGGCGGCGCCGGTTTGGGTGACGACGGAGCTTGGAAGGCAGTACGTCTGGGATGGCTTTCCCTGGGTGTTGCTTGGGTACAGCCAGGTCACTGTGTTGCCGGTTGCGCAGCTGGCAAGCCTCCTCGGCGTATACGGCCTTTCACTGCTCATCGCGCTCGTGTCGGCCGCGGCGGCGCTCGTCGTGATCGACCGTCGGCGCCAGCGCTGGATCGTCGCAGTCGGAGTTGTGGCACTCGTGGCGTGTACCGGCGGTTGGGGCGGCCGTCGCCTGCGCTCGTCACAGCTGACAGCGGCCGGCGAACCAGTGCGCGTCGCCGTGCTGCAAGGCAACGTCCCTCAGCAAGACAAGGGGGAGCCCTCGCTCCGCGATGTCATTACCGAACGCTACATTCGGATGACCCGGCGGGCGCTCTCGCAAGGCGCGACGTTGATCATCTGGCCCGAATCATCGACCCCATTCCTGCTCGAGCAGGATCTCGTACGCGGCGAAGCGATTCGGCGGCTGGCTCGGGAAGCGGGCGCAACGCTGATTGTCGGCAGCGATCAGGTCGAGCCGGTCAAGACAGTTCCGCAGGCGCAGCCCCCCGAAGAGCTCTGGTACAACGCCGCGTTTCTGGTCAAGCCGGACGGTACAATCGGACCGGTCTACCGGAAGATGCACCTTGTCCCGTTCGGGGAATACGTTCCGCTGAAGCGCCTCCTGTTCTTCGTTCAACCGATTGTCGAAGCGGTTTCGGACTTCGTGCCAGGGACGGTCCCGGTGCTGCTGCCTGTTGGCGCGCACAAGGCGAGCACGGCCATCTGCTACGAGGTCATCTACGGCAGCCTGATGCGCCGCTTCGTGCTGAACGGGAGCGAGCTGCTGACAACGATCACGAACGATTCGTGGTACGGCCGCTCGTCGGCCGCGTACCAACACTGGGAACAGGCGTCGATGCGCGCGATCGAGAACGGCCGCTACCTGGCGCGGTCCGCCAACACAGGGATCAGCGGCTTCGTCGATCCGTACGGTCGCGTGCCGAGCAAGTCCGGCCTGTTCGAGGAGTCGACCCTCGTCGGCGACTTGCGCTTCCTGACGCATCGCACACTCTACACCCGCATCGGCGATCTCGTCGCGTGGCTGTCGCTTGCTGCGACTGCTGCGGCGTTGTTCGCGGCGTGGCGAGGTACAATGAACACGACGTAGGGGCGGTTCGCGAACCGCCCCTTCATGCGAAGACCGCACAACATTCGAGGATCACGTAGTGTCACTACAGCTTGATGACCAGCTTCGTAGGTATGCGGATTTGGCGCGCCGCGCCAGCGACCTGCGAAGCTATCTTTGACGCAGCCCGCCCCTCCGACGAACTCTCGAGAATCGAACAGCGCGTAGCGGCGCCTGACTTCTGGAAGGATCAGGCAGCGGCACAGAAGCTCCTTCAGCGTCGCCGCCGGCTGGAGGAGGACCGCAATTTGAGCGAGGCGTTGCGTCGACGAGTCGACGATCTCTCCGTCCTCGTCGAATGGGCCGAGGCGGGGGAGCCCGTGGCCGACGATCTCGGCCGCGCTCTCGACGATCTCGCCGCCGAAGTCGATGCCGGTGAGACCAAGAAGATGCTCGGTGGGGAGCACGACCGCAAGAACGCGATCGTCACGATCCACCCGGGCGCAGGCGGGACCGAGTCGCAGGACTGGGCGGAGATGCTGCTTCGCATGTATCTGCGCTGGGCCGAGCGCCGCGGTTTCAAGCGCGAGGTGCTCGATCTGCAACCGGGCGACGAAGCCGGGATCAAGAGCGCGACGTTCACCGTCAGCGGTGATTACGCCTACGGGTTGTTGCTCGCCGAGGCCGGCGTGCACCGCCTCGTTCGCATCTCTCCATTCGACCAGGCCTCGCGGCGGCACACGTCGTTCGCGTCTGTTTTCGTCTGGCCTGAGCTCCCCGAGGACGTGGAGCTTGAAATCGAGGACAAGGACATCCGAATCGACACGTACCGATCGAGCGGCGCCGGTGGCCAGCACGTGAACGTCACCGATTCCGCTGTCCGTATCACGCACCTGCCCACCGGCATTGTCGTGTCGTCGCAGAACGAGCGGTCGCAGCACCGCAACAAGGACTCCGCGATGAAGGTCCTGAAGGCGCGGCTATACGACCTGAGAATGAAGGAGCAGCAGGCGAAGCTCGATCAACTCGGCGGGGAGAAGAAGGACATCGCGTTCGGCAGCCAGATCCGCAGCTACGTCCTTCATCCGTATCAACTGATCAAGGATCACCGGACGAAGGAAGAAATGGGCGACGTGAACCGCGTCCTCGACGGCGACATCGACGGATTCATCAAGACATACCTGATGAAAAAGGCGTCGGGGGCCGTCATGACAATTGAAGAATGACGATTGCAGATTGCGGATTGACGGATTGCAGATTGTGGATTGACGGATTGCAGACGGCAGAATCAGCTCCGTTTGCGGCGTTTCTCAGCCTCCGCAGGTTCTTCGTGCCTTCGTGCGGTCTTCTGCGATGACACGAAGATCGCGGTCAGTTGTCGCCTCGTCGATTAGGGGGCCGGCAACGTCCCGAGAACAGATGCCCGCGTCCACGAGCGCTAGGAGCCAGCCATGCGACTCGTCGGATTCCTCTGCTGCTACTGCTACTTTTGCAATGAACTCTCTATGCGAGCGGCCGCGGCAGGCACCACGGTAGTTACTGTCCGTGGCGCCAGCAGCGTCTATTAATTGTCGCGCAATACTCCTGGCGGCGTCGGTCGTCGGCAGGGATTCACAGAGTCTGACGACGTTGATGAAGAAGAGGTGAGTGCGTTCCTGTAGTGCGGTGGCCTTGGGATTCATGCCGGCGCCAAACAGCAACTTCCGCGCCGGTGACCAGGACGCCGGATTCATTCGGGTGCTTGCCGATCGCAACGAGCGCGGGTAGCAGAAGCCACACAAACTGCCCGCCGGCCCAAATTCGACGGTCGCAAAATCTGCAATCTGCAACCAATCCGCAATCTGCATTCCGTCAATCCGCAATCCGCAGTCCCGCAATCTGCAATCGATCTACTGCCTGAAACCGCCTGGCTGCGTGCCGGCGATGAACGCTTCGGAGATCGCGCCCGGCGTTCCGTCGGTAACCTCCTCGCCGGACCCCCGGTCGACGGAGACGAACACGATGTTACCCGGGGGCTCGAACTGCGGCGGGTCCTTGCGGGCGCCGATCCATGCCTTCATGATCTCGATCCAGATCGGCAGCGCCGATTCGGAACCCGTCCCCAGCTGGCCCATGCTCCGCTTCTGGTCGTAGCCAACCCACAAGCCGATCGTGATGTCGGGATCGAAGCCGATGAACCACGCGTCCGTGTAGTCGTCGGTGGTTCCGGTCTTTCCACCGATCGGCCAGTTGAGCGACGCGGCCTTCGCGGCAGTGCCGCGCTGAACGACGCCCCTGAGCAAGCTCGTCATCACGTACGCGGTGTCGGCGCGGATGGCGTCCTTCGGCTCCGGCCGGTTCTCCTCGAGCACGTTCCCGTCGCGGTCGGTGACCTTCAGCACCGCATACGGCCGCAAACGAACTCCTTGATTGGGGAACACCGAATAGGCGCTGGTCATCTCGACGAGCGTCGCTTCCGCCGCGCCAATCGCGACGGAGAGATACGGCGGCAGCGGTGATTCGAAGCCGAGACGACGGGCGTACGAGATGACCTGCTTGGGCCCGAGTTGATCCATGACGCGGACTGCCGGCACGTTTCGCGACTGCTCGAGCGCGTGACGCAGCGTGATGGGGCCCTCGAATTTGTGATCGTAGTTCTGGGGCGCATACGGAGGCTGACCTGCGCCACCGGGGAAACTCGCGGGCGTGTCCATCAATTGCGTGACCGGGGTGTACCCGCGATCGATGGCCGTCGTGTACACGATTGGCTTGAACGCGGAGCCGACCTGTCGATACGCTTGAGTCGCGCGATTGAACTTGCTGCGCTCAAAGCTGTAGCCGCCAATCATCGCTTTGACCTGACCGGTGCGATTGTCGATGGCGAGCACGGCGCCTTCGACGGCCGGTGGCTGCTCGAGCGTTCCCGTGGCCGTGTCCGATGTCGCCGAGATCGTCAGCAGGCGAGTCTCTGTCAAATCACCACGGCTCAACACATGCGCCGGAGGTGTCTTGCCAATCCAGGCGTATCCCTTGCGATCGACGGTGACGCGCAGTTTCCCGACGCGCAGCTGAATTCCCGTCGGTTCGATGCCGGTCACGATTGCCGGCACGATGTCGTTGACGCTCATCGGCCGATCCCAGCGAGGGTCGCGGAACGTGTCGATCTTGTGCCCTTCGGCGATGACGTTGCGGCGGGGCTTTCGCAGGCCGCGGCGTTTGTCGATCCGCCGCAGCCCCTCGTTCAGCGCTTTGACAGCGGCCTCCTGCAGATGCATGTCGAGTGGCGTCTGAACGAGAAGCCCGTTTTCATAAAGCCTTTTCGCGCCGTAGCGGCTCTCGAGATCCTTGCGGACCTCCTCGACGAAGTAGGCGGTCAGTGAGTTGCTCGGCTCGGTCGCGGCGGCGAGCACGATCGGCCGCGCTTTCGCGGCGTCGGCTTCCTGCTGGGTGATGTAGTGGTCCTCCGCCATGCGATCGAGGACGTAAGCGCGTCGACGTTTCGCGCGATCCATGTTCGCGGTCGGGGAGTTGCGCCACGTCTGGAAGATCCCCGCGATCATCGCCGCCTCGTCGAGCGTCAGATCCTTCGCGGACTTGCCGAAGTAGGTCCGTGACGCGGCCTCGACGCCGTACGCGCCCTCCCCCAGATACATCTGATTCGCGTAGAAAGTGAAGATCTCGCGCTTGGTGAAGCGCTTCTCGATCTGCACGGCGACGATGGCTTCCTTGATCTTTCGCTCGAGGCTCACGTCTCCGATTTCGTACCCGACCGCTTCGGGAAACAGACCACGAGCGAGCTGCTGCGTGATCGTGCTCGCCCCCTTGGGTCGCGATCGTCGACCCGTGATGATGTCGCGAACCTTGCCGAGCACGTCGCGCGTGGCCGCCATGATGATGTGCGGCATGCTCAGCCCGAAGTGCTGCTCGAACTCAGAGTCCTCGGCGGCGAGAATGGCCTGCTTCAGCTTGGGCGAGATCGCATCGTAGGAGATGACCTCGCGCCGCTGAATCGCAAACTCGCCGATAACTTCACCCTTGGATCCGTAGATCCGCGTAATCGTGCTGGGCGTGTAGTCGTCGAGGGCAGAAATCTGTGGCAGATCGCCGGCGTACGCGAAAATCACGCCGGTCGCGATTCCAAGGACCGCGGCAACAAGGAACAACGCCGCGATGATGACCCGGCGAGCGACTTTGACGACGGTGCGAGCCATGACTATTGACGATTGCGGATTGCGGATTGCGGATTGACGGATTGACGATTGACGGATTGACGGATTGACGGATTGACGGATTGTAGATTGTCGATCGGGAATTGCGGAGTCGCCAGCGCAATATCAATCTAGAATCCGCACTCCGTCAATCTCAAATCGGCACTCCGTCAATCCGCAATCTGCAATCTGCAGTCTGCAATTTAGCGCCCTCGGCCGCCGCCACGAGGGACTGCCTGACCGCCCGACGGCTGACCACCGCTCGAACGCTGACGGCCGCCGCCGTCACCACCGCCGGATGGTGGACCAGATCGGCTCGGTTGCGCGCTCGGTGGGGGTCCTGCTGGCGCCGACGTCGCGTGGCGTTCGACGTTCGGCGCCGACCGAGATGCGGGCGGTGGTCCGCCGTATCCTGCCGGTGGGCCGTCGCCGCCCTGGCGCGGAGCCGGTGCTTCGCGAGGCATCGCTCGCGGCACGCCGTAGCTGCCCGGGTCCGGATAGCTGCGGACGCGACCGCGGTCGGCCTCCGAATACGATTCGTATCGACGTGGGGCCACACCGCCACCCTCCGCGCCTCGTGGTTCACTTCGCGGCCGGTAGCCTCCGTCCGATCGCGGCGTTGCGACGCCGCGATTCGGCACCGGCATCGACGGAACAGAGCGGTCGACCGGCGCTGCCTCAGACGGTGCAGGCGCTCGTCGATATCCAGGTACTTCGAGGCGGCGGGCCGCGCTCGCCGGGTCGCTGGCCGCAGGGGCATCGTTCGTGCGATTCCTCGGAACGGCGCGAGGATTGGATGCTGAGGTCTCTGGCGTCGACGGAGCGTTCGCACGCTCGCGCGTGCTGGTATCGGCCGGCCGCGTGCGATTAGTCAGCACCGACGAATCGCGAGGGGCGCGCGCGGCCGGAGGGAATCCGGGGCCGCTCACGGGTCCACTCGATGATCCGCGGCTCCTGAACGCGGCCGTCGCATCATCGTTCGGACGGGCCCGTGACGTCGCAACGCCCGCCCGCGAATCTGCGAACCCGCGTCGGTCGTCGACAGGACCAACCGCTCGAATCCCGCCTGAAGATGAGGCCCGGCCTGTACCTGCGACGGAAATCGGCGCCGTCGATCGCGGCACCGCAGATCCTCTGAAATCGGGACCGCTGTTGTGAACGACGAAAGCCCCTCGCGTGCGCGTATCAATGCGGGCGGCTGTCACGACGTTCGCGTTCACGAAACCATGACCGAAGCGGTGATGCGGGACGACCGTCCATCCGTGCCATGAATCCCAATGGCCTCCGACAACGGCATTGAATTGAAAGACAGCCCGATTGTCCCACCCGAGCGGACACCAGCTCACGTACCCTGGCGCATACGCCCACGACACCCACGCAGGTCCCCACGTCCGACCCGGGATCCAGAACCATACTCCGGCCGAAAATCCCCAGCGCCCGAAGTGATGTGTCGGCCACGCCCACGGATCGCCGCCAATCCACGTCCAGCCCCATGGCCGCAAGCTCGCCCAGCGGCCGTAGTAGTACGGTCGCCAGCCCACGGCAACTGTCGGATACCACACGTAGCCGTAGGACATGTCGTAGCCCCACGACCCGTATTGATCAAAAGTTGCCGCATACGGACGAACGGTTTCGGGCAGATATTGTGCGGACACGCCAAGCCTTTGGTCGCGCCGCGCTTCAGACCACCGGTCGAAGTCGTCCCACGCCGCGGAATTCAAGACGTAGGCGTACGATGGCGCCGCACCGGTGCGCGCGAACGCACGTTCACCCGCGCGCAGGGGCGTGCGTCCGTCTTCGTTCAGGAGCTCGGCCGACCCGCGGAACACCGCGAGCTCGACCTCGTCTCCGGGGACGATCGAGACGCGGTACTCACCCGGTTGTGTGATCTCGACCCACGCGGCCGGCGCATCGATGCGATAGCGCACATCGCGCGAAGGTCCAGCGATTGCGAGCCGAACGCGCCCCTTCGTCAAGCGGATGAGTTCGTCTGATTGAAAGTCGATGACCGAGTAGGCATCGAGGTGAAGCGTGCTGCCGTCAGCAAACAGCACCTCAATTCGACCGCTGTCGGTGCGCAGGCGATCGCCTGCGAGCAGCGGCATCGACCTCGATGCCGTCTCTGTGCCGCCATTGCGTTCGAGAACGGCGGTGCCGTCGACGAACGAAATATGTGCCGGCGGATCAGCTGCGGTCTCTTGGGCGGCGGCTGGCGGAACCATCCACAGCATCGAGGCCGCAAGAGCGACCGCCGCGCACGGCCGGATGTGAAGCGAATGGGCGAGGTGGGTCATGGCGTCACCTCACAGGATTGTACGGTTACCGTTTTCTCGTGGCCGGTACAGTCTTGCTGAGGCAGGCTGGCAAGCGCCATTATAGCACTAACTTACAAGAAGAGCGCGCGTTTTACTTGACACATAGTCGCTCAGATTTTATATTGCTAATGTTATAAAGCTTTTGCCGGCCTGACCCTGGGAGTGGGGCAGTGGACGGCGGGACGCGAGGATACAGCACATGAGCAAGATTATCGGAATCGACCTGGGCACCACTAACTCGGTCGTCGCCGTCATGGAGGGTGGCGAGCCGGTCGTGATTACGAACCCCGAGGGCAGCCGGCTGACCCCGTCGGTGGTCGGCTTCACGAAGTCCGGCGAGCGGCTGGTGGGGCAGGTCGCGAAGCGGCAGGCGGTCACCAACCCTGAGAACACCGTCTTCTCCATCAAGCGATTCATGGGTCGCAAGTACGACGAGGTCACCGAAGAGATGAAGATGGTGCCGTACTCCGTCGTCCGCGCGTCGAACGGCGATGCGCGAGTCCAGGCCGGCGGCAAGGAGTACTCCCCGCCGGAGATCTCCGCGATGATCCTGCAGAAGTTGAAACAGGCCGCGGAGGAGTATCTCGGCCAGACCGTCACGCGCGCGGTGATCACTGTGCCCGCGTACTTCAACGACGCGCAGCGCCAGGCGACGAAGGATGCCGGACAGATCGCGGGCCTCGAAGTCATGCGCATCGTCAACGAGCCTACGGCCGCAGCGCTCGCGTACGGGCTCGACAAGAAGAAGGACGAGACGATTGCGGTCTACGACTTCGGCGGCGGCACGTTCGACATTTCGATCCTCGAGGTCGGTGAGGGCGTCGTCGAAGTGAAGGCCACCAATGGCGATACGCACCTTGGCGGCGACAACCTCGATCAGCGCATCATCGAGTGGATCACGAGCGAGTTCAAGAAACAGGAAGGGATCGATCTCAGCAAGGATCGGATGGCGCTTCAGCGCCTGAAGGAAGCGGCGGAGAAAGCAAAGATGGAGCTCTCGACCGTGCTCGAGACCGACATCAACCTGCCGTTCATCACCGCCGATCAGACCGGGCCGAAGCACCTGTCGATGAAGCTCACGCGCTCGAAGTTCGAGCAACTCGTCGACGACCTTCTCCAGAAGACGGTCGGTCCGACGCGGCAGGCGCTCACCGATGCGAGCGTCGACGCCAAGCAGATCGATGAGGTCGTGCTCGTCGGCGGTTCGACGCGTATTCCGCGCGTGCAGCAAATCGTCAAGGATCTCTTCGGCAAAGAGCCGCACAAGGGCGTGAACCCCGACGAGGTCGTGGCGGTGGGCGCCGCGATTCAGGCGGGCGTTCTGGCGGGCGAGGTCAAGGACCTCCTCTTGCTCGACGTGACGCCACTCTCGCTGGGCATTGAAACGCTCGGCGGCGTGATGACGACGCTCATTCCGCGGAATACGACGATTCCGACGAGGAAGAGCGAAACGTTCTCGACCGCGGCCGACAATCAGACGAGCGTCGAAGTGCACGTGCTCCAGGGTGAGCGCCCGATGGCGCGCGACAACCGGACGCTTGGCCGGTTCCATCTGACGGGTCTGCCGCCCGCGCCACGCGGTGTGCCGCAAATCGAGGTCACGTTCGACATCGACGCGAACGGCATCGTCAACGTGTCGGCGAAGGACATGGCCACGCAGAAGGAGCAGAAAATCACGATCACCGCATCGAGCGGCCTCAGCAAGGAGGAGGTCGATCGCATGATGCGCGACGCCGAGGCGCACGCCGCCGAAGACCGTACGCGCAAGGAGGAGATCGAGACGCGCAACCAGGCCGATCAGGCCGTCTACGCAGCTGAGCGCCTGCTGAAGGATGCCGGCGACAAGCTGTCGCCGACCGACAAGGCGCCGGTGGAGTCTGCGATCGAAAGTCTGAAGAAGGCCATCGAGAAGAACGACGTCGCCGCGATCAAGCGGGAGATGGAAGCCTTGACCGCAGCACAGCACAAAGTGGCCGAGGCGATGTACAAGGCCGCAAGCGGCGCGGGCGCGTCGAGCGCACCGGGCGGCAGTCCCGGCACGTCGGGTGCCGATCGCGGATCCACTGGTGACGTGATTGACGCGGAAGTCGTCGAGGAGGAGAAGAAGTAACGAGTCCGGTAGCTCGGTGGTTCGGTAGTTCGGAATCCGATTAATTGAGGATGTCGTGCCCGCAGGGCGATTCACACGAGCGGGTCACCGAACTGAACCATCGAGCTACCGAGCCAGCGAACCACCGAGCTACCGGCTTCCGAAGGTCATGGACTTCTATTTGATCCTCGGCGTCGCGCAGGACGCCAGCACGGCGGACATCAAGCGCGCGTATCGTCGTCTCGCGCGACGATATCACCCGGGCGTCAATCCGGGCGACCGCGCGGCCGAGGAGGCATTTCGCAGGATCTCCGAGGCGTACGAAACCCTCGCCGATCCTGGACGTCGACGGCAGTACGACGAGACCGGCGGAACAACGGGGAGACAAGCGCCCGAGAATCCCGCGTTCGAGTTCACCGAGTTCGATTTTTCGCTGACAGCGCACGGTCCGCAGGCCGGGACGTTCAGTGAGCTGTTCGCCGATGTTTTGCAGCCAGTCGTCACGACCGACCGTGGGAAGCCGGAGATCGGAGCGGATCTTCATGCGTCGGTCTCGGTGTCGTTCGTCGAGGCGATTCGGGGTGTGGGGCGTCAGATCATGGTCACGCGGCAGGTGACCTGCTCCGCGTGCCGCGGCGCCGGGCGGATTGGCGCAGTTGAAGGGCGATGCGCGCCATGTGGGGGGACCGGAAGGACGCGCTGGGCGCGCGGCCACATGGTCTTCTCGAAGATCTGCAGCGGATGCGCCGGGACCGGTCGGAAGCGGTTCGAGACGTGCGCCGTGTGCAACGGGCAGGGGCGTGGGGTTCGCGGTGAGCCCGTGGTTGTCGTGATTCCGCCCGGCGTCGTCGACGGTTCCCGCGTTCGCGTTCCAGAAGCCGGTCATGCGGGACGCCACGGCGGTCGAACGGGCGATCTCTATGTGACCGTTCACGTCCAGCCTCATCCAGTCTATCGGCGGGAGGGTGACGATCTGCATTGCGTGATTCCCGTTGCGATTCACGAGGCGGTTCTCGGCGCGCGGATTGCGCTCCCGACGCTCGACGGACCTGTCAATCTGAGAATTCCACCAGGCACCCAGGGCGGTCAGCGGTTCCGTCTCAGCGGGCGCGGCGTGGCGAACCCGGCGGGGGCATCGGGGGATCTGATCGTCGAAGTCCGACTGGTACTGCCGACCATGATCGATGAGCGATCCAAGGAGCTGATGCGCGAGTTCGGGCGGATCAACCAGGACGATGTCCGCAAGAATTTGGAAGGAGCCGATTCGTAATCCGGGACGATCGGCCGGAGTGTTTCATCGCGCGCCTGGAGCGCGGAGCTTCAGCTCCGCGTCAGTCGCGCGGCTAAAGCCGCGCGCTCCCGGCGAGGGCGTCTAATGGCGAAGCGAACAGGCGGCAGAGCGTACTACATGATTAGCGCGGTGGCGCAGAAGTACAACATCCACCCGCAGACGCTGCGTCTGTACGAGCGCGAAGGGCTGCTCAAGCCGTCGCGGACCGAAGGCAACACGCGCCTCTACTCCGAGGAGGATCTCGAGCGGCTCGAGACGATCCTCTCGCTGGCGCGCGATCTCGGAGTGAATCTCGCCGGCGTCGA
>Ga0114129_10010930_pt1 | contig 12937 bp, 10 predicted proteins | sample RhiMetdeltSRZDD1_FD_80071 | JGI IMG/M metagenome (GOLD analysis project Ga0114129, IMG submission 80071) | Populus rhizosphere microbial communities from Tennessee, USA - Rhizosphere MetaG P. deltoides SRZDD1 (version 2) (version 2) | ecosystem: Host-associated > Plants > Roots > Rhizosphere >...
CGGCCTGGTCTTCGGCCTCGGCATCGGCTTCCTTCTGAGCTGGGCCACCGCGGCGATGTCGCCCGACCCGGCGGGGAACTATCACTACCCTGAGATCATGCTGCCCGGGAGCGTCCTGGGCGCCATCGTCGGCTACGCCACCTATCGCTTCGGCCGCGCCCCGCGCGGCGCAGCCTCAGCAGCCTGAAAGGAGCGCCTCATGGAAATGCCCAAGCCTCAGGAACAGCACCGGAAATTGCAAGCCCTGGCCGGAACGTGGACCGGGGAGGAGACGATGTTCCCGTCGCCCTGGGATCCGAAGGGCGGGAAGGCCACCGGCCGGTTTCAATCGCGACTCGAGCTGGACGGGTTCTTCCTTCTGACCGATTACGTCCAGGAGCGCGGCGGTCAACCCGGCTACCGCGGCCATGGCGTCTACGGCTACGACGGAGAGAGGAGCTGCTACACCCTGCACTGGTTCGATTCGATGGGCTCACCCTGCGGCGAGCCGATGAAAGGAAACTGGCGGGGAGACAGCCTGATCTTCGAGCAGGCCGGTCCCATGGGGCACAGCCGGCATACCTACCGGTTCGAAGGGGAGAACCGATTCAGCATGCTGATGGAGAATTCCCAGGACGGGAAGCAGTGGACCAGATTCCTCGAAGCCACGTACGCTCGCAAGTAGCCTGTCGCGTCCCTTTTGCCCCCGAAAGGGCTTCGCCAGCCCGGCTCCGGAAGAGCGCGGGAAGCCATGCGCCCGGTTCGCGCCCGCCTTGAAAGCGTTCCACGCCTTCCATGGTGTAGAATAGGATTCCTCCAAAGGCCCAGTCTTGATGCGGGAGACCGCGGTTCAAAGCGGTGGGCTGGCGCGTCCGACGTTCCAGGGGGCGGGACCGAGCATGAACATCCTGGGCATCTCTGCCTTCTACCATGACAGCGCCGCCTGCCTGGTGCGGGACGGCAACCTGGTGGCCGCCGCCCAGGAAGAGCGCTTCACGCGCAAGAAACACGACGCGGCGTTTCCCGCCGCGGCGATCCGCTCCTGTCTCGAGCAGGGGGGAATCGGTCCCGAGGATCTGGACTTCGTGGGCTTCTACGAGAAGCCCCTGCTCAAGTTCGAGCGGCTCCTCGAAACCTACCTGGCTTTCGTCCCGGCGGGCTTCTCCTCGTTCCGCGAGGCGCTGCCCTTGTGGCTCGGCAAGAAGCTCTGGCTTCCCCGGGAATTGGACCGGGGCCTTGGGCTGAAGCGCAAGCGCCGGTACGTGTTTCCGGAACATCACGAATCGCACGCCGCGAGCGCCTTCTTCCCCTCGCCTTTCGAGGAGGCGGCGATCCTCACTCTGGACGGAGTGGGCGAATGGGCGACCTCGACCTGGGGGATCGGCCGGGGCAACCACATCGAGATTCGTCAGGAGATCCGGTTCCCCCACTCCCTGGGCCTGCTCTACTCCGCGTTCACCGGATACACCGGATTCGAGGTGAACGAAGGCGAGTACAAGCTGATGGGCCTCGCCCCCTACGGCAAGCCCCGCTTCCGGCAGCAAATCCTGGAACATCTCATCGACGTCAAGGAAGACGGGTCTTTCTGGATGGACCTCTCCTATTTCAACTACTGCCAGGGCCTGACCATGACCTCGCCCAAGTTTCATCGCCTTTTCGGCGGACCCCCGCGAGGTCTGGGCGCGCCCATCACCCAGCGGGACATGGACCTGGCCGCCTCCATCCAGTCGGTGACCGAAGAGATCGTCCTGAAACTGGCCCGCTTCGTCCGCTCCCAGACCGGGAGCCGCAACCTCTGCCTCGCCGGAGGCGTGGCTTTGAACTGCGTCGCCAACGGCCGGATCCTGCGCGAGGGAATCTTCGACGAGGTCTGGATTCAACCCGCGGCCGGGGACGCGGGCGGCGCCCTGGGGACGGCCCTGCTGATCTGGCATCAATTGCTGGGCAATCCCCGGGAGCCGAAGGGCCGGGACGCGCAGCACGGGTCGCTGCTCGGGCCGCGTTACCGTCCCGAATCGATTCTCGCCTTTCTGGATCGCGCCGGGGCGGCCTACCGGATCTACCCGGAGGAGGAGCTGCTGGAGCGGGTTTCGGAGGAGATGGCTGGCGGCAGCGTCGTCGGCTGGTTCCAGGGCCGGATGGAATACGGGCCCCGGGCGTTGGGCTCCCGTAGCATCATCGGGGATGCGCGGAACCGGACGATGCAGACGGTGATGAACGTCAAAGTGAAGTTTCGCGAGTCGTTCCGTCCCTTCGCCCCCTGCGTCCTGCGCGAGGAAGTGGATCGCTACTTCGAGATGAAGCCCAACGAAGACAGCCCCTACATGCTGCTCGTGGCGCCGGTCAGGAAGGATCGGACCTATCCGCTGACCCCGGAGCAGGAGGCGCTCACCGGCATCGATCTTCTCAATCTTCCCCGCTCCGAGATCCCGGCGGTGACGCACGTCGATTATTCGGCCCGGGTCCAGACGGTGGATGCCGAGCGCAACGGCCGGTTCCGCCGCCTCATGGAAAAGTTCAAGCAGCGAACCGGATGCCCCGTCATCGTCAACACCAGCTTCAATCTGAGCTGGGAGCCGATCGTCAACCGCCCCGAGGAGGCCTATCGGACCTTCATGTCCTCCGACATCGACGTGCTCGTCCTGGAGGACGCGCTGCTTCGGAAGGAGGATCAGAAGCCCAATCTGCAGGCCCAGCGCAACGGGACCGGCGGGGGCGCCGATCCCGCCTTGTTCCAGGCGTGGTCGTGCCCCGCGTGCGCGGGGGACCTCCAATCTCAGGGAGACACGGCGCGCTGCGCCGGCTGCGCCAGGGAATTCCGCAGGGAAGACGGGATCTGGCGGCTCTTCTGGCCCCACGACGGCAAGGCCGGAGACGTCACCGAGATCGTCAAGCAGTTCTACGAAGAGCATCCTTTCCCGAATTACGACGACCACGACTCGCTCCGCTCCTTGATGGAGAAGTCGCGCCGGGGCCATTACGCCAAGCTCTTGAGCGAGCAGATTCCGTTCAACTCCGACGTCCTCGAAGTGGGTTGCGGCACCGGGCAGCTGACCAACTTCCTCGCCATCGGATGCCGGAGCGTGGTGGGAACGGATCTCTGCCTGAACTCCCTGCGGCTGGCCGAGGATTTCAGGCGCCGGCATTCGCTGAACCGGGCCCGATTCGTCCAGATGAACCTCTTCCGTCCCGCTTTCCGGCAGCAACGTTTCGACGTGGTGCTGTGCAACGGCGTCCTGCACCACACCAGCGACCCTTACGGCGGGTTCAAGTCGATCGCCCGCCTGGTCCGGCCCGGCGGCCATATCGTCATCGGACTGTACAATCGCTACGGCCGGCTGATGCTGGACGCCCGGCGCGCCGTCTTCAAGCTCACCGGCGGCCGGTTTCGCCGGCTGGATCCGCATCTTCGCACCACCGCGATGAGCGAGGCGAAGCAGGAGGCCTGGTTCGCCGATCAATACCGGCACCCCCACGAATCGAAGCACACGATGGGGGAGGTCCTGCGCTGGTTCTCCGATCAGGGCTTCGAGTTCGTGAACGCGGTCCCGAAGACCCGCGCTTGGGAGCGCACCGACTCGAACGAGGATCTGTTCAAGCCGACCGCCCCGGGCACGGCGCTGGATCACGCCCTCGCCGAAGCGAAGCTTTTCGCCACCGGCTCGCGGGAAGGCGGGTTCTTCGTGATGATCGCGCGGCGGAGAGGATCGGCATGATCAATCCCAACTGGAATCCCACTCCCAGACAGCTGCGGCAGTTCGCCGCCGGGGCCCTGGCGATGCTGCTCCTCCTGGCCGTCGGGATCTGGAGGCGGACGGGTTCGGTGGAAGCCGCCGCGGTTCCCGCCCTTCTGGGCGCGGCGTTCGGCGGTCTCGGCTTCTTCGTTCCCCGAGCGGTTCGCCCCTTCTATCGATTCTTGTCGCTCGTGGGGCTGCCGATCGGGTATCTGGTTTCCGAGGTTTTCCTCCGGCTGGTCTTCTACGGCGTGTTGACTCCACTCGGCTTAATCTTCAAAATGGCCGGGAGGGACGTTCTCAAGCTCAAGCGCGTCCACGAGCCCAGCTACTGGCGGCCGGCGAGGCAGCAAAAGAAAGCCTCCGGGTACTTCCGGCAGGCGTGAGAATCACGGTCAAGGAGATGCGAGACGATGAGCCCCTCCCCTGAAGGCCCCCAGAAGGCGAAGAACGAGTTCCTCGAAGAGGCAGCGCGCCAGAGAAGCTCCTTCCTGAGCGACTATCTCTACTTGCTTCGAACGAACCGGAAATGGTGGATGCTTCCGCTGATAGCCCTCCTGCTCGTGCTGGGCGGTCTGGTCCTCTTCTCCAGCACCGGGGTGGCCCCGCTGATCTACACGCTCTTCTAGGAGCACCTCCTTGCCCTCCGAGCGCAGCGGGACACCGCCGTCCCGGCCGTCGCAAAGAGCATCGACCATCCCGTTCCGGCGGCGACTCGCGGCGCTCCTCATCACCCTTTTCGGAATCCTCCTCGTCGGCTTCGCGTTTCTCGAGATCTTGTTCCGGACTTTCGTTCCCGTCACCGATGTTCCCCTCAGTTTCTGGGATCCTCTCGTGGGGCCGCGTCTGCAGCCGAATCAAGCCGGGAGGTTCATCAAGGGGTCCTACGACGCGAAGTACAACATCAATTCACAGGGATGGAACCATCCGGCCGACTATCGGGTCGAGCGCAGCCCCGGGACCGTTCGCATCGCCTTGGTGGGCGATTCCCAGGTCGAATCCCTGCAGGTGAACGTGGAGGACACCATGTTCGCCGTCGCGCAGCGGCGCATGAGCCGTCCGAGCCGCCCCGTGCAATGGTACGCGTTCGGCAAGGCCGGTTTCGGAACCGCTCAGGAGCTCGAGGTGATCCGAAAATATGTCCTCGACTATCGGCCCGACGTCGTCGTCCTGCTTTTCGTGCAGAACGATCCCTTCGACTGCTCCCCGTATCTGGTGGATCCGGGGCCGAACATCCCGATCTACTCTTTGGACGCCTCCGGGGATCTCGCCTTCCACTTTCCGGTGGGGCCCTACCAACCCAATCCGTGGAGGCGCCTCGCGGCCCGCTCCGCCGTGGTGCGCTACTTCATCGTCCAGAAGGATCTGCTTTATCGGATCCAGGCCTTTCGCGGCGGGCCGTCCGGCCGCCCGGACGTCGGCGGGCTTCCCCTCGTCGAGCCGACTTCGGGAGCGGGAGGGTGGATCGCTGAGCTGGCGGCGCTGCCGATGGAGGAGCGCGAGCGACGGACCTGGCAGCTCATCGAAGCTCTCTTGAAGGAGATGCGCGATGAAAGCCGGCACCGGGGAGCCCGCTTCGCGGTCGCTTTCAGGGGATGGCCCGAGGAGATCGACTCTCCTCTCACCGGCGCGCTGCCGCCCCTCCCGCCGGCCGCCGAGGACCCCTCCTGTCTGCGATCCCGGATCCGGCAAATGGGCCCCGAGATTCTCGAGCCCATGACTCGGCGACTGGGGATCGCCTACCTCGACCTCGCCGTACCGTTGAAATCCGCCGTCGCCCGCTCGAGGAAGTCCCATCGTTTCCCCGAGGACAACCACTACTGCGTTTTCGGGCACGCCGCGGCCGGAGAGGCGCTGGCGGGGTTCGTCGATTCAATCCTCGCCGATTCGAGCCTTCCCCCGGCGGCCTCCACCCTGAATCACCACGACCCTAGTGTGGCGACCCGGAAATAGCGTCAACATCGAGGCCGGCGAGCCGGGATGTGTCGGCGGCCAAATGTAACGGGAGTTTGGAGTCGCGACGCCAGGGACGCGGCTGCAGCTGCCGGGAGGAATTCCCCGCGCGGGAAGTGGTGCGCGACGTTTCCTGGGAGGGGCGTGATCGGAGGAGCGGACTCAGTCCTGGCCGCGGGCCGCTTCGTTGACCTGTTGCACGTGGGCGTCCGTGTTCTGCCCCATTTGCTTCACGTCGGGGAGGTTTCCCGAGCGGAGCGCGTCGCCGGCTCCCGTCTGGCCATGGTCCGGAACGCCGCCGGACGCACCCGGCTTGAGCGCCTGGGCCGCCGCGGGAGCGGCTCCCTTCCAGGCCTTCACCGACAGGAGAAGGAGGATCACGAGGGCCACGAGCGCGATCACGTAACCGAAACCGCCGCCGGAGTTCTTCATGCGGGAGAATGTCGGTCCTGCGCCCCTCCCGCGCAAGGCCGGCGGCCAGATTGGGTTCGATCCCGGAGCGGCCAACCCCATCTTCGGCCGGCGGCGGCAGGCTGCGTCGCGGGCCATTGGGGCAAGGGGGCGCGTCCTTCACCTCGGTGAACAGGGAGGAGGGGGAGACGGCTCGGCTCCTGTGCTAGGCTAGGCGGCGCTCTTCGCCTTGCGTCGCACGGGAGGGCCGTTGAGAGAGGATTCGCACCCGCCCGGATTCGTGAGACCCAGCCCGCCGCCCCCCGGGCCTCCGCCCGCGGCAAAGAGGAAGACCCCGCTCCACACGCGGATCCTCTACGGGATGATCGCGGGGATGGTCCTCGGGATCGCCGCGAATCTCACCGCCGGCGACAGCCCCGCCCTCCGGGCCTTCATCGACAACGTCACCTATCCCGCCGGCCAGATTTTTCTCCGCCTCATCTTCATGGTCGTCATTCCCCTGATCGTCTCGGCGCTGATCCTGGGCGTCGCGGAGCTCGGAGACGTCCGGCGCCTCGGGCGGGTCGGAATCAAGACCCTCGCGTTCACGGTCCTCCTCAGCGCGATTTCAGTTCTCATCGGCGTCGGCCTGGCCAATCTGGTGCGTCCCGGAACGGGGCTGTCCGAGGCCTCGCGCGCCGGCCTCATGGAGATCCTGGGGCGCTCCTCGGCCGAGGTTCAAAAGCCGCCGGCGCCCAAGACGGGACTGCAGATCTTCCTGGACCTCATCCCGCAAAACCCCCTCGAGGCGATGGTGAACGCCTTCCGCGGCGACATCCTGGCGGTGATGGTCTTCGCGCTGTTTCTCGGGATCGCCGCGACGCTCGCCGAACGCCGGGTGGTCGAGCCGCTCTTGCTCTGGCTTCAGGCCGTCTTCGAGGTGGTCATGAAGGTGATCGACATGGCCATGCAGCTCGCCCCTTTCGGGGTGGCCGCGCTGATCTTCACCGTCATGGCCCGCTCGGGGCTCGACGTCCTGGCGAAGCTCGCCCTCTACGTCGCGACCGTCCTGGTCGGGCTCGCCCTGCATCAATTCGTCACCTATTCCCTGATGCTCAAGATCGTCGTGAAGTACCCGCCGACCCTGTTCTTCTCGCGCATCCGGGAGGTGATGCTCACCGCCTTCTCCACTTCCTCCAGCAACGCCACCCTTCCCACGACCCTTCGGGTCGCCGAGCAGGAGCTGGGCATTCCGAGGCAGATCGGAGGCTTCGTCCTGACCCTGGGCTCCACGCTCAACCAGAACGGGAGCGCCTTGTACGAAGGGATCACCGTTCTCTTCCTGGCGCAGTTCTTCGGAATCCACTTGAGCCTGGGCGGCCAGGTCACCGTCGTGCTTCTCTCGATCCTCGCGGGTATCGGCACGGCGGGCGTGCCGGGCGGCTCGCTGCCGACGGTGATGGCGCTGCTCGTGACGGTGGGAATTCCGGCCGAAGGGATCGGAATCATCCTGGGCGTCGACCGGATCCTGGACATGTGCCGCACCGTCCTGAACGTCACCGGCGACATCACGGCGGCGGCCTACGTGGCCAAGTCGGAAGGGTACGCGCTTCGAGGATGAGGGAAATGGCGCGATCGGGATCACCGAGCGGCTTGTCAGCTAGGCTTCAGCAGGCGGCCGGCCTTTCCCGGGCGATCTTCTCCCGGCCCGCCACCCAGCGCGAGAATTCTCTCACGTCCAGGGGGTCGACCCTCCCCGGCGCCTCCAGATGCTTCTCCAGCCATTGCTTCATGACCGCGAGGAGTGACTCGGCCAGCGACGGGTCGTTCAGGAACAGACGCACGTAGTCCTGCTTCGCCTCTTCGAGCCGTTCGAGCGCGAGCCAGGTCTCGGCCCGGTATTCGATGGTCTGCGGATAGGTGGGCTCGAGGAGGAGCGCCCGCTCGTAGGCCTGCAGGGCGGAGTCGGGGTCGCCGCGCTTCCAGAGGGCGTACCCCAGCTCGGCGAAGGCCTGGTGGAACGAAGGGTTCCGGCGGACGGCTTGGCGGAATTGGCCGATCGCCCGCTCGAACTCCCGGAACGCCCTTCTTTCGAGGCGGGCGCGCGCCGCCGCATCGGAGGCCTCGGCGGCGTCCCGGTGCAGCGCCCGCGCCTTGTCCTTGATCTTGAGGCCCTTCCTGTAGCGATCGATATCGTCCCTGGAGAGGGACCGGGCAGGAGGAGGTTCAATGCCGGATGACGAAGCGTTGCCGCCCCAGGCGGGATCGGGAGGCCAGGACAGGATCAGGAAGAATCCCACGGAAGCCAATCCCCATGCGCGTTGGCGCATTCTTCCCTCCAAGCCTTACCCCGTCTCTTCTTATTACGGTTGCGAGAGAAATGAGTTCATGTCATCGGTCGCGTCGCTGCGGAGCGGGCGCAGCACGGCGTTGGCGGGTGTCCGAAAGCGGACGCTTGTTCTTAATCCACGTTCAACGATCGGGGTCGCGGGCCGGCGGATGGGGATCGGATAAGGACGGGTCGGTGAGGAAGGAGCGATCGGTGAGACTTCGCAGGAATTCGACCAGATCTTGTCGGCCGTCCGCATCGAGCTCGAAGCCCGCCACGAGCTCGCTCTTCAAGGGATTGTCGCGGCCGGTTCCGGCGTAGGGCCCATCCTCGATGGTTCTTCCCCCGCGCGCGTAATGGTCGACCACTTCCTCCAGCGTGGCGATGCTTCCGTCGTGCATGTAGGGAGCCGTCAGCTCGACGTTGCGGAGCGTGGGAGCGCGAAAACGCCCCATGTCCTCCCGTTTTCCGGTGACCTTCCACAGCCCCGGGTTGTCCTCGGGATAAGCGCCGGTGCCCCCGAGGTTGTACAGCCCCGTGTTGTGGAAGACCGGGTCGAGGGGGCGCAGCCCGACGAACGCGACCGGGCCGGAGAAGGTGAATCCTCCGTGGCAGACCGAGCAGTGGAGGCGATCCGAGAAGAAGAGCCGCATGCCGCGCTTGGCCGGCGCCGAGAGCGCCGCGGCGTCCCCGCGATAGACGAACCGGTCGTAAGGGGAGTCCCCGGAGAGCAGAGTTCTCTCGAACGCGGCGATAGCCCGCGCGGCGTTCGTCATGGTGACGGCATCGTCCGCCTCAGGGAAGGCGGCGGCGAACAGGGAGGGGTAGCGCTGCGCCGAGCGAATCCGGCCCAGTACCTCCTCCTGGCGGCCGGCGAGGCCCATCTCGACCGGGTGATCGTTGAGCATCGGGATCAGAGCCTGGTCTTCCAGCCGTCGCAGCCGCGAATCGGCCCAAGTCAGCGTCGCGCTGTAGGCGACGTTCGCGAGGCTCATGGCGCTTCGCGGATGCGTCTCGCCCGTGGAGCCGAGCGCCCGGGCCCGGCCGTCGGTGAACGCGAGATCCTGGCGATGGCATGAGGCACAGGAGTAGCTTCCGTTGCCGGACAGGGACCTCTCGTAGAACAGCAGCCGGCCGAGGTCGACCTTGGCTTTCGTCTGCGGGTTGTCCGCCGGGACCACCGGGACGGGAAAGCCCCGCGGGAGGCGCCATGCGTACGCCGCCGGCGGCGGGGAAGGACGCTCCCGCGGAGCCGGCACGCGCGCTCCCGGAGCGCAGCCCAAGGCGAAGAGCAGCGCGAGAAGCCGGGATGAGCCGGCTACCACTTCCGTTCTTGGAGCTGCGAGACGCTCGGAGTCTGGGTGGCGATCTCCTCGCGCTGCTGCACCCAGCCGGAGAATTCCTTCAGGGCGTCGGGAGCGACCGGGCCCGGATCGGCGCTGCGGCTTTCCACCCATGTCTTCATCGCCGCCATCAGCTCGTCCGCCCGCGCCCGGTCGCTCGCGAAGAGCTGGAGATAGGCCTGCTTCGCCTCCTCGGTGCGATTGAGCCCCAGATAGGCCTCCGCCCGGTACTCGATCGCCGGTGCGTAGTTCTGCGCGAGCGAGATGGCGCGATCGTAAGCTTCCAGGGCGGCTGCGTAGTCGCCCGTCTTGCGCAGGCAGAAGCCCAGGTCGCTGCTCGCCTGGTAGAACAGCGGGTTCTTCTGAGTGGCCTCGCGGAATTCGCCGATCGCGCGGTCGAATTCCTTCATCGCCTTCTTTTCGAGCTTGGCGCGATCCTTCTCACTCGTCGCCTGGGCGGCTTCCTTCTGGAGGGCGACGGCGCGGTCGCGCATCCTGACTCCGGCGTTGTAGTGATCGATCGCTTCTTCCGCCGGGGGCTTTCGGGGAGTCGACGGAAAGGACGACGAGGGGCCCGAGGACGGGCGCGGCATCGACGAGCCTCCGGACGCCTGCACGATGCCGGGTAGCACCGCCAGGACCGCCGCGGAAAGGACGAGCCGACGGGGGGTCTTGAACATCATCTTCCTCCATGGATGAACGGGACGGGATCTGAATTTTACCTTGAAATGCCTCGCGCCGGTACGATCCGGGCGGCCGGCGCCGTGTGATACGATTCGGGCCATGCCCTCCAGGCGATTCCTCCTCTGCGTCGGCCTCGCCGTGGCCGCGGCTTACGCGAGCCTGTCGCTGCGCTCGCTCCGATCCCCCGGCCGCCTCTACGTCGTCGACGCTCCGATCTTCGGATTCGGGCCGCGGCGCGTCGAGCCCGGATGGCGCTTCGTCCCCCGGCTGATGGCGCGCGTTTCGGAGTACCCGGCGGGCCCCGTCAAGCTCCGCGTCGATCTCAGCGGTGACCAGGCTTTGCGGAGCCGCGAAGGGGCGAAAGTCGAAGTGGAGGCGGAGCTCACCTATCGCATCGCGGCCGATCGCCTCCTCGATCTTCACCGGCTCCGGGGGCCGGATTATGAGACGTGGCTCTCCGGGATTCTCCGGAGACACACCGCCGAGCGGGTCGCGGCCGTCTCCTACGACCTGGTGCGCAACCGCGATCCGGAGCTCGCCGGCGGGGTGCGCGGCGCGCTGCAAGCGGCGCTGTCGCGGGAAGGAGTGCAAATCGACGGGCTCCGCATCTTCCAGACGGCCGGCGTCGGCGAGGCGTCCGGGGCCATCCTTCGCGTCGCCGCCGCGCCTCTCAAGCGCAAAGTGGTCGTCATCGGCGTCGACTCGTTCGACTGGCGGATCATCGATCCGCTGATCGAGCAGGGGAGGATGCCGAACGTGGCGAAGCTCGTCGCGCGCGGGGTCCGCGCCAACCTGCGCACCCTGCGGCCGATTCTCTCGCCGGTGATCTGGACGAGCATCGCGACCGGGATGAAGCCGGCGCGCCACGGCATCGTCGACTTCGTCGTCACCGCGCGCGACACGGGAGAGCTCGTTCCCGTCACCAGCGCGATGCGGCAGGTCCCGGCCCTCTGGACGCTTCTGAGCCGCCAGGGGGTCGACGTGACGGTGGTGGCGTGGTGGGCCACCTGGCCCGCGGAGACCGTCCGGGGGAGCATCGTCACCGATCGGATCGCCTTCCAGCTCTTCGAGGACTCCAGGAAAGAGGATTGGAAGAGCGCGGACCCCGCGAAGAATCGCGGCAAGACCTACCCGGCCGAGCTCATGGAGGAAATCCGTCCGCTCATCAAAGCGCCCGGGGAGGTGACCGACGACGAAGTCGCCGCCTTCCTCCCCCAGCGGAGGCTTCCGCGCTCTCTCGACCCGGAGCAAAAGGATCTCCTGAACCGGTTCCGGACCGTCCTCGCGGCGGGCGCGACCTACCATGCCATCGCGCTGCGACGCTTCCGGGAAGCGGACACGGCGCTGAAGATGATCTACTACGAAGGACCCGACACGACCTCGCACCTCTTCATGAAGTACCGGCCGCCGCTTCTCGCGGGTACCAGGCGAGCCGACGTGGAGCTCTTCGGCGGGATCATCGACCGCTACTACGAGCTTCAGGATCGTTACATCGGGGAGATCCTCGCCGCGGCGGGCGGCGAAGCCGACGTCCTCCTCGTCTCCGATCACGGCTTCAAGGCGGGATCCGATCGTCCACCGGATTCCGATTCGACGATCGAGAAAGGGCAGGCCGCGGAGTGGCACACTCCGATCGGAGTTCTGGCGATGGCCGGGCCCGACCTGCGCGCCGGATCGTCGCTGGCGGCCGCGTCGGTGCTGGACGTGGCGCCGACCGTCCTCGCCCTTTTCGGCCTGCCGGCGGCGCGCGACCTGGACGGCCAGCCCCTCGCCGAGGCGTTCGAGCCCGGGTTTCTCGAGCGCCATCCGGTGGCCTGGATCGATTCCTACGGCGGCATCCGGAGCGCTCCTTCCGCCTCCTCGCCCGCCGCGTCCGCGGGCGACGCCGCGATGATCGAGAAGCTCAGGTCGCTCGGCTACATCGGGGAGGACCGTCTCACGGCCCACAACAACCGCGGCATCATGGCCATGGACGAGGGCGACGTCGATGCCGCCGTGGCCGATTTCGAGAAGGCGCTCGCCGCCGGGGGGAGCGACGCCGGGGGGATGATTCGCGCCAATCTCGCGCGCGCCTGGATGAAGAAGGGAGACCTGGCGAAGGCGCGCGGCTACGTCGATCAAGCCCTCGCCGAAGATCCGCGCAACAAATCGGCGATCGTGATGCTCGCCGGAATCCTCTCGAAACAGGGGGACGCGGCCGGGGCCGAGCGGGAGCTTCGCCGGGCCATCGCGCTCGACCCGACGCTGACGCCGGCCCATGCGATGCTCGGCGAGATCCTCCAGCGGCGGGGAAACCTCGACGCCGCGCTCGCCGAGTTCCGGAAGGTCGTCGAGATCGCGCCGCTGAGCCCGGTGGAATTCAACAGCATCGGGAACATCCATCGCCGGCGCGGCGAGCTGGATCGGGCGATGGAAGCTTATCGGGACGCGCTCCGATGCGACGCCCAGTACGTGGGAGCGTACAACAACCTGGGGCTCTGCCTGCAGGAGAAGGGAAGACTCGACGAGGCGAAGGCGCTCTACGA
>Ga0114129_10010933_pt1 | contig 12935 bp, 12 predicted proteins | sample RhiMetdeltSRZDD1_FD_80071 | JGI IMG/M metagenome (GOLD analysis project Ga0114129, IMG submission 80071) | Populus rhizosphere microbial communities from Tennessee, USA - Rhizosphere MetaG P. deltoides SRZDD1 (version 2) (version 2) | ecosystem: Host-associated > Plants > Roots > Rhizosphere >...
GAGAGCGCCCTCAAGGCGGTCCATTTCATCGCGCTCTGCTCGACGCGCCGGGTGCCGCTGATCTTCCTCCAGAACATCACCGGCTTCATGGTCGGACGCGAGTACGAGAACCACGGAATCGCCAAAGACGGCGCCAAGATGGTGATGGCCGTGGCGAACGCGGCGGTCCCGAAGTTCACGGTCGTGATCGGCGGGTCGTTCGGCGCCGGCAACTACGCGATGTGCGGCCGGGCGTACGGACCGCGCCAACTCTGGCTCTGGCCGAACAGTCGGACGTCGGTGATGGGCGGCGAGCAGGCGGCGAACGTCCTGCTGACGGTCCGACTCGATCAGCTTCGGCAGCGCGGCGCAACCCTCGCCGAGGAGGAGCAGGCCGCGTTCAAGGCACCGATCCTGGAGCGGTACGAGCACGAAGGCAGCCCGTACTTCAGCACCGCTCGTCTCTGGGACGACGGCGTCATCGATCCCGTCGACACCCGCGCGGTCCTGGCGCTTGGCATCTCAGCCGCCCTCAACGCGCCGATCCCGCCGACGACGTTCGGCGTCTTCCGAATGTGACGCCGACGCAGGGTATCCCCCACCCCCAGCCCCTCCCATCACGCCTTCCTCGGAGTTCACTGGACTCCGGCGCTGCGCGCCCATGGGGCCCCACATCCCCACGGCGTGCGCGGGGGAGGGGAGAGTCTTGCCAGCCCGAGGCGTTCCAGGACCTGGCAGCGGCAGCGCAGATGTGTCGAATGTGCCCGAGGATGGAGGGGCGGACCAGGGCGCTGGGGGCGGCCAACGGTCCGCTTGACGCCAGCGTGCTGTTCGTGGCCGAGGCGCCCGGCCGCCTCGGCGCTGACCGGACCGGTGTGCCCCTCAGCGGCGACCAGACCGGCCGCAACTTCGACGCCTTCCTGGCGAGCGCTGACATCGACCGAAGCAGCGTCTTCATCACCAACGCCGTCCTCTGCAACCCGCGCAAGCCCGACGGCCGCAACGATCGGCCTCGCACCGGCGAGATCCGCAACTGCTCCATGCACCTGAGGGCACTCATTGACCTGCTCGATCCGCCGTGGGTGGTGAGCCTGGGACGGGCGGCGCTCGATGCGCTGGCGCTGATTGAGCCACACGGTCGCGTGCTGGCGCGCGATATCGGGGTGGCCGCGCCCTGGTACGGACGCCAACTTGTGCCGCTGTACCATCCGGGACCACGGGCATTGATTCGGCGCCCATTCGGGCAGCAGGCCGCCGACTACGCCGCGCTCGCCGCCCTGCTCTCGCACTGACCTACCAGACGAAGACGTAGAGCAGGTCGTTGACGTTCGTGTTCGTCGGGCCGGTGATCAGCAGATCGCCGAGCGAGTCGAAGAAGTGGTACGCGTCGTTGTTGGCGAGATAGGCATCCGGATCGAGCCCGAGCGCTCGTGCCCTGGAAACCGTCGAGCCGTCCGCCAGCGCACCGGTCGCGTCGTTCGGCCCGTCGTTGCCGTCCGTCGCCAGCGCCGCGACGATCACGTTCTCCAGCCCGGCGATCTTGAGCGAGGCCGCCAGCGCCAGCTCCTGGTTCCGCCCGCCAACTCCGCTGCCCCGTACGGTCACCGTTGTCTCGCCGCCGAAGACGATGCAGACCGGGCGCGGCAGCGGCCGGTTTCGGCCAGCCTCTTCGCGGGCGAACGCGGCCACGACCTTGGCGACCTCGCGCGCCTCGCCTTCGACGAACGTCGTTAGCAGCAGCGCGGAAAGCCCCTCGCTCTCGGCCTGGCGTACGCCGGCCTCCGCCGCCAGCTCGTTGCTCGCCACGACCACTGTGTGGACCCGGTCGAACAACGGATCGCCCGGCTTCGGCGTGTCGGCGATCCTGCCGGCCTTGCCGTCGCGAAGGCGACCGGCCACGCTTGCAGGCAGCCGGTCCCAGATCCCGAACCGGTCGACAATCGCGCAGGTGTCGGCAAACGTACTGGTGTCGGGCACGGTCGGGCCGGATGCGATCACGTCGAGCGGGTTGCCGACCACGTCCGAGAGCACCAGCGCCAGCACGTCGGACGGCGCCGCCAGCCGGGCCAGCCCTCCCCCCTTCGCCTGCTCCAGATGCTTCCGGATCGTGTTCAGCTCGTTGATCGTCGCACCGGCCCGCAGCAAGACGTCGGTCGTCTGCTGCATGTCGGCCAGGCTGATCCCGTCGGCCGGCAGCAGCATGAGCGCCGACCCTCCGCCGGAGAGCACCACAACTACCAGATCGCGCGCGCTCGTCGTCGCCAGCAGCGCCACCAGCTCGGCCGTTCCGTGGACGCACGACTCGTCCGGGATCGGGTGGGACGCCTCCCGAAGCTCGACGGTCCGCGTGGGATGAGTGTGGCCGTGCTTGACCACCACCAGGCCCGTCCCGACGCGCTCCCCGAGCATCTCCTCGACGGCCGCGGCCATCGGCGCGCTGGCCTTGCCGGCCCCCACGACCACCACGCGATCGTACTCTCCGAGATCGTACGAATGGTCGCCGACCGTCAGCCGCTCGCCCTCACGACGGAGCGCCCGGCGGACGGCTTCACCCGGCTCGACGGCGGCGAGCGATGACTGCATGACACGCGTCACGAGGGAGCGGCGCTCGCGGGTGGCCGGATCGGCGAGCAGCCGCTCGCCGAACGAGAAGGTCGGAGTGTGGGCCGAGGATTCGGACATCAGGCGTCCCCAGAAGCAGAGGGTTGTGGCCGCCCCGGGGCGACGCCTCAATGGTAGCCGTCTGCGGCGCCAACCCGCCGTGCTTCGCGACCTACCTGCTCTGGGAGTGCCGGCGCTCGTGGTCCAGGAGCCATTGCTTCCGTTCCAGGCCCCAGTAGTAGCCGGTCAGCTTACCGTCGCTGCCGACGAGCCGGTGGCACGGAACGATCGGCGCGCACGGGTTAGTCGCGTTGGCCATCCCAACAGCCCGGGCAAGCCGCGCTCCGCCCAGCTCGATCGCCAGCTCGCGGTACGTGGCGGGCTGACCGGGCGGGATCGAGCGCAGAGCACGCCAGACGCGCTGCTGGAACGGCCCGCCCTGCACATCCACCTCGATGCGGTCGAGCGCGCCCACGTCGCCGGAGAAGTACGCCATCAGCGCCCCGCTGATCGGCCCAAGATCGTCGACCAACTCGATCCTCACCTCGCCCAAAGCCCTTCCTTGCGAAGCACCGACGAGACCGAGATCGCCGGTGAAGCCGCCGGCGCAGACCCGGCCGTCCCGCACCAGCAGCGTCAGCGGCCCGATCGGCGTGCTCATCGTAGCGGCCTGCATCGACGAAGCCACGTCGGTCGTCATCTTGTCCTCTCCAACAGCCAGGAGGTATCGCCCATGGCCAGGTTGAACCCGTTGATCGCCCGTGCAGTTTCCGCACAGCGCCAATTTGCTCCCCCCTCCACGGCGTTCAGGGGCGGACAGTTGCAACTCGGCCGCGAGACCGATGCGGAGGCGAAGGCAGTGACCCACCATTGTCATCCCGAACGAAGCGAGCTTGCGAGCGGAGGAGGGATCTCTCGCTCCGGAGCAGGTCAGCATGAGATCCCTCCTGCGTCGGGATGACAAAGGGACGTGAACGCCTTCGGGACGGTGCACATTTCGAGGCAGATAGCAATACGGTCCGCTCCCAAACTCCACGCCCGTAGTGGGACACTTCACTTCGCCCGCTGAGGGCGAGGTCTTCCTTCGGGACCATCAGATGAGGCTGCTCCCTGACTACGGCACCCATGCCCGCCAGGCCGGCCACGCTTCCACCAGGCCGGCCAGCGCCGCGTACCCGCCCGAGCTCGGATGGATGCCGTCCCCAGCCGCGACCTCCTCCCACCAGGCATCCACCGACTTGATCGGCTCCAGAATGTCGAGAAACGGCACGTCCAGCCGCTGGCAGACCCGGGCATATCGGGCCGCGAGCTCCGCGTGGCGCGCAGTCTTGTCCGCTTCGGGTGCGGGCGGCGGTCCGACCACGAGGACCGGCCACGAGAGCTTCGCGCGAGAGATCATCGCCCGCGCGTTCTCCTCGGACAGCGCCGCCGGGACACGCCAGGTCCCGTGCTCGACGGTCGCGTCGTTCGCGCCGAACGAGAAGACGATCCGTCCATCCAGGCCGGCGACGAGCCGTGGCGTCACCTCGGCGCGCCAGCGCGCTCGGATGTCGTCGGTCGTCTCGCGCCGGATCCCCAGGTTGTAGGCCGTCACGGCGTGGCCCCGAGCCCGCGCCGAGGCGCAGACCCGACCGGGCCAGCCAAGGCAGGCGTCGTCGCCGGTGCCCTGTGTGAACGAGTCGCCGACGAAGCAGATACGGATGTCAGCCATGACGGACTCCCAGAACTGCAAGGGTCAGCGGGCGGTCGCGGGCGCATCCCACGGCGGGACCGGTCCAGGGCCCCCGACCAGTTCGGCGAGCCCCCAGAGGTCGCGCCACTCGTAGTCCGGTATCGCCGGTCCGGGCCGCGCCTCCATGAACCGGTTGACCCAGGCCGTCCGGCAGCCGATCGCCTGAGCCGGCGCGATGTCGTACTTGAAGCCAAACGCGACGTGGAGAACCTGCTCCGGCGACTCGCCGACTCGTGCCAGCGCCTGCTCGAACACGGACCGGGACGGCTTATAGACGCCGCAATCCTGCGCCGTGATAACGTCGTCGAACGGCACCGCGAGATGGCGCAGCGTGTGCTCGATGATATCGCGGTCGGTGTTGGAAACGATCACCAGTCGCACTCCTCGTGCCTTCGCCTGGAGGAGCGCCGGCCGTGTGTCGGGGAACGGCTGCCAGGACCGCATCGCCCGCACCAGCGCCTCGCCGTCCCCATTGTCCCAGGGGTAGCCGCGCTCGGCCGTCCAGCGGTTCACGCTCTCGACCAGGATCTCCTTGTACGGCCGATACGGCGGCTGAAGCAGCTCGAACTGGATCGCCTCCCAGCGCTCGCGCAGCGCCCAGCCGGGACCCGGGTCGGCGTCGCCGCGCCTGAGCGCGAGCTGATACAGGAAGCTGCCAGCCCCGCCCTCCCAGTCGACGAGCGTACCGTAGCAATCGAAGGTTGCCACTTGGATCTCCACGCTCGCCATCCTGCCCTCCACGCGCCGGATTGTACCGGCACTCGGCGCACTGTCCAGCGACTCGTCGCGAGACTTCGTGGAGTAGACACCCGTCGACATCCGTACCGCGAGCGTGAGCGAGCCGGACCATGAGCCGACGGGTCCGGTCGCTCACGCTCGCGGTACGGATCTGGAGCGCTGCACGGGGTCGTGTCACGGAAGCCCGTATTGTGCCGGCAATCTCCCACCGCGTATCGTCGCAAGCGGGAGCGCAATTGATGAGCACGACCGTCGACGAGGCCGGCGCGCGCCGGCCTGGCATCTCCGTGACCGACGGGCCGCCGCCCGGCGCCCAGTACTCTCCGAAGATCCCACCGCTGATCCGGCGGAACACGATCTTGCTGGCCCTCACTCAGGCCTTCGTCGGGATGGGGAATCAGACCACTCCGACCCTCGCCCCGATCATCGTGGTCCAGATGCTCGGCTCGGCGGCCCTGTCGGGTCTCGGCAGCAGCATCCTCGGCGTCAGTCGGCTGATCATCGCCTATCCGGTCGGCTGGCTGACCGATCGGTACGGCCGGAAGGCCGGGCTGCAACTCGGGCTCGCCCTGACGCTGGTCGGTACGCTGGTCATCGGGGCTGCGATGCTGCTCGGCTCGTTCCCGCTGGTCGTGCTCGGCCTCGTAGTCTTCGGTCTTGGCGTCGGCGCCGGGCAGCAGCTCCGGTTGGCGGCAGCGGACATGTTCGTCCCGGCCCGCCGCGGCGAAGGACTCGGCTACGTCCTGACGGGTTCCCTGATCGGAGCGGTCGCGGCGCCGATCTTGATCTGGGGCAGCGAGCTCATCGCCGGTGCCTCCGGCCAGGATCGCCTGGCAACCGTCTAGTTCCTCTTACCGATCATCATCGTGCCGAGCATGGTGCTGGTGCTCCTGGTCCGCCCTGACCCGAAGACGATCGCCCAGAATCTCGAGCGGTACTACCCGGGATACGTCGCACACGAATCGGAACGCCCGGCGGTCGCCGAGGGTGGCGGACTCGGCGTCTGGCTGCGGCACTTCCCGCTCGCGACGGCGTTCGCCAACAGTTTCGCGGCCCTCGGCACGATGTCGATGATGATGGCGATGACGGCGCTCGCGCTCGACCACCACGGCTACGGCCTCTCGCTGATCTCGGTCTCGGTGTCGCTCCACGTCGTCGGCATGTTCGGCTTCTCGATCCCGTTCGGCCGGCTCTCCGATCGGTTCGGGCGGCGCAACGTGATGTTGATCGGCAACGTCGTGATCGCCGTCGGCTCGATCTTCGTCGGGACGTCAGCGGACTACCTCCTGATCACGATCGGCACCTTCCTGGTCGGCGTCGGCTGGTCGTGCGTCAACGTGGCCTCGTCGGCGCTGATCACCGAGGTCGTCGGGCCGACGGAGCGCGGTCGAGCGATCGGTCTGAGCGACACCATCAGCCAGTCGTCCACGATCTTGCTGCCGCTGGCCGGCGGACCGCTGGTCGCGTGGGCCGGCCTCCCGATCCTCGCCGTCGTGTCGATCGCCGTGCTGGCCGGGCCAGTCATCATGCTGGCGCGGCTGCGTGAGCCCTCTCCCGGCCGGTACGCCCACGATGCCGAGGCCGACGCAACCGTCTGAGACCTCAGATACCAGCCCGTAGCAACGCGGGAACGCCACGAGCGTCCTCACCGCGAGCGTCAGCGAGCCGGACCCTCGTTTTGCTCACGCCGCGCCTGTCCCTCTGAGAGCTGGCGGTCAGTTCAGGGTCCGGCTCGCTGACGCTCGCGGTGAGGAAATGCAACGAGACCTGCACGCCTATCGTGGCATGGCAGACGTGAACGTTGACGACGGTGTGGCGCACCATCTCCGTATGTTGATATAGTTGTTCTATGACAAATGGCAGAACATGGGCGCACGTGAACGCGATCTGATCCGGTCACGGTTCTCTCATGTCACATCTCTGGTTCGAGCGGCGATCCGGTAGTAGAATCGAGGCGGTTACGCGGGCACCGTGCTGCTCGCGCTCGGGCATCGTTGCCCGGAGCTCGCACCAGGAGGAGCTCAGATGCCGATCGGCGGCTTTGCGAATCGCGTTGCTCGCGTCGATCTCTCGTCCGGATCCGTCGCCTACGAACCGATCCCCGAAGATTGGGCTCGCAAGTACATCGGCGCCCGTGGACTGGGCGTCCGTTACGTCCTCGAAGCCGGGCCAGCGGTCGATCCGCTTGGGTCGGACAACCTGCTCTGCTTCATGAACGGTCCGCTGACCGGCACCGAGGCGAACATGAGCGGTCGAATGGCCGTCGTCACCAAGTCGCCGCTCACCGGCACGGTGACTGACAGCCACCAGGGTGGCTGGTCGGCGGCGCGGATTCGCTGGGCGGGGTTTGACGGCCTGCTCTTCTCCGGCGCCGCCTCGAAGCCGACCTACGCGTACGTCGCGAACGGCACCGTCGAGCTGCGTGATGCCTCCGACATCTGGGGACTCGGCGCCCACGACACTGTCAAGCACTTCAAGGCGAAGTACGGCGAGAACGACCTCAGCGTGATCGCCATCGGCCAGGCCGGCGAGAACAAAGTCAAGTACGCCGCTTGGATGAACGAGAACGACCGATCAGCCGGACGCGGCGGCACGGGAGCGGTCGGCGGGGCCAAAAACCTGAAGGCGATCGTGGTCAAGTCCGGCCGCGTCACCCCGAAGGCAGCAGACGCCGCGGCCTGGCCAGCCGTCCGCCGCCAGGCGCTCGCCACCATCATGGACGAGAAGAACGTCACCGCGCCGCGCAAGGGCGGCCTCTCGGTGTACGGAACCAACGTCCTGATGAACGTCACCAGCGCCATGGGCGCCCTGCCCGCCAGGAACAGTCAGGTCACGTCGTTTGGCGACAAGGCCGAGAAGATCAGCGGCGAGTACGTCAACGATCACTACCTCGTCCACAATCCGACCTGCCACGCCTGCCCGGTCGCCTGCAAGAAAGAGGTCGAGATCAAGGACGGCCCATACGCCGGCCTCCGCATGGAGAGCGTCGAGTACGAATCGGCCTGGGCGCTCGGCGCCAACTGCGACATGGACGACGTCACGGTGGTCGCCAAGCTGATCGACCAGTGCAACGACTACGGGATGGACACGATCGAGCTCGGCAACGTCTTCGCCACCTACATGGAGGCGACCGAGCGCGGCTGGGTCAACGACTACGAGGGCCTGGCCTGGGGCGACGGCACGAAGATGGTCGAGATGACTCCGCTGATCGCCACCCGGAGCGGCGTCGGCAACATTCTGGCCGAGGGCACGGCCGGGGTCGCGAACCACTACGGCCACCCCGAAATCTCGATGACGGTCAAGGGGCAGGCGATCCCGGCCTACGACCCCCGTGGGCTCAAGGGAATGGGCATCGCCTACGCCACCAGCAACCGCGGCGCCTGCCACCTCCGCGCCTACACCCCCGCCAGCGAGCTCGGCCTGATCGAGCCGAAGACCGACCCGCTGGCCTGGGAGGGCAAGGGCGAGCTGACCAAGATCCTCCAGGACGTCCTGGCGTTCTCAGACAGCCTGGACCTCTGCAAGTTCAGCGCGTTCGCCGAAGGCCCGGAGGAGTACGCCTCGCAGTACGCCGCGATCACGGGTCTGCCCTTCACCTCAGCCGACCTGCTGAAGACCGGCGAGCGGATCTACAACCTGGAGCGGCTGTACAACAACCTGGCCGGCCACGCCGAGGGCTCGGACTACCTGCCCGACCGCTTCACGAAGGAAGCGTCGACGATGCCGGGCTCGCAGGGCCACGTCTGCGAGCTGGACGACATGCTCGCCGAGTACTACAAGGCCAGAGGCTGGGAGAACGGCGTCGTGCCCGCCTCCAAGCTGGAGGAGCTCGACATCGAGTACCGCCCGACCGTCAGCGCGTAGCCTGACGACTCGCAGTCAGCGCAAGCAGTTGCCTCCACGACCCACCGGCTGGTCGTGGAGGCAACTGCTCACACCTCGCTCACGCGGGATCTGCCCTTTGACGGTACGTGTAACGCCCGTTCTGTGAACGGGCATGGTCCGACAAGTGCCCTTTTCGCCAGGAGAGGACAGCGAGTTGAGTACGTCTGGGCGGGAGGGGCGTACTATCAAGGTATTGGCTCACGGAGACGGCTCACATCTTGCGCCGTCGCGAGTCCTCGGAGAGGGAGGGTGGCCGCGTGGCCCTGAGCGTCGGCGCTGGTGGCCTCATCGCCAACCGATATCGGCTGGGAGCCCAGCTCGGCCGAGGTGGCATGGGCCAGGTGTACCAGGCCTACGATCAGGTACTCGGCCGCGACGTGGCGGTCAAACTGCTGGACGAGGGGGCCTGTGCTGACGCCGAGGTCGGCCAGGCCTGCGCTGAAGAGGCACTGTTGGCGGCACGGCTCTCCCATCCAGGAATCGCGAGTATCTTTGACAGCGGCGTGCACGAAGGCTATGCGTTCGTCGTCATGGAGCTGGTCGCGGGACGACCGCTCGATCAGATCATCCATAATGGCCCACGCCCAGCACCGATCGAGGCGGCTGCGCTTGCAGCGCGCGTCGCTGACGCGCTCGCCTATGCGCACCAGCAGGGTGTCGTCCACTGCGACGTCAAGCCCCAGAACATCATCCTGACCCCCGAGGGGCAGCCGAAGCTGGTGGACTTCGGCATCGCCCGCGTGATGACCACCACAGGTTCCCTGGGTCCTGAGGAGCTGCGCGGGTCAGCGCCGTATGTCTCGCCTGAGCAGGTGCGCGGCGAGCGGGTTGACGGCCGAGCCGATGTCTATGCGCTGGGCGCCGTCTTATACGAGCTGCTCACGGGGCGCCCGCCGTTTCAGGGCGCAACGGTTATCGCGATCCTCGGGCAGCACTTAGCTGGCACGGCGCCGCTGCCACGGTCTTTGAATCCGAATGTTTCGGTCGGGCTCGAACGTGTGGTCCTCACCGCCTTGGCGCGCAACCCGTCACAGCGGTATGCCACCGCTGGGGCGTTCCGTGACGCGCTCGAGGGCGTGGTGCAAGGCGAACGCGCGGCAGCCCAGGCTCGCACTGAACGCGTGGAACCTCTGCGGTCGCGACCAACGGTCATTCGTGGCCGACCACGAGGGCGATTCTTCCCAGCTTTTGGCCCGTCGATCAGCAAAATGGCCCTCGCCGCAGTCGGTGTGGCCGTCCTGCTCGCAGGACTTTTGCTGCTCCTGGCTCTTGCGCGCCCCTCGGTCACCGCGGCCCCCGCTCCTACCCCAGGGATAGGCACCGACTCGACACCGCCGCCCTCCTCTGTTCCCACCGTCGCGCCGACACCGACTCCGCCCCTGACTCCGACGACGCAACCCAGTGCCCCGAGTGCACCCGTAGCTCCCGCCGCAGCCCCAGTGCCCCCGAGCAAACCAAATGGCCAGGGCAAACCAGACGGCCAGAGCGAGCAGGTACGGGAGGAGCAGAAAAAGGCCGAGGAACGAGCCCGCGAGGATCAGAAGAAGCAGGAAGAGCGGGCGCGGGAAGAGCAGAAAAAGGCCGAGGAGCGCGAGCGCGATAAGCGCGGGCGCGGCAACTGATCGTAGGCCCTGCCCGCACTCAACCAACAGGAGGCTCCAAACCTCGTCAAGATGTGGGTGACGCATTCCCGCTGCTTCGCTGGAAAACGAGTCGGACAGGTCCAACCTAGCCAGAGCCCTCTTGACACATGGTTCTTCAGGGTAGGCGGCGCGGTCAGGCGTAGCGTCCCTTCAATCGACCGCACCCTCTACCGCCTATTTCAGACTGCCTCCGAGGTCGCAGCGATCACCGACGGGACGACGCGGTCATGGAGCAGTTGAAGCGTCTCCACGTCGAAGATACTGAGGATGAAGTATTGGCAGCCGGCTCCCACCAAGGCGTTTAAGCGATCCACCGCTTGCTCAGGCGTGCCGACCAGGCCATCCTGGCGCAGGCGCAGCATCTGGGGCAGGCGCTCGCGCTTGGCATCGAGGGCGGCTGGACTTTCGGCGAGGATGCAAGGAACAAACTGGTAGGTGCGGAGAATCGCGGGGTATGGTCGACCGATCTCGGTGCAGTGCTCCTGCAGCACGGCATACTTGCGGTGAACGTCGGCCACCGCGGCTGCTCCACCACCTTCCCACGACGGCAAGAGATTGGAGGCGTCCGCGTACCGTGCAACGGCACGTAAGGTGATCCGCTCTCCGCCGCCAGCCACGAGCACCGGAACGTATGGCTGTTGCACGGGCGGGAGCAGGAGCGACACGCCTTCAAGTTGAAAGTGGGCGCCATGAAAGGTAACCGCTTCGCCACCCAGCAGCTTTGGGATAATCTGCAGCGCTTCGCTCAGGGCAGCCTGGCGCTCGCGGAGCGGCGGGAAGGCGAGCCCCATGGCCCGAAACTCGGGCTCCACGTACCCAGCTCCGAGCCCGAGCACCACGCGTCCTTGTGAGATACGGTCCACATCGGCCACGATCCGCGCTAGTAGCAGTGGATTCCGATACAGGACACAACTGACCGTGGTGCCGAGCCGCAGCCGATGAGTGCTCGCCGCCACGGCGGCCAGCATGGTCCAGCAATCTTGGGCGAACAAAGGATGATCCGGGCGCCAGTACGAGTCGAAGCCGAGATCCTCCACCATCTGCACGAAGTCGCGCAGCACCAGCCAATCCTCGAACAACCCTCCTCCGATGCCAAATCGGACCTGCTGCTGTCCGTTCGTCACCCACGGGTGGCCAGACACCTCACCGTTCGCTGGATCAGGCCTTTCACTCGCGTCTGATCGTCTCATAGCAGACCAGGCCCCCTTTCAGCGTGACGGCCACTTGGGCTCGACGACCGCTGGCACTTGCCCCAACTCTCATTGACTGGCTCGTCACCATAGTAGCCGACTGTCACCCGACTCCTGAGACCTGATGGTCACCCACAAGCCCGTGAGAGCGGCCTATTTTCCATCGACAGTGCAGAAATACGTAAAGTGGTCCGCGACGAGGTTTCGAGGCTCTGGCCAGGGCTGAGACGTGGCCTCGGGTCTCGTAACGCCGATTTTAGGTACGAGAGTCTCAGGCACTCCGCTTGGTCGCAAGGATTTGGTTGACTGTCTTGATCAGCTCATCCACGTCGTAGGGCTTGCCGATGCTACCTGCCGCCTCGAGCTTCATAGCTTGGCGCTTCAGGTCGAGCGCAGCCGAGACGAGCAGCACAGGTATAGCAGCGAGGCTGGGGCTGCGGCGTTGCTCAGCGCAGAACGACGGGCCATCCATCACAGGCATCTGGAGATCGAGGACGATAATCTCTGGCTGCCAGAGGGCGAGGATCAGCAACGCCTCGTGTCCATTGGCCGCCGCGTGAACGGCAAAACCTTCGTCGTCGAGCACCGCTGTCAGCAAGAGGCGGAGGACCGCTTCGTCCTCGACGACCAAGACGCCACAGGAGCCCTCAGCCATGGGGCCGCCTTACTTGCTTGAGTCGAGGCGTACGGCCTGGACAGAACCCAGGTCGCCGCGTCGTGTCTACCCTGCCCGTTTTCGATAGGCGCGTCGTGGGTTGCCGCTCGCTGCCTCCTCTTTTTTCATCGCGGCGATCCAGTCAGGCTGCTTGAGGCTCGGGTCTGGCTGAAACAGGATGCTCCCGTGGCAATAGCCACAGCGGTACCGTTTCCCGTCCCGTTCGAGCGTTGCGGGGCCTGGCCGAGCGAAGAACGTACCCTGGTAGACATACCCGAGGGTGCGGCCGCACGACAAGCAGTCGGCGCCGTAGGCTTCGTCCATCCGCGCCTCCTCCAGCCGTGGCTAGGCTTACGTCCTGGGTTCAGAAGGACATACGGGGGGCAGGAGCCGTGCCAACCACACGTAGCTCGCTCGTGGGACTGACCCAACAGCGGCGAGCTAACGGCGAGCTGATGGATAGCCGTGGGGCTCGGGTTATCGACCTGGACCCGTATAGGATGCGTACGGTA
>Ga0114129_10010935_pt1 | contig 12932 bp, 13 predicted proteins | sample RhiMetdeltSRZDD1_FD_80071 | JGI IMG/M metagenome (GOLD analysis project Ga0114129, IMG submission 80071) | Populus rhizosphere microbial communities from Tennessee, USA - Rhizosphere MetaG P. deltoides SRZDD1 (version 2) (version 2) | ecosystem: Host-associated > Plants > Roots > Rhizosphere >...
CCCCCCTTACAAACTGTAAGACTTTTGCTACGGCTTATCAGCAGCGGCCCCGGTCAAGCCGCTTTGATCAAACGTCGCCTTGCGCGACGACTGTATTGGAATTTTGGGCTCATTTGCATCAACCGATCGGGTGATGACAAAATATTGCCGCTCGCCGGGATCTACACGGCAAGAGCCGTCCCGTCCTTGCTCGCTTGATTGTCCCGTTCTGCTGCGTGCTTGCGCGCTGTCTCAGAACGTCGACTTGAGCTTGAGATGGTCGAGGCGGTTGATGGACTGGATGTCGACGTGCTGCACCGTGTTGTTGTTGCGGACGTCGAGTCCGATCACGGTACCGGCGCCGCCTTTGGACCAGACCTTGCGATAGAAGTCGGCAAGGCCCTTCGGCTCCTCGCCGTTGACGCCGACGATGATGTCGCCGCGCTTGAGCCCCGCCTTCTCGGCCGGGCCCTCGGCCGTCACCCGCAGCACGAACAGCCGCCCGCGCAGCTCCTCGGTGGTGACGCCGAGCCAGGGCCGCACCGGCCCGCCGGCGCGGCCATCGGCGATCAGGTCGCCGAGGATCGGCGCCAGCCGGTCGATCGGCACGAACATGTTGCCGGGCACGCGCTCGCCGTTGCCGGCGGCGTCGCCGACGATCAGCGAGCCGACGCCGACCAGCTTGCCCTCGCGGTTGAGCAGCGCGGCGCCGCTCCAGGCCGGGTGCGGCGGCGAGGTGAACAGCGCCTCGTCGAGCATGTATTCCCAGTTGCCGGCGAACTCGCGCTTGGCGACCACCAGCGCCGGCGCGGCGTTGTCGGCGCCGCCGAAGGCCGCCACCACCACCGGGTCGCGCTCCTTGACGTCGGCCGACTTCCCGAAGGCGAGCGGGCGGACCTTGAGCGGCGCGGCGGCCCGCAGGAGCCCGAAGCCCGACTCGTTGTCGTAGCCGACGACGTCGGCGGGCACGGTGTGGCCGTCGTTGGTCCGCACCTCGGCGGCGTGCGCCTCGACCATCAGGTAGCCGATGGTGAGCACCAGGCCGTTGGCGTCGATGACGACGCCGGAGCCTTCGCGCTCGCGCCCGAGGTTGGCGACGGTGCGGCCGTCGGGATTGATGAAGGTCTTGAGCCGGACGACGCCGGAGAAGAGCTCCTCGAGCGACGGCGATTGCGCGGAGGCAGCGGAGCCGAACGCGAGGGTGGCGGCGAGCATCACCGCGGCTGCCGCACCGGCACGACGATTGGCGCGCATGAAGGCCCTCCTCCGAAGGACCGCCGACTCGGCAGTGTACCTCTCGGGCGGCGAGTGCCACAATCGAATCCCGGCGGCGGGCACAGGAAATCCGCATGAACACAAGGCCCAAGAGGCCCAGCACGCGTCGACCGGCCCCGGCGCGCGACGACACAGCGGTGCTTGCTGCGGCAACGAAGCTTGCCGCGGCGATCCGCCGGCGCGACCGGGCGGCGGCGGACAAGCTGCTGGCCCGCGAGTTTACGTTCATCGATGCAGCCGGCCGCGTGCATGCGCGCAAGGACGTGCTCAAGAGCCTCAAGCCCGGGCCGGACAGCCGCGGCGCGCGGCCGAAGGTGCGGAGCTACGGGCGCATCGCGCTCGTCACCGGCTCCGGCAAGTCGGCGCAGGCCAAGGAGACGAGCGACCTCGTCAGCGTCGATGTCTGGGTGAAGGGCGACGGCGGCTGGAAGGCGCTCGTCCACCACAACAACGTGCAGGCGAAGAAGACCGCGCCGCGCGCGCATCCGATGCCGCCGGGCCGGCCGAAGGAGGCGAAGCCGCCGGAGTGCCGCAACCCGCTCGCGATGGTGCCGTACAAGCCGAAGTCGCAGGCCGAGCGCGACATCATCGCCGCGTTCCAGGCGCTCGAGACCGCGGTGACGCGCAACGACGCCGACGAATGGGTCAAGCACGTCGCCGACGAGTTCGTGGTCTATCGGACGCGGCAGCATCCGACCACGAAAACCGACCGGGTGGCGCTGATCCGCTCGCTGGCGCTGGTCAATGCCGAGACGTTCGTGGCCGAGGTGAAATGGATGAAGCTCTGGGTGCTCGGCGACGCCGCAGTGATGCGCGCCGATCACGTGATGCCGGGCAACCGCCGGCCGCCGTACCGCGCCACGCGCGTCTGGGTCAAACGCGACGGCCGCTGGCAGATGGCGGCGAGCCAGCAGACCACGATCGTGAGGCGATGAGGTGACGGAAGCCAGCGCGATTGCGCGTTGCCGAGGTGGGGACGAAGAGCGCGAGGCATACTCCACCTCTCCCCGCCTGCGGGGAGAGGTCGCGAGCGAAGCGAGCGGGTGAGGGGGCGTTGCAACGTGCGCGAGGCCAATGAAATCAAGACCGGGCGATCGCGGCTGCTGCGGCAGAACTCGACCGACGCGGAATTGCGGCTGTGGCGACGTCTGCGTTCGCGCTCGCTGAATGGACACAAGTTCGTGCGGCAGGAACCCATCGGGCCCTTCATTGTGGATTTCGTCTGCCGGGAGCGACGGCTGGTCATCGAGGTCGATGGCGGCCAGCATGCGGACAACGCGCGTGACGTGCAGCGGGACAAGTGGCTCGTGGATCACCGCTATCGGATTTTGCGCTTTTGGAACAACGATGTTGTGGGAAATATCAATGGCGTTCTGGAAACAATCGCGGCGGCACTGGATGCGGAAACGCCCCCTCACCCGGATCGCTGACGCGATCCGACCTCTCCCCGCCTGCGGGGAGAGGTGGCAGAGTTCGCTGCAGCGTTGGAGCGATAAACGTGCGCTTTAGAAATTCGGCCGCTGCATTGTTTCTGATGGTCGCCGTCCTGCCGCTCAGCGCGGCGGCGCAGACGCCGGCCGAGTTCTACAAGGGCCGCACCGTCAACCTCTACATCGGCTTCTCGGCCGGCGGCGGCTACGACCTCTATGCGCGCGCGCTGGCGCGCCACATGGGCCGGCACCTTCCCGGCAATCCGCAGATCGTGCCGCAGAACATGGCCGGCGCCGGCAGCCTGCGGGTCGCGAACTTCATCCAGCAGGTGGCGCCGCGCGACGGCAGCGCGTTTGCCACCATGGGGCGCGGCAGCGCCTTCGGGCCGCTGTTCGGCCAGAGCGGCGCGCAGTTCGATCCGCTGAAGCTGACCTGGCTCGGCAGCATGAACGACGAGGTGAGCCTGTGCGTGGCCTGGCACACGTCCGGCATCGCCAAGTTCGACGACCTGCGCGCAAAGTCCGCCGCGTTCGGCGCCACCGGGCCGGCGGAAGAGGCGGTGATGATCGGCAAGGCCATGAACGCGCTGCTCGGGACGAAGGTGCAAACGGTCAGCGGCTATCCCGGCGGCAACGAGATCAACCTCGCGATCGAGCGCGGCGAGATCGACGGCCGCTGCGCGCTGTCGTGGTCGAGCATCAAGGCGGCGCATCCGGCCTGGCTCGACGACAGGAAAGTCGTGCTGCTGGTGCAGGTGTCGTATTCCAAGCACGCCGAGCTGCCGCACGTGCCGCTGATCCTCGACCTCGCGCCGTCCGAGGAGGCGCGGCAGATCCTCAAGATCATGGCGGCGCGGCAGGTGATGGGCCGGCCGTTCTTCGCGCCGCCCGACCTGCCGGCCGACCGCGCCACGGCGCTGCGCAAGGCGTTCATGGAGACGCTGAAGGATCCGGAATTCCTGGCGGAGGCCGACAAGACCAAGCTGGAGATCCTGCCGGTCACGCCCGAGCGGATCGACGCGCTGGTCAGGGAGATCTACGCGACGCCGGCCACGATCGTGCAGAAGGCGGCGACGTTCATCAATTGAGATGATGGTGCGTACGAAATTACCGGCGCGGCGGCGGCGCGCTCACGCCGGATCGGTCGGCGCCGGCGGAACGCCAGGATCGTGGGGCTTGGAATTCCGGTCGGCGGCGGGGGGCGGCGCGGCCGTGGCGCCGCGGGCCTCCGCCTTCTGCGCGAGGCCAAGCCAGAGCTGCGCCATGTTCAGCCAGGCCGCCGATTCCTTCGCACTGCGTGAGTTGCGCGCCCAGCGCAGGCACTCTTCCGACTTGCGGCGAAACTCCCCCAAGAATTCCACAGCCCTCGCTTCCCCTGTGCAAAAGTCCCTCGGTTCGGTAGCGCACCAACGTCGAAAGCTATCATCGGTTCCGAGCGTTGCGAGCATTATGCACTGGCACGAAGAGCGCGGGCGCCGGAGGTAAAATCGGAGTTGCCGTAGGCGCGAGCGAGGTCATTTCGGGGAGATTCCGTGGCGCGTTAACCGACGCCATCGGTCATGACTCATGACGACGGATGATGTGTCGCGTTAACGACCTTCCGAAGAACAGAGGGCTGCGCGGACGCGGCGAAAAGTCTCATCAGCCGCGCGCGATCCCCATCGCCTGCTCGAAGGCGCGGCGCACCTCGGGCGGCTGCCCGTAACAGTGCCGGAAGCCATTCAGCCGCGCCTTCAGCAGCGGATAGTTCTCGTGCTCCGCGAGCGTGATGCCTTCGGTGCTGGTCTTCTTGGTGATGTTGGGAAGCTCCACGCAGCGCGCCACGTTGGAGCTGCGGATGATCGCCTTCGGCTCGCGGCCCTGCGCCACGGCGTCGAGCTCCTCGAACAGGCGCTTGCGCATCATGGTGATGCCGATATCGCTGGCGCCGAGATTTTCCTTGCTGCGGTCGGCGATGGTGCCCTGCCCGACCCAGGCAATGATGTCCTGATTGATGACGTGGGACGAAATCCAGCGGCCGCTCTCGTCCTTGATCGGGCTGTGCCAGGTCGGAACGGTGTCCTGCACGTAGGGCTCGCGTCCCTTCGGCACCCGCATGAAGAACCAGCAGACGCTGAGCGTGCTCTCGTCGTCGATCGGCACCCGCCATTCGAAATGGTTGCCGAGGTAGAAGCCGTTCGGCCACAGCGTGACCCGGCCGATGGTCCAGACCGGATCGCCCTCGCGCTGGCCTTCGCGCACGCGCTTGTAGATGAAGCCGTAGTCGAATTCCTCGAACACGAGCTTGAGGTGCTTGGCGGCATAGGGCGTGCTCTCGCCGCGCAGCCGCGCGTTCCAGTTCTCGTGCATCCACTCGAAGTGCACCGGGTCGCAGGAGTTTTCCTGGCACTGGAACCAGTTGCACGGCACCTCGGAGAGCACGACCTCGCGGAAGCCGTTTTCCCAGGTGAACGGCTCCCACACCGGCAGCTCCGGCGCAGGCTGCGGCCCCATATAGGCCCACAGCAATCCGGCCACCTCCTTCACCGGATAGGCCTTGCTCAGGCAGCGCTCGCGGCGGCGCGGGTTGGGATTGACGATGTCGTCGTAGGGCTGCTCGATGGGGTGGCCGGTCTCGTTGATCAGCCAGCCGTGGTAGCTGCAGCGGATGCCGGTCTCCTCGACCATGCCGTAGGAGAGGTCGGCGCGCCGGTGCGGGCAGTGCCGGTCGATCAGCCCGAACCGGCCGCCGAGATCCCTGTAGAGCACGAGATCTTCGCCGAGCAGGCGGATCGCCTTGATCGGGTTCTGGTCAAGCTCGCTGGCGCCGCCGATCGGCATCCAGTAGCGGCGCAGGTACTCGCCCATCGGCGTGCCCGGACCGACCTGGGTGAGCAGCCGGTTCTTCTCAGCGGTGAGCATGGCCGGGCGACCTCAGCTCTCGAGCCCCGTCGGCACGTTCTTGTTCTCGCTCTCGAGCTGCATGCCGGAGGCGAGCGCCATGGTCTCCATCAGCGCGGCGAAATCCTTCTGCAGGTATTCGTCCGGATTGGGCTTGAGCGTGGCGGCGCCGAAATGGTTCTGCAGCACCTCGCGCGCGGCCGCCGTCACCGGCATCGGCACGTCCCACTCGCGGCCGAGGCCGAGCCCCAAGTCCATGTCCTTGCGCAGGAGCTCCGGCGTGAAGGTCGTGGTCCAGTCGAGATTGACCAGCGCCGGCGACTTGTAGCGGGTGAACATCGAACCCATCACGCTGTTGTTCATGAAGGCGAGGAAGGCGTGGCGCGGCACGCCCATCTTGTTGGCGAGCAGCGTGATCTCGATCAGGTTCTCGATCACGACGCCGAGCATCACGTTGTGCGCGATCTTGCAGATGCGCGCGAGCTCGCCCTCGCCGACATAGGAGACGCCCTGCGGCGCGATCACCTCCATGACCGGCATCACCGTCTTGCAGGCGGCCTCCGCGCCGGAGAGCACGGCCGACAGGCGGCCGGCCTTGATCACCTTGGCGTTGCCGCTCACCGGCGCCGCGACGAAATCGGCGCCGCGCTCCTTCAGCCGCTCGCGGATCGCGGCGGATTCCTCGACCGCGATGGTCGAGCAGTCGACGAAGATCTTCGGCAGCTTGCCGTTGCTGCCGGCAGCGACGCCGTTCTTGCCGAAATAGACCTCTTCGAGGTCCTTGCCGGTCGACACGATCGAGAACACCACGTCGACGCCGGCGAGATCGGCGAGCCTGTCGACCACCTTGCCGCCTTTCGCCGCCAGCGGCTCGGCCTTGGAGCGGGTGCGGTTCCAGATCGAGACGTCATAGCCGGCCTTGAGCAGGCGCTCGGCCATGGGAAAGCCCATGCGGCCCATGCCGATCCAGCCGATTTTCTGGTTGTTCTTCGCCATTTCCGTCTCCTCGGTCCACTCGTCCCGGGTGTCATTATGACAGCCAGGCAGCCGCTTCAACACCGGCGCTTTTTGCCGTGGTCAGGACCGTTTCGCCGTCCAGCGCTCGAACAGGTGCCAGACCGGCAGGACGCCGAGCATTACCACGATGATGCGGAACATCTGGAAACCGGCGATCAGCGTGGCGTCGAGGCCGAGCACCTTGCCGGTCAAGGCCATCTCGGCAATTCCGGCCGGAGCCATCGCCAGCACCATGGTCGGGATCGGCGCTCCAAGCGGATAGGCGCAGAGCGCCGCAATCAGCGCCATGGCGCCGACCGCGAACGGCACCGTCACCAGTGCGGCGAGCAGCAGGCGCAGGAGCCGCGTGAGAAACTCGTGGCGGAATTGGGTGCCGATCGAGGTGCCGATGATCACCTGCGCGACGATCAGAAGAAGCTCGGGGACGCGGCCCTCGACAATCCCGAACGTGCCCAGGATGGCGGTCGCCGCGAGCGCGCCGAGAAACCAGCCGTTGGGAAGCCGTGCCAGCGTGAACAGCCCGCCGCCAACGGTTGCGGCGACGGCAAGCACCGCCACCGACGACCACGGCATGGTCGCGGCCGCCAGCACGTCCTGCCGTGCGCCTTCGGCAAAATAGGTGACGAAGAACGGCGCCGCGCAGACGGTCAGCCCGACGCGCATGGTCTGCAGCACCATAATCGGCAGCGGGTCGGCGCCCTGGCGGACGCCGATGTTGGCCATCTCGATCACGCCCGCGGGCATGGTAGCGAAGAACGCGGTCTTGCGGTCGAGCCCGGTCATCCTGATCAGGATGAGCGAGGCGACGGCCCCGACCACGATCGAGATCACCGACGCCGCGAGGATCACCGGCAGCAGCAGCGCGAGCTTGACCAGAATGGCTTGCGTGAACTGCGTGCCGACGGCCGCGCCGGTGACGAACTGTCCGGCCGTGCGCGCCGGATAGAGCGAGCGCACCGGCACGCCGGCGAGCCCGAGACCGGCGGTGATCAGCAGCGCGCCGGTCATGTAGGGCATCGGCAGATGCAGGACCTTGGCGAGCACGCCGCCGCCGAGCCCCACCGCAAAGGTCGCGACCACCGCCAATCCGGTGCGGGCATGCGCGGCCAGCGGGGATCGCCCCTTATGGTCGATGTCGGCTTGATCCGGGGCAGGAGCAACCGGTTTCGATGTATCTAAAGGAGAGTGAGACATTTTCTTGTGGGATCGCCACGAGCGGCATTATTCTGGAGATAGGCCGCGTCGAATGCGCGGGAGAGTGGGACGTGATGGACCAGGTTGCCGACGCACATGTCCCAGTAATGCCCGGGACATCGGTTGTCCATGCGAAGGATGCGCGCTGGCGCGTGATCGCGCGCAACGTCTTCCCCTTCCTTGTTGTGGGCGCCCTGTGGGAGGCCGTGGCGCATCTCGGCGTGTTTCCGCCGCGGCTATTTCCGCCCTTGGAAGTCGTTGGCGCTGCGCTGGTGCGCCTGACGGCCTCCGGCATTTTGCCGCACCACGCCGCCGAGACGCTGTTGCGGCTCGCTGCCGGCTTCGCGCTTGCCGCGGCCGCGGGCGTCGCCATCGGCATCGCCATGGGGCGCTCGCGCCGGGCCGAGGACATCATCCTGCCGCTGGTGAGCATCGGCGCGCCGATCCCGGGCGTGGCCTATGCGCCGCTGTTCATGCTGTGGTTCGGCCTCGGCAACGTGTCGGCCGTTCTGCTGGTCGGCTTCGTGTCGGCTTTCCCGATCATCTTCAACACCTGGACCGGCGTGAAAGCGGTCAAGGAAATCTGGGTGCGCTCGGCGCAGGTCATGGGCGCGGACAACAGGCGCCTGTTCCGCCACGTCATCCTGCCGGGATCGCTTCCTTACATCCTGACCGGCCTGCGGCTCGGGCTCGCGCAGGCGTGGCGCATTCTCGTCGTCGTCGAGTTGCTCGCGGCGGTGCCGTGGGGATTGGGCTGGCTGATCTTCGGGGCGCGTGAATTCCTCAACACCGACGTGATGCTGGCCGGCATCGCGGTGATCGGGATCATCGGGCTGGCGCTGGAGAAGCTCGTGTTCCAGCGGCTCGAGAACTACACGGTCGTGCGCTGGGGGATGATGGTGTCATGAGCGCGGAACGCACACGCTCGATCCTGCGCGCCGCGGCCGCGCTGATCGTGGTCGCCGCCTGCTACGAAGCGATTGCGCGCAGCGGCATCTTTCCGCGGGCGTTGCTGCCGACCCTGCCGACGGTCGCCGATACGCTGGTGCAGCTCGTCGCCGACGGCACCATGCTGCGGCACGCGGCCTACACGCTCTACCGGATGCTGTTCGGCTTCGCGCTTGCCGTCGTGGTCGGGCTTCCGCTCGGCATCCTGATGGGCCGGTTCCGGTCGGTGGAGAATTTCTTCATGCCGCTGGCAAGCGCGCTGATGCCGATCCCTTCCCTCGCCTGGGTGCCGGTGTTCATCCTCTGGTTCGGGCTGGGCAATACGGTCTCGATCCTGATCGTGTTCTATGCGGCGATGTTCCCGATGCTGCTCAATGCCTGGTCGGGCGTGCGTTCGGTCAATCAGCTCTGGCTGCGCGCGGCCGGTGCGATGGGGGCGGACGAAAACGCGCTGTTCTGGAAAGTGATCCTGCCGGGCGCCTCGCCCTTCATCATCACCGGGCTGCGGCAGGCGTTCCTGCGCTCTTGGATCGCGGTGGTCGGCGCCGAGATGATCGCCGCGTCGGACTGGGGCCTGGGCTGGGTGATCTACGACGCCAAGGAGTTCCTCAACGCCGACGTGATGCTGGCGTCGCTTGCGGTCATCGGCCTGATCGGATTCGCATTCGAACGGCTGGTGTTCGGTTCCATCGAGCGCGCCACTGTCCTGCGCTGGGGCATGGTGCGGGCGGCGAAGGGATAGCAATCTCGCTGCCGTAAAGTAACCGGCTGGCGCTGCCTGGCTCGCGGCAACGTGATTTGCCGCCGGAATAATCGTCCAAATCGACGTGTTAGTTCCAGATCATCCGCACCAAAAGCGCGGCTTCCCAGGCCGAGCAGGCGGACATGATCAAAGGGAGGACTAGCATGAACAATTCGACCAAATTCGCCGTTGCCATCTCGGTCGCTGTGCTCGCGCTCGGCGCGGGCGCGAGCCTGAAGGCGCAGCAGAACGCCATGACCTTCTTCGTCACCAGCGCCGGCCCCGGCAAGGGAGCGGATCTTGGCGGAATCGAAGGCGCCGACCGGCATTGCCAGCAGCTGGCCCAGGCAGCGGGCGCCGGCAACCGGACCTGGCGCGCCTACCTGAGCACCCAGGCTGCGGACGGCAAACAGGCGGTCAACGCCAAGGACCGGATCGGCCGCGGACCGTGGCAGAATGCCAAGGGCGTCGTCATCGCCAAGGATGTCGCCGAGCTGCACGGCCAGAACAATCTCAACAAGCAGACCGCGCTGAGCGAGAAGGGCGAAGGGATCAACGGCCGCGGCGACACGCCCAACATGCATGACATCCTCACCGGCTCGCAGCCGGACGGCACCGCGTTCGCGGCCGGGGAAGACCGGACCTGCCGCAACTGGACCAGCAGCACCCAAGGCGCCGCGATGCTCGGCCACCACGACCGGCAAGGGCTGCGCGACGACGCCGCGTCGATCTCGTGGAATTCGTCGCATCCGTCGCGCGGGCCTGAGGGCGGATGCAGCCAGGCGGATCTGCGCAGCACCGGCGGCAACGGGCTGCTCTATTGCTTCGCCGCCAACTAAGAGAAACGCGGAATACAGGAGCGCCCCGGACGACCATCGTCCGGGGCGCTCTCGTTCATGGCAGCAAACGCCGGCTCATTGCGGCTTCAGGTCGGCATCCTTGATGATCTGCAGGAATTTTTGGCTTTCCGCATGCACGAATGCGCCGAACTGATCGACCGCCATCGGGCTGACGTCGGCGCCGGCTTCCAGCAGCTTGGTCTGTACGTCCGGCAGTCCCAGCACCTTGTTGATCTCGCCGTTGAGCCGCGCCACGATTTCCTTCGGCGTCCCGCGCGGCGCGAAGAAGCCCTGCCACAGGGTGATGTCGAAGCCCGCAATGCCCGCGGCCTCGGCGACGGTCGGCACATCCGGCGCGATCGCCGATCGCTTGCCTGACGACACCGCCATGAGCTTCAACGTGCCGGCCTTCACGTGCGGCACGGCGGCGGGAAAGCCTGAAAAGAACATATCGACGTGACCGCCCAGGAGATCGTTCAGGGCCGGACCGGCCCCGTTATACGGCACGTGGGTGAGATTGCTCTTGGTCCTGAGCTTGAGCACCTCGCCGGCGAAATGACCCGGGGTCGCGGCGCCGGCCGACGCGAACGTCATTCCGCGGCCGGCCGACGCCTGCAGCATCTCGCGCAGGTTCGCGTATGGCGCCTTGCCCGGCGCGACGAGCGCGAGCGGCACCACCGTCGCGAGGCCGACCGGCAGCAGATCCTTGTCGGGATCGTAGCTGAGCCCTTTGTTCCAATGCTGGTTGATCGCCATTTCCCCGGTCTGGCCGACGAGCAGCGTGTGACCGTCGGGCGCCGAAGCGACGACCGCCTGCGAACCGATGGCGCCGCTCGCGCCGGGCCGGTTCTCCACCACGACGGTCTGGCCGAGCGCGGCCGAGAGCTTGTCGGAGACCACGCGCGCCACGATGTCGCCGGTGCCGCCGGCGGCGTAGGGAACGACGAGGCGGATGGTGCGGCTGGGAAACGTCTGCGCCCACGCCGGAAGAGCGAGCGCGGTCGCAGCGGCCGTCAGCAGCGCGGCGGCAGTCACGCGGAAACGAAGTCGCATCGTCAGTCCTCCGATCAGGCGATCATAGCGATTTCGCCGCCCGCAGGCAGCGCCTAAAAGCCGTAAAGGCGTTCGGGATTGTCGCGCATGATCCGCTCCGCAAGGTTGCGAGACGGAAGCGCGGCGAGGAAGTCATCGACCATCCGTTCGTAGGACAGATCGCGATAGGGCACCGGGATCGAAGGGCCCCGATGCAGCTCGTGCGAAGGGGTGTGCGGCCAGTCGCTGCCCCAGACGCAGCGGTCCGGCGCGACCGCGAGAATTGCACCGAGCCAGGCCTGGTCCGGCCGCGTGCTCAACGGATCGTCGGAGACCCGGTAAGGCGCGGAGAGCTTCACCCAGACGTGCGGCAGGCGCAGCAGGTCGAGGAGGCGCTTGCCCTCGGCGCTCTCCGGGCCGCTTTTGCCGTAAACGCCATAGTGGTCGATGACGACAGGCACCGCCGCCCGCGCCAGCAGGTCCGCGCTGTCGGCGAGCACATCGATGGACGCAATCACTTCGAGGTGCCAGCCCAGCGGACGAGCGAGGCCGGCCATCGGCGCAAAGGCGAGATCGAGCCGCTTGGCGTCGCGCGCGACCGCGGTGCTGTAGAGATTGACGCGCAGGCCGCGCACGCCGCGCCGCGCATAATCGGCGAGCTGGTCCGGCATAGCCGCCGCTGCATCGACGACGGCGACGCCGCGCCCCGCGCCGCCCAGAGCATCGAGGCTTTCCAGCAGCAGCGTATTGTCGCTGCCGTAGAAGCTTGGCTGCACGATGACGAAGCGCGATACGTCGCGCGCGGCGCCGCGCCGCTGCAGCTCCCCGAGCCCCGCAACGCCGGCGAGATAGGTCCGCGTCGGCAGCTGGGGATAGCGCTCGATCGGACCGACGATGTGGACGTGACTGTCGCAGCGCATGGTTCTGGATAGGCGACGATATAGCGTCTATGACTCCCCGGCCAGGGAGGGACGATGCCTCACATCGAGGTCCGCGATGTCTCGCTGATCTACGACACGCCGGCCGGCAGCGTGCCGGGCGTCGACGGCGTTTCCTTCGCGATCGAGCAATCGGAATTCCTGTGCCTCGTCGGACCTTCCGGATGCGGCAAGACGACGCTGCTCAACATCATCGCCGGCTTCCTCAATCCCACCAGCGGCGAGATCCGCATCGGCGGCAAGCCGGTCACCGGCTACGGCATGGATCGCGGCATCGTGTTCCAGGACTTCGCGCAGCTCTTTCCGTGGCGAACGGCGCTCGGCAACGTCGCCTTTGGTCTGGAAATGAAGGGCGTGTCGAAGACCGAGCGCGAGGCGGTCGCTCTGCAGCAGCTTCGCCTGGTCAAGCTGGAAAAATTCGCGCGCTCATATCCGCATCACCTTTCCGGCGGCATGCAGCAGCGCGTCGCCATCGCCCGGGCACTTGCCTACAATCCGGCGGTGCTGCTGATGGACGAGCCGTTCGCCGCGCTCGATGCGCTGACCCGCGACAATATGCAGCGCCTGCTGGCGGAGGTCTGGCGCGAAACCCGCAAGACCGTGGTCTATGTTACCCACAATGTGGCGGAAGCGGTGTATCTCGCGGACCGTGTGATCG
>Ga0114129_10010936_pt1 | contig 12930 bp, 7 predicted proteins | sample RhiMetdeltSRZDD1_FD_80071 | JGI IMG/M metagenome (GOLD analysis project Ga0114129, IMG submission 80071) | Populus rhizosphere microbial communities from Tennessee, USA - Rhizosphere MetaG P. deltoides SRZDD1 (version 2) (version 2) | ecosystem: Host-associated > Plants > Roots > Rhizosphere >...
CGCGTCGGAGTAGTCGAGGATGAGCTTCTTCGCCTTGACGATGCTCTCCGCGTTCTCCTCGGAGATGCCCTGCATGTTCTTGACGATCACGTCGGGCTGGGTCTGGTCGATCAGCTCGACGAGCATCTGCTGCTGCTCGGGCTCGAGCCGCGTGTAGTCGACCTTGCGCACCGCGTTCGCCAGCAGGCCGCAGTCCTCGACGTAGCCGCGCAAGAGCTCCGAGTTGCGCCGCAGCAGCGAGACCGAGTTGTTCACGCCGTCGAGCATCTGCAGCACGAGCGACTCGTGCAGCTGTGCGCGCGACACCGCCAGGTTCAGCTGCGATTCGTCGACCGCGCCCGCGCTGCCTCCGCCCTTCGCTGCCTGCTCCTTCGCCTGCGAAAGCTCGGCCTTCAGCCGCGCCGCTTCCTTGCGCAGATCGCCGAGATCCTCCGCGGCGGACTTGTACCGCGCCTCCCAGTCCGACCCGAGCTCGGAGCTGGTCTGCGCCAGCCGCGCGTCCGCCTCCAGCGACTCGACGCGCGCCTTCAGCTCGTCGCGTTCGCGCACGATGTCGTCGTACGTCCCGCGCACCTTCGCCAGCTGCGCCTCGAGCGCCTTGGCGCGCTCCGTGGCGTCCCCCGCCTCCTTGGCGCGCGCGTCGCGGTCCGCCTTGAGCATCGCGGTCTGCTTCTCGAACGTGTCGCGGTCGCCCGAGCGGCGCAGCATCTCGGAGAGCTGCCCCTCCACCTTCATCCGCGCGTCGACCGCATCGGTGACCTTCGCCTCCATCTCCTCGATCTGCTTGCCGAGGTCCTTCTTCTCGCTCTCCATCGCGTCGAGCTTTCCGCCCATCACGCTCGCCGCGTCGCGCGCCTTCGCCACGTCCGCCTCGAGCGCGGCGATGCGATCCTGCATCGCCCGGGTGGCGCGCTCCTGCTCCTCGACCGCCGCCGCCGCCTCTTCCGCGCCGCCCACCTTGGCGATGATGAGCCGCGCCTTCGCCAGCTCTTGCACCAGCTCGCCGCGCTCCTTGCCGAGCTGCGCCAGCTGCGCGTTCTTCTGCTTGAGCTTGTCGTTCAGCTCCTTCTCCTTGCCCGCGGCGGCGTTGGCGAGGTCTTTGGCCGCCTTGATCTGCTCGGAGATTTCCTGCGCCTTGGCGTCGCGCGCCTTGATCTCCGCCTGGATCTGGTCCTCGCGGTCGGAGAGCATCTTGATGAGGTCGTCCTTCTCCTTGAGCTGCCGCGCGACGGTGTCGCTCTCGGCGCCGCGGATGGCGACCCGGTGCTCCAGCTCCTTGATCTGGCGCTGCAGCGTCTCCATCTCGCGGCGGCGGTCCGCGTCGATGGCCTGCTCCATGCGCTTGCGCTCGCGCTCCAGCTCGGCCGGCGAGTAGTAGGTCTCCTTCTCGTCCAGGTCCTTGCGCAGCTTCTTCAGCTCCTCGTCCTTCTGCTTGAGGAGCCCGCGCAGCTTCTCCGCGTCCGCTCGCGCCCCGGCCGCGGCGTCGTGTGCCACCTGCTCCTGCACCTTGACGATCTGCACCTTGAGCTTGCGGTTCTCCTCCTCGAAGAACGCGACCTTGCCGCGCAGCGTGGCGATCTCCACCTCGTCCTGCGTCTTCACCTCGGCGCGCAGCGCCGGCTGCGCCGGGCGGCGGGGCTGGTCGGTGACGATCCCGCCTTCCACGTCTTCGTCGGTGGTGGTGCGCGCCGGAGCTCGCTGCGCACCCGCTTGCGACCGCGACACGGCGGCGCCACCGCGGGGAGGCGCGGCGGCTCGCTGCGGCGCAGGAGGCGCGGCGCGCGGCTTGGGCTGATCGGCGACGAACTGCGCCTTGGTCATCCCGAAGGTGATCGTGTCGCCATCCTCGAGGCGCTCTCGGTCGACGTCCCGGTCGTTGACGAACGTCCCGTTCGTCGACCCCAGGTCCATGACGAAGAACACGCCGTCTTCGCACCAGATCTTCGCGTGCTTGGAGGAAACACCGGCGTCCCCGATGGTGATGTTGCAGCTCGAGCCGCGACCCACCGTCTGCGGGTCGGGCATCAGCTCGATCTCCTGGCCTTCCAGGGATCCGTTCAACACGCGCAGCGTGGCCATGGACCGTCCTTCGAGCGAAACGAGCGTGGCGGGAACCGCCCGAGCCTAGCGGTGGTGCCACCTCGGGTCAAACGGAGGGCAGGACCGCCTGGACGGATGCCGCCGGATTCGATAAACTGAACGGGACCCGGAGCGCGGGCGCAGCGGCGCGGCGCCCCACACGAGGTGGTCGTGCCCAACCCCGACGCGCACCGGATGGTCCCCGACTGCAGGGTCAGCGTCGCCGGGAAGAAGCTCGACCTCGACAAGGACGCCCGCCTCACCAAGGTCGACGTCGATCTCGCGGTCGACCTGTTCGGACAGTGCGCGCTGTTGTTCAACGATCCCCAGCTCGCCTTGATCAACGGCAAGGACTTCAAGGCGGGCGCGCCGGTCAAGGTGGAGATCGGCTTCGGGGCGCAGATGACCAAAGTGTTCGAAGGCGAGGTAGTCGCGCTCGAGCCCCAGTTCCGCCGCGACTTGCCGCCGTCGCTGCGCGTGGTGTGCCAGGAAGCGATCCACCGCCTCGCCTTGAAGAGCGCGACGCGGTCGCTGCTGCAGGTGGACAGCAAGGAGGTCGCGAACAAGGTCGCGCAGGAGCACGGGCTGACCGCCGAGGCGCCCGCCGGCACGAAGGAGCACATCCTCCAGGCAAACGTGTCCGACTCGACGCTGCTGCGCCGGGTGGCGGCGACGAGCGGCAATCACCTGCGCATCGAAGGCAAGAAGCTGGTGATCGGGCCGCCCCCCAAGCGCGCGCAGATCACCGTCGCGCCAGGCGACGGGCTCAAGAAGATGCGCGTGCGCATCAAGGCCGCGGGGCAGATCGGAGAGGTCTCCATCCACGGGTGGGATCCCCAGACGAAGAAGGAGGTCGTCGGCAAGGCGAAGGGCGAGGGTGAGACGGGCGAGGGGAGCAAGAAGCACGGCGGAGGCACCACGCTTTCGTTCGCAGGCGACGAGCACATTCCTGCCGACGTCGCGACGGCGGAGGCGATGGCAAAGGGGCGCATGCGCAAGCTGGCGGAAGGATTCATCACCGCCCACGTGGAGATGATCGGCAATGCCGAGGTGCAGCCCGGCGCGATCGTGACGTTCGACAAGATGGGCGACAAGCTCGACGGCAAGTACCGGGTCGAGAAGGCGCACCACGAATTCAGCAAGCGCGGGTACTGGGTGGGCTTCCACGCGGTGCGGGTGGGCAAGAAGCAGCCTCCCAGCGCCGCGGCGCATAGCCAGGCTCAGGCCGCCGCGGCTGCGCAGGCCAGGCGGCAGCAGGCGGCCGCGCAGCAGCAAGGTTCGCAGAACTGGCTCGAGATCGAGCTGAAGGACGATCAGGGCCGCGTCGTGCCGGGCGCGTACTACGAAGTGGTGACGCCCGACGGGCGCGTCCTGGGCGGCTATCTCGACGCCGCGGGCAAGGCGCGCGTCGAGGGAGCCAAGCCGGGCGAGTGCAAGGTCGCCTTCCCCGAGTTCCACTCCGAGGACTGGAAGCCGCGCTGATCGGCGACGGGGGCAACGGATGGCGATCCGACACGTCGTCGAGCAGGGTGAATGCATCTCCAGCATCGCCGCGCGCTACAAAGTCAACTGGCAGGTCCTCTGGGACCACCCCGACAACGACAAGCTGAAGCAGCTGCGCAAGCACCCCGGCATCCTTCAGGCCGGCGACGTGGTCGTCGTCCCCAGCAAGGAGAAGAAACGGATGGCGGCGGCCCAGAACCGGCGCCACCAGTTCGTCCTTCGCACGACCGATACCCTGCTTTGCCTGCGGTTCACCTGCAACGACCAGCCGATCAAGAACGAAGCGTATCGCCTGGCGATCGACGGCGCCGCGCCGCTCGAGGGATCGACGGACGGCGACGGAAAAATCGAGGTCCCCATCCGGGGCAACGCGAGGGAGGCCCAGCTCACCTTTCCCAAGCGCAACGAGCAGCATCGCTTGCGGTTGGGGACGCTCCCGCCGATCGACAGCGTGGCGGGGCAGCAGGTCCGCCTGCATCAGCTCGGCTTCTATCCCGACGAACCGGACGGAAACGCCGGGCCGCTCCTGGAGCTGGCGCTACGCGCCTTCCAGAGCAGCCAGAAGCTCACCGAGTCCGGGCAGGCCGACGACCCGACGCTGCAGGCGCTGGCGAAGGTCTTCTGCCATTAGAGGCGTCCGATGCGCTACGACTTCCAGCATGTCGCGATCGACATTCCTCTGGTCCTCGTCGACCACAGCTCGTATGCGTTCGAGGACGAGGAGTCCGACCGCACCGTCGAGGTCTCCTGGCAGCTGATCGACGAAGATCTCGACCCCGCCGACGTCGTCGAGCCGCTGGCACAGCAGGTGAGCGACGCGTACGGCGACAACGCGGAGGTTCTTTCCTCGGATCCGATCACCGTGCTGGGGGGGCCGGCGAGACGAGTCGTCCAGCGGGTGGTGCTCGAAGGCGGCGAGCTGACGACGTGGTTGGTCGGAACCGGCAACAAGCCGGTGGCCATGATCCTGAAGTACTCCGCCACGGCTCGCACCGCGAAGGAAGAGAAGGAGTTCGCCCACGTCCTGGCGAGCATCGCACCCGCCGACAAGCCGTGGGTACGGAAGGGGATGCCGGGTTTCGTGCGCCGGCAGGCCGGCCGCATCACGCTGGAGGTGCCGACCGGGTTCTCTTATCCCTCCGAGTACAGATTCGCGACGTTCGACTCGAGCCTGCGCCTGCTCTTGAGCTACACCGCGCGCCTCGAGACGCGGCCCGCCGACTTCAGCAAGCTGATCTACGTGCCGGACAAGCGCGCCGAGAAGCTTCAGACCGTGAACGAGGAAGCCGAGGCGGCGACGCTCGACGTCGGGTCGGGCTCCGATACGCGCTGGGACGTCGAGAGGGTACGAGGCGACGAGGTCCTCGAGCGCGCCGCGGTCCGGCGCCTCGCGCTGAACGTCCGGCCCGATCTGGCCTTCCATCTCACGGGCGTCGCCTCCAGCGACGGGATCAAGGCCCTCGACGCTGCCTGGCCGCAGCTCAAGGGCACCCTGACGAAGGGAAAGTGAGATGGCCGAGCATTCCGCCGCGCGGCAACCCAAGTCCCTTCCGCGCACGCCCGACACCGTCAACACGACGTACGTGCCGATCGTGTTCGTGCCCGGAATCATGGGATCGCGGCTGCGGATCAGCGACTGGGATTGGGACCCGGACGACGGCGTCGAGATGCTCAAGAAGTGGTACTACCAATCGGTCGACGATTGCAGGCGCCATCTCTCCGTCAAGGAGAGCCCCGACGCGACCGTCATTCGCGAGCTCTCGAATTTCCGCTTGCCGGGCAGGCAGAACGCAAAGGGAGACGTCAGCAAGGACGCCTACCTGAAGGACCTGGCGGCGCGCGAGAAGCTGGATCCCGTCGCCCTCTACGAGGCGCGCGGATGGGGCGGCCTCGCCTGGAAGAATTACGGCCCGGTGCTGCGTGATCTGGAGGTGGCCTTCAATCATCCGAGCAAGGATCCGGGAGGCCGCCATCCCGTCTATGCCTTCGGGTACGACTGGAGGCAAAAGAACGAAAATACCGCGGCGGAGCTCTCGCGCCGCGTCGACGAAATCCTGCGCCGCGAGCAGGGCGCCAACCAGGTCATCCTGGTGACGCACAGCATGGGTGGCCTGGTCGCGCGGCACGCCTGCAAGATGGGGGGCCTCGCCGACCGCGTTCTCGGCGCGGTCTACAATGCACAGCCGTTCCACGGCGCGGTCGCCGCCTACCGCCGCTTTTTCACTGGTTGCACGAAGGAGTACCACGACGGCGTGTGGCCGCTCCCGGGCATTCTCGGGAACGAGGGGTGGAAGTACGCGGCGCAGTTGAGCGGCATCCCGGCGGCGATGCAGCTCCTTCCGACGCATCGCTACCACGCGCAGACTCCGGCGACGTCGCCGCTGCCCGAGTCCACGCCTCAATGGCTCGTCACGTCGGCTCCAGTGGATCTCGCCACCGTGTACTCGGTGTACGCGGGGACGTCGGAACCCGGCATCCTGCTTCCTGCCACGCGGCTGCCCAAGAAGGCCGATTCCGCGATCAAGAAGATCTGGGACAGCAAAATCGTGCCCGAGCTGCGCGATGGCATTTCCTGCGCACAGGCATTCCACAAGGATCTGCAGAACGAGGAACGGCCGCCGGTCTACGTCGTCTATAGCAACGGCGAGGTGACCGATGAATGCGTCAACTGGGCTGCGCCGCACGATCGGCGCTACGCGCAGACCAAGACCGGCGACGGCACGGTCCCCAGCCTGAGCGCAGCCGGACGCGGCCTCCCGTCGGTCAAGGATCGCACGATGATGCACGGGCACGATCACCTCACCCATGCGGAGGTGTTCGAGAGCCCCGAGTTCCGCGAACAGGTCCGTCGCTATGTGCGAGGCATCCTGAACCACGGCGTCGTCCCGCCGGGCGGCGTCGGCGGCACGGGCACTCGGCAGCCGGCCATCGAGCCGAAGATCGAGCTCGCCAGCCACGTCGTGCTCGTCAAGAAGCCGCACATGAGCCCGGCGCGCGTCGTGGTGAAGCTCTCGACGGCGACGCCGTTCGACGGCGAGGGAACGCTGACGTGCAGCAAGAGCAAAGCGCTGCGTGTCTTCACCGCTGCCCAAGGCGGCAAGGAAATTCGGTTCGTCGATAGCGATAACGTCTTTCGTGGCAAGGCGCTGACGGCGGGCGTGCAGCTCTTCGTCGAGGGCGCGACGGCGAGCTCGGGCCTCGACGACGTCGTCCTCACGCTCACCCTCGACAAGGGCACTGGACTCAAGGGACCACCGGCCAAGGTGAAGCTGACCGTGGTCGAGCTGACGCTCGACGTCTGCGAGACGCGCGCGCCGGGCGGCGGCGATCCGCCTCCTCTGCCACAGCCGCCTGCGCAGCCCGGGGCGAATCCCACCGACAAGGTTTCCTTCGGCCGCGGGCTCGCCGTGCAGGACGCGGAGAAGACGCGCGAGCGGGCGATGCTCATCGTCCAGCAGCCGAAACCCGCCGCCTTCGCCGGCAAGCTCGCGCTGATGCGCGTGAACGACAAGGTCCAGGCATTCAAGGTCGAAGATCCGCATGACGCCGGTGGCCCCATCGCCGACCGCGAGGTGTTCGATGGGAACACGGTACCCGCCCGCGGGCTGCGGTTCTTCGTCGAGGGCGCCAAGGCGAGCGCCGAGCCGCGAGATACCGGATACCGCCTGGGGATCGACGGACTCGACGACCAGGGCGACCGCATCTCCATCACCGCGATCGACCTGAAGGTCGAGCTGGCTGCGGGCGGAGCGCCGCCGAAGCCTCTCCTCCTGTTCGTCAAGCGCGCCCCGCTCAAGCTCAAGGCGGTCGCATCGCCCGCGGGCGGAAGCTTTGCGTGGCGCGCGGCGGGCCCGCGTGGCACGGCCATCATCGACGGCCGGACCGACGCCGCGGAAGTCACGCTCCACGCCGACGACATTTCCACGAAGCTCGACGACGCGAAGATCGCCGTCAACTACCGGATCGGAAAAGGTGACCCGCAAGCAGCGCTCACGCTCACCGCGCTCCGCGTCCATCTCGACGTGGACGCCGACCGCGACGGCGTGGTCGAGCCCGACGGCGCCGGCAAGTCCGACTGGAACTTCGGCCGGAACAGCACGGGCGCGGTGATCATCGCGAACTGCGACGACGACGGTCCGCCCAAGGGCCGCGACAACGAGAACAAAGACGTCGACGGCGAGCACGACGTGGACGACCTCGCCCCGCTCGTCGTTCGCGCCGCAGGACCCCTCCCCGCGGGTTGGAGCATGAAGCTCGTCACCGACCTGCCCAAGAGGGTGCGTGTGTTCGACAAACGCGCCGCCAATGCCAAGGCAGTGCTCGGACCGGCGGATACCGCCGAGTGGGCCGTCCCCGACGCGAACACCGAGAAGACGCTCGGGATGGAAGCGACCGGCTTCCCCGTCGAGGGTTTCAAGGGATTGATTTCGTTCTCCCTCGTGCTCAGCGACGGGTCCGGGGCCGAGAAGGCACGGGATCAGGTGAAGGTCCGCGTGGCCCCCTGGCTGATGACGCACCACCTCACCGCCGCCGAGCAGGTCTACGTAGTCAAGACGCAGGACAACGAGGCATTCCGAGCCGAGCTCAACACCTCATTGTTCGCGGCGGGATTCGGCCCCGCGGTCGAAGCGACCGTCCCTAATGGCGAGGACGATCGCTGGATGCAAGACTGCATGGAGTTTGGCTACACGCAGATGCCCGGGCAGCCGCTGCCGCTGCGCAAGATGCTGCCCGTGGTGCTGAATGCACCTCGCCCACGGCCACTGAACGGTTACGCCGAAGGCAACCTGCAAGGTCGGGATTTTGGTTGGACCGGCTTTCCCGGACACCAAGGAGAGAGCACGTTCAATTCGTTCGGCAATCTCGAGGTGACGCCACCGATCAAGGCGGCAGGCAAGGAATGGAAGTTCGGCCGCATCTATTTCGGCCACGGGCGGAACCATGCCGACGGTCCCATCAGCCCCGCTTTGCGGGCGTTCCTCGAGGCCCAGCAGGTCCAGTCGCCCGTCGAAATCGACAGCAGCTGGCTCTACGTCGGCCACGTGGACGAAATGATGACCTTCGTCCCCGCTCGGGATGGTCCCGGGTTCCGCCTGGTATTCGCCAGTCCCCGCCGCGCCATCTCGTTGCTGACGACGGCACAGCGGGCCGGTCATGGCGGCGCAACGATGTGCACGGGCACAAACGAGCAGACGACCATCGATGCGTTTCTCCAGAGCGCGGCGCGGACCTTCAACGAAGTCGCGTGCCAGCCGAGAATCGACGCCGTGCGCGACGACGTCGCCCTCGACCCGTCCGGGTTCGGACTGACTCCGGCCGACGTCATCGAGCTGCCGGTCCTGTTCCACAAGGAAGGCGGAGGCAAGGCCGGCGCGTTCACCGCGGACATCGTCAACATGCTGGTCGTCGGCAATCACTGCATCATGCCCGACCCGTTCGGCCCGCTGGTCAACGGCGTCGATCTGTTCCAGCAAGAGGCGAACTCCGTCCTGCTTCCGCTCGGCTGCACGACCCACTACGTCGACGACTACCACACCTATCACCTCCAACTCGGCGAGGTTCACTGCGGGACGAACACCAGGCGCCGGCCGCCGTCGATTCCATGGTGGGAGCAGGCGCCGTAGGATGAGGACAGGGGACCGGAGCGCTCGCGGCCGCCACGGGCGGGGAGCGTTGCTGGTCGCGATCTCGATGGCTGCCGCGGCGACGAGTCCGGCGCACGCGGCAGGAAAGGTGACCAGGATGGACCGCGGCATCGTCAGGGTGGCCCTCGATAGCTCGGGCCAGGATTACCTGGAAGCGGAGAAGGCAATCGCGGCGGCCGGTGCGCGACTGCATCCGATCATCCGCGCCGAAACGACCGGACGGAGCCCTCTGGACCTGGCGATTGCCGAGGTGCTGGTCGGCTGGGAAAGCGAAGGAACGCGGTGGCGAGCGTGTCTGGAGAAGATCGACGCGCTCGGCAAGAAGTACTCGAAAAGCGCCATCGGTCACCCGATCCCGGAGCACGTTGCCGAGGAAATCGCCGCGCAGTTCGCACAGTCGTGCGTGCCGCTGCTTTCGGTCCGGCTGCTCAAGGAGGGAGCGAGCTGGCCATACTGGAGGGCGGCAGGCGTCTTGCTGTACTTGCGCGACGCGCGGGATCCGCGGGCTACTGAACCCCTGGTTCGGTACTTCCACTCGACGTCGGAGCCTCGGCTCCGCCAGCTTGCAGCCGAGGCCGTCGAGGCCGTCGCCGCTCCAGGGCGGGTGGAGGCCGAACTGAAGGAGTTGGAAGCATTGACGGAGGCGCTTCGCGCGGCGGCGCGCCCCGCCGCCCCACGGTAGCGCGCGGCCCTCGGTTGACCGGTCTGGCGAGCGCACGGTAGCCTCGGACATGAGCGCCGCCGGTGCAGGAGCCGGTCGCGAGGGGGCTTTCGCAAACCAATGCCGACAGCGCAGCCCCAGGTCGAGGCCGGCACCTACTACGGCAAGTATTTCCTGCTGAAGAAGCTCGCCGCCGGCGGGATGGGCGAGATCTTCCTCGCCAAGCAGCAGGGCCCGGCGGGATTCGAGAAGATCCTCGTCGTCAAGAAGGTCCTCTCGCACCTGACCGAGAACAAGGAATTCACCGAGCTGTTCCTGGGCGAGGCGCGCCTCGCCGCGCGCATGGGTCACCGCAACATCGTGCAGGTCTTCGAGCTGGGCGAGCAGAACGGCAGCTACTTCATCGCGATGGAGTACGTGTCGGGGAAGACGCTGCGCGACCTGATCGACGCCGCCGCGAAGAAGCGCGAGAGGCTGCCCGGCGAGATCTGCCGCTCCGTCGCCGAGCAGATCTGCGACGGTGCCAGCTACGCGCACAACCTGACCGACGTCACGGGGCGCAGCCTCAACATCATCCACCGCGACCTGAACCCGCAGAACGTCCTCATCAGCTACACGGGCGACGTGAAGATCATCGACTTCGGCATCGCCAAGTCGGAGATGAGCACCGTCAAGACCGAAGCGGGGATGATCAAGGGCAAGTTCGTCTACATGAGCCCGGAGCAGTCGCTCGCGAAGAAGCTCGACAAGCGCTCCGACGTCTTCGCCATCGGCATCACGCTGTACGAGATGCTCACGGGCACCAACCCGTTCCACAAGTCGAACATCGTGCTCACGCTCGAGGCGGTGCAGCGCTACGAGCCGCCGCCGCCCTCCGAGCACGACGCCTCGTACGCGCCGTTCGACCCCATCATCGCCAAGGCGCTGGCCAAGGATCGCGACCGCCGGTACGCCGACGCCGCCGACATGCTCGAGGATCTGCGCCGCATCGTGCTGCCGCGTCCGCCCGAGCGGCTCGGCCAGCTCATGGCGCGGCTGTTCCGGCAGCAGCTCGAGGAGGAGCAGAAGATCCTGCTCGACACCGACGGGAACGGCCGCGCGGTGGCCGGAGCGCGACCGCCCGCTGCGCGCACCCCGGCGCGCCCTGCGCCCACGCCGGTGCTCAAGCCCGAGTCCGACGGGGGGACGCTGATCCTGAACCCGCCCGCCGCGGCCGCGGCGAAGAAGCCGGCGACTCCTGCGCAGCCCTCGCCGGCCGCGCGCCGGCCGACGACGCCGCCGCGCCCCGTCCCGGCGGCGGCACAGCGCGCCGTGGGAGCCGCGGACACCTTGCTCGACGCCGGCGTCTCTTCGCCGCTCGCTGCTTCCGACGACGTCCCCGGTGGGACCGCCATGCTCCGGCCCGGTCAGCCGCTCCCCGTGCCGCCGCCGCGCAAGGCGCCGCGGGCGACGGACACGCTGCCCGACGTGCCCGAGGTGACCGAGCCGGCCGTGCCTGCCGCGGAAGGAGACGGCAAGACGCTGTTCCTCGGGACGGCTCCCGCCCGCGCACCGCGCAAGGCTGCCGCGCAGCAGCCCGACGAGGGCGGGACGAGCATCCTGAGCCCCGAGGAGTCGCAGGCCGCGGCCCGCGAGGCGATGGCGAAGCTGCAGCAAGCGCAGCAGCAGGTGGTGCGCACTCGCACGCGCCCCAAGACGCAGCCGGGCATCCCGTCAAAGCGAAGTGCGAAGGGACTCTGGATCGCGCTCGGGCTCGGCGCCCTGGGCGCGGTCGCCGGGATCGTCGCGCTCCTCGTGTGGTTGCTCTCGGACGAGCCGGTCTCGGCACATCCGCGGCGCGCGGTCGCGGCGGTCACTTCGTCCCAGTCGCAAGCGGAGGAGTCGGCGGCGCCGGCGAGAGAACGCGCCGCGGAGCCTGCGCAGCCCGTCGAGCAAAAGCGGCAGGTCGACGATCCGCCCGTCCGCGAGCAGAAGAAGCCCACCGCCAAGCCGCCGGAGCGGACCGAGGCCGCGCCGCCCCAGCGCCGCCTCGGCGCGGGGAAGCTCTACGGAACGCTGACCGTCAACCCGCAAGGCGGCGCACAGATCTCCTTCGCGGGCTCGCCGCAGCCCAGGCAGGTCGGCGCGTACAACCTGCCGGTGACAGGCGACAGCGGCACCGTCGAAGTGGGCGACTCCTCCACGCCGTACAAGGTCCAGCTCGAGTACCTGCGCTCCGGCAGCGCGCTGAACCTCAAGGTGAGCACCTCTCCGTGGGCCATCGTCTGGGTCGACGGCACCTCGCGCGGCCGCGCTCCCGTCTCCGGAGTGAAGCTCGAGTCCCGCCAGACGTTGCTCGAGCTGAAGAAGCCCGGCGAAGAGTCCGGGATGGCCGTGAAGCTCCAGTACCGCGCGAATTGAGCACGCCCGCGCCGGGCGGTGCCGTTCCCCAGGAGCCCCCACTTGATCGTACACCGGCTGCGGGGCTAAGCTCGCCGTCTCCCGAGAGCCTGACCTTCGAGAGTCAGCCACAGGCTGAGACAGTGGGGGTACGTCGAAATGCCGGAGAGCCCGGAGGACCGCCTGAGCGAGCTCGAGTCGCTCTGGTACGAGGTCGTCGAGGCGGTCACCGCCGGTCGCACCCAGGGGCTCGTCTGCCCCGAGTGTCAGTTCGCGGAGGGGCTCGAAGTGGAGGAGCAAACGGGTCGCACCACCGTGCGCTGTCCGAACTGCAAGCGGTTCGTCGAGGTCGGCATCGCCACCGCCTAGCGGGCGGTCCTGGAACAGGGCATGAGCAACTTCCTCGGCGTCGGCTTCAAGTTCCCCTTCTCGGTCGGTCCCAACGGCGGGATCCAGCTCTCCAAGTACGAGCAGAACATCGAGGAGTCGGTCCGGATCATCATCGGCACCGCCCTGGGCGAGCGGCAGATGCGCCCGGAGTGGGGCTGCCGCATCCACGACTACGTCTTCGCGCCGAACAACACCTCGACGCAGACGCTGGTCGGGCACCACGTCGAGGAGGCGCTCGCCAAGTACGAGCACCGCATCCGCGGCATCCAGGTC
>Ga0114129_10010939_pt1 | contig 12929 bp, 11 predicted proteins | sample RhiMetdeltSRZDD1_FD_80071 | JGI IMG/M metagenome (GOLD analysis project Ga0114129, IMG submission 80071) | Populus rhizosphere microbial communities from Tennessee, USA - Rhizosphere MetaG P. deltoides SRZDD1 (version 2) (version 2) | ecosystem: Host-associated > Plants > Roots > Rhizosphere >...
ACTTTTCGTAATATTCGATCGCCTTGTCATATTCTTTCTTGTTGAGATGAATGAGTCCGATCGAGGCAAGCACTGTAGCCTGGAGCCTATTTTTCTCGTCGGCCCATTGCTGGTCCGTAACCTGCGCCGGCTTGGGGCCGCTGATCAAAGCGTTTACTTCTGCCTCGGCCCGCTGTGCGATTTCCATCGCTCTTTCGAGTTGCTGAGCTTTTTTGTCTTCCGCCTGCGGAAGCCTCTCGGGAAGGATGCTGCACAAAGTTAAAAGCGCGGGAAGGTCCTTAGGATTGAGTGCCAGAAGCTTGTCTGCGTATTCGACCGTCTTCTCAAAGTTATTGAGCTGCTGATAGGACTGCATGACGCGCTGAAAGACCCAGGTCTTGCTACTGTTGTCAGCTTGGGGGATGTCAGTTGAGAACTTCTCTCCTACCTCGACCACCTTATCCGGCTTACCTATAGAGGCAAACGTCGCGATTTGAATCTGGTAGATGTAGGGCTTGAACTCAGTGTCCGGAAAATCAGTCATAAACTTGGAAGCTAACTCTACTTTCTTGTTGGGATCCTGCTCGTTGTACATTGCCAGATAGGCGTCATACTCGGCCTTGGTCTTGGCCTGCGGTTGTTTCTGTTCAGTCTGAGGTTTGCTCTCAGTCTGAGCTCGAAGAACGGGGCCTGGAATTGCCAGAAACAGGCACCCGCCCACTATACCTAACGCCAGCATTTTGAAACGATACATGTTGTTCTGCCTCCTTGTGATCTTTCACGGATACCGCGCGAGTTTCTTGATCAGATTGGCGACTGCCGTTCCGACAACATCAAAACGACCACGAAGCCTTCATGAGTTGATTGTAACAGCGACTTGAAAAGCTCAGGCAACACCGAAATCAGTTCCAGATCTTTTAACCCAATTCCCAGATTTATGCAAGACGGATCTCATTTTGACTAATGAGGATAGGGAGTCTAAACCAACCCAAAAACGAACGCAAGTATGTTTACAGCTTTCGTCGCTCCCTGCAAATGACCAGCTCAGCCGGTTCTGACCCGCCGGATCTGGGCAACGAGTGTCGTGATGCTTCTAGGTTCCAAAATGAGAGAACGCTTCGTTCCGCTCTCGGCGGGCAAAGGGACTTGAGCACAGTCTTCCCCTTCAGAGGTTCGATGCGCGACCATCCGCTCCATCGTCCAGCCACGGAGCTCGATTGTTTCTGTCACGGGTTCGCGAGCGGAGTTGATCATCATGACGATCATCCCGTTGTATTCCGGGTTGCGAAATGCAACGCTCGGCACGGTGCCCCCCTGCGAAACTACTCTAACAGAGTTTCGGGGCAAGAAGCGGCTGAACTGGGAAAGTGCCCAAAACCTTTTGGATACCTTGAACGAATTGTCTGATCTTTCCACTAAGCCCTGCCACTGGCGTGAAGCAGGCAACACCGACCCGTAAAGCCAAGCATGACACTCCGACTGGGCCAGGTCCTCGACGATCTGATTGGCGAGTTGCAAGGCATCGTCCATGTCGCCGGAGTTGGTTCCCTTAGGAAGCACAAACTCGGTTTGCCAAAGTTTGAGGTTCTGCTTCTTGCTGATCTCCTTCAGCGCGACTCTTGCGGACGACGGTTTCATGGGAAAGGAGTGTGCGGCCAGGTGAGAGAACATCAAACGCGCATCGCTGTCACCCAGAACGGCCTGAACATAGGGCCCCGCCTGATCCCATTCGACTTCCGGGAGCATGATTCTTGTAGAATAGCCTTGCTGTTTGAGTCGCCCTCCCAATATCTTCACGAAGTCTCTCAACTGCTCTGCGCTCCACAGACAGCTCCGGCCGGGCCCCTTTAGATTTGGGCAATCCTGTAAGCTCAACAATTGAAAGTCCTGGTTGCGCATTCTCTTGTAGTAATATAGGTAAGCCATTAAGTAATCAGCAAAATTCTCGTAGTGCTTGGGGAGCAGTTCTCCTCCATCATTAACGGAACCGTTGGTCTTCCATGATGAAGGTGGGCTCCATACACAGCTGTTGATAATCAGTTCAGATCGTTTTTGGGCTTCACGAATGACGAGATACTGACTTGATTCGCTCTCCTCATCTCCGAAGTTGTAAACAAAACCTCTCAAATATAATGGATGAGTGATCGGGAGGCGTTTGCCTGCCCATGAGATTTCGTTACGGAGAATGTTGATGCGAGCCCCTTCAACTCCAAACAGAAGATCCAGCAGCCGGGCTCGTTCGATGCCCGACAGTGCCGCAATTTCGGCGGCACAGCCGCCTCCAATGGAAATCCCAAATCCCTCAATTCGCTGAAGCTGGAACTCAGGCTGGATAAGAACCGGTTTAGACTGGCTCCCCACCGATGACTGAAACAGCGGAATCAAAGCGGCGACCAGCAAGGCCTTCATCAGAATCTTCATGGCCGGCGCATAGACTTTCGAACGTGGCAGTCATCCAAAGTATTGGGAGAAGTAGTCTGAGTTACTGAAATGAGTCGTTGACTCAAGCGGTACGCCTTTCTCAAGACCCTGTTGAGCAAGGGTGCTCACCCTTACCTAGACTGCTCAGTCAACTGAGGGGTGCTCCGCCTAGCCAATGCAGCCCCGACGACGTCGGCAATTTGAGTGCGGAGTTCCTTGACGTTACCTTTACCATCCGGATGGACGCGATTGGTGAGAATGATCACATAACTCTCAATGGCTGGATCAATCCATATGGAAGTTCCCGTGTAACCAGTATGGCCATAGGATTGAGGCGAGAAGTAACTCCCTTTTGGGGATGAATAGATAGAATTGATGTCCCAGCCGAATGCCCGCACATTCTCTTGGTCGGCAGCAGTCTGCGGCGAAACCATCAGTCGGACGGTCTCGGGTGCAAGAACGGTGGCTCCATCCAGACTGCCTTGATTTAGCAACATCTGACAAAAGCGCGACAGGTCTTGGGCTGTCGAAAATAGCCCTGCATCTCCCGCAACACCCCTCAGCATCGAGGCTAGCGGATCATGAACCTCACCGCGCATAATGTCTCCATTTCGAGTTCTTTCGGTTGGAGCAATTCGTTCACGGTCCAGCTTAGGAGGTCGAAATCTTGAGGATCTCATTTTCAAAGGGACAAAGAAATTCTCGTCAGCAAATACGTCCAGCGACTCACCACTAATCCTCTCCACGACTTTTCCCAGAACTACAAAACCCAGGTCGCTATACACGAAACGGGTCCCAGGAGGAGCCAACGGTTTAGCTTGACAGATTCTTGCCCAAATGCTTTTCGGAGACATCCTCCGCGCCTTCGGAAGGCGCAGATCGGCGGGGAGGCCGGAATAGTGAGTGAGGAGATGGCGAATTGTAATTTTGCGCTTGCCTCGCTTGGAGAACTCTGGGAGGTACTTGGCCGCTGGATCGTCCAACCACAGCCTTCCTTGTTGCACAAGGAGCATGATGGACGGGGCCGTGGCGATGACTTTAGTCAGGGATGCCAAGTCGAACACCGTATCCGGGGTCATTGGCTCAACTCGCGGCTCCACACTTCTGTCGCCATAAGCCTTCTCAAGAATAACTCTCCCGTTGTGACCCACCAATACGACGGCTCCGGGCGTCTTTCTGTCTACTACCGCGCGTTCGACAGCCTCGTCAATCGCTGAGACTGTTTCCTCGGAAAGGGGACAGGCTGAGAGGTTTTGCGCGACGCCGCAGCTCAGAACCGGTCCTGGGAAGCAGAGGAGCAGAAACAGAACGAAGAAACAAACAGACATGCGGAATTAGGAGAAATCCATGACAAAGACTCACTCTGTTTCTTTCACGGTTTTGGCGGGCTTCTTTTTCTTCGGCGGAGTTGCAGCCGCGGCGGCCGTCTTTTCGAAAAAGCTCTTCATGGCAGTCTCTTCGTCCTCGAAAATCTCAAAGACTTTGAGAAGGTTCATAAGCCTGAAGACTTCCAGGATTTTTGGTTTCACTTTCAATAGTTTCAGGCTTCCGCCTTCCTGAGTTATGGAAGTGTGACTGCTCACTAAAAATCCCACGCCAGTGCTGTCGATATAGGGGACGCTATCCATGTCTATCAGGAGCTTCTGGATTCCCATACTCAAGACGTTCTTGATCTTTTCGCGCAAGAAGAAACTGTCGCCTGCGGCCATGAACTTGCCGTCGAGCTTCAATACGCAAACGTCACCAACAACTTTCAAAGTAAATTTCAAGATATTCAATCCTCCTCGAATTCGGCTCAAACAGTCTTCGTAACCACCTCAAGAAGACCAACTGACCCGTGGCTATTTATGACTCAGGCGACTTTGAAGAACTGCTGAATGACCTGCTTGGCTCTTTCCACACCAGAACCTCAGAGCCGAACCGGCTATGGCATGAGCTCAATCGTCAAACGAAATGGTTAACGATAGACTCATATTAATTGTTTCCTTGCGATTCAGCAAGGCCTTTTCGTCAGAGGGCGCCAGAGGACTAATTTAGGGCAAGGCTCCGAGAGGCCTATGGACATGCAACGGATGCCGGAAACTTTAGGGACAAAAAAAATGATGGACAGCTCGCCTCACATATATCAGAATCAACTTCGATTTAAGGCTCTCCGTATCAACTGCTTCGGAAGCAGGACGAACTTACCAGAAAGATCCAGCTGACTCATTCCGTGTTCGAACACCAGGAGAAGATCATGTCGGAAGATCAAAGAATTGGCCGCCGGGAGGCAATCAAGGGACTCGCGACTGGAGTCGGCGGTGTCGTCACCGGCCTTCCCATTCTAAACAACGTAGTTCAAGCGCAAGGACATCACCATCCTGTTGCTGCAGCGCTCACGAAGGAGTTGGTTCTTCCTCAGGCCCCAACCTTCTTCAACAAGGAACAGTACGCCATGATCACGGAACTGGCATCGCTCATTATCCCGACCGACGACACCCCTGGAGCCAACGAGGCCAAGGTTAATGAGTATATCGACATGATCGTGGGGGAGTCTGATGACGACACGAAAAAACTCTACGTCGATGGACTAGCTTGGCTGGATAAGACCAGCATGAAGCGGCACAATTTCAACTTCCTCAATTTAAGCCTTGAGCAGCGGGTTCAGATACTCACTGAGATCAGCCAAATCAAAGATGCTACGCCGGAGAACCAACTTCAAGCCAAGTTTTTCAAGGCGATTAAGAATATAACTATTGATGGCTTCTATACGTCGAAAATCGGAATCGAAGAGCTCGGTTACATCGGAAATACCGTGCTCGATGAATTCCCCGGCTGCACCCACCCGGAACATCAGTCCTAGCCAAGGAACTTCACTTTGTTTTGGCTTAGTGAAGTTTGCCTGAAGTTTTCAGGCCCAGTAGGCTTCTCCAGGTTTCTCGGTAATTACCACCCCTTTCAAAAATTGAAACGCCTTTTTCAGTCCCTCTTCGGGTGACATTAGGCTGTCTTCGTGCTCGATGCTGACCACGTGGTCGTAACCGACGAGCCGGAGATTGCTCATGATGTCTTTCCACTGAGAGAGGCTGTTCCCGTAGCCCACGGTGCGAAAAATCCAGGAGCGGTGGAGTTCGTCTGTATATCGCTTGCCATCGAGCACGCCGTTGACTGGAATGTTCCGATGGTCGAGCTTGCAGTCTTTGGCATGGAAATGAAAGATTGCATCACCGCAGGCACGGATCGCAGCCCCGATATCGGCCCCCTGCCAGAACAGATGGCTAGGATCAAAATTACAACCGATTTCCGGGCCAACTGCCTCCCGCAGTCTTAGCAACGTCTCAGGATTGTAAACCACAAAATTGGGATGCATTTCCAGGGCGATTTTGTGAATACCCTGCTTCTTGGCCAGCTTGGCGGCTGCGGTCCAGTAAGGGACGACTCGCTCCTTCCACTGCCACTGCAACGCTTCGAAATACTCGGGAGGCCAAGGAGCCACGATCCACGAAGGTAGTATCGCTTTGGGATCTGACCCCGGACAGCCACTAAAATTGATCACCCGATCAACTTCGAGCTTCCTGGCGAGTTCCAATACTCTTTCGAACGCTCGATGGTGATCTCTGGAGATTTTCTTGTTCGGATGGAGAGGATTCCCATGGACACTTAAAGCACTGATAATGAGCCCCCGGCTCTTTATGGCTTGCCGGAAGGCATTCAGTTTCCTTTCACTCGAGAGCAGCTCTTCTGGCTTGCAGTGCGCATCTCCGGGATATGCTCCGCAGCCAATTTCTACCGCTTCCACACCCAAATCCTTCAGATAGTCCAACGCCTCTTCAAAAGGACGCTTGGCCAGCAGCACCGCAAAGACACCGATTTTCATTTACCTTCCTCCCATCTGCCTATGGTCCCTGGCGGTCTTCCTTGGATGCGCTACCGCGAGGCAAAGGCAGCGTCGAAGGCCACAGATGACGCTGCGAAGTCCTGTTTGCGTACCATCGCCAAAGCCTCGGGCGCACCCCAATCCCGGCTCATACCGCTATCTTCCCACTCGATCGAAAGTGGCCCTTGATACCTCGCCCGATTCAGTGCCCGGATGATCTGGTCCCATTTGACGTCTCCGCGGCCGGGAGAAACAAAGTCCCAACCTCTCCGGTGGTCTCCAAAATCGAGATGGGATGACAGGATGCTATTTCGCCCATTGAGTTGAACACGCGAGTCTTTGACGTGCACATGGAAGATGCGGTCGGCAAATTCATCGATGAAAAAGACGGGGTCAATGAATTGATGTATGAAATGACTCGGGTCGAAATTGAAGCCAAAGTTTGCGTGGTGACCTACCGCGGCTAAAGCCCGGTGTGTGGTAAGGATGTCGTAAGCAATCTCGGTTGGATGCACCTCAAGGCCAAATCTCACGCCCTGAGCCTTGAAAGCATCCAGTATGGGCGTCCACCGTCTCGCAAAATCCTTGTAACCCTCATCGACGTCTGCCTGACTCGTAGGAGGAAAGAAATAGAGCTTCCCCCAAACACTGCTTCCGGTAAAGCCGTTAACGGTCTGGATTCCAAAGATTTTGGCAGCTTGCGCTGTATTTTTCATTTCCTCAGCGCATCGTTGCCGAACTCCTTCAGGAGTGCCATCTCCCCAAATTCTGGCAGGAAGAATGGTCTTGTGACGATTGTCAATCGGGTCATCGCAAACACATTGGCCCACCAGATGGTTGCTGATGGCAAAACACTTCAGACCAAAGCGCTGCAGCAGTTCTTGCTTTGCCCGAACATAGCCGTCCTTCTCGAGTGCTTTGTCCACTTCGAAATGATCTCCCCAGCAGGCCAATTCAAGCCCATCAAATTTCCACTCACTCGCCTTCTTCGCCAGCACCTCAAGGGACAAGTCGGCCCACTGTCCCGTAAACAAAGTGACAGGTCGCGCCATTAGTGACTCCTCCTAATTGATCTGCTTTTGAGAACTCTGCCCTCAAGAGCAATAACAGGCCTGAGCCTGCAGTGAGGTTCTTTTTGGGAGGCAGCGTTCCACTCGAACATGGATGTCTCTTATCAAAAAGGAAACCACTCCGTTCTACCTTCTGCACTGCCCGGAGAAATTGGAAATTCCTGAAAAAGGGCCCTTGCATTCGGCCTATACTTTCACCCACTTTTTCGACTTGGCACTGCGCTCCATCGCGTCCATCACGGACTGGTTTCTAACGCCATCCACAAAACTGGGAGAGGCAGACTGGCCCTTGGAGATGGCCTGCATCAGGTCGTAGACGGTGTGGACGAATGTATGTTCGTAACCAATGATGTGTCCCGGCGGCCACCACGCCCCAAAATAGGGATGAGTACCGCCGCCTTGGGTGACCAGGATGGTTCGGAATCCTTGCGTATACTGGGGATCGTTGCGCAGAAAGAGCTCCAGCTCGTTCATACGTTCCAGGTCAAACGACAGGCTCCCGTTGCTACCGTTAATCTCAAAACGGTTATAGTTCCTCCGGCCTGGCGCAAAACGAGTGGCTTCAATAGTGCCGATCGCGCCGTTCTCAAATCGAACCAAGGCGATCGTGGCATCATCAACGGTTACTTTGCCAGTCTTCTTGGGATTGTCCACCAGCGGCCGCTCCTTGATGAACGTCTCCATAGCGGCTGAGACATCTGTTATCTCTCCAACCAGAAATCGCGAGAGGTCCGTCACATGAGAGGCCAAATCCCCCATGGCGCCTGAACCCGCCTTGGTCTTCTCCAAACGCCACAACAGAGGAAACTTGGGGTCAACAATCCAGTCCTGCAGATAGGTCCCGCGAAAATGGTAGAGCGTCCCCAGTGTTCCTTCTTCAATCAACCGTTTTGCCAAAGCAATGGCAGGAGCCTTTCGATAGTTGTGGCAAATCATGTGGGTCACGCCGCTCTTCTCCACAGCTGCCAGCATCTTCTTGGCTTCAGAAAGGGTGTTGGCGAGGGGCTTTTCGCACAAAACAGCTTTGCCTGCCTTGGCGGCCGCAACCGCGATAGGCATGTGAGAATCACCTGGCGTGGACACATCTACTAGATCAATGTCCTTACGGCTGACCACCTCTTCCCAGGAAGTGCTCCACTCCTCCCACCCCAACCTTCCGGCAGCCGCTTTGACCGCCGCCTCATGGCGGCCGCAGATGACCCTCATGACGGGAATCGCGTCGGTTTCAAAGAAATGGGGCATCTGTCTGTAAGCGTTACTGTGGGCCTTGCCCATGAACTGATAGCCAATCAGTGCAACGTTAATTTTGCGCGGCACCGCACCCCTCCTTTGTTGTTTTTGAACGTGACCACGGCCTGATATGGTCTCCTGTTTTGACTGCCGGAAAAGGGGAATCTCCTGAGACAATAATCCGGAGGCTCTTCGGGAAGTTTCCCTACAATAAGAGAAGCAATGTCATAATGTCGCTACTGATCGGGACGACACTTTTGTATACCAGGATTTATTTGATAGGGTCAAGAAAAAAGGCCGCAGGCACTGACTTGTCACTCAGACGTCAGCCTCCAGCATTGGACGAAGAACTGCAAACTGAAAACGCCTGCCGCGTACGCATCTAGCCATGAAAACTCGCAACCCTCGCCCTCGCTATTCTATGAAGAGAGCTTCTCGTGGGTCGCGCCGGGTCCGAGAGACTGAGAAACCGGACATCGGTCCAGGCGGACATCCAGAGGCTTTCGAGGCGGAGATCGAAAGGTTTATCTCTTCGCTGACCGATCCGGTGCTCTACCAGAACGGCTTGATGATAGGAAGGCTGGCCGAGCTGAACGTTCGCGTTGAACCCGGCAATCGCAGGCCGATGATCAGCTTCCGGATTGCCTCTAAACGTGTTCGAAGAAAGATCGTCGACATCCGGAGAAGGGGAAAGGACGCGCTCGAAATTCAGCTGGAACATTTTAATCAGTTAGAGACAGCAGAAATTCGTGAGCTTGAGGCGTCACCATCTCTCAAATTCTTCAAAGCATCGCGAAAGTCGTTTCAAGGGTGTCTGGAAAGCATGACTCGGAGGAACTTCCCAAAGATCAAGATCCTAAGCTCGGTCGTCCGTTCTGATATCGAGCATTCAATCTCGGGGAAATACGTTCGAATGCTCCTAATGTCGGGCCGCCGCCTTTGGGCATCCCTAGCGGCCAGTCCTTTGGAAGAGCAGGTTGCTGTGGACGCAATCCTTAGCAATGGCTTGATTTGGATGGAGCATCTCAAACAACATCACCAGCCACCTCCGTCTCGACTATTGCTGCTCGCTCCGCAAGGTCGCGCACAAGTTCTAAAAAGCCGTCTGAAATGGATTCGTGGCAGTGGTCAAGAGCTTTTCCTGTTAGAAATGGATGTTGACAGAGAAACCCTGGCCTATGTCGATGTCAGTGACAGTGGAAACGTGGAGACCCTTCTGACATACGTGTCACCTTTGCGATCAATGGAAAACTACTCTCAAAGAGAGGATTTCAAACGCCTATTGAGTTGTTCCTCCTATATTGAACCCATTTACCAGTCGGTTTCAAATAGTGTCAGCTTTCGGATTTGGGGCCTGGAGTTCGCAACGCTTCGCTTGCGCGGCTCTCAAGGGCTGACTGCCGGAGTGGGCAAGCAAGACCCAGTTAAGACGTGTTTGGATTGGCAGCACTTGGAAGAAATGGTGGATGAAATTGTGAGACAGCGACAGGGCACTGCTGGAGATAGGCGTAGCGCCCTTTATCGCCTCCAGGCCGAGCGTTGGCTTGAAAGTTTGATTCTGCAGGATATTAGGCTCATCGATCCAAGCCTGGATCCCCGCTACGTCTATCCACAGGTTCCAGCATTCCTTGGTGCCGATCGGGGGATGATTGATATTCTGAGCGTCACGAATCAGGGACGGTTGGCCGTCCTTGAATTGAAAGTCAGTGAGGACATCGAACTGCCCGTCCAAGGGCTCGATTATTGGTTGCGCGTGCGTTGGCACCAACTTCATCAAGAGTTCTTGCGTAAAGGTTATTTTCGCAATATTCAGGTTAGCCTAGAGTCTCCAGTCCTCTATTTTGTCAGTCCTCAATTTCGCTATCACGATACCTTCCCCCAAATCATCAAGTACTTTGACTCCTCAGTTCCCTTAGTCCAGGTTGGAATAAACGAAGACTGGCGAGCCGGGATTCGGATCTTGATGAAGCGGAAGTTCAATCTGTAGCCGAGATAACCAAGAGGTTCGACAAGCCTTGGCTGTGATTGCTGGGCCGGAGGGCAGCGGAAGTCCGTCACGGTCTGAATCTTGTCCGGGCTTCTTAGCTGAGGGTCGCCTCGGTTATTTCTCTGGTTAGCTCTGGCTGACGAGTGTGCAACAGTACAATGGCACTCACAACAAGGAAGCCCCCGATCATCTGAATGAAGGTGAGCCTTTCACCGAGACGAATCCAGGCAATAACGGCGGCAAGCACAGGTTCCAGGGTGCTGACAATTCCAACCTGACTCGCTTCCAGTCTTTTCAGTGCGAGTATAAAAAGGAAAAAAGGCACAAGAGTGCCGAACACGGTAACGTACAAAATCAGCAAAAACTGGAAATGGCTCATCGCGAGCCAGGAGAGCTTGATGCCAGAGGTAAAGGTTCCCCAAAACAACGCAGTGAAAAGCAGACTATAAAATAAAACCGTAGTTTCCGAATGCGATTCCAGCGCCTTTTGGCTCATCAAGCCATAACTCGCGAAACAGATGCCCGCGGTCACGCCAAAGAACAGCCCTTTGGCGCTGAACTGAGCTCCGCTTCCAGCCGGAAGCGACACGAGCAAGCAACCTGATAAAGCCAATGCCAGCGCCAGAATTTTGGTCTTGGATATAGGTTTCTTTCGCCACAGCCGCTCGAAGAGGACAATCCACAATGGCGCGAGATATTGCAAGAGGATGGCCAGACCCACACTCGTTGCCTGGATGGCCGCATAATAGAAAAACTGCGTCAAAGCCAACCCCATAACTCCTAAGAGAATTAAGAAGGGGAGGTCACGAAGAGAGACTTTAAGCAGGGTCCTGCCCCTAGGTAGGAGCATGGTTCCCAGAAGAACAGACCCAAGAGCTGAGCGATAGAAGACAAGCTGCGAAGGAGTCACGGTAGCCATCATCAGTATCTTTCCAAAGACTCCAGAGATAGCCCACAGCGCTGCGGCTCCCGCAGCAGCAGCAAATCCCACAGCCGATCTTGAGCGAAACATGAAGTTCCCCAGGGGATGCAGAGTATGACAGTCCCGGATCTTAGGATCCGTGACAGAATCAGGGCAATTTCGACGTATTGGCGATATGCGTTCGAAGAACCGCTTGTCCTACGAAATGCTCTGTGCGATTCTAAGGCGCCAGATAGGAGGAATCAATGTCGGATACGAAAGTGACAGTCAACAATCATGGACCACTCAGACTTGAGGGGACCTTCACAATTTGTGATTCGGTAGGAGGAACTTTTGACCTTGCGGGTCGCACCGTGATTTCGCTGTGCCGATGCGGGCACTCAGAAAACAAACCATTTTGTGACGGAAGTCACCGAAAGGTGGGATTTCAATCCGAGATCAAGGCTCGGCAACTGCCACCCCCGGCTCCAAAACCTTAGACTGAATCATGTTGATTGCCGCGCACACGACGAGGGGATGTCCAGGTCAATGCCCCTCCCTCGACGGTAATGGCACAAGTGGTGTCCTAACTACCACGAAAGCATGATTCCTATGGTGCCCTCTATAAAATTCAAGGTTTGGTCGAAAACTTTGGGCACAGAGTATCCCCGAATATCGAACCGGAGCCCAATGGGGCCCGCCAAGTTTCGGAACTTGACTCCGCCGCCGTAGTTGATCGTGAACTTGGTCCCGAAGTTATCGAAGTCGAAGATCTTGTGATCGCTGGTCGTGATCAGGCCGATTCCTGCTGTTCCATAAGGACTTATTTTGCCGGTTGGCAGAGTCACCAAGAGATTGCTCTGGATATTGTAGGCATGATTGCCGGATTCCAGGAAGTTCGGACTATAGGCAAACGTCTGCTCGAAACCAACTAGCCCACCCACCGAGACGCGGCCTCCCACAACCGCCCCCAGCTTGGTATCCCTCACGACATTGTCAATCGTCAGTTTGCCCGGGTTCTGAAAACCCGTATAGATGGTTGCATCACCCGCGAACAAAGAAGGGGAAGATGCGACAAAGACGAAGAAGAACAAGCTGACAACGAGAGCTCTTGGCATATGAGTTAGCCTCCAATCATTAGGTCTTGCCGCTGCGCCTTGCATTTAGGTTTGGATGCACGAAGGGGGCCATTCGTTTCAGGGAAACATTTAGAGGGTCTTCTGGGGCTGCTGTTAGAGGGAAGTTTCCGGGCATCGTGAAATCTGAAGTTCAGATGTCTCCCCTCGCATGGAAAGGCTTCAGCGTCGCTGCTAAGGGTGGATTGCTCTGCCGTTAGTCTGCTGCGTCGTCAGGTCGGCAAAGTTTATCTTTCGAAGCTTTTCCTGTAGAATCTGCCGTTGTCGAGGGAGTTTGTACCTTCATCAGGGAACATCCGCGCTGTTTTCAGTGGACCATCTAATGATTGATACAATTTCGAAAATCAAG
>Ga0114129_10010941_pt1 | contig 12928 bp, 14 predicted proteins | sample RhiMetdeltSRZDD1_FD_80071 | JGI IMG/M metagenome (GOLD analysis project Ga0114129, IMG submission 80071) | Populus rhizosphere microbial communities from Tennessee, USA - Rhizosphere MetaG P. deltoides SRZDD1 (version 2) (version 2) | ecosystem: Host-associated > Plants > Roots > Rhizosphere >...
CGTTGCAGGAACTCCTCCTGCTTTGGCTCGGCGGGCTGTGACGCCTCCGGCGCAATCCAAATCAAATGAGACGTTTGTGCGTTTCCGGCGGAGGCCGCCTCGACCTGGAGCTCGACAATCGACCGATCGGCGCCTTCCGGGATGAGGCCGTAGCGGGCACCGACCGGATGGACGGACAACGCGGCTTTATCCAGCTCGGAACGGATCCGGGGCAGCAGTTCATCCACACTCCAGGGGAGCATTGTGTCCGGCACGACGCGATACCCGCGTTGGACGAGCTCGCGTCGGATCTTGTCGCGAGCCGGCCTGATGTCTTCCGTGCTCTCCGCCAAATACACAACCTTCTTCCCCCCACCGCGCGCCTCGGCACCACTCAAGAAGTCGCTGACGTCCTGGGCGAGGTCGTCCACTTTCTGCCAGAATTCTCTTGTTTCCGGATAGAGCTCCCGAAACTTCCCGGACGCCTCCTCACGGAAGAACTCGTAGCCAAGCATATCTCGAACCGGCTCGGGAAGCTCGGCGGGATTGACCGGGGTTTTGATGATCTTCAGAACCGGACTCCGTGATCCGCCGGCGGAGCGTCGACGCATCTCCCGCAGGAACGTCTCAAACTCCCGGGAACACCAGGCGGACTTCAGGTAGCGGGGGGAGAGGACGAAGACGAACATTCGCGAATCGGATAACGCGGCGGTCACGAGAGGCGTGAGTTGCTCGTTTCCACGGACCTGAGGATCGCGCCAGATTCGGACGTTTCGCCCCATCACCATTGCGAGTCGAGCTTGGAGCTCCTTGTGCAACTCGTTGACCCAGCGATGCTGCGCAGCGCCCCAGGGCTCATCGTCGATATGACTATAGCTGATGAACAAATCGTAGGCCGAACCGACGGCATCGCGATCCGAGGACATCGAGCGCCACCCCGGTCTCTGTTGGTTATGCTTCGGAACCTGTATTTGCCAATACTCCGGCCATTCGACCGATGGCAGCCAGCCCGCCACCCGCGTGACGGGATTCAGGTGCCACACCTTCCGACCTGACTGCTGCTCGAATCCCAGGTTGATGCGCCGCCCGGGGCACGCGAGCGGCCTTCTGGTGACTGGTGATGCCGGCCTTCATATTCGCTTGGCTTTCACCAGGTGCCAGTAGAATCTCCCCAGCGCGGTGAGGCGACAGGACCGCTGCTCGAGCGCTGCGTAGTACATGTGCTCAGTCCCGATCGGCTCCAGGAGTCTGGCGGCCCGGAACTTCTGCAAATGGGCGAAGATCGCCGTATGCTCTGGCGTGGCTGCAGAATTGGTCGGCTCATAGCGAGCGTCGAGCGATAATTCGAAGATTGGCGTTGGAAAGTACTTACCAAGATGGCGGAGGACCGCCGGCGCGATCGTGGGAGTACATTTCCGGAGCGGCGTGAAACAGGCGACATGCGCCTTGAAGAGCGGACGCTGGTCCCAAGCCCCGAGTGCCTGGTCCGCGTAAGTATAGACACCGGCGATCGTCACATTGCCGGAAATGTCGGCAGCGCCGCCGTGAAGCGCGTCGTAGACCAGGGACGTGAACACCCCGCCTCCGTTCGCTTCCAATGCGACCTGCGAGCCTCGGCTCGCGGTCAGCACCGAAATGCCCTCTCGGAGCACTACGGTGTTGTCGATTTCCGGCAGGTTCCCGAACAGCCCGCTGTGACAGCAATCCAGAATGAGAATGATCTCCTTGACGGAGGAGTTGCGGGCCTGGGTGAGGACGTCGCGCATCGCGACGCCTGCGTTGTATTTCTTAGCGTCCTGTGTCACCAGAAATCCGCCCAGGTTGTTTTCGGTGCCATGGCCCGAGAAATAGAAGAGGGCGACATCCGCGGGCTCGCCCAGGAGCGTTGCCACATCCTCGAGCATCCTCTCCTGGGTGACCGCCGCACCGGGGGCCAGGAGCGTCTTGCAGTCGAAGTTGAGCGAGCCATCCTCGTGGGTCGCCAGGAGCTCGGCCAGCGTGCTGGCGTCCGCCACACAGCCGCTGAGGGGTGAACCCGGATAGTCGTCGATGCCCACCAACAGCGCGCGCCTCATCCCGGGCTCACCGCGCCCTCAGGACGCCAGAACATGGTGACGACGACTACATAGACGGCCGCCAGAAACGTGACGACGACGAACGCCGCCGGGCTGTCCAGGCCGACGGCTGCGAGCGGGCCGGTAAACCGCTGCGTCAGAGTGAGGAGCAGGAAGGCGCCGCTGGAGATGAGCGCTTCCTTGATTCCCTTCTTGTCCACTAGGCGCGCCACGAAATTGAGCCCGAGGCAGACCAAGGCGACGACCAGCAGCATCCATCCGTACTCCGAGGCCACCTTCTCCTGCGTGTCGGAGAGCCCTGACACAAGGCCGACCCCGAGAATGTAGAGCGCAAAGGTGCGGGCGGGGATGAGCTCGCGCAGCCGATCGAGATAAGCCGACATGCCGTTCATGCTACCTCCTCGCGAAGAGCATCAGGTCCACATGGACAGGACGGGCTCCGAGCTGCCGGGAACATGGCTTTCGGCCAGACACTCGGAGAATGCATTGGCGCCACGGAGGACATTCTCATCGATCGCCCCGATCAGATGGAACAGGCTTCCGAACACCGCGAGATTCAGCGTGTGGCCTGCCTCGTGATCGATCGCCATGTCGGTATAGGCCACGTCGACAAAGGCAAAGTTGCCCATGTTGAACGCGGTATCGATGGGATTGAGGTTGCTGATCCAGCCGCCCCGGGTGAACAGGGTGCCGGTTTTCCACTCGAACACGACTCGCTCGATCTTGAAGAACTTCACGCCGGGCAGGCCCACCACGAGCGCCCCGAGCAGGCAGAGGAGGAAGAACGTGAAGCCGAGGGCGACGATCAGCCACGACAGCGGCAACAACCAGTTCAGATAGCCCAGCAATCCCTGGTATACCCCATTCCGGGACACGACCCCGAAGGTGGAGAGAAACGGGATCGCCGCCACGATGATCGCCAGCACGATTCCCGCGTCGGGCCCGAACACCCCTGGGAACACGACCGATGCGACTGCAAAGTTCACCGCGGCATTGGTTCCGATCAGGAGGCCCCGAACGAACTCGCCCGCCGACGTGCCTATCGTGGCCGAGCCGACGATGTAGCCAAGGAGCACCACGACCCCATACACCAGCAGCAGGATCCAGATCGTGTCCAGCAGAAGGCCCAGGACGACGAAGAGCACGGCGCCGATCGCGGCGCCGATGAAAGCCCGGGAAGGCTTGATCGCGAGGTGGGCCACGGGACCTCCTGCAGCATATATAAGGACAGCACTCAAAGGTTAAGCTTTGCTCACGGTGCGGTCGGAATCGTGAGGCTCCCTACGGTCGTTGATAGGAACCTGAGGCTCTGGGGGAGAACGAACGTGAATAGGCTCGGCATCGAGAACTGCACGATGACGTCCACATCCGTCCCAGGTGGCCATGGGTTGTCGTCGAGACAGTTTGCGTCAAGGCTCGGGACGCTACAGGAAACGGAGACGGACGAAGGCAGCTGGCTCGGTGCCTCCATCTTCCACGTCAACGTGGTCGAGCCCGAGTTGCGCACACGCAGCGTAGCGGTTTGAAACCGGATTTGTCCGTTGTCGGTCAGGACGAATGTGGCGCGCCCGGGGATCGCCACCATCACGGCGTTGACGGCCTGGGGCGTGATACTCACGTCGAAGCCGTCTCCATCGATCGTGCTGGTCGTCTCGCCCTGATAGAGGCGAGCCCCATTGTTGCTCATCACGTCGAGGCCAAACGTCGCAGACCCCGCTTTCACTGTCACGTCGAACGTGATCTCCGAGTCCCCAGGCCCAAATACCCGGGTCAGGGTCTGCTCCTCCCCGCCGGATGCGATCGTGAGATGCGCCGTGTCGAGGACCGACAGGAAGTCGCCGCCCAGCACCGCTCCAAAGAGCGAGTGAACGGAGAGCACTACACGGGAATGGCGATTCCCGGAATCCGTGATCGCCTGACCACAGCCTACGACACCCAAGGAGCCAAGGGCGAGAAGAAATCCGGCAGATTTCGACAGATGAGATTGCATGCTGCGCCCTCGCCTAACAGCCCTGGGGGCAGAGCGGGAATTGAATGGTCACGGTGCCCTGAGCCGATCCTCCCCCCTGGGTCGCGACGAACACGATGCCCCCGACCACGGCGACTGCAGCCGGGACGTAGAAGATCGGCTTTTGCCACAACGGCTTGAACCGCGACCATGGCTCACCGGTCCGGTACTGCGCCGCCTGCTCGACCTCGAGAATCCGCCGGCGAACGGCCTGGGCCGGGGCGGGGCCGAGTTGCTGCGCCGGCGACGGCGCGGCGCCTCCGCGGAAGGTCACCACGTCGCCGGCGCGGTAGGTCACCCCAGCCCAGCCGTCGCTGCGCGGACTCACGAAGACGCTTCCTTCCAGCACCGAGAGGCGCACGACATCCTCCCGGGTCACCTCGAAGACGAACACGGTGCCTTCGACCGCGGCGCTCACGAACCTGGAGTTCAGCCTGAGGGCTTCCCTGGTTCGCCTGACCGTCTTCACGATGAGCCGGCCCACCTTGACGAAGATCGACGGGTTTTCGATGCTCAGCTCGGTGCCGGGCTCGACGATCACCTCGTAGCCTGCCCGCAACGTCAGCAGGGCCACACCGTCCGCGGCGGTCAGCATCGAATCGCCCTTCACGACGCTCTGCTGCGGCACACCGGATTGAGTGACGCCCCCATGGGTCAGGGTCACCCGCGGGGGACCGCCCGACGGGGCGGGACGGTTGCCCGCCAGGACGCCATCCAGCTTGGCATAGGGCGTCGCGCAGCCGAGCGCCGAGAGACCCGCGGCCAGGAGGAGCAACCGCGGCGTCACAACCCTAACCAGCGCTGGTACAGTGGCAGCCATCGTTCCAGAATCCTGATGGGGTACTCCCGATTCTCTTTGCAGAAATCGGCCCGGCGCATGCACGCATTGACGATGTCCATCCAGCGTCGCGAGTTGTTCGCTTTCGCGCGCTCCTTGATGATCCAGCCGGCTCCTCCATTGTACGCGGCCAGGGAGAGCCTCCAGCGGTCGTCCGCCGTTTCGGCCCAGGCATGACGCTTATGCAGGTTGTAGTCGTACAGCGAGAGCGCATAGAGCGCCCAGTTGGGATCCGTGGGGCACCCGGCCGTGCTCGAGCATGTCGCGCGGACCTCCTCCGGCAGGAGCTTCGAGTAGTCGGCTGCGGTCGCTGGAGTGAACTGGGCCAGCCCCGAGGCAAACACGCTCTTGGCGTCCGCCTTCCAATGACTCTCCTGATGCACCTGGGCAAACCCGACCGTCGGCGATTCCGCCAGCGCGAAGTAGAAGCGCCAGATCCGGATGAAATTGTCGCGGTAGGCGAGCGCCTCGCGGGGAATCTCCTTGGGCGGCGGAGAGGCGTGGCCGATCGGCGGCGCTTCAGCCGGTGCGGCCGGCCGGGGAGAAGCCCGCGCCGGCACCCTGCGGGGCGACGGGGTCGCGGCCGGCGCCGCATCAGGCTGGTCCGGTTCCTCCGCCGGCCGGCAGCCCCCCAGGAGCGCCGTCAGCACCAGGCCGAGCCGAACGCTGCCGCGGGTCACAGACTGAGCGCGACCGAGTAGATGATGGCTCCATACAGCAGCGAGATCCCGATAAACGTGTAGCCGAAGGCGGGATCCTTCTCCTGAAGCATCAACTTGAGGTTGATATAGGGGAACGTCTGCTGCCTGAGCACGTGCGCCAGAATGAATCCCAGCGTCACGTTCGAGGCCTTGGTCAGGATCACCGCCAGAGGGTGCCCCGGCGGCAACCAGCCGAGCGCCTTGGCAAGAAGCACCACAATCGAGATGACCAGCGCCCAGCGGACCCGCCAGATCTCCTGGTAAAAGCGGCGGAATGCCTCCATGATCGGTCAGACTCCCTTCGCGTATCAAAGCCGCGGGTTTGCCGAACAGATGTCAGTGGCCGATTGCTGAATTGGGAATCCTGGACACAACTCGAGACGGCTGGACGAGCGCCGCAGCCGCTGCATCATCTCGTGGTACGTCGAGCAGCTGATCGAGATCGTTGCGAGCATCGAATGGTCCTCCGGAGCTCGACGCCGCGTTCATCGCAGAGCAATTAGTACGATTCGGAGAATGTACGACAAATGTTGTCTCGGCGAAATCAATTCTGTTCCGATACTATAAGTTCCTATAGGAGCTTTCCGGCCCGATCACGCAGTTTCCCCGCTGATTCAGTCGACATGGATGGTCCACCGCTCGATCGGTGCCGCGCGCGAAGGCCTTAATCCCGGCCACGATGACACTCACATATGGACCATTCCCCTATCAGTTCCTATAGTTGTGTGATCTCAACACCCTACAGGTGTTCGTTTTTTCAACCCCCGAGGCTCTGCGATGCCCGACCAGAGAGCCGTTCTCAGGACCAAGGAGCCGGCAGCACCCTTTCGGCCGGAGCAGGGTGTGAGCGCCAGGCCGAAGCTTCTGCTGGTCGACGATCATCACCTGGTGCTCGAAGGCCTCCGTCTCGAGCTCCAGGAGGAGTTCGAGATCGTGGCGGCGCTGGCCGCCGGAGTCGGCGTAGCCGATGCCTGCCGGCGGCTTCGCCCCGACCTGTTGCTGCTCGATCTCAGCTTGCCCGATCGAAGCGGGTTGGAAGTGATCGCCGACGTGCTGGGGGAGATGCCGAGGATGAAGATTCTGGTCGTGACCATGCATCGTGACCGGGTCCTGGCCGACGCGGTGATGCAAGCGGGTGCAGTCGGCTTCATCCCCAAGGACGCCGCCGTCGACGAGCTCCGCGCCTCGATCCGCAAGGTGCTGGCGGGACATCACTACATCTCTCCCCTGGTCACCCACAGCGCGGACCCCTATCCCGACGGACTGATGTTCGACCTTGGGCGCCTGACGCCGCGGCAGCAGCAGGTCGTCCGTATGCTGGGAGACGGCAAGAGCACAGCCCGCATCGCGGAGGAATTGCACGTGAGTCCGAACACCGTGACGTTCCATCGGGTCCGGATTCGCAAGGCGCTCGGGATCCCGACGGAGTGGGGCTTGATGCGGTATGCCCTGGTCGTGCGGATGAGTGAGGTGGGATCGAGGGGACCTTGATTCGTGCGGCACCCCCCCCGGACTTCCCCGGGGGGGTGTCTTGGCTTCTTAGCGTCTTAGCGTCTTAGCGTCCTCCTACACATCCACCAGCGTCTTGAACCCGCCGTAGACCATGCGCTTGGTGTCGAACGGCATCGCTTTCGGATCCATCATGTCCGCGAGGCGTGGGTCCTTCATGACCCTGGAATTGACCCGGTCGCGAGCCGCCCGCGACTTGAACATGATCCACGAGAACACCACGGTCTCTCCCCGCTTGAGCTTGATCCGGCGCGGGAACGGCACCACCCCCTTCGGCTTGAGGTCGTCACCCACGCATTCCCGAACCTCGAGCGCTCCGTGCTCCCGCCAGATTTTGCCGGCCTTCTTCGCGAGGCGCCGATACCTCGCGAGATTCTTCCTGGGAACCGGGAGGACAAATCCGTCGACGTATGGCATGGGGTGTCTCCTTGGGTGACGTGCTCAGATGGCTTCGGTGCGTTGCAGCACCGAATTGTAGACGATGGGCGGCACTGGCGAGCTCTCATAAATCCTGCGGATTTCGGCGAATGATGCATCGGGCTTGCGGGTCAGCTCGGCCAGCCGGTCGAAGAATTCCAACTGTTCCTCGGACAGCGTCGTCCCGGGGTTGGGCATGGCGCCCCAGAAATCCCACGGCAGCGTCTCCATCTTGTTGAGCGCCGCGAGATCCTTGATCAGGTTGCACGCGATGAACCAGAGGCCGCGCAGGTCACCCTTGAAGATGCCGTAGTGCGAGGCATCGGCCCGACCCGACCGGCATTGTGCCCAGGCATCGCCCGCGATCACGAACCGGTCATGCGGAACGTCCAGCGTATCGAAATCAATCTGCAGCGCCTTCCGGAACACGCCGTCGATCTGCGCATCGACCCGAACCCAGCGATCCTCGTCGGCGTTCCAGTATTCGCCGAGGACATGATCTTCGAAGACCGGCGGATTGAAATAGGAGCCGAATCCCCAGCGCGCCCGAGCGGGGGCCCCCTTGGCGCGCAGCATGCCGACCAGCATCACCGCGAAGTGATTGCAGACGCCGACCAGGCGCTTCTCGGGCGGCCGGGCTTCGGTCAGCGGCCCGTTGTCCAGAGAGAGCACTCGTTCCAGCATCCTCTCCAGCCGGCGGAGATGAGATTCGCTCTGCCGCTCCGGCGGTATGGTCAGGCCGTAGCCGGAAGCCATGTATTCGTGTACCGACAGCCCCGGCACGATGCCGGCGAGTGTAGCGACATCGTCCGGCAGCTGCTCCAGCAGCGAGGCGTAGTGGCCAGGTGAGGTTATGGTGCCGGCGTGGGCGTAGAAATCGAGCCGATCCTGCTGCGCCGCCGTTGGTCGCTCTGCGACAGTGGCGCCGTGGTTCGCGGGAGTCATGTGGCGTCCTATTCGGTCGTATCCCTCCTTGACGTTCCGCCGGCGGCCGCAACGCACACCGGGTGACGGTCATCGGTCAACGGTGGCCGACGACCGGCGAATGGTCACTGGTCACTGGTAACTGGTCACTGGTCACTGCCTCGCCTACAGCGGCAGGAAGGTCCCGTCGTCGATCCGACCGTTTTTCACCCGGTAGACCACGATGCCGGACTTGAAATTGATCCCGGACCCAAGGCTTTCACCCACCACCGCCGCGCTCTGGAAAAAACGTATCGGGGTGCCCTCGTAGCGCAGCATCTCTCGCACATGCATGTGCCCGCCCAGCGCCAGATCGAACGGATGCCCCTTCATCATCGCGATGATCTCGCCGGCGTTCGATACCGAGTGCCGGAAGCTGGTCTTGCCCCGCACCGTGATGGCGGTCGGGGCCGGAGGCGTGTCCATGTAGCCGTTGATCGTTTCCACCGCCGTGAAGAACGGGATGTGATTGAACGTGACCACGGGAACCGTCGCCGGGACCTTTTCCAGATCCCGCCGCAGCCATGCCACCTGGGTGCTGTCCACATGCCCGTAGTACCAGAGGTCGTCCACATCGATGGTATTGAGACCGATGAAGTGCACCCCGCCATAGGTGAACGAGTAATAGTCCGGCCCCAGGTAGTGGTGATACATCCGCCGGCCGTACAGCGGGTGATCCGGCGAAATCAGCGAGAGGTGCCGCTCGATCCCGAAGTTCTCGTGGTTGCCGGGAACGGTCCACACCGGCACCGAGAACTTCTCCTTTTCGCCGGTGAACAGTTTGTAGTACCCGGTAGCCTCCGCCTCCGAAACCCGGAGTGCATCCCGCACCAGGTCGCCGGTGATCAGCACGAACGCCGGCTTGACCGAGTCCACCATGGCGCGCAGCCGCTGGGTCCGGGCCAGGCTGGCGGGGCTGATGTGGGTATCGGAGGCGTGGATGAAGATGAATTCCTCCGCGGGGAGCGCCGGCACCAGCGGAAAGGCGAATCCCTTCATCGCCGCCGCGGAATCGGCCACTCGCCAGAACGGCCCGACCGAGCGAAACCCGGTGGGAACGCTCACGAACAGCACGCCCGAACCCGCGGCGTGGTCAATCCGGAACGAGCCGTCCGCCGAGGTCGACACCACCTGATCCTGATCCGACACCGGGACCCCCGCGAGGCCGGGCTCTCCCGCCTCGCGGCTGCCGTTGCCGTTTCGATCGACGTAAACGATGCCCGTCAAATTGGGCTGCGCGACGGCCGGCACGGTGGACGCGCAGGCTCCGAGCACCAGAAACAGCGGTAGCGGTCGAGTCGAGTTACGCACGTCTGCCCCCCGGGTATTGGTCGATTAGACTAATTCAGCCCGCCGCTCCGCCAGGAGCTCGCGAAGAATAGAGCGATGGCAGCGCGATTCGTCTTCGCAATAGCAGCCGACCGAAAAATCGGCGGAGCCCGAGAGGGCAGCGAGGACATCCAGCACCCGCCCGGCTTCCGGCCGATTCATCTCGGCCCGGTAGCGTCGCTCGAAGTTCCGCCACTGCACCGGGGTCCTGGCCGCCAGGCCCAGCTTCACCAGCGGGGCGCTGGGGGCGAGATTCGGCAGCCACACATCGTAGTAGTTGCCTGTCTGGGCTTTCGGGACGCCTCGTGGCGGCCTCCGGACCGTACCGATACGCACTCCTTCACCGGGAATGCGCGCGGTACCGAGCCGGACGATGCGAATAGCCACGACGCTATGCCTTCATATCCGTTCGATCACCGTCGCCATGCCCTGCCCCACCCCGATGCACATCGTGCACAGCGCGAACTTCCCCCTCGTCGCTTCGAGCTCGCGCATCGCCGTCAGCAGCAGCCGCGCCCCGCTCATCCCCAGCGGATGCCCCAGCGCGATGGCGCCACCGTTCGGATTCACCCGGGGATCGTCGTCCGCCAGTTTCAGCTCACGGGTTACCGCGAGCGACTGCGCCGCGAACGCCTCGTTGAGCTCGATGACACTCATCTGATCCATCGACAGCCCGGCCTTCTTGAGCGCCGCGCGTGAGGCCGGAATCGGGCCTATCCCCATCACCTTGGGTTCCACACCCGACACCGCCGACGAAACGATCCGAGCCTTTGGCGTGAGTCCGTGCGCTTTGACCCCCGCGTCGGAGGCCACCAGGAGCGCCGCCGCCCCGTCATTGAGTCCGCTGGAATTGCCCGCCGTCACCGAGCCCTTCCCGTCGGTTCGGAACGCCGGCTTCAGTCTGGCCAATCCTTCCAGCGTGGAGTCGGGCCGGATGAACTCGTCCTCCGCGAAGGAGCCCGCCTGTTTCTCCTTCCCGCTCCCCGGAAGTGGCACCGGTACGATCTCCGTTTTGAACCTTCCCTTCGCCCGGGCCGCCGCGGCCCGTTGTTGCGAACGCAGGGCGAACTGGTCCTGATCTTCGCGTGAGATACCGTGCCGCTCCGCCACAATCTCCGCCGTCTGACCCATCGACTCGGTGCCGTACTCTTCTTTCATCCGCGGATTGACGAAGCGCCATCCCAGGGACGTATCGAAGAGCTCCTGATTCCGGCCGAACGGCAGCGAAGCCTTGGACAGCGCGTAGGGCGCCCGGGTCATGTGCTCCACGCCGCCGGCCACGAACAGATCCCCGTCACCCTGCCGCGCCGCTCGGGCCGCGTTGATCACCGCGCTCATCCCGGAGGCGCACAGCCGGTTGATGGTCTCACCCGGAACCGTCACCGGCACGCCCGCCAGCAAGAGCGCCATCCTGGCGACGTTCCGGTTGTCTTCGCCCGCCTGGTTTGCACAGCCGAAAACCACGTCGGCGATGCCCTCGGGCTCGAGTTTGGGGTGTCTTTCCAGCAGCTTCCGGATGACGTGGGCAGCCAGATCGTCGGCCCGGACTGGGGAGAGCGAACCGCCCAGACTGCCGATCGGACTCCGAACGCCGTCTATCAGATACGCATCAGCCATGAGTTGTCTCGGTGGAACTTTGGCCTAACTTGAGCAGCGGTGCTAATTTAGTACGCTTTCTCCGGATCGGCACCGCATGGGTCAAGACAGCATACTTCTCGAGAAACTCGGCGGCGTGGCCCGCATCACGCTCAATCGCCCCGACGTGCTCAACAGCTTTGACGCCTCCATGTCCGGGAAGCTCCAGGACGTCCTGGCCGAGCTGGCAACAGACCGGGAAATCCGCGCTCTGTACCTCACCGGGACCGGCCGCGCCTTCTGCGCGGGACAGGACCTGGCGGAGGCCTGCCCGAAGGACGCGCCTCCGCTGGCGGACTTCGCTGACCACGTGCGCAAGGTTTACAACCCCATCGTCCTGAGCCTCCGAAACCTGCCCAAACCCGTCGTCTGCGGGGTCAATGGGGTCGCTGCGGGAGCAGGAGCCAGCCTTGCCTTTGCCTGCGACCTGGTCGTCGCGTCCGAGGAGGCGTCCTTCCTCCAGGCCTTCATCAAGATCGGCCTGGTCCCGGATACCGGTGCTTCCTGGATTCTCCCCCGGCTTACCGGCACCGCACACGCGGCGGCCCTCATGATGCTCGGCGAGAAGCTCCCCGCCCCCCGTGCCCTCGAGCTCGGGATGATCTACAAGGTGTGCCCCCTCGAGGCGCTGGAGACCGTCGGTATGGGGCTCGCCACGCAGCTCGCCGGTCAGCCCACCTATGCGCTCGGCCTCATCAAGAAGCTGCTCAACGCCTCGGCCAACAACACCCTGGAGCAGCAGCTCGAGCTGGAGGCCGACTACCAGGGCCGCGCCGGCCGGAGTCTCGATTACACCGAGGGAGTGAAGGCGTTCCTGGATAAGCGGAAACCGTCTTTCACCGGCGCCTGACGTGACCGCCCTCCCCAAGGAAGCGACCATCGGAGTACTCGGCGCCGGCGCCATGGGAAGTGGCATCGCCCAGGTCGCGGCCGCGGCGGGGCATCAGGTCATGGTCACCGACGTCGAAGCCGAGGCCCTCGAAAAGGCCTCGGTACGTCTCGGGAAGGTCCTCATCAAGCTGGTCGAGAAGGCCCGCATGACCGCCGAAGAAGCCGAGCAGCTCTCCCAGCGAATCACCTGGGCGCCCGGGGCCGCGGGGGAGTTCGCCATCTTCCGCCATTGCGACATGGTGATCGAGGCCGTCGCCGAAGATCTCGGGGTCAAGAAGACGGCATTTCGAGGGCTGGAAGACGTGGTGGGCGACGACTGCATCCTGGCCACCAATACGTCGTCCCTGTCGGTCACCGCCATCGGCGGCGCGTGCAAGCGCTCCGGCCGCGTCGTCGGTCTTCATTTCTTCACCCCTCCCCCCCTGCTCCCGCTGGTGGAGGTCGTGCCCGGCCTCACCACCAGCCCGAATACGCTGGCCATCGCGCGGGAGACCGTCGAGTCCTGGGGCAAGACTCCGGTGACAGCGGCCGACACGCCCGGGTTCATCGTGAACCGGATCGCCCGGCCCTTCTACGGCGAAGC
>Ga0114129_10010943_pt1 | contig 12925 bp, 8 predicted proteins | sample RhiMetdeltSRZDD1_FD_80071 | JGI IMG/M metagenome (GOLD analysis project Ga0114129, IMG submission 80071) | Populus rhizosphere microbial communities from Tennessee, USA - Rhizosphere MetaG P. deltoides SRZDD1 (version 2) (version 2) | ecosystem: Host-associated > Plants > Roots > Rhizosphere >...
CTGACGCCGAAATCGAGCCGATTGATTGTCGTAGTCGCGATAAAACCTGCTCGGGTTTTAGGAACTCTGTCGATGCCGCCTTCCCACCAGGGAGTTTGACAATGACCCAAATAACGAACGCTAAGGGTCACTCTGCGGGTGACTCCACGAATCGTCAGCGCGCCGATCAGAGTGGCATCATTTGCGCCGATAAGCTCGACTTCACTCCCTTGGAAAAGAATCTGAGAATGGTTCTCGGCGTCCAAAAAGTCCGCACTTCGCAAGTGAGCGTCCCGGTCCGGCTCCCCCGACCAGATCCCGTTCACATCGATGGTAACTTCGACCGAGGTAGCGCCCGGGTTCGCCGGATCAAAAAATAAGGTGCCTTGAATATTTTTGAAATGGCCGCGGACCCACGTCACCATCATGTGACGCGCACAGAACTCAGCCGCAGTATGACCCGGCTCCAAAATCCATTTAGCCACTGCCGAATCTCCGGACGAGAGAGCTCGTCTACCTCAGAAGTTTATATGATGCACAGAGCAGCGGATGCAATCAGTCCCGAGCTGTCAGACTCGTATAAAAATGGTTTGAGACGTCTTCGCTGCGGGTAGGCTCCACACTTCTGTGCACCCCATGGGCAACACACTCCGTCTGACCTTGACCATACTCCCGCGCTTCCTGAGCGGGCTCTCCTTCGCTGAGTTCCTTAACGCGACGCGGGCGCTTCAAAGACCCGCCGTAGCACGAAGTGGGTGGGCAGGTAGATCGCAATCACGGTGACGGCCATGAGGAACAGCAACCACAGCCAAGGTGCCATTATCGTCTGAGGATGCTTGTCATCGAGTCCGTACACGTAATTGATGTTGACCGCCCAGTTGGGGTGACTGGCCGAGGGCGGCGGGGCCGGGGCGAACAGATAGGAAATGAGAAAGACCATGATCGCGACCACCGACTGTAAGCCAAGCGCTCGCCGGTTGTAACCCAACCGCGAGAGCAACCACAACAGGAAGAAGGGTAACCAACCGTGAAACAGCGAAAGCGCCCGCAGAAACAGAGGGATGCTCGAATCGAGCATGTAACCGGTGACGCCGGTTATGTGCACGCCTGCAATGAGCCGAAACAGAAAATCGACCACCCACAGCAGCTGAGGGATTGTAATGGCGACCGCTTGCATACTGACCAGAAGCCGGCTTTCAAGCCAGATCGCCACGGTGGTGACGAGCAAAGCGATGTCGCAAAAATAGAGAAAGTTCCACGGGCTGTAGGTCACCCAATAGCTCGGCACAACGATCGCCACAAAAGCGGAATAGGCCAACTTTACCCAGGTCGGAATGCGTCGGCTCGTTACCGTTGTCATGATGGATGATTGCCTAGCGGCGAGTCACGGTCGCGCCCGTGCCGCACCGGGCGCGGTCCAAAGGGGGTTGTGCCGCGTTCGACTACAAGTATATATAGGTAGCGATGCGCAGCAACCGCTTATCTCGTCACTAGCTCCTAGCTACGCTTTCTGGGGAGGCCTGGCGGAAACGATGCAAAAGGCCCGTAGGATTTTCTTCACGATGCGTATTCATTGCATTGTATTTATTGCGTTATGCCTTTCATCGGGTTCAGTCGCCGCCGCGGACTACAAATATCCCTATCATGACCCCTATTTAGCAACGGCCACGACGGCGATTTTGAATGACGATGGCCCCGCTCCCCGGCTCAAATCGGAGATGGTCCATGTGCCGGGGCTCGCCAACAGAAATCAGCTGCCTTCTCTCGAAGGACGCGGCGAGTTGAGTGTCGCCCTGTATCGCCAAAACCATCGAGCGCCTTTGCTTTTCATTCTCTCTGGCATCGGATCCAATCCTTACTTTGGAGTTGGCACCTATTTAGCTCGTCTCTTCTATCAAGAGGGCTCTCATGTCGCCATTTTGCCCTCACCAATGAGCTGGAATTTTGCGTTGTCGGCCAGCGGCAGCGGCGCGCCAGGTTATGCTCCCGCAGACGCCCGTGATCTATATGAAGCCATGCAGAAATGCCTTTCCGTCCTAAGGGATCGACATAACGTCGAGATCACGAGAATCAACTTCATGGGCGTAAGCCTGGGGGCGCTCGAAGGTGCTTACCTGAGCGTGATCGATGTTACAGAGCGGAAGATAGGGATAGAAAAGTATCTTCTGGTGAATCCGCCCCTGGATCTCTCTTATGCGCTCAAAAAAGTCGATGAATGGGATGCGTTACAAGAAAAATTCGGCACAGACAAATCCAAGGACATCATGGCGAAAGCCGTTGCCATCGTCGAGTCCTTTTCCGAAGACAGGCGAGATGATCCAGCTGTCTTTGACAGATTGGCAAAGAAGTTCGCTAGTTTCACGACAGAAGAACTCCAGTTTCTCATTGCTGAGGAGTTGCAAACTCTGCTTCCCGAGCTCATTTATGTCTCGCAAGCCATTCGCGATCAAAAGGTTCTTAGAGCTGGTAAAGACCAGGTCCGAAAACGTCTCCAAGAAGCGAAGGGTTTGACGTTCATGGATTACAACGAAAAAATTGGCCTGCCATTATGGAGAATCCAGGAGGGAGAGATCCAAGGTGATTTAGAGAGCTTTAGCAAGCGAGGATCTTTGGCGCGAATTCTTGATCGGCTGCGTGGCAATCCAAAAGTGCATATCATGCATAACTCCGATGATTTCTTGTCCGACAGGAAATCAATCGAAGAACTCAAAGAGACATTGGGCGATCAAGTGGCGCTCTATCCCTACGGTGGACACCTTGGTAATCTCTGGTTCCCGGAAAATAAAGAATATGTTTTGCGGCAATTCAAGACGGTCCCCTAATTGACATTTTCTTTGTCAGGCTAACTCCAGTCGACATGCCAGGCGACAGCGAAAGACAAAAGATTCGCCTGTTTCAGCGCGCTCCGCACCGACGCGACAACAACATCTGAAGCTGTTCGGCGCGACCGATCCCCGCGGCTTCGAGGCTGGCGGCAAACGCCGAATTTGCGCTCACGAGCGGCGCGACGTCGCATTCGAGAAAACGGAGGCGGTCGTTTTCCGTTTCGTGAATCAGGTCAATGCGTGCCGCCCAGTCAACCCCGAAGATCTTGGCAATCTCCAATGCCGTACGGCGCACCCGCTCGGCGAGGCCGATGTCAGCGAGCGGCGCGCGGGGCGCTGGCCGCAGATATTTGCGGAAGAAAGAATAAGGCGTTCCCTGGGGCAGAAAAATGCGTAGCGGCATTCCGGCCCGCTCGCGAAATACGGCCACCGTCAGCTCCACCCCGCGTACGTATTGCTGCGTGATGTAGCGGTCGGTTCGCGCGTGCGCGGGAATCCGACTGTCTCTCAAGAACCGCACGCCGATCGAATCGGATCCGCGCCGTGGTTTGAGCACCATCGGAATCGGCGGCATGTTCGCCTCGCTGGCGAGCGCGGTTGCCGGGCAATCCACGCCGCGCGCAGTCGCGATACGGTATGCCTCGTACTTATCGTAACAGCGTTCCATCACTGTGGCGCTGGGCCCGAGAAAAGGTCTCGCGGCGCGCGTGAGCGTCTGCACGGCGGCGAGCATTACGGGGTCGGAAACGCGCAGTACGAGCAGTCCCGCAGATAGGTCGGCAATCGAGTCATCACGGAATCGGACGAGCTGCGCCGCGTACCCAGCGCGTCGCAGCTCGTCGGCGAAGAAGTGTGCTTCGGCGCGATGGATCCAGGCGAGTGGATGGGGCTGCCAGGATTCGCGCAGGACGATGACGTTCATCATCACGTATTCTCGATCACTGCAAATGCCACGAAGTGTGTCATGAGCTTACGCTCGCCCGCAGACGATGAAAAAGGGAAAGAGTGGGCTGGTGTCCCAGCGAAGAGATCGGTAAGGATGTTTGATAAAAGCTGAAGGCTGGAGTGCCTTGATCGAAGTCATCGACGCGTTAATCACGATTGACGCGCCAACGCGGAGGAATACCATGAAATATGTACTATTGTTGGCCATCGCTATGATCACCATGTGGAGTTGTGAAGTCGCGCGAGCGGTCGAGGTCACTCTTATTGCTCCCGGCGGCATCAGAGCCGCCGCGGAAGAGATGATCCCGAACTTTGAACGAGCGACCGGGCACAAGGTCAAGGCGACATTCGGCTCGGGCGGCGGAACCAAGGAACGAGTCATCCGGGGCGAACCATTCGATGTGCCGATCGTGCAACCGCCATTAGCGCCAGTGATCGCGTCGGGTCACGTTGTTGCTGCGAGCGAAACGTTGCTTGCGGCCGTGGCCGTGGGCGTCGCCGTGCGAACCGGTGCGCGGAAGCCCGACATCTCGACCGCCGATACGGTCAAGCGGCTCCTCCTCGGGTCAAAGGCCATTTCCTATCCCAATGCTGCGAGTGGCGCGGGCGCCGGCGTGAGCTTCAACGAGACGTTGCAAAAGCTCGGCATCGCCGATGCGATGAAGCCGAAAATCAAAATCGCCCAGGGGGGCAGAGGCGCAATGGAACTCCTCGCCAAAGGCGAGGTCGACATCGGCTTGACCTTCATCAGCGAAATCATTAGCGAGCCCGGCGTCGAAGTTGTCGGGCCTTTGCCCCGAGACGTTTCGACTCCGACAGCTCTGGTGGCTTTCGTGTCCGCGCACTCGAAGGAGCCCAAGGCCGCGCAGGCGCTGCTGCGCTACCTGTCCTCTGCCGAAGCAGCGGCAGTCTATAAAAAGCGCGGAATGCAACCGGGTCCCTGAGCAAAAAGAAACTCTGCTATTGCGCCTCGACACGAAGTGCAAACACAGGCGTAGTGCCATTCAACAAAGTGAATGAGTCGATGACACGGGTTATCCGCTTATTATTTCTTTCACCGTGTGTAACAGGTCATACATGTTAAACGGTTTGGTAAACGAGGGTAAGTGTCTCCAGTCATTTTTGGCCAACAAATCGGGGTGTCCGGTTATGAGTATCACTCTAGTCGGCAGTGATCTGGACTTTATGTGATCGATGACGTCAAACGCGTTCAGGCGAGGCATGACCACATCGCATATCATAAGATCAAACCTGTTCGTGTCGAGCATCTCGATGGCGCGGTCACCATCGTCTGCCTCATAAACTTCATAGCTCGCCTCACGCAAAAAGCGCACAATGATTTCGCGATTGCGTGGATCATTATCGACCACAAGGATTCTTTTTGGCATAGCCGCCTTAGCTGTAGAAGTGATCTGCCCATAACATGTTTAACAATTAGAGCAAAGACTAAATATCCACCTTGAAGTTACCGGCTTTTTGGGCCTGCTTTGGCGAGTGAAGTCAGGGGGATCGAGACTCTTTAGTCTATCTGCTTTGGCGGAACTTTGCGGTACTCTGCGTCCCGCCGGACAAATCCAACACTCACGGTAGCGGGCATATATCAGGCGTGAAACATCTAGATCCTGCAGTCAGAAATTCCCGACATATACTAGTTTCCCTACATGGATATTCTTCAGTCTCGAATAATCAATCTTTGAGACCTTTCTTTATTCAATGTCTTTGGGACAAAATAGCAGCGTTTTTGCGAACTTGTATTTTTGCTGACTGGCTGAGAGTGGTACGTGTTTTGCGGCTCTTAATGTTAATGATTAAAGCCAAGCAGAGACGAGGTGCGCTATGACCAAACGAAGACATCGCGCTTTGATTTGGGTGGGTTCTATTTTCGGCATTGTTGCCATCGCGCTGGCAGTTTTTATTGCAACTCTGGATCAGAACAAAGCGAAGAAATACATATCCGCCGGAGTGAGCAAGGTCACGGGCCGGCAATTGAGCATCAATGGGGATCTCAAATTGGATCTCGGCTGGATCTCCCGATTGAGCGCCAGCGAGATACAATTCCAGAACGCTAGCTGGAGCAAACACCCGCAGATGGCCGAAGTTGGACTCTTCGACGTCGAGATAGATCTCTGGCAACTCATTCGGCATTTCCGCGTGGTTCTCCCCACCGTCACTATTTCCCAACCCAAGGTGGTTCTCGAAAAAAATGCTGAGGGTTCGGCAAATTGGGAGTTTCGCGCGGCGCCCGCAGTGACCGAACCCGTCCCGGAGAATCGCGGCGATTTTCCTGTGATCGAAAAACTAATTATAAAAGACGGCATTCTCCGGTTTGATAACCAGGAAAGCAAGACCGAGATTGAATTGAAGGTCACCGAGGCGGAAGGCGCGGGATTTTTGGAGGCGCCGGTCAAGCTCAAGGCGGAAGGTACCTATCAGAAACTGCCATTGACTCTATCTGTGGACGGCGGTTCCTATCAAAACCTGAGAAGCTCGAAGGAGCCATACCCTCTGAAGGTCAACCTCGGCGCCGGAAAGCTGAAAGCAAGAATCGACGGCAATCTGACCGAGCCATTGGCGATGAAAGGGGAAGACGTCACCCTCGATATTCAAGGTGACGACATGGCGAATCTCTATCCGCTCATCCACCTCGTGTTCCCATCGACGCCGCCTTACCGGCTCAAAGGTCATTTAAAGCACGACGGAAAAGTTTGGTCATTCGAAAACTTTTCCGGACGGGTGGGCGATAGCGACCTGTCGGGTAACATTCGCGTGGATACTGCGCCGAAGCGCCCGTTTATGAAGGCCGATCTCGTTTCTAACTTACTCGACTTCGACGACTTGGCGGGTTTCATCGGGGGCAAGCCCGGAACAGCTCCGGGCGAGACGGCTTCGGAGGAGCAAAAAAAACAAGCTGCCGCGGAAAAGGACGGCGATCGAATATTTCCGGATCAACGCTACGATCTGGAGCGTTTGCGAGCGATGGATGCGGACGTTCGGCTGCGCGCCAAAAAAATTCTCGCGCCGAAACTACCCATCGACGACCTTAACGCAAGTTTGAACCTGAACGACGGAGTTTTGAGCTTCGCGCCGGCTGCATTCGGCGTCGCCAACGGCCGGATGGAGATCTACAGCACGTTCGATGGGTCGAAACGGCCCTCGAAGGTGAAGATCGACGCTCGGCTCCGGCACCTGGATTTGAAACGATTCCTCGCTGACACTTCATTCGCACAAAAAACTCTCAGCCCTATTGGAGGGCGAATCGTTCTTACGGGAAGCGGCGAATCGTTTCGCGAGCTCATGGCGACTGCCTCCGGCAACACTTTCTTGGCCATGTCGGGGGGAGAGATCAGCGAGTTGCTCGTTCGGTTGGCCGGACTCGATGTCGCTCATGCCTTGGGCGTGGTCATCCGGGGCGATAAGCCGATCCCTGTCCGCTGTGCGTTACTAAATCTCCAGGGACAGGATGGACAAATGGGCGTTCAAACTCTGGTTTTCGATACCGCCAACTCTGTCGTTTCCGGTGAAGGCAACATCGACCTCCGGGATGAGAAGGTCAACATTGTGGTACTGCCGGTGCCGAAAGGTTTCAGCCCATTGAGCCTGCGTTCGTATATCCGCGTGACGGGAGGTTTTAAGAACATCTCCGTGTTTCCGGATCCGATCAAGACCGGGACGGATTCCCTGTTTAAGAAGATCTTCAATGTTCTGACGATGCTCGTAATGACTCCACTCCAACCGAGAGACCTCGGCCAGGGGAAGGACGTGGACTGCGATGCCCTGATCGCCCAGGTCCAGAACCAAGACCCGAAGGGACTCGTGCTCAAAGACGTTTACAGAGGCGGAACCACGGCACCTCGAACCGAGAGCGAGCCCTCGCAACAACATGCGAGCCAAACGCGGTGAGGCGCGAGACCTGCCAGCAAGCACAAAGAATGTTGTGAAACCCCGGTGGTAAGCCGCAACAAGACTGTCACCGCGAAGGCCGCGAAGGAGCGCGAACAAAATTATCGAAAACTTGCGCGGCCTTCGCGCGCTCATGCTTTGCATGTGTCGCGCTGAATGCTACGTGTCCGATTCTTTTCCGTAGCGGCGGACTTTCTGGGCTTGCTGCTGAACTCGGAACTTCCAGATCGTCCAGCTTCTTGTCGGACGTGTTGATCGCGCACTCATGGCCATTAGTGGTAAAATTTGACCTCTAATCAGCAGCTCTTCGACCAGGACATATCAGCGCCCCATCCATCCAAAATATCGTAATTTCAAAGCGTTAGCCATATATTGTGCCGACGGCATATCCTTTGCGGTTCTTTCCGCTAGATTCTTGCGAGTTCTTACTAATTACCGGCCTCGTGCATGGCTAGACGCAGGGAAACGATAAAAGCAACGATCCGCAGGTTTATTTCGCCTGGTAAAATGGCCGGATGCGGAGAAATCTTCATACAATGGTTCTCAGGCTATCTATCACATCCTAGCTATAGCCGGCTTGGGCGTCGTCTATTTCGTCGCAGCTAAACTCGGGCTGAAACTTGCCTTCCTGTATCCCAGCGCGAGTTCAGTTTGGCCCGGCACAGGGATCGCGCTGGCGGCGTTGCTGCTATTTGGCTACCGGGTTTGGCCAGCAATCTTCGTGGGAGCATTTGTTGCGAACCTGACGACCGCGGGATCCGTGGCAACTTCGCTCGGCATCGCGACCGGTAACACTCTCGAAGGCTTGATCGGCGCGCGCTTTCTCAATCGCTGCGCTAACGGTCGCAAGGTATTTGATCGTGCGCTAGACATCCTAAAGTTTGCTTTCTTTGCGGCAACGCTCAGCACCGTCGTCAGCGCTACAATCGGCGTGACGAGCCTCTCCATCGGCAAATTCATCCAACCGAAGGATTTTGGCCGGGTTTGGTTTATCTGGTGGCTGGGAGACACCATCGGCTCGATACTGCTCACGCCGCTCCTAGTGCTATGGAGCATTAATCCCCGCATTCGTTGGAATCTGAGTCAGATATTCGAAAGGATTTTATTTTTATCTGGTTTCGTCTTGCTAAATTTGATCATCTTCGGAGGCCTAACTCCCTTGTCGCTGGAAAATTATCCATTGGAGTTTCTCGTTGTCCCGTTCTTTATTTGGGCGGCGTTCCGTTTCGATCAACGCGAAACGGCAGTGGCGATTATTGTGTTGGCGGCAATAGCCATTTGGGGCACACTCCGTGGTTACGGCCTATTTGGGTTGCGAACCTCAGAGAAGTCCTTGCTCCTCTTGCAATCGTTCGTGGAAGTTAAAGCAGTGATGAGTTTGGTGCTCTCGGCGATAGTTGCGGAATATCGGCGGGTCGACGCGCAGCTGCTGCATCTAGCGGTTACCGATCCTTTGACCGGCTTATCGAACTATCGCAAATTTATCGATGTTCTCGATGGCGAGATCAGGCGCGCAGACCGAACCGACCGGCCTTTTGCGATTCTCTTCGTCGACGTGGACAAGCTAAAGCTAATCAATGACAATCTCGGCCACATTGCCGGCAACCAGGCACTGTGTCGAGTGGCTAATGCCCTGCGAGGATCGTGTCGTTCCATCGACACGGTTGCGCGTTTCGGCGGAGATGAGTTTGCGATGATCCTACCCGAAGCTGAAGAAACGGCAGCCCATATCGTTGCGGAACGAATCGCCAATCGCTTGGCACATGACCGTGACGGTCCAACGATCACCGTAAGCGTCGGTGTGGCTGTGTATCCGACAAACGGAAACAGAAAAGAATCACTGATGAATGCCGCAGACAGCGAATTGTACAAGGCCAAAGCCGTCGCCGTGCGGACATGAGTGTTGCTATAGCGGCCTATGCAAGCACAATTAAAAGTTCCGTCGGATTAACCGGGGGACGGAAGAAATATCCGCTTGACAGGTTACCTCGGGTTCATGATAGCTCGCACCGGCTCGGAGTGTCTCCGGTTATGGTCGTTTCAATAAGGTCGAAGGATAAAGCGCAGCCGACACGGCGGCTCGCGGAGTTCCGTATGAGGAGCGCTGACCGAGTCCATTAACTGTTGAATTTCATAGGGTACGACGGGTTTGAAATACTTCGCAGTCTGGCACGGGTGCTTTGATATCGTAATCAGAAAATATCATACTGGCCATTATTTGGTCCCGACGGTTTCTTTCACTCATCCTCTGATAGGTGGCTTTGCCCCACACCACGGTGGTCGAAGAAAGCCCGTTGATTTTCGATAGGAGATATAGCATGCGCAAATGGTTTATTACCGCCGGCGTCGCAGTGATAGTCACGATTGCCATCGGTCTTGTGGCGCTGCTGAATATCAATTCTCTGATCAGGCGTAACAGAGCTTTTCTTCTCGAGCGAGCTGAACAAGCGCTTGGGCGAAAAATATCAGTAGGCGAGGTGGAAGCGACGCTTTTCACCGGCATCGGCGCGCGCCTAACCAGCTTCGCCATGGCCGATGACCCTGATTACTCGTCCGGGGACTTTGTGCGCGCGAAGGATCTGCAAATTCACCTGAGATTCTGGCCTCTATTGAAAAAGGAGGTGCAGGTTAAAAGGGTCGCCCTTCACGATCCGGTGATCCGCGTCGTCCGCAATCCTGACGGCAAGTTCAATTTTTCCACCATCGGCAAGAAAGATAAAGTAAAAAAAGAGGCCGCTGAAAAAGAAAAGAAAAAGGGAGCGCCCAAAGACGAGGGCGAATCGGCCTTTCTGATCTCCCTGGTCGATATCTCCGCTGGTGACATCCAATACATCGACAGAAAAGACAACACCGACTTACAACTACGGCAAATTGATCTCAAAGTGGAAGATTTTGATGTGAACCAACCTTTTACGGTGAAGCTAGCCGCGGCGGTTTATGACGATAAGCAGAACTTGAAGCTTACGAGCAAGGTCGGGCCGCTCCGTCCCGACGGCGATTTCAATCAGACCCCTTTGGACGGTGAGATCGATATTGATCCGCTCGACATGACGCGACTGAAGGCGGCTCTGCCGACTCTAAGAAACCTTCTGCCCAAAGATCTTGATCTCTCGGGCGTGTTTCGCATCAAAGATGTGAAATTCAAGGGAACGCTCAAAGATCTGCAAGCGAACGGTGAAATCGACGGCACCAACGGCACCATGCGTTACGGAAAAACTTTTCAAAAGGCGGCGGGCATTCCCCTGACGCTGGTCACCGATGCTCAATACGTCGGGGACAAACTGTCCATCCGCAAAGGGCGGCTCAAGCTATACACCCTGGAGCTTGCCTCCGCGGGAGACATTCAGTTTGGCGACAGGCCTGTGCTTAATTTATCGGTGAAGTCAGAGCCCGCATCTCTCGACGGCTGGGAGAAAATTCTTCCGGCGATTACGAGCTATCAATTGGCCGGCACAATGGATCTGCAGGCGACCGTTAGGGGAAAAGTCGGCAAAGGGGCGGCACCACAAATTCAGGGCACGTTGAACCTCAAGAAGGCCAGCGCCAAACCGCCCGAGTTTCCCAAGCCGATCGAGAATCTCGATACGAGAATCAATTTCACCGGTCAAAAAGCCGATATCAGCGACCTTAGCCTGAGCCTGGGAAAGTCGAGAATTCGCATCGCCGCGGCCATCGAGAAATTTTCGCCATTGACGTTGACTTACAAAATGTCAACGCCGGAGATCTGGCCAGCGGACTATCACGCGTCACTCTCTGAGGACCGCAAAGCGGATGTCATTCGCAACTTGCAGAGCGAAGGTCAGTTGACCATGGCAGGCGGCAATTTGATGTACCAAGGCAAGATGTCTTCGGCGGACGGCACGCTCTACAACGTTGCGTACAAAGGACTCGAAGCCACGCTTGCCCTGGCGGACAAGGTGGCCAATATCCGTAGCCTGCGGGTCAACGCGCTGAGCGGCACGGTACAGGTGGCTGGCGAGTATTCGTTTAAAGAGCCGGTGCCGCGTTTCTCCGTTATGTCGAAAGTGCAGGGCATCGACGTCAAAGAACTCTATACCGCTCTCGATCCGAAGGCTGAACGAGATCTGCGCGGGCGGATGAATGCCGACATGAAACTTGCCGGCAGCGGCAAAAACTGGGAAGAGATCAAACCGGCACTGCGCGGCCAAGGGGAAGCGGAAGTCGTGCAGGGTGCATTGCTTAACTTCAACATTGCCGAGAGCACCCTCGGCGGAGTTACCGGAATACCGGGGCTCACCAATATCATCAGTCCGTCGCTGCGCAAGAAATATCCGGAAACCTTTACGGCGAAAGACACGGAATTCAAGGAGTTGAAAGCGATTTTCGACTTGGCGGACGGCCGACTGAACGTCAAAGACCTGCGCATGTCGGCCGCCGAATTTTTAGTGCAGGGGAATGGCTGGGCAGATTTCACCCGCAAGATCGACTTTCGCTCCACGCTCTATTTTTCCCAGCGTTTGTCCGCCGACTTGAGCCAATCCACCCGTGAGATGAAATATCTTTTGAATAACCAGGGACAGCTCGAAGTGCCAATCGTTGTCAAAGGTAGATTGCCTAATGTGAAACCAAAGCCCGACACGAATTACCTGGCGCAGATGGCGCAGCGCGGCTTTATGCGCAAGGGAACCGAAGATCTACAAAATCGTTTTCTTGGCCGCAAAGAGTCCCGTGGGCAGGAAAAAGACTCCGCCACACAGGAAGAGGATATGCCCTCTGACGGTAAGAAAAAGAAGCGAAGCTCGACTGAAGACATGATTCGAAAAGGCCTCGAAGGTTTGTTCAAACGTTAAATCGCCGGCGATCGCGTTTGCACGCGGTCAGAAACTCAGAGAACGTCAACAACGTCGACCGTGGCGGTTTAGCATCGATTCGTGAGGCGCGAGGAATCGAGCAATTGTTCCTACAGCGTCCCGTTCCTAGCCATGATGTACCGACCTGTTCAGCAACCAAACTTCGAGCTCGAGCTCGCCCCTGCCGCTTGTTCACGCTTTCATCGTCCCCGAGGATGTCTTTTGTTGCGCGGCTCACCGAGCCCCGTGGCATACCAAGCGCGTTGGAAGCCTGAATTTTTTCGCACGTAAAACAGATCCGGCGCATATGCGAAACAATTAGAAGTGCGGGTAGTGATTCATTTTCAATCCACCATGACTCTTAAAATCGAGAAAGATTCCTCGCTTTGCTCGGAATGACAACTACATAAGCCATGTGTCATCTCGAACAAAGTGAGAGATCTTTCCCAAAGTGAACCACTACCA
>Ga0114129_10010944_pt1 | contig 12922 bp, 10 predicted proteins | sample RhiMetdeltSRZDD1_FD_80071 | JGI IMG/M metagenome (GOLD analysis project Ga0114129, IMG submission 80071) | Populus rhizosphere microbial communities from Tennessee, USA - Rhizosphere MetaG P. deltoides SRZDD1 (version 2) (version 2) | ecosystem: Host-associated > Plants > Roots > Rhizosphere >...
AAAAAGGCCCCAATTTTCTATGACGTAGGCTTTTGTCCGAAGTGTTTTGAGCTGAACATCAAAGCAAAACGAAAGGAGAAGTAAATGAGATTAGTTCACAAGGGCCGTGCACGAACTCGCGCAATCCAGCGATCACTACAAAAGCGGCGACTGCTTCAAGAGCAAAACCTAGGGCGAAGGATTTCTCCTGAAGACTGACTATTACGTCACTTGATATAGTCAAAAACTGTCATTATTGGTCCCTACCGCACAGATCATTTTCGGCCGGGAAACTATACCACCTGCACGATCCGTTTCTAATCTTGGCGAAGCACAACACCAGATAATTCGCGCTCGACTTACTTCTGCACTCCACAGACAAAACTCGCGGCATCGTTGGTGCTGCCTGTTCCAGAGTAAATCGCGACCTGAGGGAAGGGACAAATCGGCCGCGTTTTATCGACCTGACCGCTGGTCAAATGCGAAGCCACGATGTGATCCGGCGTCTTGCCCCGTTCGACCCATTCTTCCAGCGTTTTGACTTTGTCGAAAGTATCCGTGCCGGCGCCACCCGCGCAATGATTCATTCCCGGAACCATAAAGAGCGCGATTGAATTTGCAGACTTTTCTTTTCCGACAGCTTTCAAAACGCTGTCGTAATAGATCACGCTGTTGAGCGGGTTCACCTGCTGATCGGTCCAGCCGTGATACATGAGAAGCTTGCCGCCATGGTCGAAGAACGGTTTCAAATTGGGATCGCCGGAATACATCGCGCCGTTGTCGGACTCGGCGGCGAGTTCGATATCGGTTGCGATGTTCATCTTGTGGTAATCCCAGCTTGGGTCCTTAAACACGATGTTACGCATTCCGCTTGTTGCGACAGCAAGAGGCGCCGGACCACCAAGGGTTGCCCAGCCGAGTTCCGAGCCCGGCATCAGGTGGCCGTCAAAGAGCGATTTGCCCGTCTTCGGATCGACCAATGGTGATGTCATCGCTTTTGCGGATTCGATTTGGCCTTTGGTCAGGCAGTTCGGACCGTCGCCGGCTTTGCACGCAAGCTCGGAGTAATCGTATTTGCACATCAGCGGATTCTCGATCACTCCATCCTTCACTCCGTCAGAGGCGTCGCACGCATTCAAAACCGCTTCATGGATCATCGCGTACTTGCTGGATGGAATGATGCTTTCGCTGTCCTTGTTCACTACCAGGTTCAGCCCGACCCGTGCGCCGTGCGCGCGCATCTGATTCCATGAAGCGGCGCCGGCGATAATTCCGTTGAAGTCCTCGGGATACTTTTGCGCTGCCGCTAAGCCCTGTCGCCCGCCCTGTGAGCATCCGTTGTAGTAAGAGAGATTGGCAGGGTTGCCGTAATGCGCGATGATGATGGTTTTCGCCTGGACGGTCATCTCATGAATGGATCGGTAAGCCAGATCGATGATCTTTTCAGGATGGCCGAGCGCGAAGTCGGCATTGCCTCCAACATGACCGGTATCGGTACCGGCGCCCACATAACCGGCACGGATCGCTGCCGCAATCGCGGCGTACGGAATCGTTCCCGCCCAGCCGCCGTTTCCGACGGCCTGGAACTTCCCATTCCAGCCGGTCGCAGGTAGCCAGATTTCGGTTTTGATATCCGAGTCGCTGCTTGGAGTTAGCGTCGCAGTCACACGGCAAAATGCCGGCAGGTTGCCGTACACGTTAGCCGTATTGGCTGTCGCCGCAGGCGGTGTGAATGTTCCCGCTGCAACCATGGTCGCGGAATCGATCTTCGCGTTGGGTAACGCAAGCATTGCGAGTTGTTCGCAGGGAGTTGCCGCGGTGGCAGGATAAGCGGCAAATAAAAGGATCACCGCAAGAATTATTGTTCGCATTGCGCGCACTATAGCCGAACTTTCCTGACGACTCAATGAATTGCACCAGCTATTAGTGGGTTCTTTTGAAAGGGCTTGCGACTGTAGGCGCGCGGTCTATGACCGCGCCTTCTATGTGGTTGTTGCGTGTCAACCGCAATGTTGAATCGGTGTTCTTTCTTTTCCTTTCAATGCCGACATCAGGTCGCAAACGGTTAGATCCATCTCCAATTCGCATTGTTCGATCGGGCATCCATTTCGTGTTGGCCTGGTTGCGAGAGGGCGACTGGATACCGCCCACCTTCTATCCGTGTCGCGAATGATGCCAAGGGACAGTAAGCGCACGCAAACTTGGATGACTTTTCTCCGCACTCATGTTGGACAGCTTGTATCCATTGATTTCTTCACAGCTGCACACCCCCTGCTAACCAGAATCTCGTTTAAAAGTTTTACTGCTTCTGTTGATTTGAATTCCGGCGCAAAGCGCGTTGGCGGCGTTCTTCTTCGAGTGTTTGGGACCGCTGCGGTGCTGCCGGCAGCAGTTCCGTGCCGTCGGTATGGACGAGGCGTTTAAATGCGATGCGGTCGGAGCCGGTGTGTGTCGGATTACCGGTAACGGTGACGCGTTCGCCGGACTTGATCGAATCGGCTGTCCAGCCGACATTGGACAGATTCAGCCTGCCTGCGAATTCGACGACCCACTTTGTAACCTTGCCCGAAGCGTCGGTCACATCCATGTACATGAGCGCGTGCGGATTCACGAATTTGAATTCCGGGACGACCCCCGAAACCGTCAGCAGCTTCGAGTCGTCGTAGACGGCCGCAAACGAGTGATGCGACATAGCTGTTGTCGCGCACCCAAGGATCAAAGGGATCGCAAACAACAGTTGAAGTCTCATCATCGGATTCCTTTCTTGACCTCTGTTGGAATTTCGCATTGGTCGTAGGGCGCGATGATCTGGTCCGGCGCCCACGCCCAGATGTGTTTAATCAAGACGGGTTCGCGCAAACTCCACGGATCGGTCATCGTTGCGGTAAGCGTAAGAGATTTCCCATCTTTCGATCGCGTAAAACGTTCGACGACGCGCAACTGGTCGCTATGCTCACTCTGCCACGGCGTGCGGCCGGCACGGATTCCGGAAGTCTCAATAACAAGCGTGTCCCCCTCCCACCGGCCGACGGAAGAGCCAAGCGGACTCGAGGGCTCAGCCGGCGGACGCGGGCCATCCATATAAATGGTGCGGCGCGCGTCCCACTCGCCGTACCGCAATTCCAGACGATCTTTCACCGGCTGCCGGATTTCGAGTTGGTGCCGCGCAATAAACTGCTGTGCGAATCCATACGGCTCACAGCGCAAAAAAGCAGGGTCCTCGGCGCGATCCAATGGATACGTTTTCAGCGCCGCGTCCGTGAGCCGAGGACGAATGTATTTTTCTCGCTGATAAGCGGCGGCTTCCGCTTGAAGAGCCGCAAGCGGACGCGCGTCGTTTTTGGGATCGTCCAACAGTGCGTTCAAACGCTCGATTCCGGCATCCGTGCACCAATTCGCGCAAAAATCGCCAATGATCGTCACAGGCGGATCGCTCCACATGCCCATGAAGTCGCGCGAAGCAGACGGCGCTTGCGAAAAGAGAGGCACACATACGATCGGAATCAAAGCCAACAACCGTGCGCATGCTTTTAGAATCTGGGATGTTGCCATTGATGTGTCCTTGATCGGCGCCTGAGATCGCGGCGCAACAAACGTAACCCTATGGTTTGATCAAAAATCCTTTGCCCGTTTCCTCACGATGCGCAAAGTGACAGTTAGCGCAGTTTTTCTGAATAACGGCGTACGAGGACTGCGCCGTTTTAACATTGTTGTTTTTCGCCGCTGCACTAACGGCCGCCGCGGCATCTCGTGCGCTCTTCGCGAAATTCATCGCATCTTTAGTTTCGAACGGCGCCCAAAACGCCTCCGTTTCGGTGAATAGTGCTTGCAGTTTGGCGGCATCAGCAGCCGCCGCAGCCGCGCTGTTCGCGTCGAGACTCTTCTTCAGGCTGGCGAACGCCGATGCGACATCCTTCATGATTTCGTTGTACGGCCGGTGTTGCTCGGCGAATGCGGCCGCCACAAGAACGCTTCCGGCAATAGCGCCCGCGATCAATATCAATACTCGATTCATTTCGCCTCCATGTCCTAAAGCGCGACGACTTCGGCGTGCTCGCTCAAATAGAGCCGGAGTCGCTCGATCTTTCCGTCCACGCCATACTGCAGGAACACAGAGCCCGGCGCCATAAACTTGCGGCGATCCTCTCGTCGGGAATAGGCGGCGATAATCTCGAACGAGATGCCCACTCCGCCCCAAGGCAGCGGCGTAGAGTAGACCAGTTTCTCGCCTTCGAATTGCTTCTTCGTCTGACGTTTTTGGATATAGAGCAGCTTGACTTGCGTTCTGGAAATCTTATCGACCCATTTTTTAAAGTTGGCGGTGCCGCGAAGCAGCACGGGACCGATTTGCTCTTCGTCATGCGGCGGCACTTCCGCAATGACGTCGCGAGCGTACAGTTCCATCATCTTGTTGACCACTTCATCACGCCCCACTTCCTTTCCATCCACGGATAGGTACCAGTCGTCCAGGGCATTCAAGCGGGTCATCCAATCTTCGGCCAGCTTTGCCGGATCGAGTGCAGGCTTGGCGGCCGGCGCTTGCTGCGTGGTCTGGGCTCGAAACTCGAAAACTGTTCCCAAAGCGATCAAGGTCGAAATCACAATCAGAATCGATCGGTGCATGAGAGTTTCCTCAAACTTCGGTTGGTTATTTTGCGCAGCGAAAACCTATCGTGGTGGCGCGCAGTTCGGAATCACTGAAGTCGCGGGAGTCCACCGTGTTGTTATCCGTAGGGCCCCCGATGGCGTTGGGAGGTGCATCCAACCAACCGGATCCTCGAACGCTTCGATACCGTCCGGTCTCCGGTCCCTGCGGATTCTTCTTCGGCATGAACGCGTAATAGTTTGCGTCATACCAGTCGTTCGTCCACTCGCGAACGTTTCCGATCATGTCGTAAAGGCCATACCCGTTGGGCCTGAAAGAACCGACAGGCAGCGCATCCGTACCGTCGAGATTTGCCGGCAGCGAATCGTCGGTGGTGCGTCCCGCACTTTGAGGCGCGCCTAGTCGGACTTCGCCGGTGTCGACTTCGGCATCTCCCCACGCATAATGATTCCGATCGAGTCCGCCTCGCGCCGCTTTTTCCCATTCCGCTTCAGTAGGCAAGCGCTTGCCGGCCCACTTGCAATAAGCAGTCGCTTCGAACCAGTTAACGTTATAAACGGGTAACCTTTCTTTTCCTTTCGCGATCTTGCCTTGAGGCCAATGCCACGGCGGCTTGGCGTCCGTTGCCTGGACGAACATGGCATAATCCGCGTTCGTGACCTCGTACTTATCGATGTAGAAAGCATCCAGATAAATATTGTTCGCGGGACGGTCGTCGAGTTTGTCGAGCGGTACGAGATCCGCGGAGTCCACGTAGAGCGTGTAGGCGCGGCCCATCCAGAATTTTCCGGCGGTGATCTGGACCATATTCTGGGGTGCTGCGGTTTGCGCCGCAAGGGATAACGCGGCGCAAACCAAGCAAAGAATGGTGAGCGTGATCCTGCTCTTCATCGTTCTCTCACGGCCTATACAAACAACTCCTCGATCTCCGCCAAAGGAATGAACGCAGGACCGCCGAGCGGAGCCGTTTGCTGGTACTCATAGGCGCGCCCCGAAGGCGTATCCGGGATTTTTTTGCCGTAGTCGATTCCTAATGCCGAGTAAATCGTCGAGGTGACGTGGTCCTTCATCGGCTGTTGCTTGTGTGTCCAGCCGTGATCGAGCGATTTGGATCCGTCCGTCTTACCGATCACACGTCCCGGCTTGACGCCCCCTCCGATAAACAGGTCGGTATAAGCGGGACCCCAGTGATCGCGGCCGAAGTTCAAATTCATGTCGGGAGTGCGGCCGAATTCATGGCCCAAAACAACCATGGTTTCATCCAGCATTGTTTTGCCGGATTCCTTGCCCGGCATCTTTGCCAGATCTTCGATGAGGCTGCTGAAAGCGGTATCCAACCGGGGACACCCATCGTAGATCGAAAGCAGGAATCCTTTTGGAGCTGACGCGCCCCGGCCGTAAAGCTGATCGTGGTTATCCGATGGACCGTTGTTTCCGTTGTAGGCATTGGCCACCCAGATAAAGCGCGTGCCGGCATCGGCGGCAAGCAGATTGCGAGCCAATAAGAACGCAGAGCCGAGCTTGCAGGTGCCCCGATCCTTATTGACACCGTAACGAGCCTTCTCTTCATCGCTCACGTTCAATACTTTCTTGAACCGCGGATCGGTGAGAATCTTGAATGCATACTGGTAGTGGGACGTGTATTCGTCGGCTTTGCCGCCGATCGGCTCAACCGCTGAAGGTGCGACTTCGGAGATTCTGTTCAGGACTTCCCAACGCCTGGCCAACTCGGAATCTGTTTTTCCATCGCCGCCGGCAAAGCTGTCAAAGACGCTGGAGGTATTCAGGTCGAGTCCCGCGAAGCGGGGATGCAACATTCCCGATCCAATTTGAGGGCATCGCGCATTCCACAGATCCACACTCATAAATGTCGGGAACGTGTCGGACGCTTTACGCTCGTGATCCAGTTCCATGGCGATCACGGTGCCGAACGCCGGGATTTCTCTGGTGATCGCTGGATTGAACGCACGCCCTGCCTGCGAGTGGTACTGCCCTGTGAAGTGTACGAGGGAGTTTTCCCAAAGCGAGCGAACCAAGGTAGCTTTGGGGGCCCATTTCTCATAATTCGGAAAGAGAGTTTTGGATATCAGAAAATCCGAATTGACCTTTTGGATATCCAGGTCCTTTGCCGTCCATTTCGTTTCTCTGAAATCCAATGTCTCGTGCTGGCTCATCGCGCCGCAATTCTGGATGAAGATCACATTGCGGGCCGTCTTTCGCGGCGTCACTTTTCTGCTTTGTGCTTGCGCGTTCCGCGGCCACGCCGCTGGATCCAGAATGCCGGCGCCAACACTCACGCCGAACAATTTCAGCAAGTCGCGGCGGCTCAGATCACTAATCCTCTTAATCATCGGGTATCTCCTCACTGCGCATTTTTTATAACCGGTTAATGGTTGACTAAAAACTCCGTCGTATTCAGGAGCGCCCACTGAATGTCTTCAAAGCCGGTTCTTTTGTCCTTTGCAATCACCCGCTTCGCCACTTCTACCTCATCCGTTTTGGGCCGGCGTGACAGAGTCGCCAGAAACAGTTCCTCAATTACTTCATCATCGGATTTGCCTGCCTTTAGAAGCTTTGCAACACGCGTCGTTCCTTCCGACTTGACGCGTTTGGCCACGATTGGTGAAGTCATCATCATCATCGCTTGCACCGGGCTGGCTATGTTCTTATCGACTGGCGGCGTCGTACGCTCGGCCTGGTAATAAGCCTGCATGAACGCAAAAATCGCGTTGTTTTCAGTGCCGGCGCTGCTGGACCTGACGCTCACCGGATCAAACAACTCTTTGACATATGAGCGGGGCTCTTCGAGAACCCTCGTGCGGTTGTTGCTGTCTTGAATCGTCTTTATCGAGAATGGAGCGTCCGTTGCCTGCGCTACCACATCGACAGCTTCTGGAGGCGTCAAAACACGGGCAAACCGCCGCGAAAAGTAGGGAATGTAAGCATTCTTCCACTCGCCTGGGAAGCTGGTGGAAAGCTGATACGCGTTGGATTTCATGATGGTCTTGACGACATGCTGAATGCTGTAATTGTTCGCGCGGAAATCCTCAGCCAGAGCCTGCAGCAACTCCGGATTGTTCGGTTGAATGGTCCACGGCGCCGGCGGTGGATTCTTCGGATCCAGGCGTTTCAGATCAAAACCGTCGTACGGTTCCACCAAACCAACCACCATTAACTTTCCCCAGATGATGTTCACCGCTGCGCGCGCGAATTGAATATGACTTGGCAGGATGCGAGCTAAGGCTTTGCGAGGATCCTCGCCCGGTTTCGGTTTCTCGCCGGTCAACAGGAACGCCGGTTCGTAGGTTCTGCCGTCACGCGGGAAACGGCCTTCTGCCGGAGTGTAATAGGGCCAGTCGTCTCCGGTGTTATACCCGGAGGCCAAATCATCGACTTGAGCTTGCTCGCCATAGAAAACGCGGCCGCTTCCATCACTGCTTCCGATGCTCCTCATCTTTCCAAAGAACGCCGCCTGCTGCCAAAAGTCCGTTCTTTTCATACTGCCGAGGAACATGTTGAAGCTATCGGTGTGGCGCTCGCCGTTATGGCAGGAAAAGCACTCAATGCTTAGGCCGAGAAACACACGCCCGATTTCGGACGTTATGCCATCAACCCAATCCAGGCGGTTCAGACCGCGATAGTTCTCTCGGTCGGTTAATAATCCATCGCGAGAGGCCGTCTGGCCGACAGCATCGTAGAAGGTCATGGCGGCCGGCAGCCCCCGAGAATTCTTGCTGACAGGCGTAACCATATCGGCAAAGACGTCGTTATAGGGGCGGTCAACCTGAAGCCACTGCTTTGTCCAATAGTGAAAGGACGCGGAGCGTGTTCTGAAAAGCTCGTCGTAGTGGTAGGCCCACTGATCCGCGAATTCTTCTGTGCCGATCAGGGAGTCGATCAACTTGTTGCGCTTGTTCGGATCTTTGTCGGCAACGAACGAGCGGACCTTATCGGGTGTCGGTAAAAAACCCGTCGCATCCAAGTATGCCCTTCGCAAAAATTCCTCGTCACCCGCCAGCGGCGCATGGGGAATCTTGTCGCGCTCGATCCGTCCAAAGATTCCTTCATCGATGAAATTCTTTCGCGGTATCGGCATCGATGACGCCGCTGCGCCCGGCAAGGCCGGAGCTACGGTCTGCGTAAGCCGACTGGCTTCGGCGGCCTTATCTTGCCCATTGAGCAGTTCACTATGTGCCGCTTCGACGCGATCTTGATCCACTGGCCGCTGGGTTTGCTGAGGCTGGCTTGCTTGCGGTAGCTGCCCAAATACGACGAGAGTCAGACACAAAACCATCGCGGTCGCCAGGACCACCTTCACGGTTTTCATTGTCCCTCCTCGGGAGGCGTTTACTTTTACTTACAGCTTGTAGTTGTGTCGTTTATAGGCCTGTCCTGGTTTTTCTGTCAAACAATAAAGCCGGACAAAAACCGGTGAATATGTCAGGGCTAGGAGATGGCGCTCAGGTTCAGAATGCGAAAAGCATTTCCATTTGGTGTGACTGCAGCAAGCAACGGCCGCGTCGGGTGCCACGCGATTCCTGCGGGGGAACGCCTCTCGAAATTGATTTCGACATTTTCGTGAAGTTCAGCGATTAACCGGCCATTCCGGACATCCCAAATCTTCAAGCCCAGCGCGTCACGGGATGACAAAAGCCTTCCGTTGCCTGAAAAGGCAAGAGCCGCGACGCCGGGTGTCGCCATTGTCAGTTCGCGAGGCGGTGCTGCGAAACCCTCCTGAGTGGCGCGAAACACCAGAATGCCTTCGCCTCCGGGCAGTGCCAGCAATTCTTCCGCCGGCGACCATGCGAGGCATCGAACCGGTTGATCCATACGAACGGAATCCAGCACAGCCCCCGACAGAAGGCTCGCGAGGACTAGAAGAGTGCCGTTCTCCGCCGCCATTCCAAGCAGGAAGGTGCTCCGGCAGGAACAGGAAGCCGCAGTGAATCCGGTGTGCGCATTTGATGCGTCTTCCATTTCTTTGGTCCAGCCCGGCAGCAGGCAACAGCCGTCGAAAGCACGAACGCGATCGGCCGAGCATGTCATCGCGTATGCCTCCTCATCGGTCCATTCCACGGAGTGCACTGGTTCTTGATGCCCACCTGCGGTGAACGGCGCTCGCTTCCCACTTTTCAACTCCCACAGGCCAATCGATCGATCCAGTGAACTTGTCAACAACAACTCCGCGTTGCGATTCCAGGAAACAGCGGTAACCTCGCCGGAATGCGGTCCGAGCGTCGATGTCAGCTGTAAAGTTTCGATGTCGAAGATGGCGATCAGGCCGGATTGCGTTGGAAGCGCGAGAAAACGTCCGTCGCGCGACCATCGCGGCTTTGTGATGTGACCGCGATTCAACTCGATCTGATGAAGCAGAGTTATGCCCGACCTGAACGCGTGAAACATGTACGTCACCTCATAACGAAGAGGAGCTTGCCGGAGCCACCATCGAAACGCAATACGGGTAAGCTACCTTTAAATCATATCGTTGGCAGAAGCATTGTCGCGGGTTGTATCAAACCCCGATTGCGGCATGAGCACGAATTCGCCAGGGACACGCCTGCTCGATAGATTCCTTGACAAACCAGGAAAGACGGCAGTAATTTTCGCGCATCATCGCCAATCGGATCAATTCTCGAAGCGGAGATTCTTCTCTAATAGCGCTTTTACCGGCAGAGTTGAGTGGTGGCCATTTGGTGTCCGTCGATCATGCTTCCGGCTCAGCGAGCCACGTCCAAAAGGTTGTTGTATTGAAGAGAAGGACAGATCTGGGGCCGAGGTTCTTGAATAGCCGCTGGTGCCGTAGGCGAGCTATCGAAGTCAGTTATGAGCGAACGGAGGTTCAGATGAAAAACCGTTTTTCATTACCAATGATTCTTGTGATAGTCGTGATCGCCCTTGTGTCCTCTAGCTTGCTGCCGCTAAGTGCTCAGACGTCGAAGGCGAAGCCATGGCATCCGCCGCGTACCGCGGACGGACATCCGGACCTGCGTGGAACATGGAACTACTCCACGCTCACTCCTCTCGAACGACCTCGTGACCTTGCAGACAAAGCGTTCTTTTCCGAGCATGAGGCTGCCGAATTCGAAAACCGAGCGCGCCAAAACCGTAATGTTGACCTCAACCGTGAAACCACTCCCACAGCTCGCGGTGTAATCAATGGAACGGTGGAAACCGAGGACCTTGCTTCTGCATATAACGAGTTTTGGTGGGATCGGGGAACAAAGGTTGTCAAGACCAGACGTACCTCGCTTGTTATAGATCCACCGGATGGGAAAATTCCTGCGCTGACGCTCCAAGCGCAGCAGAGAATGGCCGCCCTCGATGAGGCTAATCGGCGACCGGCTGAAGGGCCGGAAGACCGCCCGCTGTCAGAGCGTTGTATCTTGAGACCTAACAGCGGACCGCCAATGACTCCCACCGGCTACAACAACAACTTTCAACTGATCCAGATTCCGGGATACATCGTTATTTTCAACGAGCAAATCCACGACGCTCGTATCATCCCGCTGGATGGACGGCCTCATCTTCCGCAAAACGTCCGCCTATGGATGGGCGACTCGCGTGGCCATTGGGAGGGAGAGACGTTGGTGGTCGACACCACTAATTTCAGCGGCAAAGTAAACTTCAGAGGTTCGGGCGAGAACATGCGACTGGTGGAACGCTTCACACGGACCGAGCCTGATACGCTTCTCTACGAATTCACCGTCGACGATCCACAGTCGTTTACCAGAACGTGGACGGCGCAAATCCCGATGAACAGAACCCAAGAGCAGATGTACGAGTACGCCTGCCACGAGGGAAACTACAGCATGTTTACCACTCTCAGTGGCGCGCGCGCTTTAGAGAAATCCGACGAACAAGCTGTGAAGAAATAGCGGGAAATGGAGCGGCAATCCATAGTGTACGCTCCGATTCCAAACTCCATATGAGGAGGCTCTATGACACGAAGATTGTGTGTTGTCGCCGCATTTCTTGCGGTCATTGTGGTAGCTAGAGACACGGTCCGCGCGCAGGATGCCCGAAGCGTCTTGCAGGCCGCGATGAAGGCCATGGGAACCGCCAATGTGAAAACCATACAGTATACCGGGACCGGCTGGAATGCTGCCGTGGGTCAGAGCTTCAGTCCCCAGGAGGATTGGCCGCGCTTCGAGGTGACACGCTACACGCGGACGATCGACTACGATGCCAGATCGTCGCGTGAGGAACTCACTCGCAGACAGGGAAGCAACCCGCCCCGCGGCGGCGGCGGCACGCCGTTGCAGGGCGAGCAACAGCAAGTTGCGATCGTCAGCGGCAATTATGCCTGGAATATGGATGGCCAGAATCCCGTGCCCCAGCCGGGCCAGTATCTAGCAGGAATTTCCGTTCTCGAGTTCAGGCAGCTCGATATCTTGCTCACGCCGCACGGCTTTCTGAAGGCCGCGCTGGCAGCCAATCCGACGGCCATTTCCTTGACCTTTCCCGCGTCGCCGGGTGCTATCTCGCAGAATGGCAAAGCCACGATGGTGTCATTCACGGCAATGGGGAAGTACAGAGTCAATGGCACCTTCAACGACGAGAACATGCTGGAGCTAGTCCAAACATGGATTCCGAACCCAGTCTATGGCGATATGCTGTACGAGCTGCGTTACACCAATTACAAGGATTTCGGCGGCGTGAAATCTCCTACCGTCCTGCATATCCATCAAGGCGATCCGCGGCTGAGCGTGGCTCACAATTCAATGGAGATTACAGTAAGCAGCGTCCAGCCGAATGTCAGTGTGCCAGCCATCACCGTGCCGGACGCGGTGCAAAAAGCAACCGCCCCGCCTGTGCGTGCAGAGTCGCAAAAACTTGCAGATGGAGTTTGGCTGATCGCCGGTGGCAGTCATAACAGCGTGGCTGTCGACTTCCGTGATTTTGCCGCTGTCATTGAAGCGCCGCTTAATGAGGAACGTTCTCTGGCGGTGCTGGCAGAAGTGAACAAGCTCATTCCGAACAAGCCCATTCGTTATGTCGTCAATACGCACCACCACTTCGACCACTCCGGTGGGCTCCGCACATTCCTCGCGCAAGGTGCCACGATCGTCACGCACCAGGCGAATCGCGAATACTACGAGCAGGTCCTGTTCAGTCCGGCTCCACGCACGCTGCAACCGGACAGGTTCTCAACTTACTATCCGTACTTTGTGGGAGGCAGACGACCTCTGCCGATTGAGGCGGTTGGTCAGAAATATGTCCTCAGCGACGGAGTCAGGACGGTTGACTTTTATCCGGTGCAGGGTCTGGATCATGCTGCAACGATGTTGATCGCATACTTTCCCAAAGAGAAAATCCTTGTGAATGCGGACTTGTATT
>Ga0114129_10010945_pt1 | contig 12922 bp, 10 predicted proteins | sample RhiMetdeltSRZDD1_FD_80071 | JGI IMG/M metagenome (GOLD analysis project Ga0114129, IMG submission 80071) | Populus rhizosphere microbial communities from Tennessee, USA - Rhizosphere MetaG P. deltoides SRZDD1 (version 2) (version 2) | ecosystem: Host-associated > Plants > Roots > Rhizosphere >...
AGATTAGCAATCAGCAATTTTTAATCAGCAATGCCTAATATAGATGTGCGGATGATTGGATATAGATGCTGAGGATATAAATAGATCCCTTTATTCGAGTCAGCGATTTATATCCTCAAAATTTATATCCAACCACCCGAACATCTATATTAGGCATTGCTGATTGAAAATTGCTGATTGCTAAACCGCGAAACGGCTGCTTCGAGACGCACTCCTATACAGCAGGTACATCACAACCGCCAGCAGCACCATTCCCGGCCAGTTATCCTCATGCACGCCCCAGAACGCCAGTACATCGGCACGTCCGGACGCGACGATCGGTACCGCCATGCCGATTCCAATTAGCGCCTCGCCTGTGATCAATCCCGCCGCGAACAGCACTCCACTGCGTTCGCCCGCTTCGCGAGCTTCAGCAGTCGGATGCGTGCGTCCGGCAAGCCATGCCACGAGCCCGCCCAGGAAAATTGCGACGGATAACTGAAGAGGAAGATATATTCCGATTGCCATCGCGAGCACCGGCATTCGGAACGAGCTGCCGCGCCTTTCGAGGAACGCATCGACTCCGATGACAACCACGGCCAGAAGAATTCCCAGAAAAACCATGTTCACCGGCAGCCCTCCCTGGAAAACGCCACGCGCGACAGAGGCCATGAGCGTGGCCTGTGGCGCAGGAAGTGGTCGTGGATGCTCCACCGTGGGGACACCGATGCCATATGCGCGAAGAAGAAGTGTGAGTGTCGGAGCCATGACGAAAGCAGCGGCGATTATTCCTACAGTATTCATCAGTTGTTGCTTGTAGGGAGTGGCACCGACAATTCGTCCCGCTTTCAGATCCTGAAGATTGTCGCCCGCAATCGCGGCAGCGCAACAGACCACAGCGCCGATCAGGATCGCAGAAGGCGGACCGGCTGGATTGCCACGGCCCATTACCGCGAGCAGGAGGAGAGAGGAGCAAAGGATCGTCGCGATCGTAACTCCGGATATCGGGCTGTTCGAAGATCCGACAACACCAGCCATGTATGCCGCGACCGCGCAGAAAAGAAAACTTGCGAGCAGCATCAGGACCGCAATCACAGCCGATATAGCCGGCATGCCGATGATGTGGTAGCAGACGAGATAGAGCGGAACGATTGAGACGAGGAGTGTGACGCCCATCCACTGCATCGGAACATCCCGTTCGGTGCGCGGCACCTCGATTCCCATGCGAATGTTTCGATACGCCTGCGATCCCGACCGTATACCATCGAGAAGATTTCGACGCAATTTGACGAGTGCCCACAAGCCGCCTGCGACCATTGCTCCGACACCGATGTATCGCGTCTGCGTCGACCAAATCTGATTTGCAGCGTCGCGCGGCGAAAGGCCTTCAGGAATTCCGCGAACCGCAACGAGGATCGGAACCGCGACGTACCAGTTGATGGCACCGCCAATAAAAATGAGCACCGCAATATTCAAGCCGACGATGTAGCCAACGCCGACCAGCGCAGGTGAAAGGTTTGTGCCTATGTATCCGAGCGACCCGCCGACAAAAGCCGCCTTCTCGACAACTCCGTTCCACAAACGCAACCCGGTCTCTCCCAGCTTGAACACCGCACCTATCAGGGCCGCCGTCCCGAGTTGACGCACGCCGGCGCCGCCTTGCTCTCCCACTTTTAAAACTTCGGCCGTTGCAACGCCTTCGGGAAACTGAAGAGGATTCTCGACGATCATCGCGCGGCGAAGAGGAATAGTGAAAAGCATGCCGAGGATGCCACCGAGGGACGCAATCAATGTCGTTTCCCAATAGTTGAATTGTGTCCACGTTCCGAGAATGAGCAGCGCAGGAATGGTGAAGATCACTCCTCCCGCAAGACCTTCACCGGCGGAAGCGACTGTTTGAACGATATTGTTTTCGAGAATGTTCGAGGTTTTGAAGAATCGGAAAATGGCCATGGAAACGACGGCCGAGGGTATCGATGCAGAGACCGTCATTCCGGCGAAGAGCCCGAGGTACGCATTGGCAGCACCCAGAACAACGGAGAGGATGATGCTGAGAATTGTGGCCTTGAGTGTAACTTCGGGAAGCCGTACAGACGCTGGTATATAGGGTTCCCGGGATTTAGCCATTCCGGTCCTTATCGGCGTCATGCGGCGGCGTCGCACGTTCTTTCGGAGCTGCAACGCGGCTGACGAGAACCTTGTCGACACGTTTCCCGTCCATGTCTACAACCTCGAAACGATAGCCATCCGTCTCGAATACATCACCGCTGACCGGAACACGCCCCATCTGGAGCATCACCAATCCACCAAGCGTGTGGTAGCTGCCGGAATCTTCATCAGGGAGTTTCGGAACGTCGAGTAGTTCTTTGAGATCATCGACGGCAATCTTACCGTCGATCAACCATGATCCGTCTGCTCGTTTGACGATCTGCTTTTCCTCGGGCATATCGACGGATGCCACGTCGCCGACGATGTCTTCAAGAATGTCGTTTAATGTCACAAGGCCTTCAACGCCTCCGTACTCATCAACCACCAGTGCCATATGCGTCCTGGATTTCTTAAACATCTCGAGCAGCTTCAAGGCCTCCACGCCTTCAGGAACGAACAGCGGAGGCCGTAAATTCTCCCTGAGATCCAGTTTCCCGCCCGCCAGGCACCGCGTGAGAAGATCCTTCGCCTGAACGATGCCTACCACATTGTCGAGAGTGCCCTGGGCCACGGGGAATCGGGAATAGAGTGACAACGCGATCTTCTTCTGGGTTTCCACCCAGGGATCATCGATATCGAGCCAGACCACGTCTCGGCGTGGTCTCATGAGCGCGCTAACCGCCCGATCACCGAGTTTGAAAATGCTCTTTACAATATCGTGTTCCGCCTCTTCAAACACTCCGGCTTCGGTTCCTTGCTCCATCATGACTTTGATTTCTTCCTCCGTGACCGGCGGTTCTTCAGAAGGCTTCAGGCGAAATGCTTTTAACACGAGGCTGGTCGACCCTCCGAGCAGGCGCACGATCGGCCCGCCGATACGCGACAGAAAGTTCATCGCACTAGCCAGCGCGGAGCCGACCCGTTCCGGATTATGTAGCCTTAACCGCTTGGGAACGCGCTCACCGAGAACCAGCGTGACATAAGTGATCAGCACGACAACGATCGCAAATGCGACCGTTTCACTGTACGGTGCGATTCTTGAGATCTGCTCGAGGTGCGGCGTCAAACGATTTGTAAGCGTTCGCTCGCCGTAGGCTCCCACCAAGATTCCGACAAGGGTGATGCCGACCTGCGTCGTCGAGAGAAACCGATCGGGATTGGATGCAAGTTCCAGAGCCGTACGTGCTCCTGAGCTGCCCTCCTCGGCCATTTGCTGAAGCCTTGTCTTCCGCGCGGACACAAGCGCCATCTCAGCCATCACAAACACACCGCTTATGATGATCAACAGCAGAATGACAATAATTGGGATCATATGACTAAAATATCAGCCGCCTGCTGAAATGAAGAAACTCATTGTTTCCTTATTGCTGCTGTCTGCGTGTGCCAGGCCGATGTTCAAACGCGCGAGGAATATGGCGTCGTCGATAATGCTGCGCTACAGAACTACGTCCAGACGATGGGACGAAAGCTGGCCGCCGTATCGCATCGTCCTAATCTCGAATGGCATTTCACGGTCGTGGATTCATCGGTCGTCAATGCCTTTGCTATACCGGGCGGCTACGTCTATATCACTCGCGGGATCCTGGCTTATCTCGGTAGCGAAGCGGAACTGGCCGGCGTCGTTGGTCATGAGATTGGCCATGTCACGGCACGGCACACCGTGCGGCAGATGACCCGGGCAGAGCTGGCGCAGATCGGCCTCGGTGTCGGCAGCGTATTGTCTCCGGCATTTGGACAGCTGGGGAATCTCGCACAAAATGGTCTGGGGCTGCTTTTCCTTCGCTTCAGCCGCGACAGTGAAAGGGAAGCCGACCGCCTCGGCGTGGAATACGCCGGACGCGCGGCCTACGATCCTCGCGAGGTCAGCAATTTTTTCGAGGTGCTGGGACGGTTGTCGGCCGCTAACGATCGCGAAACGATTCCAGGCTGGCTATCCACCCATCCCGATCCTCCGGAACGTGTGCAGACGACACGCATGCTCGCGCAGGAGTGGATTCAGATGCTCGGACTCACACCTGAGCGAATGGCGATCAATAGGGACAATCTCATTCGCGCTGTCGACGGGCTGGTGTTCGGCAACGATCCGCGGGAAGGCTTTTCCGAGGGACGCGAGTTCTACCATCCGATGCTCGAATTTCAAATTGCGTTTCCGGATGGATGGCAGGTTGAAAACACACGCAGCGCCGTTCTTGCGCTGGACCCGCAAAAAGCAGCACAAATGCAGCTCAGTGTGGCGAAGGTGCCGGCTGGAACTACCGCTGTGGCGTATGCGCGAGAGCTCGCGCAACAAGGAATGATTCCGGAACGCAGCGATGAGACGACGATCAACGGCAATCGAGCTTTCATCGGAACCTATGTGATCCGCTCAGAGAATGGTCCCCTGGCCGCAGAGGCGGCGTTCATTGAGTATCGAAACCAGATCTTTCAAATCGTGGGGGTGACGTCCGACTACCGCCGCTATGCGGATCTTTTTGACCGAGCAATTCGGAGTTTCACACGATTGACCGATCAGCGGATTCTTCGCGCGCAGCCGGATCGATTGCGCGTGTACACGGCGAAAGAAGGCGACACGCTAACGATCCTTGCGCAGCGCAACAACAATCCGCGCGTGCCTGCGGATCAGCTTGCGATTCTGAATCGGCTTGCTGTCGACGCACCAATGACGCCGGGACGGCTTTTAAAGATTGTGGAGAAGGGGTATTAGCCGCGGATTGCGCAGATTAAACGGATTGATCTGCGTAATCTGCGCAATCCGCGGCTACGATCTAATCCTGCAGTGCGCGCATTTCCTGCTGAATGGCGTATCCGACCAGTTCTTCGCCGTATCTTTCCTCGAGAAGCAGCCTGCGGAAATAGTCCTTCGCCGTCTGATGGCCGACTTGTTGGAATGCGAGATTGATGCTGGTGTTCAGAACCGCTCCTGCGACCGGTATAAGAATCCCAAGCTCTTTCTGCGTCACAACGACGCCCAGACGGTCGGCAACGTAGGTAATCAGGCGGATCATTTGCGGCGCTTCGCGTTCGAGTACCTGCCGGTCCACGACCACACCCGCCATCCTCGACAAAAACTGGCTTGATTCGCGAATCGAGGTAATCACTGCCGTCTTCAGAGCAACATATCCTTCGTCTGCGTCGTCGCTCTGCGGAGCCATAGCTGCAACGAGGTGTGGGAGGTGCTCCGGATTGCTCGACGGAAAGCCATAGGCTGTCGCAATACGGCAGGTATGGCGCGAGAGCAGCGTCATTGACGTTGTAATGTCGGTCAGGATCAACGACGGAATGACGAGCTGAGCGCCGGGAATACCTTCGGCAATCGTCGTCACGCCGCCAAGAATCGCGCCTTCTGCACCGAGCAGGAAAGAACTGCCGAAGCGAAAGGAGTCGGCAACTGTGTCGAGCTGACTCAGAGGCACATATCGAAGAGACGCAAAATCGTTCCCGATGTGGATTCCTCTTTTTTGAAATCGCCTCGAAATGTCTTTCGTGTTTGCGAGTTTGTTTCCCGCGCGGAATGTTTTGATCAGCCCTTCTTCGATCCATCCACGAACGTGTGCGGTGAGACCGCGCACAGCCTTGCTGTTAGACTCACGCCCGATGCGAAGCAATCGCGCCACAGGCCGGCCCGCACTCTCGAGCAAGCGGTGAACAGCGTTCGGTTGAACGCGGTGAACGGCGAGTTCACGAATAACCTGTTGTTCGTATTCGGTGAAAACGGGCGCGACGTGAGTCATATCGCCAGTATAGACGAGACGGCCGTCACTTTGGTTGGTTCGATCGTTTGTCTTGAAGATCCTCATCGGCCTGTCTTAAGAGTTCATCGGCGGTTTCGGGTGGATCGCTGCTGACGGCATGACCAATGCGGCATTCGACGCTGAGCGGAAGACCACGATAGACGGCGAGAGCATGAAGTTTTTGTCGGACGCGGCCGAGGACAACATCGGCGTCGTTTGGTGAAGCTTCGACCAGAAGAACAGCAAATTCGTCGCCACCGTATCTTGCAACCAGGTCGGGGCTCCGCGACGACTCGAGCAACGCATCGGCAACGGTGCGGAGAACGTCGTCGCCCACGTTGTAGCCGAAACGGTCATTGATGTTCTTCAGATGCAGGACGTCGAGAAGCAGCAGGACGACACTGGCGTTCCGACGTTTCGCGCCTGCACTCAACCGCCGATATAGCTCGTGAAACGCGCGCCGGCCGGGCAATCCAGTCAGAGAATCAGGCGCATGCCGCGCAAGCAGCCGGTCGACGTCGTACAAACGGCCCGCAAGAATGCGTAACAATGCGAGAGACATTTCGTTGGAGACCTGTAGAGTCGCCAGAAAATGTTCCGCGGGAATTGCGAGGCAGCGGGTACGCTCCAGACTCACCACACCCGCGGCGCGCGGCCTTTCGCGCAACACTCCCAGTTCGCCGAAAATCTCTCCTGGGCCAAGTTCACCCAAAAACATTTCAACAGGACTTTCCGGAACCGTTTCAACTACGCGCACTCTACCCGACAAGATCACGAACACGCACCGGCCCGAATCATCTTGTCGAAGGATGACCTGCCCCGGGGGATATCGATGTTCGGTCGATCGAGATACGAGTTGATCAACCTGCGCAGGCGTCAGACTTTGAAATATCGGACTGGCGGCGACGATTTGCGCAATAGTTCCTTCTGATGGAGGGGTTGTGTACTCCACTCCGCTGGAATATCCAGTCTCGATCGTTTGATCGGGAATCGGACCGTCAACCGCAGAAGGCGGGAACGTCATTGTCCTGGCGAGCCACGCGCGAACCCTCGAGCGCAGCATCGGCGGACTGAAAGGTTTCGCCAGGTAGTCGGTCGCTATGCTGTCGGCACTGTACAGCTCATGATTGCCGTTGCGATCTTCGGCGAGCAGAATCGCGGGCAAATCGGGCTTTTGCAGCTGAGTTCGGATCGGCTGAATAAAACTCGCACCTTCACCATCCGCAAGTTTGTCATCGAGGATAACCAGATCCGGTGAAATCGTCGCAATTGCTTCCATGGCACTCTGACCGTCGCGTACGGGTGTGATTAGAAGTCCATCGTCAGGAAGTACCTGTTCGATCGCAGCGATGTCGGCATTGTGACTAGTGACAACCAGAATGCGTCCACCCTCGATTGGCCGACGCTCGAGCGCCGAGTATTCCGCAATCGCTTTTTCGCCGCCTCTACCCGTGACATCAAATTCCATTCCCTCGGCGGCCGCAAACACGTCGACCGAACTTCCCAGCGACGCCGCACGTACACGTTGGGTCTCTTCGATCCGCTTGATCGCGTGATCGTCGTGCGTCGGTTCATGGTGGAAAAGTGCCAGGCGGGCGACGCCCGCTGCAATTGCTATATCGGTCGCATAATCGGCCGGACTATGCCCCCAGCCTCGTTTGGTCCGATACTCTTCGGCAGTGTACTGGGCGTCATGAATGACCAGGTCGGCGCCTCTTAAGAATTCAACGTGCCGTTGATCGCCGGGATGGTGGAACACCGGGCCCGATGAATTCCAGAACGGTTCATGGTCCGTAACGTAGACGACCGTCGCGCCATCAGCAGTAAGACGATATGCAATCGTCGGCGCCGTGTGATTCAGATACTGCGTCTCGACCAGAACATTCCCGATGCGGAAAAAACCTTCCTCAAGCTCTGTGTAATGCAGGCGGCTTGCGAGTTCATGAAGTTTCACCGGGAAGTACGAGTACTGCATCTGGCCGGAAAGGGAATCCTCGAGGCTGCGTTGAAACGCGGCGGACCCGTAGATGTTCAGCTCAGTGCCAGGGAGGAATGCAGGAGTAAAGAACGGAAATCCCTGGATGTGATCCCAATGCGTGTGCCCGATGAGAAGGTAAATGCGATGCGGCACGGTACGCCGCAACATGTCTAAACCGAGGACACGTACTCCAGTACCACAGTCGAGCACAACTGTAGTGCCGTCCGCTGCGCGAACCTCCACGCACGAAGTATTACCACCGTAAATCGACGTTCGATGACCAGGTGTGGGGATAGAACCGCGTGTCCCCCAAAACCGTACGAGCATTCAGATGCCTTTAGGCTGCTTTGGGCGTCATGCCTCTTTTGCAGAAACCGACCCGATGTTCACAGGCGGTCCTGATTGAGTCAAGGTCTTTATGATTGATTCTATTGATACAGAACGTCACACCAGTGCAGGTATTGCAGTATTGAAAACCCCGGTATATTCTCGCGCCATGTCGCGCGACGAACGCCCGTGGGGGAATTTTACTGTTCTCGATTCCGCTTCCGATTACAAGGTGAAGCGTATTGAAGTGCTTCCGCAAAAGCGCCTCAGCTACCAGAAGCATAAGCATAGGTCCGAACACTGGATGGTGGTCGTCGGCTCCGCCCGGGTCACTATCAACGGACGCGATACCATCCTGGAGTCCGGCGCGACGGTCGACATCCCTGCAGGAGCCGCGCATCGCATCGAAAACGTCGGGTCGGACGTTCTCGTCTTCATCGAAATTCAACGGGGGACTTACTTCGGCGAAGACGACATCGAGCGCCTGCAGGACGATTTCGGACGCGCTCTGTAAAACCGTCCGCTTGTTATAATCCGCATCGCCCTTCGCATTTTCCTCGCCGATCCAACATGCTTTCCGACAACGAGATCTTTTTCCTGTATGGGAACGATGCCGTGATCTCCCGCAAAGGACGCTTCACTCTCGTTCACCTGGATCGTCCCTCAGCCGACCTCGTACGGGTCAGGACGGAGATGTTCGATCCGGAAGAATTCTTCACGTGTGACTGCAGAATCTGCCAGCTCACAAAGGAGGGTGGCGTCGTCATTTTCGACGACTCCTCTTATGAAGACGAAGACATCCTTCTCGAGTGAACAAGTGATACGATTCTACGCATGCAAATGTACCGGCGCTGGACGGTTCCACTCGGAGTTTTTGTTGCAAGCCTCGTGCTGGCTTCCACGATGTACGTTTGGCGTGGACACCAGGTACAGCCACAAGAGCTCCCAGAACAATTTTCGGACTCCGAGTACTGGCGCCTGATCAATGACTTTTCCGAACCTGGCGGGTACTTCCGTTCGGACAACTTTATTTCCAACGAGACAACCTTCCAGTACGTCATTCCGGAGCTGCAAAAGCGAATCAAACCAGGTGGCGTGTATCTGGGCGTCGGACCGGACCAGAACTTCACCTACATCGCCGCGCTGCATCCCAAGCTCGCGATTATTACCGATATCCGCCGGCAGAATATGCTGCTTCATCTCGTGTACAAGGTGCTCTTCGAAATGTCGGCGAACCGCGTGGAGTTTCTCGCGAAACTTTTTTCGCGGCCGTTGCCCGACAGTCTGAACGAAGGCGGAACTCCGGAAGAACTGTTCGGAGCGCTTGAAGCATCGATCGCCGACACGGACATGGCCGACGAGAACCTCGCTGCAATTCTTGAACGGCTCCGGTTTGTTCACGAATTTTCGTTGGCGGCCGACGACGTTCGAGCCATCGAATATGTTTACCGGTCTTTTGTCTCTGCTGGTCCGGACATCCGCTACTCGTTTCCCAACCAGTACGGCTGGCGCCGTTTCCCGAGCTATTCGGAATTGATGCTCGAATCGGACCAGGACGGCGAACATCGCAGCTACATGGCATCAGAAGAGAACTTCCAGACGGTGAAGCGCCTGGAGGTAGAGAATCGCATCATTCCTATTGTCGGAGATTTCTCCGGCGAGCAGGCGTTGGAATCGGTGGGACAGTATCTGAAGAACCATCAGGCCACAGTGTCGGCGTTCTATACCTCAAACGTTGAGTTTTATCTGTTTCAAAGCGAAGAGTGGAAACGGTTCTTTCACAACGTTGCCGGACTGCCACTGGATCCCAATAGCGTTTTCATAAGGGCATATTTCAACAACTACGGTTTTCGATTTCCGAATCAGCCATTGGGAACCCGGTCCGTCACACTCCTCGACAGCATGCCCGAACTGCTTGCTGCTTACGACCGTGGCCAGGTCCGCTCGTACTTCGATGTGATCAAGCGGTCGTCCCGCTAAAACCTCATCAGGGCCTCTTGTCGTTCGCGGGTTCGGCGTGCGGCGACAATCGGTTCGTTCAGAAAGCGGATGAACGGCAGCATCCCACGAAACGTCTCCACGACAGTCTTGTAAAATTGCGCACTCGTAACGATTTCCGGTTCGAGCGTGCGGCTCGCAAGGAATTGTTTGTACTTGAGATACTCTGCAGCGGGATGGTCGGCAGGAAATCCCCGAGGTACGCGGGTCAACCGCTCCCCGTGTACTGAGCCGAACATCCTGCGGAAAGCGGTCCCCTGGACAATGCGCTCGAAACCGCGGGGATTCTCTGCGATGTGGCTCCTAAGCGCCTGAAGATCTTCAGGAAGCGGCATGTAGAGACCTCCTCCAATAAACATTTCGGAAGGCGATATGTGCAGATACAAAGCCGCGCCTTCATGTTTTCCTAGAGCGGCATGAGGAAATACTGCTGCCACATGTGTCTTGTACGGAGACTTATCCTTCGCAAAACGCGTGTCACGGTGGATACGATAGGCCGACACTTTTGGCGAGGCGACGAATTCCGGCGCAAAAGTTTGAAAATCGCGGCCCAGTGCTTCGATCAAGTTGTGAATCGGAGCTTTAACGTGCGATTCGTAAATACCTTTATGCTGCTGGAACCATTCGCGATTATTATTGCGCTTCAATAAACGGAGGAATTGCAATCCCTCCTTAGGAAAGGCAGAAAAAGTTTGGCGTTTCATAGCGCCGCAATTATATGAAAGCCGAGATGAAATCGCCCCACTCTGTAATCGACAAGTTCTCCTCACTACTGGACATCTCGCGGCGAATGAATTCGGAGAAGAACTTTGACGAGCTGCTGGAAATCATCACCGGGGAAGCCGCCAAGTTGGTCGATGCTGAACGCGCTACGATCTTCCTTCTCGACAAGTCCAGGGGCGAGTTGTTCGCAAAGACGGCCATTGGCCTGGAAAATACAATCCGCTTCGATGCCCGGCTGGGTATCGCCGGCGCGGTTCTGATCTCGGGTCAGAAGATGATCGTCGAGGATGCTTACAAATCGCCATTGTTCTATCCCTCGATCGATTCAAATACCGGTTTCCAGACACGCAATGTCCTCAGCGTTCCCCTTCGTAACGCCAAGCGCGAAATCATCGGCGTTTTCCAGGTTCTGAACAAGAAAATCGGAAAGTTCCAATCCGAAGATGAACAGTTCGTCGAAGCGCTCGCACTCCAGGCGGGAATCGCGCTTGAAAATCTCCAGGCGTTCTCTGAACTCGAGAGTCGCCAGCAAGAACTCATCGAAGAGAATCTGAATCTCCGCAAGGAAGTCGAAGAACGTTTCACCAGCAAAAGCATGCTGGGAACAACTTCGAAACTTCATGATATCCGCGCCATCATCGAACGCACGGCGGAAACGTCCGTCTCCGTACTGATCACGGGCGAAAATGGCACTGGAAAGGAGCTCTCCGCGCGAGCCATCCACTACATGAGTCCGCGGAAGAACAAACCGTTCGTAGCTGTGAACTGCGCGGCCCTGCCGGATACGCTGGTTGAAAGCGAACTGTTTGGAATCGAGAAAGGTGTCGCGACGGGCGTCGAACGCCGAATCGGACGAATCGAATCCGCAAACGGCGGCACCCTTTTCCTGGATGAAATCGGTGACCTGAGTCTCAGCGCTCAGGCAAAACTGCTGCGCGTTCTTCAGGAAAGGGAAGTCGAGTGGGTCGGGGGCCGCAAGCCGGTTCCGATCGATATCCGGCTGGTCGCGGCGACGAACAAGGAGCTGAAGGAAGAAATACGCCAGAACCGTTTTCGGCAGGATCTCTACTTTCGGCTAAACGTCATTCACATTCATATGCCGCCGCTGCGTGAAATCCGCACCGACATTCCCCTGCTCGCGACACACTTCCTTCGGAAGCAGGCGAAAGAAATCGGCAGGCACGCGGAGTCGTTCTCTCAGGATGCTTTCAAAGCGTTAATGGCATATAACTGGCCAGGAAATATTCGTGAGCTCGAGAACGAAGTCAAACGCGCCGTTGTGCTGGCAAGAAGCAAGCAAATCGAAGTTCAGGATCTTTCCGAGGCGATCCGCGAAGAACAGTTGCTAACTCCGGATCCAAAATCCCAGGAGAAGGGCGACAAGAAGTCTCTGAAGGATCGCGTGACCGTTCTGGAAATCCAGATGATTCGCGACGCCATGGCCCAAACCGAGAACGATCGGCGCCGGGCCGCCCGAATCCTTGGCCTCAGCCATCAGGGTCTCATCAACAAACTTAAACGGTACGGCCTGGAGAATTGAACGCGGGCTAAAGCCGCGCGACTACGTGCGTGCCGAAACGTTTTTGCTAACCTCGTAGTAGCGCGGCTTTAGCCCGCGTTCGGCTCGTACTCGGTCACTCTAATATCGATCGAGTTCGATGTCCCGCCGACACTGCGACGGTACCGGATGAGGCGGCCATTATCGGGGTCGAATCGTGCCTGCAGATAAGCGGAATAGCCGCCCGGCGCGCCAAGGAGCGCCGGCTTTTCAGCAAGTCCAAGCTCCTGCATCAGCATCCGAAGGAGACCATCCATCGAATAGTCCTGTCCGCTTCCCGGCGTGATGATGAGGCCGTTACGCCGAAGGCTGACGACCTGTCCGGCGCGAACCATGACCTCAAACTTCCCGGTTTGGACGCGATCGCCCGACATCTCAATGACGAGGTGATACGCCACAGGCTGGTGAGCCTTCCACTTTTCTTGCGATTGATTGAGTGGTTCCGGCGTCAATGTATCGAGGCGTGTGCACGCACATGCA
>Ga0114129_10010946_pt1 | contig 12922 bp, 12 predicted proteins | sample RhiMetdeltSRZDD1_FD_80071 | JGI IMG/M metagenome (GOLD analysis project Ga0114129, IMG submission 80071) | Populus rhizosphere microbial communities from Tennessee, USA - Rhizosphere MetaG P. deltoides SRZDD1 (version 2) (version 2) | ecosystem: Host-associated > Plants > Roots > Rhizosphere >...
CCCACCTTCAAGACATCCTTGCGTGCCGGCCGAAGGGAGTATGGATGCAATCAGGCATTCGGCACGAACAGGTTGCGGAAACGCTTGCCAAAGCCGGGATCAAAGTGGTCCAGGATCGCTGCTTAATGGTGGACCATCGCTACCTCGCGAGTTAATAGCCCAGCACAGCCAATTACAAAAGTGGACCAGTTTTCCTTGTGCTTTCAGCATGTTTAGGAAGACAATGGCGCGCCCTCGCGGGAATCACCTCAGCACAATAAAGGAGCATCTATGTTGATAAGACACCACTATGTCGCTGTTGTTTTCGTCATCGCCGCTCTTTTGCTATCTCCGATTCGGTTATGTGCTCAAAGTGGAACCGGCGATTGGTCACGCGTGAGTTCGTTAATCTCTGGAACCAAGGTTTCAATAAAACTCAAGAACGGTAAGTCTTTGAAAGGGACTCTAACCGGCGCTTCTGACTCGAATATCACCCTCAACGTAAAAAACAATAACCAGGACATTAAGAAAGACGACGTGCAAAGTGTCTACCTTGTAAGCAACAAGTCAGCAGCGAAAGCAACACTGATCGGCCTGGGTGTTGGAGCAGGCGCCGGTGCAGTGGTTGGCGGTATTGGCGCCAGCAAGGATGATTACTTCGACAGCCTCGATAGTGCTGTGATAGCAGGTTTGACGGTCCTCGGCGCGGGAGTTGGTGCAATCACCGGTTTCTTGGTAGGCAAAACCGGAAATAAAAAGGAGCTGATTTATCAGGCCAGGTAAAATCATGAGTCGTGAAGGGTACGATATGGGACGCATAGGACGAATTAGACCTATGCGTCCTATCTTATTTTCAGCGCTCCTATTGCCATTAACTCTCTCAACCCCTCGCTGGACCATTCAACAAACCGGGGTAACGGTGCGACTGCGGGGCCTTAGTGCAGTAAGCAAAGAGGTCGTCTGGGCCAGCGGATCAGCAAGTACGGTGTTGAGAACCACTGACGGTGGTGCGACGTGGCACAAATTCACTGTGACGCAGGAACAGCTTGACTTCCGTGACGTGGATGCAATCGATGCCACTACTGCCTACCTTATGAGTATCGGTAACGGACCAGCATCTCGTATCTACAAGACAACTGATGCGGGCGTCACATGGCACCTACAATTCAGAAACGAAGATCCGAAAGCGTTCTACGATTCAATGGCTTTCTGGGATGCAAAGCATGGAATTGCGATCGGCGATTCAATCGACGGACGTTTTTGCATTCTAACAACCATCAACGGAATGGATTGGAAGCGGGTGCCGCCAACCTCATTGCCGGCGGCGCTTCAGAACGAAGGGGCGTTTGCCGCGAGTGGTTCAAACATCGCGCTGTTCGGCAAATCCAAAGCTTGGATCGCAACGGGGGCTGCGACAAAGTCGCGAGTGTTGCGGACAGAAGATGGCGGACTTACGTGGACGATTGTCGAAACGCCACTCAAATCCGGATCGTCTAGCGGAATATTCTCGATTGCTTTCCGGGACGCCAAACATGGGGTTGTCGTGGGCGGCGATTACAAGAATGAACAGGTCGCAGTCGACAACCTCGCACTTACCAGCGACGGCGGCATAACCTGGAAATTGATCAAAGGACTATCGGGTTATCGATCGGCGGTGGCATATGTGCCGGGTAGCCAAACGATAGTCGCAGTTGGGCCGAGCGGCGCTGACTGGTCGGAGGATGATGGCCAAACGTGGAGGCCCATTGCCGGTCAGGGATTCGACACATTGAGTTTTGCTCCCGGCTTGCGAAAAAACTCCGCCGTGGGGTTCGCAGCAGGACCGAATGGAACCATGGCCCGGTTGGAGTTTAAGTAACGACGAAGAGTATCCAGAGATTAACAGACTACACAGATGCTGATGTCTGATACGCGCGGACTCAACCACAGAACGGGAGCGAAGCGACCGATTTCAACTCGCGACATCTAGTCTATTCAGTACCGTTCGCGGTAGCGAATGGCCAAATATGACGATGAGTGTTGACCATTTGCTACCGCGAACGGTACTGAATACGCAGCGCTCGTGTAGACATCGGTCGCTTCGCTCCCGTTCTGTGGTTGAGTCCGCGTATCGGACACTAGCATCCGTGTAGTCTGTGGATATCTTCGGCCACCCTTCAGGAACCAACAACTCATTACAGCGTGAAAGGATTGAGATCACCGCAACGGAGGCAAATCAATGCACCATCCGAATTCCTTCAGGATAGTCGGGCTGGTAGTGCTTCTTCTCGTAAGCCCATTCTTCATTACTTCGGTAAAAACGAAGGAGTCACAAAGGTCGAGAGACGATAACGCAGCCACAAAATGGGAGTATCTCGTCGTCTCGAACGCGAGTCGCACAAACTTCCAACCTACTGGCAACTCCCGTATGCGAAAGGAGGAGATGGGAGGTTTCGGCATCGAATCATTTGTTCTTGAGCAGCACCTGGACAATGTCGGTGCCAATGGTTGGGAACTTGTCGCAGTCGGGGGCAGCCCGTCCGATCCGATCTACTACTTCAAACGACCGAGACAACGTCGCGATTAGAGTCACCGCGCTCCAAAGAGTCGAGGTTTTATTTTCAGCATCCGCTTTTTCTCTGCACGCAATTTGTATAATCTGCAGCTGCAGAATGCTTCAGCTGCTAAACATAAACAACATCGCGCTGATCGATAGCCTTCGCGTCGATTTCGAAAAGGGCCTTAATCTTTTGACCGGAGAAACCGGTTCCGGCAAATCGATCATTGTCGATGCACTGGGAATTCTGATTGGCGGCAGATTCGCCAACGACCTGTTGAAATCGGGAACCGATCGCGCCTTCGTCGAGGGATTGTTTCTTGTTTCGCCTCACCCGCAGCTTCAATCGCTCTTACAAACAGCGGGAATCGAGCAGGATGGAGGATCTTGGAATGGCGATCCCTTAGAGTTGATCGTCAGGCGCGAACTCTCTACAACCGGCCGAAACAAAATCTTCATCAACAACCAACTCGCAACCCAATCCTTTCTGCGAGAATTGAGACCCTTTCTGGTCGACATTCACGGGCAGGGTGATCAGCAATCACTTTTCAACCCCGCAACCCACCTTGAATTACTCGACGAATCTGCTGAGACCATTGACCTTCGCGGGCAAGTCGCGGAAAGCTTTCAACGCTGGGAGAGCCTCAGACAAGAACTCGCATCAGTGGTAAGCGATGAAGCCAAGCGATTTCAACTTCTCGACACGTTGAAGTATCAAATCGATGAACTTGAACGCGCGCAACTATCGGTGGGAGAAGATGAACAGTTGGAGGAAGAGCGCCGACGTTTGTTGAATGTCGAAAAGCTGACAAGTCTCAGCCATTCCAGTTACGCACGCATCTATGAAGACGACGACGCGGTGCTCGCACGTTTACGCCAAACAATCAACGAGATCGTTGAATTATCCGAATACGACTCGACGTTCCGTGATTATCTTGAGCCGTTGGAATCCGCGCGTGCTTCGCTTGAAGACCTCGCGTTCACCTTGCGCGACTTCGCGGATCGGCTTGAGTTCTCACCTGCACGGCTAGCGGAGATCGACGATCGTTTGACTGAATTAGCGAGGCTCAAACGGAAATACGGGGGCTCCTTAAACTCTGCGCTCGAGCATCTCGCTGCATCTCAGGATCGTTTGCGTAGTTTAGAACACGTAGACGAACGTGCTGCAGATCTCGAAAAGAGCGTCAACACCGCTCGAGATGAATATGTTCAATGTGCTGGGCGCTTGCACAAGGAACGGGTCCGAGGTGCAAAGAAACTGGAACAGGCAATCGAGCGGGCGATGAAAGAAGTGGCCATGGAGAATGGGCGATTTGAAGTGCGAATTACATCTCCTTCGGCTGAAGAGCTAAAAGAGAATCAGAGCCAGACGAATTATCGTATCGACTGTTCCGGAATCGACGTCGTTGAATTCTATTTTTCAGCTAACGTCGGGGAGGAGCTCAAGCCGCTGGCTCGTGTGGCATCTGGAGGCGAAGCTTCGCGACTGATGTTGATACTCAAGACGGCAGCGAACGCATCAGAGTTTCCGCGAACCATCGTGTTTGACGAAATAGACACCGGCATCGGTGGGCGGGTGAGCGAAGCCGTGGGTGTGAAGTTAAAAACGCTGTCACGTACAAACCAGGTGTTGTGCGTTACGCACCAGCCACAAATTGCCCGATTCGCTGACACACATTTGGTGGTTTCAAAAGAAACTGCGAAAGGGCGAACGCGAGTAAGTGTTGGAAAGTTGGACCGTGCCGGCCAGGTTGAAGAGATAGCGCGGATGCTGACGGGAGCAGAGATCACTGAGAGCGCTCGCCGTCATGCCAAAGAATTGTTGAGATCCAAAGTAGTAAGCGCACTTGGAGAAGGGAAGCGAGAATAGGCTCAAGTCCGAACAGCGACAAGAAAGCGGACCGATGAGGTTCGCAATTGGTAACCGAGAGGTATCAGCGCACTTCAACTACAGAACGGGAGCGAAGCGACCGATTTCAACTAACGCAATCGCCAACGCTAGTTCAATCGGTCGCTTCGCTCCCGTTCTGTAGTTGAGTTTATTCGCCTTGCTACTCAATCCTATCTTGAGGCCCCGCATGAGCAATACAAACAAAGGATCTGCTATGAAAATAACGCGAGTAGTTGTTCCGTTTGTCACCTTGCTGATGGTGGTTAATTGCTTTGCCCAAACCTCCACTACCAGTGACAAGGTCGACGCATATGTCAAATCGGAAATGGAGAAACAACAGATTCCCGGTGTGGCAATAGCTGTGGTGCGGAACGGTGCCATCACTCTGGCGAAGGGCTATGGCCTCGCGAATGTCGAGCATGAGGTTCCCGTAATACCGGAGACGATTTTTCAGTCGGGATCAATGGGCAAGCAGTTCACTGCCACGGCCATCATGATGTTGGTTGAGGAAGGCAGGCTCGCTCTCGACGATCCTATCGCAAAGTACTTTCCAGGAGCTCCGCCAGATTGGCAAAAGGTAACTGTGCGCCATTTGCTTACGCACACTGGAGGTATGAGTGACTATCCATCCGACTTCAACTTTCGTCGCGACTACACAGAAGACGAACTTCTCGAACGTATCAAGGCGATTCCCCTCGCGTTCCAAGCAGGCGAAAAATGGAGTTACAGCAATCTGGGGTATGTAACGTTAGGCATTCTGATCCACAAAGTCACCGGTCAATTCTACGGCGACTTTCTCCGAGATCGCGTTTTCAAGCCACTGGGAATGGTTACGGCGCGTGTAATTAGTGAGGAGGACATTGTGCCTCACCGTGCAGCGGGCTATCGACTTGTACAGGGACAGTTGAAGAATCAAAGCTGGGTCTCACCTTCTCTAAACACAACGGCGGATGGCGCGCTTTATCTGACCGTTTATGACATGGCAAAGTGGGACTCAGCACTTTACACGGAAAAGCTTCTCAAGCGTTCAAGTCTGGAGCAGATGTGGACGCCAGTTAAATTGAATAACGGTACGACCGCTCCATATGGTTTTGGATGGGGCCTTGGTTCAGTTCGCGGCCATCGCATCATCGAACACGGTGGATCCTGGCAGGGATTTAAGTCGCAGATTTCCCGCTATGTCGACGATAAGTTGACGGTGATTGTGTTTGCGAATTCTTCGCGAGCTAATCAGGGATTGATCGCGCACGGCATAGCTGCGATTTACAATCCGGAATTTGCGCCCTCCGAAAAATAGACAGCAACTCCAAAAAATTGTAGTCAGTACTTTGCTCTTCACTATGGGCCAAGACAGGCGTACCATGTGCGCATGCGAGCAGTGCTTGTTTTGTTTTCGATGGGATTGCTGCTGGTTAATTTCGGTGGCGCCAAGCCCATCCGCACTGTCAACGCTGTTTCGGTCGCGAGTACTCCTGCCTCCTCGATGTCCAAACCCCGAGTTGATTTTGAGACGCAAGTAAAACCGATCTTACATTCCAAATGTATGCCGTGCCATTTCAGCGGCGGACAGGTGTACGACCGTTTGCCGTTCGATAAACCTGAAACAATTAAGAAACTCGGGACGCGGCTGTTCACGCGGATAAAAGATCAGAATGATCGACGCGTGATCGAGGATTTTCTGAGCCAGTAATCAGCTCAACCTTCACTAACACTCAAGCTTCAGCGCCACCATTCAAGCTCAGCAAAATTTCAGGTCAGGAAGGGCGGTTTACCCCCGCTCAAGATTCATCACCGATCAAGCTTGAGTCCACAATTCAAGCTATTCATATCTCTTTATGACCGGGGGTAAACCGCCCTTCCTGACCTGAAATCTTACTAGCTTCTTGGTCCGCACTCCTTGGTGTACTTGCGCTTTGGTCAGGCCGTAAGCAGTATATTCTCCAAATTCTATGCTCTTCTCAAAACCCAAACCTGTCATTGGTGTGATTCATGTCGGAGCGTTACCAGGCACGCCTCGCTCTACTCAAACAGGAGCTGAACTGGTTGCGGATGCGCGACGTGAGGCGCAGATCTATCGAGAATCTAATGTTGATGGCGTGATGATTGAGAACATGCACGATGTGCCTTATCTGCGTGGCGAGGTCGGACCGGAGATCGTAGCTGCGATGACCGCGATCGGACTTGAAGTTAAAGCGGAGGCGCGTTTGCCCGTCGGCATTCAAATTCTTGCTGGAGCTAACATAGAAGCGTTGGCTGTTGCACAGGCAGCCGGCCTCGACTTCATTCGCGCCGAAGCTTACGCGTACGCCCACGTGGCTGACGAAGGAATGTTAGAAGCGTCCGCAGGGAAGCTACTCCGGTACCGGCGAATGATCGGAGCGACGCGCATTCAGGTGTGGACTGACGTGAAGAAAAAACATGCTGCGCACGCAATCACGGCCGATGTCAGTCTTGGAACTACTGCCGAGACGGTTGAATTCATGGGAGCTGACTGTGTGATTGTCAGTGGCGGAGTAACTGGCGAACCGCCAAACGTATCAGATGTCCGCGACGCGAAGAGCCATTGCGGCATACCAGTGTTCCTCGGTTCAGGTATCAGCCTAGAAAACATCAATGAGTTTTATAAGGAAGCTGACGGCTTTATTGTCGGATCGTCCTTCAAGATCGATAACCACTGGGCTAATTCGATCGATCCAGCGCGGGTCGAGATGTTTATGAGGACAATCGAGAAACTTCGATAGCGGTGCAGTAGCCTGAACCAGTAATCAGCTCAACCTTCCTGACCTGAAATTTTACTGAGCTTGAATGGTGGGCCTGAAGCTTGATTGGTGATGGATCTTGAGCGGGGGTAAACCGCCCTTCCTGACCTGAAATTTTGCTGAGCTTGAATGGTGGGACTGAAGCTCGAGTGGTGATGAATCTTGAGCGGGGGTAAACCGCCCTTCCTGACCTGAAATTTTGCTGTGCTTGAATGGTGGGCCCGAAGCTTGAGTGTAAGCAGATCAGAATCTACTTGAACGTATAGCTAATCGTTCCTTCAGCGCCGCGACCCTTCAACTTCTTCACTGAAAACGCAACCTTCGTGGCAGCCTCAATTGCCGCTTGTCGCAACACCTGATCGCCCGATGTACTCGACGCCGAGTAAACTCTGCCACCCCTATCGACTCGAACTCTAACAGTGATCGTGGCGGGTTCCTTTGTTGTGTTTGCCGGTACCTCAGCATCTGGCAAGAGGTCAGCTTTGCCTGCGAGTTCTTCGCTTAGCTGCGGTTTCCCCTTTTGAGACGGTTGCGGCTGGGGCGCTGCGACTGAAGGATTCGGGTTGCGTGACGTGTCGAATAGACGATTGATGATGAAGAGACCGGCAAGCGCACCGACTGCGAGAGCAATGAGCACAAGGCCCCAAAACATGGGACCGGAGTCGGCTTGCGGCCGAGGAGTTACGATTGGTGCGTCGGCATCGACAAGCGGAACTTCGTCGTAGGCGCAATACGCCAACAACTCACTGTCGTAAACGGTGCCGCATTTCGGACATCGCTTACGGCTCGATGATCGATGCTTGCTTTCTTCCTCACGCAGCGAAGGCGTATTGAAGTGATCTTCGCTCGCAGGTGCTTTGCCAATTGTGACTGGAACTTTGGGAGGCTCGATCACCGCGTCTCCACGTACCCTTGTCTCCGCGTCAGTTCTTCGGACTGGCGCCTGCTCAGTCGATGGAGGAAGCGGGCTGCTAACCTCGCGAACTGCTTTTTCGTCGAGCCTTTGTTTTAGTCCGGCAATGAACCGACGCGATCGCTCTTCGGCAGATAAAGGTGCACGTTGCGGCTGTGGCTCAGAGGGTGGAGGCGTCTGCTCAACTGTATCCAGTCTCGGGGTTTCTTCCCTGGTAGCCCAATGGGAGGACTTCGACAACAATTCCGCCAGATCAGGTCGACCCTTCCGCTGTGCCCACTGGATTGCGTTCAGACCCGTGTTGTCCTGACGAAAAGGATCCGCGCGAGTCGCAAGCAACAGCTCGACGACTTGATATTGGCCGGTAATGATGGCGAGGATGAGCGGAGTTTGACCGCTGTCGTTTCTTGCGTTGACATCCGCGCCGTCAGCGAGCATTGCGCGGATCGCGCTGCTGTCGCCAGAGCTAACAGCGAGATGGAGTGACGAGCTTCGTAAAACCAATGCAGTGAACTAAGTCAACGGACGACGGAAGGGGGCACAAGGACATTTTAGATAGGTTTGTGAGATAGGGGAAGAAAAAGATTCAGGAGCAGGGCAGCGGGCAGGAGCAGCAATCATTGGTCAAATGATAATTGACCAATGATTGCTGCTCCTGCCTGCTGCTCCTGCTCCTGTTTAGAATCCTTCATCACTATTCAGCACACTCACGTCTTTGCTCTTCAAAGCCTTCTGCAATTGGACCCACTCGCGATGATTGCGAGATAGCTGCTGGAAATCACCATCGCTGTCTTTCTTCAAGTGTTCCAACATCTCTCCCGTCTTGCCGGTGTGAATCGCCTTTTGCGCCGCACGGTTTAGCGCAGCGAAAGCCTCTTCGCGGAAGTTCCTTTTGCGCCCGGCGACTGTCACTTTGGCGCGTTCATATGGGATTCGATAGTCGCTCGAAAACTTCTTTTCCGTTTCCGAGAACTTCTGTAGCACCTTTGTCTGGTCCGACGAACTCGCGATTTGCCGTAACCGCTCCAGCGCGGCATCTTCAGCGCTGGCCGCCGGAGGATTTAACAAGGCCGGTTTTGCCTGGGCTCCAGTGATCTCACGATTGACAGTCGGTGTCGTACTGGGTTGGACAACAGGTGCAGCGGTTTCTGTGACCGGGGACGAAGGTGCGCTGGAACTCGAACGCGTTAGCGCAAATAAACTGAGTGCGCCGAAAAGCAGTCCCGCTAAGACTATGCCGGAGAGCTTCAGCACTGAACGACCGGGATTCGTTTTTCTGCTGGGCGCCGAATCCCAGGACGGAGGCTCGCCAAATGCTCGACGCTTCTCAGAGCGGACTTCTGTTTCATCTGCGTAGTCTTCAGCCGACACAATCAGTCGCGATCGTTCCGGCCGCACGCCTTGATCGTTCTTCGCGCGTGGATGTCCACACTTCCAACAGAATGCGTATTTCGCTTCGATGAGTGTCTCGCAAAACTTACAAGGAGTCGCCGCGGGTTCCGCAGCCGGCGCCGGCGACTGGGGCTTAACTGCCGGATCCGTGCGGTGCTCCGTAACAAGGACGGGGGCCTTCTTTGTATCATCCGCGGCAATCACAAAAATCCCTGGCGTCTCAAATCTCCACCCCTCGCGAGTTTCGACAACGACAGCCGGATCTGAGACTGTGATGTCACCTGCAGCAGGTGCTGTGCAGTGATAGTAGTCCTGGTACAACTCATAAAAATCTTTCGAGGCAGAGAGCCGAGTTGAACGAGGCAGAAGAAATGTGCGGCCTGAGTCATCGTTATTGCTGACCACAACAAATTCGCCGTCTTCGATGAGAACGAAGAGTTCGGTCTCGTAATCAAATGTCACATATAGTTTGTTTGCAGCCTTTGTCCTCTTCAGGTAGTCGCGAACAGAAGATGGAAACGCTGGTCCAATATCCAAACGCTCACCACAGATTGGACAAGTGGTCAAGCTTGTGACAAATGAGGTTCGGACTTCGTCGCAACTATGTTCCCGCAAGTCTGAAGAGGCGGGTCGCAAACACCCCGGACAACAAGGTCGCGGTGCACCGTCAGCAGTCAGTGTGAAATTTTTGGTTTCGAGCGGAGTGACTGACTCGAAGCTGAGCGTGAAGCAACTGCCGCACAGATAGAGATTAGAACTGCGCCGCGTGCAAACCTGACAGCGGTGCAAACCGTTATCATCGAAATGGATCAACGAGAAGTGTTCACAGTTACAGCAATACTGCCATTTAGGTTGGGAGGAAAACGAATGATCGTGTGCTCCACTACCTGCGAAGTCTAACTCGCCGAGTACGTGACCGCGGTTCTCGCATCTGATGGGACTTTGTCGCGGCGCCAAGAAACTCTTTTTGTGTTCGGCACAGAATACTCTCATTGTCGTAGCTCCGTTTGAGAATGCACGGCGATAGCCATTGCGGTAACCATTGAACCCGAAGCCAATCGAGCCGTTGGCACTTAGGCCTTGATTCGTAAAGCTGTACTTTCCTCGCAGCATCGTGACTAAAACCGCCGATTGCGAATTCCCGTTTGACGTTCGATACGCTTTAGCTCGATGTCGGGTACGCTTTAGATGCTCGATGTTCGATAAGCTTTAGCTTGCCGTCGACGTTTATTGCTCGGTTTCCTCAAAGTTAGACGAGCAGCCCTTTGACGCCGAGCTAAAGCGTACCGAAACCAGTTGGCGCAAATTGAAAGAGAACCGTGGGGAGAGACTTAGATCGAATTCGTGGGAAGAGACCCCGGACGATTCTAGGGCGACTTTGGAGGAGAACTGATGGGGGGATTGTAGAGATAAAGTGGGAAGGAGACAAGCGTAAAGATTGCCAATTGCCGAATGTCCGATACGCTTTAGCTTGTCGTGACGTGCCCCAAATTCAACTTCTTTCAGGAAATAATGATTTAGCAGTCAATAAGGTCGGCGTGAGTTCCTGAAAGAAGTTGAATTTGGGGCACGTCACGACAAGCTAAAGCGTATCGGACATAAACCTACCTATCCTTTTGCTCGTACGATGTCTCTATAACTATGAGCAACTTGGTTGCAGGGATCTGGAGCAGCGGATGGGACGTCTAGGGTCGCCCGACGAAGTGCTGGTGATGGCGGCGATTCTGGGCGATCTGGAAGCTTTTGAAGAGCTGGTGTTGCGGTATCGCGCAGCAGTAGTGCGCTTGGCGCGGACGATCGTTGGCACCGATTATGCGGAAGATATCGCTCAGGATGCACTGCTGCTGGCATTCAAAGCGCTACCGACGATAGAAGAGCCGAACAGATTCGCCGGATGGCTTTCGACGATTACGCGCCATCGAGCTCTCCGTTTCAATAAGCGCGAAGCTGCGCAGCTGAAAAAGCGCGTCGGCATGGACGAGCTTCTGCTGGAGAACATCGAGGCATTGGCGAGGCCGCTGATGGACTCTGGTGAAAACAAGGAAGTGCTACTCGCACTTGAAAGCCTTCCGGCTGATTATGCAATGCCACTGAAACTACGATTTGTTGATGAGATGCCGGTAAAAAGAATTGCTGCGTTTATGAATCTGCCGCTGTCGACAGTGAAATGGAGATTGCACCAGGGGAAAAAACTCATGAAGGAGAAGTTGATCGAGCGTTGAAGACATTGCCAATTGCCGATTAGAAAGACAGCGAAGATGAGGTACAGTTTGGTGACCATGAACCTATAATTGGGCAATGAAACAGAGGAAATCATTATGGAAAACGAAAAAACGAAATTACTAAACGTCTTGCGACGCATTGCACGCGCCGCCGGTTATGCGGCTTGGACCAAGTCTGGTGCAGATGCCACTCGTTTCTGCATCAGCCAGTACAACAAGGTACTTGCGCGACTGACGGAGATTGAGCCTGCGACCAGCACACTATTTACGCCGCTGGCGGAAGACGCGTCGCCCGAAGTTGTTCGAATTGCTGCTCGCGAACTGTTGGCATACTTCGAGGCTGATGAACCTGACTTCGGCTGGGCTTACCCACACGTGTTCGCATTTGGCTGCCGTCCGCGCCGCTCATGGTCTAGACGTGGCCCAAGCTCAGTGTGTTGCTAATCTTGAGCGGGGGCAAGCAGTCCTTCCCGACCTGAAATTTGGGGGAGCTTGAATTGTGGGACTGAAACTTGACTGATTGGGGATGGCAATCGGCAATGATTTCAAGAGGATCGCTTTATGGAACGAGAAAAAGAACTCCTTAAACTAATCAACGTGCTTCGCCGCACGTCCAGAATGGCGTTACAGTCTGAGTGGACTGGCGGCAAAGAAGATGCTGCTGCGTTCTGCACCGAACAATACAATCGCGTTCTCGCACGGCTCAAGGAAATTGATCCGGCTGTCGCTACTGTGTTCGATCCGCTACCGGCAGGCAGTTCGCTAACCGTGGTGGCGATGGCCTCGCGTCAGCTCGCTGCTTATTACGAAGACGAGTTCGGCCCGGCGAAAGGATTCGGTCGCGCTTATGGTCTTGGGTTCGATCCGAAGATGTTCAAAGATTTCTGGGAAAAGTCCTCACGTGAGTTTGAAGACTTAGGAGAATTCATTCGAGAAAGCATTGAAGAGTGGGCGCGCCAGCGGAAGAAAACAGGCGACGAACAAAAGAAGCAAGGCGAAAAACAGGCGTGATGTTTGCGAACCCACTAAGACAACACCGGCTTGGCAAACCTGTCAGTACCGAAACGCGGTAGCGGATGTCCGATACGCTTTAGCTTGTCGTGACGGGCTGCAGATTCAACTGCCTTCGGGAATTGCACTTGAAAATGCTTGAACCAGTGCGCTGAACCGGCACATATTCCCGAAAGAAGTTGAATATACGGTAAGTCACGACAAGCTAAAGCGTATCGG
>Ga0114129_10010947_pt1 | contig 12921 bp, 7 predicted proteins | sample RhiMetdeltSRZDD1_FD_80071 | JGI IMG/M metagenome (GOLD analysis project Ga0114129, IMG submission 80071) | Populus rhizosphere microbial communities from Tennessee, USA - Rhizosphere MetaG P. deltoides SRZDD1 (version 2) (version 2) | ecosystem: Host-associated > Plants > Roots > Rhizosphere >...
ATCGAAGCTGCTATTACAAAAGTCGATCAAGTTGACCAAAGACTAGGGCCTACACTGGGGACGACCGAATCATGGACTGCGATCCGGGGGGATTGGGAGCAGTTAAAGGACGATGTAGATACTCTCGCACCCCAGCAAATCATTGATCGCCACACAGCGCTGATCGATTCAATCCTGGCGCTGATTGTGCAGGCCGGGAATAACTCTAACCTCATCCTCGACCCTGATATTGACACCTATTACCTCATGGACAGCGTAATCGTCCAGAACCCCCGCGCCACGTCCTACTACAGCCAGCTTCGCGCCAACGCACTCAATACGATGATAGGTTTAGGGCTTGATCCAGTCACCCGGACACGGTTGATTGTGTATCTCGGTTTGGGGCAGTCTGCCGTCAATGCCAACCAGCGCGGGCTTGATTACGTATACAACTACAATCCGAAAGTTCGCGAATCGCTGGGGGGCGCACAGGACGCGAGCTTATCAGCGCAAGCTAAGTTTGATACGTTGTTGAATGACTCTGTTATGCAAAGCGCAATCAGCAACCTCACGCGGAGGGAAGTGTACGCCAGTGCAACAGATGCTATTGATGCTCGCTTTGCCTTGAACGCGCTTGCCTTTGACAAACTCGATGAGTTGGCAAAGGCTCGCATTGATCGCTTTGCTGCGCAGCGCAATCTCGCGATAGCTATCGCGCTGCTGTCATTTGTGGTGGCCGTCTATCTGTTCTTTGGATTTTACCTGGCGGTGCGGCGAGTGATTGATCACCTTGACCGTGCTTCACATCGGATGGTTGCAGGTGATGGCGAGACCGCTCTGGTACTGGACAGCCGAGACGAACTGGCAGAGGTCGCCAATTCTTTCAACAAGATTGCAGGCGAGTTAGTCGCCGCCCGCGATCAGGCATTGGAGGCCAGCCGTGCTAAAAGCACGTTTCTTGCCAACATGAGCCACGAACTCCGTACCCCCTTGAATGCCATCATCGGCTACAGCGAGCTTCTCATTGAAGAAGCGACCGACATAGGCGATGAGTCCACGCTGCCTGATCTCAACAAGATTCGCAACGCAGGCAGGCATCTGCTTGGATTGATCAATGACATCCTCGATATGTCCAAGATCGAAGCGGGCAAAATGGAGCTTTACCTTGAGCCGCTAGAGATTAAGCTGATGCTCTCGGAGGTCACTACCACAATCCAGAAGATGATCGAAAAGAACAATAATCGGCTTCAGGTGATTGTTAGCGACAATGTAGGCACAATGGAGGCCGATGTTACCAAGCTGCGTCAATCGCTGTTTAATCTCCTCAGCAACGCCAGCAAGTTCACCCATGACGGAGTCATCGTTCTTACGGCCAGCCGTCACAACGCACCTCCTGAAGGCTGGAAGCCGCAGAATGGTTACTACGGCGACTGGCTGATCTTCACCGTATCCGATAACGGAATCGGCATGTCGCCTGATCAGTTGGCGCGGGTTTTCCGCGAGTTCGAGCAGGCCGATGCTTCGACGACGCGCAAGTACGGCGGCACGGGGTTAGGTCTTGCCATCACCCAGCGCTTCTGCCAGATGATGGGCGGCGACATCAAGGCCGAGAGCGAGCTAGGCAATGGCTCTACATTCACAATCTGGCTGCCTGCCGAAGCGATCCAGCCTGAAGAACCGACCAGCACCGCCGCCGCTCCGGCACTCCCTGTAAACGCGAGTACCGTACTGGTGATCGATGATGATCCCGCCGTGCGCGATATGATGCAGCGCTTCCTCAACAAAGAAGGCTTTCGAGTGGTCACGGCGCGGGGCGGCCAGGAAGGTCTGGGGCGCGCACGCGAAATTCGCCCGGCGGTCATTACTCTTGATGTGATGATGCCTCACATGGACGGCTGGGCCGTGCTCTCAGCCTTGAAAGCCGACCCGGAACTCAGCAATATCCCAGTCATTCTGGTCACGATTGTCGATCAGAAAGAAATGGGCTTCATGCTTGGCGCATCCGATTACCTCACCAAGCCTGTTGATCGCGAACGCCTCGCCAGTGTGCTTGAACGGTATCGCTGCGGCGATTTGCCCTGTCAGGTGCTCATCGTGGAAGATGATGATCCAACCCGTGAGATGATGCGCCGTATGCTGGAAGACGAGGGATGGGTCGTCAGTGAAGCCGAAAACGGGCGGATCGGGTTGGATGCAGTGGCGCGCCGCCGTCCCGAACTTATCCTCCTCGACCTCATGATGCCGGAGGTAGACGGGTTCCAGTTTCTTGCCGAACTTCGTGCGAATGTTGATCCTATAACTGCCGCGCTGCCTGTCGTCGTCGTGACCGCACGCGATTTGACTCGACAAGAGCGCGAGCTTCTCAGCAGCAACGTGGAGAAGATCATTCAAAAGGGTGGTCAAGAGCAGCATCAAACAAGATTGTTGGAGGAGATCCGCGAGATCGTGAGGGCATACCTTCAACCTGTTCAACCAACATAAACCTCGACGGTTTCCAGTATCTCAGCTTCATAATCAGTCCACGTGAAGGCCCTCTTGATCCAACGGATCAAGAGGGCTTTGTTGTCACAAAATCCCACACAGCGTTATGAATCATGGAGTCGCCGTGTGGGAAGCGGCACAGCGTCTTTCAGTAATCTCTGGAGAAGCCCGTGATTAACAAACGTGATCCTGATGAATGGCTTGCACAGATGGAGCAGGAGCCAGACTCCGCGCCATATATCGTTCGCATGCTGCTCGCACGCTTGCAAACACTCGATCAGGAAAACCAGCGTCTGCGGAATGAGAACATCGAACTGAACCACAAGATCAACACTAAAGCCCACCAGACCATGATCGATGAGCTGCGCCGCCAGCTCAAAGCCCTCGCCCGGATTGCACAAGCAGGCAAACAGGTTTCCCCGCCCAACACAACTCTGATTGTATGGTCGAAGCGTGGCGATATTCTGACGGTCGATTTGCGGAAGCAAGACCTCAAGAAACCAATCGAATTCCCACCAACGGGACGCGGAGATTCGGAGTGGAACCTGACCGCCTGCGCTCCCGAAGAAGAGTTATTAGTCGTAACCCGTTCGGGCAATTCAACGGTTTTCGAGGCAGCCGACCTCCTACAAGTCTCGGAAGCATCCTGGCAGTGGCATCATATCCCCGACCTCAAATTAACCCGCGACGACTTCATCGCTTTTATCATTCCGGTCGCGAAACTCCCCCTTGCCGATGGACTGATCACAGTGACAGCTAGAGGCAGTGCCCGCAAGCTTTCCCGTTGGTCTCTCGATCAGATTTTTCAACGTGGGCAGTTTGGGAAGGGTGTCAGGGAGGAAAACGAGTCATGGGATTGGCAGGCTCATGGTGCAATGATCATCTCTCCGAAGGCGGACGTTCTTCTCTTTAGCCGTCAGGGGAACATTTCACGATTTCCAGCCGAAGAACTACAGCCAAGTCCGACCCCAGCCATGCGAGTCCAAGAAGGTGATGAGGTTGTTGATGTGCTGACGGATGACACGGAGGGGCGGCACGTGGCGCTGTTTGATGCACAAGGCCGAGCACTGCGGCGGGCACTTTCAAGCATCCCTGTTAGCTCGATGGGGCCGCGTGGAAAGCCCCTGATCACCACCGAGAATCTTGTGTCGGCGGCACTGGTTGACGACATGGATCGCCTCGCCGTCCTCACGGGCGCATCGACCACCCTCAAGCTGCACAGCATCGACGCGCTGGACATCCCAGTGGCAGATCGCGCCAAACCCCCTGCCCCACTAATCGACGGATCGATCATCGCTGCGCGGCGCATAGGCTAGGAGGAGTCATTGAGCAATCACAATCACGCACCCACTATCGGCATGGATTTTGGGACGAGCAATTCAAGTGTTGCTCTCTACGATGGGAGCCAAATCTCGCTGCTGCCAATCGACCCTGCTGCGTCGAATCCTCAGGTCGCTCGAACGATACTGTACGTGACCCGCGATCAGGAAATCAGCATTGGCTCGCAGGCAGTCCAAAACTACTACAAACAGAATATTGGCCGTCCGCGCCACTTCGTCAAGAAGTGGGTGGGCGAGATCGATTTTGAGGGCGCGGAGTTATTCTATGTCCGCGACATTTACGTCTACGTCGATGAGCTTCAACCGGGGCGGCTGCTGCAATATCTGAAAACGGCTCTGCGCACACCAGGTTATGCAGGCACTACGATCTTCGGAAGTCTTTATCGCATCGAAGATTTAGTGTCGATCTATATGCGATTGGTGCGGGAGCGGGCCAGTGAGGCTCTCGGCGGCGACGTATCGCGCGTAGTTTTGGGGCGTCCTGTGCATATGGCCCCCACGCCTGAGGAGGATGCCGCCGCTCAAGAGCGGCTACTCCACGCGGCGCAGGCGGCGGGTTTCGACGAAATAGCGTTCGAACTAGAACCTATCGCCGCAGCATATGATTACGAGTCTACCATCAGCACACCTGAAAACGTACTCATCTTTGACTTTGGGGGTGGCACGCTCGATATTACGGTGATGCGCGTTGGGGCAGGAGATCGGCACATTTATGCTGTCGGCGGCGTGGATATTGCAGGCAGCACGTTTGATACGACGATTATCCAACACAAGCTGCTGGGTCATTTCGGCTATGGGACAACGTATGGGCGGGAGCATTACCCGATTCCTAAAGAGATGATCGAAAATGTCTCTGACTGGCTCACCCTCCCGGCAATGGCAACGCCCGAAAATCTTACCCTCCTCGACGAGATCATGATGTCTGCCGAGGCTCCGTGCCTGGTGCAGAATCTCCGCTCGCTCATCTTCAACGAATATGGGTTCAGCTTCTACAATGCCGTCGAGGAAGCAAAGATTCAGCTTTCCACCGATTATGCAGCCGCCGTTGAGTTTCAGGCGGAAGACATCGCTATCTGGCAAATGCTAACCCGTCTTCAGTTTGAGCGCATCCTTCAACCCTGTTTAGATGCCGTCCGCGATCTACTGCTCGCAGTGCTGGCGGATGCTGGCCTGAAGGCCGCACAGATCGACCGGGTGATCACAACAGGTGGATCGTCCAGCATCCCCGTCTTTAACCGTCTGCTGGCTGACTTGTTTGGCAAGGAGCACATCCTCCCTGCCAGTCCCTTCACTAGCGTCACTGCGGGCTTGGCAATCCGTGCCTACGAACTGTATCGCTAGCGCCCGATACACTTGCGCATGATCGGCGAATTCACTACAGTAACGCATTAAGCGGAGGGGAAATAAATGATTACAACCATCGAACATCGGGGCCACTGGATCAACAACCAGTTGAGCGAGAGTACATCCAACGAGCAGATCGAGGTACGCAACCCTGCCACAGAAGAAGTTCTCGGCATAGTTGCAGCAGGATCGCCCACTGATATAGGCGCAGCAGTCGAGGCGGCATGGAAGGTATTTCAGGAATGGCGGCGGGTTCCAGCGAACGCGCACGCCGAGATGCTTCACGAAGCCGCCCGCAAAATGCGCGAGCATCGCGCCGTTCTCGTTGAGATGCTGACGCTCGAAGAAGGCAAGCCGGTTCCCGAAAACGAAGAGGAGATGGAGTGGGTCACGACCACGTTTGATTATTATGCCGAGATGGGGCGCAACTCGAAAGGGCGCGTTATCCCTTCTGGAGAACCAAACCAGCTCAACATGGTGATCAAAGAGCCGTATGGCGTGGTTGGCTGCATCACTCCCTGGAACTACCCGCTTCTGCTCTTGGCATGGAAGCTCGCCCCTGCCCTCGCTGCCGGGAATACGGTCGTGATCAAACCCTCTGAAATGACCCCACTCACGACTCTTTACCTTGTTGAGAACTGCTTGGATCACCTGCCGCCCGGAGTTGTCAATGTGGTCACAGGAACAGCCAGTGCGGGCGAAGCATTAGTGACGCATCCCGAAGTTCCTCTGATTGCCTTTACAGGATCGATGGCAACCGGGCAGAAGATCAGTGCTGCGGCGGCCCCGTTCATCAAGCGGCTGCATCTGGAACTAGGCGGCAAGGACGCCTTTGTCGTTGGGCCGGATGTTGATGTCGAAGTCTCGGCGAAGGCGCTGGCGTATTCCGCGCTTTTGAACTGCGGGCAAGTGTGCACGTCCACCGAAAGGGTTTACGTTGCCGAGAACCTGTTCAAGCCCTTCACCGAAGCGCTGGTCGAGCATGTCAAATCTTTGCGGCTTGGCCCCGGCATCGAGCCGACCACCGATATTGGGCCGATGATAGGCGAGAAGTACCGCTCCAAATTTGAGGAGCACATCGACGAGGCACGGCAGCGCGGCGCATCGATCCTCACGGGTGGGCAGCGACCGGCCTATTTGAATCGAGGTTATTTCTACGAGCCGACGGTACTCACGAACGTCAGCCACGACATGCTGGTGATGCGCGAAGAGACCTTCGGCCCAGCGATTCCAATGATGCCATATCGTAATTTCGATGAAGCGATCACGTATGTCAACAGCAGCAAGTACGGGTTGGGCGCGGTGCTGCGTACTGCCGATCCTGCATTGGCAAAGCGCTTCTATGAGGATGTACAAGCCGGGACGGTATGGATCAATGATCCGCTCACCGATAACTATGCAGGGCCGTTCGGCGGTATGAAGATGAGCGGCAACGCCCGTGAGCTAGGCGAGGAAGGACTCGCCAGCTTTATGGAGACGAAGCACGTTCACTGGGATTTCGACACGGGAGCAAAGGACTGGTGGTATCCGTATTAAGCTGCTAGAGAGGGAATCGTAACGTAGGCTGCTGCTCAACGTTATATATGCGGTGACTGTCCCAGGTATATACAGCAGTTAAGCATCTGCCCTTACAACAATATAACAGAATTGTAACTTTACGGTGGTGGCGGTTGCGTATTTTACAAGAATCAGTTTATACTATCTTGGGGGGCAGTAACGAGGCACAAGTACACACCACCCTTCTCTCGATTATAGGTAGTAGTTTTATAGATTATTTTACTACCCTACTGGCAGTAAGGTGAAGGTTGCCTTCGCAGCTTTCCCTTGAGGGAGTACGATACAAAGTTGGCCTAATTTTATTTTACTCAACAGGCGGGCCGGTGACCGCGGCCTACCGGGGAGCAAGCATGCGCAGAGTCCTCGTTCGCATTAGTCTTTCTTCAGCAATTATTCTCATTGTTGCCCTTCTTGTAGTTCCGACCGCTTTTGCGAAGAAGAACGTTATCATGAAGGCGTTTACCTGTTCGCTGATGGCCGTGGACTCCGGGCTGGCCGAAGATGTGCAATCAACATCTTCCCACGCCGTGAATTCCTCTTCGAACGCCTCGAAGATCACGTGCCATTTCAAATACTCAGGTGAGGGCTTGCCCAAAAGGGCAGTGCGCCTACGCGGTTTCCCATGCGGAACATTCGCCGGTATGACCAATAACTCTATGATGGTGATTACTCCTGGAGGAAACATCGTTTTGAAGTGTGCAGCCAGGAATGCCAATCAGACCAGCCAGAGTCAGGCTAGGGCCTCAATTCTGGCAGAATCTGGAGTTGGCTCTTCACACAACAAGTTAGTTACAGGTGCAAATCCGTAGTAGCATGAAGTTTGATCGATAACTAAAACGGCTGCCAAACCTGGCAGCCGTTTTGTATTTTACTGCTGTTATGGGCAAATTCCTGTACAACCAGTTGAGCCACTGCCCGATCCGCTTCCTGACCCACCATTTGTAACACCGGTAGTGGTGCTACCACCGCTAGTAGTTCCACCACTACCACTGCCAGCTGATCCGCCCCCACTGGCACTACCACCTGATCCGCCACTGCTGGCAGAGCCACCCTCGCAGACATTAGCATCCCAACACACGCCGCCAAAACAGGCTAGCCCTGCACAGTCAGCGCTGGTTGTGCAAGGCGAACCGCAAGTTCCACCGCCGCCACCTGTCGTATTCCCACCTGTCGTGTTTGACGGTGGAGGCGGCTGTGTCACCACAACTGGCCGCTTGGTGGCAGTAGGCTGCGGCTGTTCAGCTTCAGTTGCCGGAGGCGCAATCGGTGGCGGGTTATCTGCCGTCTCTTCGGTGGCAGCTGCTGCCGCCTCAGGCAAATTACCGTTGCTCCAATCGCCTTCTCCACGAGCGGCGGCAGTCGCCAGCCGAGGTATGTCGAGTTGGATAAGCGGAACGTTATAGCCCCATGGGCTGTAATCCGCATTGAGTAGCGACCGTCCACTCTTATCAACAGTGTCTGGTACAAGTCCGATTGCACCTAGCCACGAGCAGGCGATTACGGTGCTTAGAATCGCCAATGCCGCCAGAACCAGGAGCAAGATCGCCTGTGTGCGTGAGGAGCGTTTGGCAGTCAGCCCCTGCGTCGTAGTAATGGGTCTAACGTCGGATAATTGCATATGCCACCTTCCTGCTAAACTGTGCCTGGAACTTCACTCTTGCCCGATGCGGGCTGCGGATCAGTCGTGTTTGCACTGGCTTCCGCAACTTGCTCCTTATCCTTATTAGGTGCGGGCTGCGGATCGGACGTGCTAGCACTAGCTCCCGCAACTTTCGCTTTCTCATTCTCAGGTGCAGCGCTCGGATCAGTACTTGCACTGGCTGCTGCAACCTGTACTTTCTCCTTCTCAGGTTCAGCATTCGGATCTGTCACGCTAGCACTAGCTCCCGCAACTTTCGCTTTCTCAGGTATGGCCTTCTCATCTGAAGCACTTGAATTGGATGCCGCAGGCTTCGCTTCCTGCTTCTCAGGCGCAGCCTTCGCATCGACTGTACTCGAGCTGCCTTCAGGGACAAGCTCTTTGCGTTTTGTAAGGATGGACATCAGTTGTTTGTGAAGACTGTCAAAGTCCATGTCGCCTTTCTGAAGAAAGCCTTCAGGCTCAATAGCTTTGAGAATCTCATCCGTCTCAGCCGAATCCATCCGATAAGCGGTCATAATCACAATAGGGATTTGTGCAGTGCCAGAGAGTTTGCGCATCCGCATCGCGATTTCTGTGCCCTGAGGCCCCGGCACTCGGATGTCAAGCAGAGCCAACTCTGGGAGCGGGTCGGTCACACTGCCTTCAGCAATTTGATCGAGCCAGGCTGCCGCACGGTAGCCATCTGAAAATGTCAGTGTCTGATAGCCCCACTGCTGGAACATGATCTGCAATAAAGATCGGAGGGCAAGGTCATCCTCCAGGAGCATCAAGAGGCGCGGCTTCTCATCCTTGGAGCCGCTTTGCTCCTGCGCTGCTTTTTGATCGTTTGCCTGTCCCTTTTCATCGGTCATCTGCAAATTCTCCCTCGCGCCCGCTCAACGCTGTGGGGCTTTCCTAGGTCTGACGTTGCTAGCGTGGCAGCCGGATCTGAAATTCGGATCCAATTCCTTGCTCAGTCCATACCTTGACTTCGCCCTCATGAACACGGACAACTTGGTCTACCACGAAGAGGCCCAACCCAGCGCCTCGCGTGTCGATCACGACGCCATCGCGTGATACAGGTTGTCCCCGATAAAACTGCTCGAAGATATGCGGCTTTTCGTGTGGCGCAATCCCTACTCCCGTATCGCGCACTTTCAACACAAAGCAGCCATCCTCGTCCAAAGCCGTTATTCTGATCAGGCCACCCGGCAGTGTGTAGTCATAAGCATTCTTGATCAGATGCCTGAATGTCCAACGTAAAGGTTCTCGCCCCCCAGAATAACTCTGAATCGGGCCGATGTCGATTTGAAGGCGCAGGTTCTTGCTTTCAGCGAGTTCCTTGTACTCATCAATCACTGAGTAAAGTAGTTCCGCAAGATCCAGTTTTTCGGTTGTCAATTCGAAACCGCCCCGGATCATGCGGGAAATATCCAGAATCTGGCTGATCATACCGCGCAACTCGCGCAGACTGCTTAGCGATTGATCCAGCATTTCGTGCGCAAGCGGAACCTTATTGCCAATCGTTGATTTTGCTAGCTCTGTATAACCCCTTGCAGTGACGAGGGGTGTATAGAGTTCATGAGACATTTGAAGAATGAACGCTGTGCGCATACGGTCGGTGAGGATTTCTTCCGTAATGTCCCGTAGAGTCATCACGACTCCGATTTCTTCGTGGTCGGTCGTGACCACAGGTGCAGCTTTCGCCTCGTACCACAGTTTATCAACCTCAAGTCGCAGTAATGCGTGTCCTGCATCTTTTGTCTCTCGTGCCAGTTCGCGGAGAGTGTAATTCCACAGCATGTTATCATGGGTAATGATTTCCTGCGCCGCCGGATTCTGATGCATGATCGCGCCTTCCGGATCGACCACGACTGTTCCATCTGCCGCCGAAGCGATGACGGCAGTAAGGAACGCATTTTTCCGCTCCTGCTCTCTATACGATTGAACTAACGCCTCCGTCTTCTCATGCAGATTGAGCGTCATGTTGTCGAAGACACGGCCCAGCACGCCGATCTCGTCAGAGGTCCTCACCAGACTACGTTGGCTCAAATCGCCTGCGGCGACACTTTGCGCGACTTCAGCCAAACGGCGTATGGGTTGGGTGAGATTGTGAGCAACCACGTAGCCGATCAGCACGACCAGCATCCCCACAATCGAGAACATAATAGCAAGACCATTCCGGTTCGTGGTAATGACCGAAGTTACCAGCGTGCTTGGCCACGATACGCCGAGCACCCCTAGCTCGTCGCGTCGAATGACAAGTGGGACATATGCGGTCTGGAATTCACGCCCATTAAATGTGACCGTTTGCAGGTGCGTCGCGCCCTGCGATCCAGTCATGGTTTCCTGATACATCGCCGGCGTAATATTAAGGGCAGTCGTGCTCTCGTTCCCTACGACCACGAAGGTCGTACGGATCGGTTCGCCGTTTGGTCTGAAAAGAGTGAGGTCGGCCAGCGTATCGCGCTTTGCATTATCGAGTACGTCCCGCAGAGGAGTTCCCATGGCAACTGCACCGACCACACGGCCCTGAGCGTTTTGCACCGGGGCAACCGTCAGCAGAACATCCTGCCCATCTACGAGGATCAGCCCTGCATACTTATCCCCAAACTGGTCGATTTTCGCGTCGAGGACGGATCGCACAAACGGTTCATCGTCGAGATTCTGGCCGATCATGGCTGTGGTGTCGTAACCACCAGTATTCCCGCGTTGAGCGCTGGCGATTACCTCTCCTTGAGAATTAATCGCCAGAAGTAAAAAGACGTTTTGATTAGAACCTAATGCGACCAGCGTATCGGTAAGGGGCTGTTTGTCGCCCGCTTCAAGGGATTCTGGAACCCCGGTAGAGAATACAACGAGACGCAGCACATCGAGTTGGAAACGTTCCCATGCAACAATACTGTCACTTGCGGCCCGGCTGGTCTCCAAAAGCTGGGTCGTCAAACGATCCTGAATATTTAACGCTACCAAGCGGGTTACAATATACGTCCCTAGCATTGTGACGAGCACTGTCAGAAACAAGAAAGGAAGTATGATCTTATTCTGAATAGTGCCGAAAGCAAGACGGCGAAGACCTCTTGGAGCGGCCTCCCGTGATATAACAGTACCGGTTGACTTCGCTACGGTAACAACCTCAGGTGACATAGACTAGGCTCCTGCTCGCCTCACATACGTGCGGCGCATTTATTCCCCGTGCCCCATAAGAGCTACTATTACATCTCAGGTTGGCACATTATGCAAGTTTGTGCCTGTGTAGAAGCACAATTACAATTATTCCGATGTTGCAGTTTGATTGAACAACTCAGTTCACTTCGAGGGCATATAGATGTTTGTACCCTAAAGAGAATTCGTTTTCAGTTCGAATTGCACCAGATCCTAAAACAAGAGGAGCGAAAACCGGTCGTCTTGATAAAACGCCGACGTGATCGCTGAGTTGCTGTGTTGCCTGCTGAATTTTATTTCTCAGCAGGCAGCCAGATCGTAAAAGCAGCGCCCTCACCAGGGATTCCCTTGCTGGCAACTTCTAAACGCCCCCGATGGCGATCCACGATTTGCTTGGCGATGCTCAAGCCCAATCCTGTTCCCGGCGCACCGGAAGCGCGCCCTGCCGTCCCCCGGTAGAACCGCTCAAACAGCCGAAGCTGCTCACTCTGCGAGATTCCCGGCCCGGTATCGGACACACGCAGCCCAACCCAATGACCCCGCTTATCCTCGCGAGAGGTGGTGCTCACCACGACCTTCCCCTCGGCGGGCGTGTAGTTCATTGCGTTGGTGAGCAGCACACTCAGCGCCTGCACGAGCAGACCGGGATCAGCGCTCACTGGTTCAAGGTCGGGCGCTTCCTCGAAAGTCAGGCTCAGGTTTCGACCTTCTGCAATAGGTGTGCGGTCGGCGACTAGCTGCGATGCGATAGCGTTCAAGTCCACAGGCACAAGAGATAGCTCGACACGCCCCGCTTCCAATCGTGACAGCCGCAGCAGGTCTTCGATCAAATCGTTGAGGCGGTTGATTTCCCGCCCCAGCCTGCCGACGTAAACTTCCTGTCTGGCAGGATCGCGGCCAATCATACTGTGATTTAGCTTCAGGCTGGTAATCGGGGTGCGAAGCTCATGCGACACATTCGATACAAACTGATCTTTAGCGCGCTCAACTTCCTTGAGAAACGTAATGTCGCGGATGCTGGCGACCAGCATCTTGATCGCGCCGGAATCATCGCGCACCGGGGCGATGGTGAAATCGGCATCATAGGTGCTGCCGTCCTTGCGCGTGACATTCGTTTGACCCTGCCACACTTGTCCAGGGGTCAGAGTTTCCAACGCGCTCTGATAGTCGCCCTTCGACCCGAATTCGAGCCGAAGCAATTCATGGTGATCCTGATTTTCGGCTTCAACAGGGTTGAATCCTGTCTGCCGCTCAAACGATGGGTTAACCTGCTTGATGCGGCCATTCATGCCGAGCACCATCAGGGCATCACCCACCGAACTGAGAATGCTCTCCACCCGATTCTTGGTTGATTCCAGTTCTGTTGTGCGCTCTTTGACAGCTTGTTCCAGATACTCGTTGTAGGTCTCTAACTCCTGATACAACCGGGCATTA
>Ga0114129_10010948_pt1 | contig 12921 bp, 10 predicted proteins | sample RhiMetdeltSRZDD1_FD_80071 | JGI IMG/M metagenome (GOLD analysis project Ga0114129, IMG submission 80071) | Populus rhizosphere microbial communities from Tennessee, USA - Rhizosphere MetaG P. deltoides SRZDD1 (version 2) (version 2) | ecosystem: Host-associated > Plants > Roots > Rhizosphere >...
GGTCGGCCCGGCCGACTGGATCACCGCGGCGTTGGTGATGAACAACACGATGGCGACGAAGATCGCCACCATGTCGAAGGAGTTGAGCACCTTCGGCAGGATGCCGCCCGCGACCCGCTCGGACAGCAACTGGTCCTGCGGGGCCGGCTCGACCTGTGCCATGGCGAACTCCCCTTTCCGCCCCCCCGACGGCGGTCAGAACGTGGTGAAGTGGTGGTAGGACTCGAACGCGGCGTCCCGGGCGCCGAACGCCGCCACCTCGGAGCGCTTCACCGCCAGGTAGGCGTCCCGCCGCAGGGGGCCGAGCGCCGCCATCAGCAGCTCGTCGGCTTCGAGGGCGTCCAGCGCCTCGCCGAGCGAGCTCGGCAGGCGCTCGATGCCGCGCCGCCGCCGGGTCGCCCTCGACAGCGTGGCCGGGTCGGTGTCGACCGGCCGGCCCGGGTCGAGCTTGTTGCGGATGCCGTCGAGGCCGGCGTGGATGACCGCCCCGAGCGCCAGGTAGGGGTTGCCGGTGGCGTCCGACGGCTTCAGCTCCAGGTTGGTGGAGGCCTCGTCGAGGCCCCACATGCGCGACGGCACCCGCACGGCCGCCTCGCGGTTGTCCATGCCCCAGCAGGTGAAGGCGCTGCTCCACGACTGCGGGGCCAGCCGCCGGTAGCTGTTGACGCTGCCGCAGGTCAGCGCGACCAGGGCCGGCAGGTGGGCGAGCAGGCCGCCGATCCAGTGGTAGGCCACCGCCGACAGGCCGCGGGGGTCGCCGGCGTCGTACAGCGCGTTGCGGTCGCCGGGCCCGTCCTCCGGGCCGGCCTCCCAGAGCGAGGCGTGCAGGTGGGCGCCGTTGCCGGCCTGGTCGGGGATGGGCTTGGGGGCGAGGCTGGCCCACAGGCCCTGGCGCCACGCGACCCCTCGGGCGGTCTCGCGATACCAGACCATGTTGTCGGCCGCGCGGAGGGCCGGGGCGTGGCGCACCGACAGCTCCTGCTGGCCGTGGCCGAGCTCCGGGTAGTACTGCTCCACCACCAGCCCCTGCGCCTGCAGGGCCCGGACCAGCTCGAGCACGTAGTCGTGGGCGGCGCCGAAGCCGCTGGTCGAGAAGCACAGGCTCTGGTCGACCGGGACCAGCCGGTCCGCCTCGCCCGGCCCGTCGCCGGGGACACGCAGGCCGAGGGTGAACTCGGGCTCGAACGCGGCCAGCAGCGCATACCCCTCGGCGGCCAGCTCGGCGACGGCCCGCTTGAGGAAGGCGCGCGGGCACGCCTCCCACGGCTCGCCGTCCAGCCGGACCATGTCGGCCATCATCGCCGCGGCCCCGGGCGCGTACGGCAGGGTCACGAACGAGTCGGGGTCGGGCACCAGGCGGATCTCGCCGACCGGGCCGAGGCCGGCCACCGGCGCCAGCTCGTCGAGCATGCTCATCGCCTGCATGCCGGTCACCAGGCCGATGCCGGTCCGCAGCCGCTCGGCCAGCCGCGCCCGCGACGTCGCCTTGCCGCGGACGACCCCACCGTGGTCGACGTAGAGGAACCGGACCAGCTCCAGGCCGGCGTCCTCGCAGGCCGCCACCACCCTGGCCGCCGGGTCGGCGGCCCGCTGCCGCTTCTTCGCCACCTCGCCCGCCTACAGGAGCTCGAACGGCTCCTCGAGCTCCCTCCGGCTGCCGCCTCCTCCGGGTCCGGTCCAGTTCCGGCGCCAAAGCAATAGCACGCGGACCGGCACCCGTATAGGTCTCAGGCGAGCCCGCCCGGCGGGTTGCGGCATCCCCGCCGGTGGAGGACGGCACGGGCGGCGCTGAGGCGTTCGGTCTCGGGGCGCTCCGGGGTGCCGCCCGATACCTCATCGGCCCATTCGAGCAGCCGGTGCAGGTGCGGGTCGGTCGCCGTCGTGGCGATGGGAGGGCGGCCGATGACGACCTCCCCACCGGACCCGTCGATGGCGATGAGCGTGCCCTCGGGGACGGTCCGCCCGCCGGCCCGCACCGAGCCGTCGGCGAGGTCGACGGTGAGGTCCGCGACCCCCACCACGGCCGGCTTGCCCATCGCCCGTGCGACGACGGCGGCGTGGCTGGCCGGCCCGCCACGGGCGGTGACGACGCCGGCGGCGGCGGCCAGGCCGTGCAGGTCGAGTGGGGAGGTCGTCGGGCGTACCAGGATGACCGGACCGTCCGCGGCCATCCGGGCGGCCTTGCCGGCGGTGGTCGCGACCCTGCCGACGGCGACACCCGGGCAGGCACCGAGTCCTCGGGCGAGCAGGTCGGCCTCGTCAACCGCGGCGATGCGAGCCGTGCGGACGCGCCCGAGATGCCGGGGGGAGACCCTGAGCAGCGCCTCGTGGCGTCCGATCACGCCCTCGTCGGCGAGGTCGGTGGCGACCCGGACAGCGGCCCTGCCGACGAGTCCTCCCGGGCGGACCTGCAGCAGCCACAGCTCGCCGGCCTCGAAGGTGAACTCGAGACAGCACGCGTCGCGGTCGTGCTCCTCGACCCGGTGCAAAGGCCTCCAGGAGGCCGGCCCACACCGTCGGTTCCCGTCCGGCCAGGTCGTGCAGGGGCCGGGTCAGCGACCGGCCCGAGACGACCTCGTCGCCCTGGCGACCGAACAGGACCTCACCGAACGGGACAGGCTCGCCGGTGTTGGGGTCGCGGCTGAAGGCGACCCGGCGCCGCTGTGGTCGTCGCGATTCCCGAACACCATCGCCTGCACGGTCACGGCGGTGCCGAGGTCGTGCGGAATGTCGTGGAGCTCGCGGTAGGTCGTCGCCCGGGGGGTGTCCCACGACGAGAACACGGCCGCGGCCGCCAGGCGCAACCGGGCGATGGCCGTCTGGGGGGTGAGGCCGAGGTTGAGGACCGTGGTCATCATGCCGGGCATCGACGCGCCCGCGCCGGAGCGGACCGATACCGCCAGCGGCCGCTCGGGCCCACCGAGCTTCCGGTTCGTGGCCGCTTCGAGGTCGGCGACGGCGGCCGCGAGCTGGGCGTCGAGGCCGTCGGGGAGCCGCCCGTGCCGGAGGAAGGCGCGGCAGGCCTCGGTGCCGATGACGAACCCTGGGGGCACGGGCAGGCCGAGACGTCGCAGGACGACAAGGCCGTGCGCCTTGCCGCCGAGGACGTCCGCCGGCTCCTCGACCTCCGGCGAGAGCGGGTGGATCCACCTCATCGTGGGATGCCCAGCGTGGCCAGCAGGTCTTCGTGCAGCTGGAACCACACGATGTGGTAGGACGCGGTGCTGTCGGTCACGTGGTCCAGCGCACCGGACCTCGCGCGGGCGAGGGCGTCGGCCTGCCGGACGCGGTATCGACCGAATCGGGGCATGGCCGCGGCCAGGGCGGCGCAGACGACCTGGGCGCGTCGGTCGAAGGCGGTGAGCCGGTCAAGGACCCGGGCGTCGTAGGCCGGGTCGCTGTGGTCGTTGGTGGTCACGACACCGTCGACCGACCGCAGCTGCCAGGCCGCGCAGAGGTCGAGCAGCTCCGGGTTGAGCACCAGAAAACCGTCATACGCCGCGGCCACCGCGGCCCGGGTGCCGGCTGCCTCCAGCTCGTCGGCGATCCGCCGGGCATCGGCGGCCCGGCCAGCCTCGGTGAGACCCCACCCGCCGAAGTCGCCCGCCACATGGCCGACAAGTCCGGCCACGGCGAGGTCGATCAGCTCCGACTCGACCTCGGGCTCGGGGAGCCCCGTGGCCGCGGCCACCCGGGCGAGGCTCGCGAACCCGATGCAGCGGAGGGCGTGGAGCACCAGCAGGTCGGCGCCGGTCGGGTGGGGCGGACCGGGGCGGGTCACGTTCCGTTCCCACGGGGTCCGGTGGTGGTCGAGAGGCCGGCGGACGCCGCGGCGTGCCCGGCGCCCCGCCCCTCGGCTCGGGCGACGATCCTGCCCTGTCGGATGCGCACCGCGGCCTCGGTCGCGTCGTCGGCGTCCGCGAGTCCGACGGCGGAGGCGGCCAGGGCGCGGTCGTCGAGGACGAGGCGGAGGCCCGGCCATGCCCCGGGGGCGAACACGCGCCGCAGGCACCCGGTGAGGTCGCCGACCCTGAGCCGTATGAGCCGCCCGATCTCGGCCGGATCGCCCGTCAGCACGACCACCGTCACCGGCTCGCCCGGGCCCGCGGCGCGGACGGCCTCCTCGGCCGCGCCCAGTCGGCTCGTCCCCAGGAACGCGATCACGCCGTCGCCGTCGAGGCCGACCCGGCGACCGGTGAGCTGGTCGGGCAGCCCGGTCGGCGGGCTCCACCCGTCCTGACAGGGGTGCGCCAGGGAGACGTAGGGCAGATGCGGCGGGTCCCAGCTGTCGGCGAGGTCGATCCCGGCCAGATGCTCGCAGGCGCGGGCCACGTCGAAGGGGTCGCCGAACCCGGGCGCCGTCTCGGCCAGGTGGCCCGACCCGTTCAGCAACGTCAGGACCAGCTCGGCCAGCCGCACCTGCCGCACCCGCTCGTCGGGTCGTGGGACGTGCGCTTCCAGCGCCAGGCCGAGCAGCAGGCCCTCCAGCCGCTTGACCTGGGCCAGCGCGGTGCGGGTCGGCTCGTCCTCGAGGACACCGGCCAGCGACCGCAGTCGCAGGCGACCGTCCGCCGGTGTGTCGCCGGCCAGCGGCAGCCGTTCGAGCCAGACCCGGGCGAACCTCCCCAGTGCCTCGGCCGGCGACGACGGCGATGACCGGGCGTGGCCGACGGCGGTGTGCTCGACCATGTCGACCAGCACCGCCAGATAGACCGCGCGCTTGCTCGGGAAGTTCGAGTACACCGCGCCCCGGGTCAGCTCGGCGCGCTCGGCGATCCGGTCGACCTTCGCCTGGAGGTATCCGTGCTCGGCGAACTCGCCCCTCGCCGCGGCCAGCACCGCCGCGCGGGTGCGTTCCTGCTGCTGTGCCCGGGTCAACCGGACCACCACGGCTCCTCTCCTCGACGCGGGACAATTAGATACCTTGGCCACTCAGGTGTTAAGGACATCTGAGTGACGCGGGGGGTTCGCCCGATTGACCTCGACGCCGCGTGCTGCCAGTCTCCAGCCGACCGGCGGGCGCGCTCCCCGCACCGGGCGGAGGGGGGAGACTCGATGACCGAACTGCCCGAGCCGGACCAGGCCAGCGGGCCGGCCACGGACGGGGCCGTGCCCAGCCCGCCGCCGATCGCCACCGCCACGACCGACCTCCACGTGCGGGAGCTGCGGCTCGCCATCGTCTGCTACGGCGGCGTGTCGCTGGCGATCTACATGCACGGCATCACCAAGGAGCTCCAGTCGCTGGTCGTCGCCTCCCGGGCCTTCGACCGCGCCGTCACCGAAGGGACCACGGGCGAGAACCCGTTCCCGCCGCTCGGGACCGAGCACGCCTACTTCCGTCAGCTGGTCCAGCTCCATGACGCCGGCACGCCGGTGACCGCGGTCATCGACGTGATCGCGGGCACGTCGGCCGGCGGCATCAACGGCGTCTGCCTGGCCAAGGCGCTGGCACAGAACCGGCCGCAGGACGGCCTGACCCGGCTCTGGCTCGACCGCGGCGATCTCAACGTCCTGCTGCCTCCCCACCTGTTCGGCTACCGGGGCGGACTCCTGCGGGTCGTGGCCCAGCTGCCGCGGAAGGCGTTGACGGCATGGGCGCCGCTCAACGGCGACAGGATGTGCCGCTGGATCGCCGAGGCCCTGCGCGACATGGACCGGGCCGATCCCGTCGGCGACCAGCCGCTGGTCCCGGACGCCCATGACCTCGACCTCTTCGTCACCGGCACCGACCTGCGTGGCTACCAGCGGATCGTGCCCACCGGCGCGGGCGGCGCCTCCCAGCACGACCGGGTCTACCGCAAGGTGTTCCACTTCCGCCACGGCCGCGCCGACCAGCAGTTCGGCCCGGCCCTCAACGGCGGCCTCACCTTCGCGGCGCGCTCCACGTCCAGCTTCCCCGGCGCGTTCGCGCCCGTCAGCCTGACGGACGTGGAGCGGATCCTGGCCGGCGTGCTGGACCAGTTCGACGTCGAGGCGTTCGCCCGCGACTTCCTGCCCGAGTACCGGTGGTCCGACGATGCCCGCCACGCCTACTTCGTGGACGGGGGAGTGCTGGACAACGCGCCCTTCGATCACGCCGTCGGGGCCATCGCGGGCAAGAGCGCCGAGGCCGAGGTCATCCGGAACCTCGTGTACATCGAGCCCGACCCGAGCCCGTGGCCGGCCGCCGGCACCGCGACCAGGCCCACCCTCGGCCGGCCCGAGCAGGCGGCGCCGACCTGGGTCAAGGCGCTCTGGGCGGCGGTGGTGTCGATCCCCGGCCACCAGCCCCTCCTCAACGACCTGCTGGCCATCGTGAACCTCAACCAGCAGGTGGCGACCGTCGGGGAGATCACCGTGGCCCTGGAGCAGGACATCGAGGCCGAGCTGGCCGGCCTCTACCGCGGCCAGGGCGAGCACTGGTCGCTCGCCAGCTACGAGGACGTTCAGCAGGTCGCGGCGGCCACCTACCGGCGCGTCCCGCAGGTCGTCGGGCAGCCGGCGTGGCGGACCTACTGCCGACTGAAGATGGAGGAGATCGGGCGCAGGCTCGTCGCCGACGTCGGCAGGACGCTCGCCTATCCGGAGGACTCCAGCCAGGCCGGCTTCCTCCGCGCCGTGCTCGCCTCCTGGATCCGCAAGCAGCCGGCGTGGAGCCCGGCGGGCGCCGACGACCTGCCGAGATTCCTCGGGCCGCTGGACGCGCCCTACCGTGAGCGGCGGCTCAAGTTCATCCTCGCCGGCGTCAACGACCTGTACTCCAGGTCGACGCGCGGCGACCCGGCGGTGCCGTCCCGCACCGACATCGCGGCGGTGAAGGAGGCCGTCTGGCGGGCGCTGGCCGACCTGCTGGCCGCCCCCGAGAAGGCGTTGCGGACGATCTGCGACACCGAGGTCGCCCGTTTCGTCGGCAGGGACGCGCTGGACCCGGAGACGGTCCTGGGCGCGCCACAGGCGTTCGCCGAGCGGCACAAGGACGAGCTCCAGCGGCTCGTGGACGCGTACGCCGACGAGCTGGAGCGGATCTCGCCGCGGTCGAGCGCCTGGATGTGGACCGAGTTCCAGGAGCGCACCCGCTCGTGGGATCCCGAGCACGCCGACGCGCGGGTGGCGCTGGCGTCGCGCTACGTGGGCTTCCCGCTGTGGGACGCCTTCGTCTTCCCGGTGATCGCGTTGTCCCGGCTCCCCCAGTTCACGCCCATCGCGGTCCGCCGGTTCAGCCCCCACGACGCCACCGTGCTGGCGACGCCCAAGGACCGGGACGGCGAGCCGACGTCCAAGCTGAAGGGCGTCTCCGTCCACCATTTCGCGGCCTTCTTCGCCCGGGAGCACCGCGAGAACGACTACCTGTGGGGCCGGCTGGACGGCGTCGAGCTGATCATCAAGCTCCTTCGCGGCACCCGTCCGGACGACCGTGGCCCGCTGCCCCCGGCCGACCCGCTGCTGCGCGACGGGTTCGCCGCCGTCCTCCGGCAGGAGACGGCCCAGGGCCAGCTGACCACGGTGGGTGGGCTCATGGCCGAGCTGGGCCGCCAGATCGGCCTGGACGACGTCCCGGCGCCGGCGGCCGGTGCTCCACCCGCGGGGGACCCGCGGTAGCGCGACCGCGTGGACCGGCCCGGGCGCCCGCTCCTGCCGGGACCCGCGGTCACGGCCGCGGAGGCGGCCCGTCGTCCGAGCGGATCCGTTCGCGCCAGCCGGGGACGCCGCGCTCGACCCGCTGCCAGCCTCCGTCGCGCTGCACCAGGTAGGCCGCGAAGGCGCACGGCAGCCCCTGCGCCTGCAGCGGGTCGGCCGAGTCCATGAGCTGGAAGTGCAGGTGGGGCGCGGTCGAGTTGCCGGTGTGGCCGACCCGGCCGATCACCTCGCCGGCCCGGACCCGCCGGCCGGCGCCGGCCGCCACGCTGCCGGGCGCCAGGTGGGCGAACAGCGCGAACGCCGCCGCCCCCTGGAGGATCACGTGGTTGCCGGCGACCGCCTCGGTACCACGTCGGCCGGCGCCGAACCCGACCGTGGTCGTCACCGCGGCCACCACCTCGCGCGCCAGGTGGACTCGGCCACGCTCGGGCACCCGGTCGACGGCGGCCACGACCACACCGTCGAAGGCGGCGTGGACCGGCTGGCCCCAGCCGTAGTAGTCGCGGGTGGGCCGGCCGACCAGGAGGGCGCCGAGCGTCCCTCCGGGGTGCAGGTGCAGGCCCCGGCGACGGTCGGGCCGGACGAAGTCGAACGCGTAGCGCTGACCGAACCGGTCGGTGCCGTGGCTCGGGACCCTGTGCGCGGGCGTCCGCTCGGCCACCCACTCGCCGCGCAGCGGGAGTTCGACGACCACCGGGCCGGCTGGCCATCGAGGGGTGGGCCGGCTCACAGCGGGAGGCCTGCCTCCAGCTGGGCCAGGCTGGCGTCCATGACCGCGAGGTAGTCCCTGGGGCTGGCGTGGTCGCCGGCGGTGTACCAGGCGCTGATGCCCACGCCGACCACGGCGCCGGCCACGGCGCGGACGGCCGGGTCGTCCGGCCGGCGCCCGACCCGCTCGGCCACGATCTCGGCGAACAGCTGGAGGCTCTTGGCGAACTCGTCCAGCATCCTGGCCCGTAGCTCGGCGACCGAGCGGATCAGCACGTCGCGTTCCTGTTGCATGGCCAGCGCTTCCAGCGGCAGCTCGGCGAACACCTCCCGCATGGCGCCCCGCAGGGCCTGGACCGGGCTCCGGTCGGCCGGCTGGGCCCGGAACGCCTCCAGCAGCACCGGGTCGAGGGCGTCGTAGAGGACGACGTCCTCCTTGGTCGGGAAGTAGCGGAAGAAGGTGCTGGGTGAGACCTCGGCCGCCGCGGCGATCTGCTCGACGGTGGTGGCCTGGTAGCCCCGCTCGGCGAACAGGCGCATGGCGTGCTCCTGGATGGCCATCTTGGTCCTGGCCTTCTTGCGTTCGCGCAACCCGACCGCTGGTCGGTCATCCTCGGACAACGGCCTCATCCTCCAGGGCAGCCGGCTCGGCCGGCGTCGCCGGCGCGGCGGCCCGTCCGGGCAGGAGGACCAGCGCCAGGACCATGCCGGCCACCGCGATGGCGGCGCACACCCATAGCATGCCATCCATGCCATCGACGAAGGCGGCCTGCACCGAGTCCAGCAGCGACGCCGATCCGAGCCGGTGGGCGACCGCGACCCCGGCGAAGACGCTGTCGCGGGCCGCGGCGGCGACCTGCGCCGGCATGCCGGCCAGCTCCAGCTGGCCACGGTAGGTGGCGTTCAGCACGCTGCCCAGCAGGGCGGCCGCGAACGGGGCTCCGACCTTGTTGACCGCCTGGATCACCGCCGAGCCGACCCCGGCGCGCTCGGCCGGCAGCGCCCCCAGCGCCGCCGACGAGGCGGTGGCCAGGGCCAGGCCCATGCCCAGACCGACCAGCGGCGTCCACAGCGCCACGAAGCCGGTGCCGCTGGTCAGGCTGGTCGTCGCCCCGATCCCCAGGGCCACGGCCAGCAGGGCGAACCCGGAGGCCACGGTCACCTTGGCGCCGGCCCGGGCGGCGACCCGGTCGGCCGCGCTCGCGCCGACGGCCAGGCCGACGATCAGCGGCAGCAGCCGCAGGCCGCTGCCCATGGCGTCGGTGCCCAGGATGGCCTGGAAGTACTGGGGGGCGGTGAACAGGACCCCGAACAGCGCGAACACACCCACCGCGGCCAGGATCGCGCCCCAGGTGAAGCTGCGGGAGCTGAACAGGGCCAGGTCGACTAGGGGCTGACCGTCCGGTTGCCCGCCCAGCCGGCGCTCCCACAGCCCGAACCCGACCAGGACCAGGGCCCCGGCGGCCATGACGACCAGGGCGACCGGGTCGCCCCAGCCGTTCTCGCCGGCCTTGATGACGCCGTAGACCACCACGGCCAGGCCGGCGCTGGAGGCCAGCACGCCGACCGGATCCAGCCCGGTGCGGGTGGCGCTGCGCGATTCCGGCAGCAGCACGGTGACGGCCAGCAGCCCGACGAGGACCACGGGCAGGTTGATGAGGAAGGCCCAGCCCCACCAGTAGTTGGTGAGCAGCCAGCCGCCCAGGATCGGGCCCAGCGGCAGGGCCAGGAAGTTGGCCGCGGCCCAGACCCCGACCGCCCGGGGTCGCTCCTCGGGGGTGAACAGCACCGTCAGCACCGACAGCGACAACGGGATCACGGCGGCCGCGCCCAACCCCAGCAGCACCCGCGCCCCGATGAACGCCCCCGCCGAGGGGGCGTAGGCGACCGCCAGCGAGCCGATCCCGAACAGCACCAGCGCGCCGGTCAGGACCTTCTTGCGGCCGTAGCGGTCGCCCAGCAGCCCGGCCGGCAGCAGCGCCGCGGCCAGCACCAGGGTGTAGCCGGAGACGAACCACTGCAGGTCGACGGTGGTGGCGTGCAGGTCGGTGGCCAGCGTGGGCAGGGCCACGCTGAGGACCGTGCCGTCCAGACCGACCGCCAGCACGGCCAGGGTGAGGGCGCCGAGCGCCCACCACCGGCGGGTCTTGCCGCCATCCATGACACTCACCCACTTTCGAGAGTAACCATCAGATGATAGTAACTCTCGTAAGAATGAGAATGTCAAGAGAAGGCAGCTCTCGGGATCGTCCACGAGCGGGCCGCGTGATGGCTAGCCAGGCCGGTCAGGCTGGGAGGACACTGCTGCCCTGATGGCCGTGGTGGATGGCAAGCCGGATGCCCGAGGGCATCGCGCCCGTCTCGTACTGGCGCCCGAGATCGCCGAGCTCGCCGAGTCGGTCAGGACACGGCTTCCCGAACTGGTCGACCGGGTCGTCCGGCGGCTCCTGGCCGAGATCGAGTTCTACCGTGACCGGGAGGTGGTGAGCGTCCAGGACCTCCGGGACTCGGTCGCCAGCAACCTGGAGTCGATGGTCGCCCAGCTCACCACGGACCGGCCGCCGGAGCTGTCGGCGCCTCGCGCGACCGGCCGCCGCCGGGCCGAGCAGGGCACGCCGCTCGCCGACATCCTGCACGCCTACCGGATCGGCTTCACCGAGCTCTGGGAGGCGATCGTCGAGGAGGCTCGGCGCAGCGGCCAGACACCCTCCGACACACTGGTCGAGGCGGCCAGCGGCGTGTGGTGGCTGATCGGCGAGTACACCCAGGAGCTCACCGTCGCCTACCGGGAGGCCGCGGCGGAACAGCTGCTGGCCGGGGCGCGGCAGCGTTCCGCCCTGGTGGAGGCCCTGTTCACCGGCGGAACTCCCGACCGGGACACGCTTTGGGAGGCCGCGAAGCTGCTGCGGCTGCCCTGGGAGGGCGTGTTCGTCGTGGTCGCCGCCGAGGCGCCCGGGCTGGCCCAAGAGGGCCTGCCCGACGTCGAGACCCTGCTGGCCGCGCGGGGCATCGGGTCCGCCTGGCGACTGCACCCCGACATCCAGACCGGCGTGGTGTCGCTGCGGCGCGCGGACGCGCTGCCGGTGCTGCTGGAGCTCCTGCGGGGTGAGGCGCGGGCCAGGGCCGGTATCAGTCCCGTCTACCCCGTGCTGGGTGACACGCCCCGCGCCCTCCACTACGCCCGGCTGGTCCTCGGCAGCCTGCCCGCGGGAGCCCCGGCGGTGGCCCAGTTCGAGCAGACCCCGCTCCGCGTGCTGGCCGCCGCCGCCCCGGACGCGGCCGGGGAGCTGGCGCGCACCGTCCTCGGACCGGTCCTGGAGCTACCCGCCCAGGAGCGGTCGAGCCTGCTCGGCACCCTGCAGGCATGGTTCGACGCCGGCGGCTCTGCGGCCGAGACCGGCAGACGGATCTACTGCCACCCCAACACCGTGCGGTACCGGCTGCGACGGCTGCAGGAGCACACCGGCCGGTCCCTGGACGACCCGAGGGCCGTGGCCGAGCTGCTGGCCGCCCTGGACGCGCTCCGGCTCACCCGCGGCCCGAGCCGGCCAGGGGGCTGGTGAGGCCGCGTCCTGTGCCACCGCCGCGGGCGCCGCAGCGGCTGGTTGTGGGCGGCGACAATTCCCCGGGCCGATCGCTGTTCCGCCGGCCATTGTCCTCGACGTCTCCGGAGCGGACGCTTGCCGACAGCAACCGATGCGTGCCTGGAGGCGGAGATGGCGAACCTGGCCCTGAACCTTGTCGAAGCCACGGACAGCTACCCCGAGCGGGCGGCGCTCCGGCTCGACGACCTGCTCCTGACCTACGAGCAGCTGGACAGGCGCTCCGCCGAGGTCGCCGGGCTGCTCGCCGCGCGCGGCGTGGAGCCCGGCGACCGGGTGGCCCTGATGCTCCCCAACGTCGTGCAGTTCCCGATGCTCTACTACGGGATCCTGCGCGCCGGCGCGGTGGTCGTGCCCATGAACCCGTTGCTGAAGGCGCGAGAGGTCGAGTACTACCTCCGGGACTCCGGCGCCAGGCTGATCTTCGCCTGGGAGGCAGCCGGCACCGAGGCCGCCAAGGGCGCCGAGGCCGCCGAGGCCGGCTTCGTGCCGGTCGCCGCCGGGGCGTTCGACCGGCTGCTGAGCGGGCAGGCGCCGCGGACGTCGGTGACCGGCCGCGCGGACCACGACACGGCGGTCATCCTCTACACCTCGGGCACGACCGGCCGGCCCAAGGGCGCCGAGCTCACCCACGCCAACCTGCGGCGCAACGCGGCCGTGTCGGCGACCACCCTCTTCGGGCTCGAGCCGGGGGACGTGGTCATGGGCTGTCTGCCGCTGTTCCACTCCTTCGGCCAGACCTGCGGGCTGAACGCCACCATCGGCAGTGGCGCCTGCCTGACACTGCTGCCACGGTTCGACCCCGGCAAGGCGCTGGAGGTGCTGCAGCGGGACCGGGTGACGGTCTTCGAAGGGGTCCCGACGATGTACGTGGCCCTGCTGCACCATCCACGCCGCGGCCAGTTCGACGCCGGCTCGCTCCGGCTGGCCGTGTCCGGCGGGGCGGCGCTGCCGGTGGAGGTGCTGCGCGGCTTCGAGGACGCCTTCGGCTGCA